>Ga0207674_10005946_pt1 | contig 14434 bp, 13 predicted proteins | sample KBSCornC72_FD_184303 | JGI IMG/M metagenome (GOLD analysis project Ga0207674, IMG submission 184303) | Corn rhizosphere microbial communities from Kellogg Biological Station, Michigan, USA - KBS Corn C7-2 (SPAdes) (version 2) | ecosystem: Host-associated > Plants > Roots > Rhizosphere > Soil ... | reverse complement strand
GCGGCGGCATTCACTGACTCGGAACTGAATGGGCCCGGATCGGGCCCGGGCTGATTTTATTTGAAAATACTAACTGCTTTTGAATGATGGTGGACCTGGACGGGTTCGAACCGTCGACCTCTTCCATGCCATGGAAGCGCGCTCCCAACTGCGCCACAGGCCCACGAGACAAGGTCTAGCGTCAATATAACACACCGAGCATTTCTCGAACGCATTTGAGCGAACGAAACGTGGGAGAAATTACAGTTGTTTTGCAGTGTCCCCGTGCGCCGGTCACTTCTGACGCGAGGCGGCCGCGGGTCCCAGATCCCGCAGCTGTGCCTGGGCGTTGCGGGCCAGGCTATGGGTGGGGAAGCGCGCCAGGAACTCCTTAAACTCGGCGGCGGCTTCGCTCTTGTGGCCGCCATGCGCCAGCGCATCGGCTTTGCCGTACATGGCGTCGGGGGTCTTGGGATTATCCGGGTAGCGCTCGAGCACGGCATCGAAAGCCTGCACGGCGTCGTCAAACATCTTCGCGCGATTGTAGAGCTGCCCGACGTAATACTGCGCCGATGCGGCGTTCTCGGCGGTCGGGAAGTACTTCAGATAATCGTTGAACTCCATCATGGCAAGATCGTCTTTGCCGCTCGAATAATCGCGGAAGGCGTTCAGCCACAGACTCTCGGCGGAAGTGCCCGCGGGAGGAATGGGAGCAGCTCCGGCAGCGGGCGGGGCTCCGCTCGCAGGCGGAGGAGGCGCGGACGGAGGCTGGCTCAGCGTGCGCACCGCGCTCGAAATATCTGACAATTTATTGTCCAGATTTGCAACCCGGTTCGACAATGCCGCCAGGTTCTCGCGCACCGCGCGCACATCGTCTGACGACTGATCCACCTTGGTTCCCAGGACCGCGATGGGCGCGGCCACTTTCGACTGCTGATCATTGAGGCGGTCCGTAAGGGTGCGCTGGAGCGCGGTCATGGATGCGGAAGCCTGATTCGACTGGTCAAGCGCCTGTTTGATCAGACTCTCCAGCGCCGTCAATTTTTGATCCTGCGAGGTTTGTAACTGCTTGATCTGATCCTGCAACTGCGCCACATCGCGTTGTATCGAAAGAATGTCCTCGCGCTTCTGGGCGAGCAGGCTGGGCGCCAGCAAGCATCCTGATAGAACCATCTGGAGGGCGGCCAGTCGGGAAAGCTTCATGCTCGAACTCCTTTTCGAAAAGGGGACGACCGGCGGCCGCCCCCTGTTTCACCTCTACCGTGCCGATACTACTGCGCCGGCGCCAGGTGCGCACGGCGATTGCGCTGATAGCACGCCTCGGTCGCATCGGTGCAAATGGGACGGTCCTTGCCGTAACTGATGGTCCGAACCTTTTCGGCGGGCACACCGAGCTGCACCAAAAAGTCCTTGGCCGCCGTGGCGCGGCGATCTCCCAATCCCAGGTTGTATTCGGCCGAGCCGCGCTCATCGCAGTGCCCCTCCAGCACCACGGTGAAGGCCGAATCGGCGGCGAAAATACGTTTCAGGGCGTCGGCGTCATGCGTCAACACCTGGCGCGCGTCGTCGCGGATGTCGCTCTTGTCGTAATCGAACAGAGCGTCCCCGGCCGAGGCAATCTCGCTGTTGAACATGTCCATGCCGGAGACCTTGGGGGGTGGCGGCGGAGGCGGCGGCGGAGGCGGCGGCGCCGACACGTCCACGGTCACGGAACGAGTATCGTTGCCCCCTGCGGCGCTCGCCGTCAGCGTGTAGGTGGTGGTGCTGGTCGGAAACACCTGGCGCGTGCCGTTGGCTGCCACCGAACCGATGCCGTTATTGATGGAGATATCCGTGGCATTGGCGACGGCCCAGGTCAAAGTCGCCGACTGCCCGGTCTGAATCGCGCGCGGCTCGACGCTGAAATTCGTGATCCGCGCGGCAGGGGCTGGCGGGGGCGCGGGGGTCTCGATTTTGGGTGGCGGTGGTGGGGGCGGCGGCGGGACTTTCTTCTTGCACGCGCTCACCGACAGCATTAACACTCCGGCGAACACCGCTGCACTCAGTGTTCTCTGATTCATTTGCATTTCGTTGACGTGCCTCCTTGACTTATTTGCGGACTGATACCCGTGGACCGATCCGTAAATGGCGATCCGTGAAACAACATCTTTGAGTTAGTTTACTCCGTTTGCCCATACAGGCTGAATATTATTTCCTTGAGTGGTTAACTGCTGAACGTTGGTGCCGTCCGACAGCATAGTATAAATTTGTGTGGAGTTGCCTCGTTTGGATGTAAAAACCAGGTGCACGCCGTCGGGCGCCCACCAGGGATTTTCATTGCGGCCGGTGCCCTGCGTCAATTGCACGGGTTTGCGGGCGGCGACATCCATCACGAAAATATTGAAATTGCCGGGCTCATAGCCGCGGGTCCAGGCAAACGCGATTTGTTGCCCGCTGGGACTCCAGGCGGGGTTGGCGACGTCGCCCTCGCCGGTAGTGAACTGCTGCATGTCGCTGCCGTCCAGGTTCATGTGCCAGAGCTGCTGCCGGCCGCCGCGCCCGGAGATAAACAGCATATCTGTGCCGGTCTTGGGATTGACTTTCGGAGACACCTCAATGGCCCGCACGTTCGATATACGGCGGAAATTGCCGCCGTCGAGATTGCTGATGCAAATCTGCACCCAGCCGTTGAGCGCCGTGGCGAACAGCAGTTGCTTGCCGTCGGGCGTAAACTCCGGCGTTTCGACCACCGAGGAAACCGGGTTGTAAAACGGCAGGCGTCGTCCGGTATCAACCGAGTGAATCCGGATCTGCGGATTGCCTCCGGCGTAGGTGGTGAACGCGAACATCTTGCCATCCGGAGAAACCGCCGGCATGCTCGAAGTGGATTTATACTGCGTCAGGCGCTGCTGGTGCGAACCGTCGTAATCCATCGACCAGATCTCTTTGGAGCCGCTGCGATCCGAAACAAAATAGATCTTGGTACCGGCCAAGCTCTTGGCGCCGAACTGCTGGAGGATATCGGCGGCGAAGTCACGGGCCACCTTTTTCGCGCCGTCCGCGTCGAGCGAACCGAAATACAGTTTGCCGATCACCTGGGCGCTGGCGACGTCGGGCTGCCCGGTGTTGAACAGCCATCCAAACAGGACCAGACGGTTGTCCTGCACCGCGGTATACCCGAAAGCCAGATAGTTGGCGCTTACCGGCGGTCCGGACCAATCAGTTAGCCAAGGGCCCATGCGCGCCGGCGGCGTTCCACGGCGCGCGTTGGCGGGAATGGCGGGCGGCTTGAAATCCTGTGGGCGCTGCGGGATTTCGAGCGGGTAGACGCTCTTGGCAACCATTTTCAGGATACCGGCGTTTTGCAGCTCATCCCACAGAGTGGAATTGAAGGTATCCATGTTGCGCTGCGCATCGCCGGTGCCGCGCATGTCGGCCACCGCAATGGCGGGGCGTTCCGCCGAACTGATCTTGCCCACGATGTCGCTTTGCGCTTGACCTTGGAGCGATGCGGCGGCCGCCAGTATTAACGCAACCGGGCCCAGGGTTTTCGGGAAATTTTTGGTCTTCATCGTTTCAACTCGAACGTGAATTCAACTTTGGCCGAATCCTTATCGAATCCCGCGGGAATCGGAGGAAACGGGCTTGCTTCCAGTATGGCGCGTTGTACTGAATAGTCCAGCGTGGAAATGCCGCTCTGTTGCACTACGCGCAGATTGCGGATGCGGCCATCGCGCAGCAGATCGAACGATGCGATAACGACGGGCGCAGTTTGCACGCGCGCGTCCACGTCATTGGTATGCCATTTTTGCGCGACGAGTTGCTGGATCTGCTGGGCGTAGCCTGCAAAGCGGGTGCCGAGGGTTGTGTTGGCTCCCGTGCCGATGCGCCCCGAGCCGGGCATCGCCGAGAATAAAGGATTCGAAACCTGCGGAGCTTGCTTGGCGAAGACCTGATTCTGATCGATCTCCTTGTACGGTCGAAAACGCTGCTTTTCGCTCGCCACGAAGGCGGGCAGGCGCTTCTTTTTCATCTTGAGCGCCACCGCGTTGGGTGAGACCTTCTCTTCCTTCTCTCGCTCGATTGGCTTGGCGGGTTGTTGCAGCACTTGCGACTCGGTGTCGCTCGCGACGGGGTTCTGCTCGCCGGAGTGCAGCAACGGAATGGACTTCACGGCCTCAATTCCGATGGCCCCGCCGCCGGCGTCTTGCGCGCCGAAAGACTCGTGATGCGAACTCACCCAACCATAGATGCCCATACCCGCGAGCAGCGTTGCATGCAAAGTGAGCGCGGCAACAAATGCGCGGTTGAGCGGCTCGGGCTGGTCGAGAATATCGGGATGGTAATTCTGGTCCATCATCTGGTACATCAGCGGCCGGAGTTCTCCTGCGGTTTGGTCACCAGCTTCACCCCGAGATGAGCTTGATCGAGCGTGCTGATCACTTGCGCTATGGGATCGTAAACCGTGGCTTTGTCGGCCATCACGTAAACGTTTTTCTGGGTTTTAAAACGCTTGGGAATTTCACTGGCGATCTGGTTGATGTTGATCGGCTTCTCGTTGAGATACAGCTTGCCGTTGCGGGTGATGCTTATAACCGGCAAATCTTCGTTGGTGTCCTTCACCTGCCTGACCTCCGGAACGTTGATCTCCAGGCCGAATTCCATTACGTGAGCCGTCAGCATGAAGATGATCAGCAGCACCAGCACGACGTCGACCAGGGGGACGATGTTGATTTCCGAGAGCGTGCCGTTGCCTGCGCCGAAGCGCCGCCCGCTCAGTCCGCGTCTGACTCCGTTGCCGTTACTCACCGAGAAAGCCATATGGATTCCGCTATCCCTCGAACATGCGCTCGGCCGCGTTCAGGAACTCGAGCGAAAAATCTTCCATGCGCGTGCCCATCACCTTGATGCTATTCCCGAAATAGTTGTAAAACACCGCTGCCGGGATCGCGGCGAACAGGCCCAGCGCGGTCGCAAACAGCGCATTGGCGATGCCGGGCGCCACCGTTCGCATGCTGGTGGAACCGGACAAGCCCAAGGCCTGGAAAGCTTCGATGATCCCGAAGACCGTCCCGAACAGACCCACGAACGGCGAAACGGTGGCGGCGGTGGCGAGCCAGCTCATGTTGCGTTCGAGCTTCGATATTTCTTCGCTGATGCCAAGCTGGAGGGTGCGCTCGAGCGCCACCGGGTTGGCGATGCTGCCGCGTTTGGTTACCTGGCGGTGGACTTCGCTGTAGCCGAAATCGAATACGGCCACCAGAGGAGCGGCCGTGAACTGCTGGCTGGCGGCAGCGATGGCGTCCATGCGCTCCGCCTTGCGAAAAGCACGCAGGAAACTCTTGTTGGCCGCGGCGGCGCGGCGGAACATAAACAATTTGGAAAAGATGACGGTCCAGGAGAGCAGCGAAAACATCAGCAGTACGGCCATCACCGCGATGGGGATTGGCTCGGTGCTTTTGACCATCTCCCAGAAATTGACTTGCGCTACGATGCTGATCCAGTGTTCCGAAATCAACCGGTTGCCTTTCTCATCCGACTTACATTGTAAGCGACTTGGCCCCCGTAAAACAAAAAATGTTAAAAATGTTTCCGGCAGGCGACGGTCCTACTTCCTTATAATTCGGTAGACGCCCATGCTGCTTGAGCTAACCGTCGAAAACTACGCCGTGGTGGAAAAGGTGCGGGTGCGCTTTCATCGCGGGCTGAATCTGCTGACGGGGGAGACCGGAAGCGGCAAGTCGATCGTGGTGGACGCGCTGGCGCTGCTGTTGGGAGGGCGGGCGGCGGCGGAAATGGTGCGCAGCGGAGCGGAGCGGGCACGGATTGCAGGGATCTTCGAAGTGGAGGGGAAAGAGCTTCCGGAGGGCGTCGAGCCGGAGGACGGCGAACTGATTATCGAGCGCGAGATTCTGCCCAACGGCAAGTCGCGAGCCTTCGCCGGCGGGCGTCCGGTGACGGCGGCGCTGCTCAAGGAACTGGCGCCCAGCTTGGGCGACATCCATGGCCAGCACGATCAGCAGCAGTTGTTTTCAGGGAGTGTGCAGCGGGAAATGCTGGACGGGTTCGCGGACGCCGGCGAGCAGGTGGCGGAAGTCGCGGCCCTCTACACGCGTTGGAATGCGGCAAACGCGGAGCTGGCCGAGCTTGACCGCACCGCCCAGGAAAAACTGCGCCAGGCCGACCTGTGGAGTTTTCAGCGCAACGAAATCGAAGCAGTGAATCCGCAGTTGGGCGAAGACCTCCAGCTTGAAAACGAGCGCCGCGTGCTGCGCAATGTAGTGCGCCTCCAGGAGACGGCCGGGGCTGCCTACGCCGCGTTGTACGAAGACCCGGAGAGCGTGACCGCGCAATTACACACCGTAGTCAAGCGCCTGGAGGAACTGGGGCGCATCGATGAAAGCATGCGGGAAGTGGTGGCGGCGCTGGAACCCGCGAGCATCGCGGTTGAGGAAGCGGCCCACGCGCTGAGTCATTACATGGGGAAACTGGAAGCCGATCCGGCGCGGCTGGAAGAGATCGAGACGCGCCTGGCCGCGCTAGAAAAACTGCGCCGCAAGTACGGAGCGACCCTCGAAGAGGTGATCGCGTTTCATCGGGACGTCTCACATAACCTGAGCGCGGTCGAGAGCTCCGGGGAACGGCGAACGGCACTGGCCAAGGAGGTGGCCGCCTTGAGTGCCGGGTATGAATCCGCCGCGGGCCGCCTCTCCGCGCTGCGGCGCGAAGCCGCGCGGCGTCTGGCGAAGTCCGTCGCAAACGAACTGGCTTCGCTCGCTATGGAAAAGACGCGGGTCGAGATTAGGGTCGCGCCGGCGGAGTGGTCGGCTGCGGGCGCCGATGCAGTGGAATTCCTTATCTCTCCCAACGTAGGCGAAGAGCTGAAGCCGCTCGAAAAAATCGCTTCAGGCGGGGAGTTGTCGCGAGTCGCACTGGCGCTCAAGACCTGCATCGCCCCGGCGCGCGCCGAAAAGCATGCAATTCCGCGAACGCTGGTCTTCGATGAAGTAGATGCCGGTGTAGGAGGCAGCGCCGCCGAAGCCGTGGGGCGGAGGCTGAAGAAGCTCGCAGGCTTGGCCCAGGTACTATGCGTGACCCACTTGGCGCAGATCGCTGGCTTCGCCGAACATCACTATTATGTGGAGAAGCACGCCGAGCGCGGGCGGACCGTCACTACCATCGAAGAACTGGATGCGGCGGCGCGAACCCGCGAAATCGGACGCATGCTCTCGGGCGAGCGGGTCACGCCGGAAGCTTTGCGGCATGCCGAACAACTCATCAAACACGCTGCAAAATAGAGTCATGCCTTTGATTGGACGCCTCACCTCTGTGATGGCAACGCTGCTGCTGGCGCTTCCGGCGGAGGCCTGGAATTACTCCGGTCACCAGATCATTGCGGAGATCGCATATGAGCGGCTCACGCCGCGGGTTCGCGCGCGAGTAGATCTGATGATCCGCGAGCATCCGGATTACAACCGCATCTTCACGCAAGGCGCAATGGGGGTTATTCAGAACGATCCCGCCGCGCTTGCCCGGTACGCCTTCGTTCATGCAGCCCCTTGGCCCGATCTGATCATCTACAACAACAATAACGACAACCGCTTCTATGACGAGTTGGATCCGAATGCCCAGCCCACTCCACCTCTGCCGGGCTTCCCGGATATGATGCGCCACCGTGCCTGGCATTATTTCAACCATGGGATTTCAGGAGATGGAACGCCGGTGATTGAGCAGCGGCCTCCTCATCTGATGAGCGAGCTTCCGCGCCTGCTGGCGGAAATCGCCACCGCCGATTCGCGGCAGGCCGCTTACGACCTTCCTTGGCTGGAGCACCTCACGGGCGATGTGCATCAGCCGCTGCATCTCACCAGCCGGTTCCTGAAATCCCAACCGAATGGCGACGCGGGAGGAAACTTTGTCTTCGTGGAGCCTGGCAGAACCCTGCACTCGCTGTGGGACAACGCGGCCGCACCGCGCGACTTGAGCGACGATGACATCGTTCGCTACGCTCGCGAGATTATGGCCGACTATCCGGCCGGCTCTCCGCTATCGCTCGATCCCGCCGAGTGGGCTACAGAAAGTTTCGAGCTGGACAAATCAGCGGTGTATACCTTCGGGTTGGAGACAGGGTCGAAGGAGCAACCACTCAGATTGCCTCCACTGTACGAAGAAAAAGCTAAGAGGATAGCACGTCAACGAGTTGCCTTGGCAGGTTACCGGCTAGGCGAGATGTTGATTAAAATTCTTCAATAATTCCGGGCCAAGCTGTGTCGAAAGATGTATCGAAAGATAGGCCGGGAAAGGCAGAAAAAGAGCTGTTTTGGACCTTTCTGGCTGTTGGATTTATGTACAGCTGTGGTACTATTGGATTGTCCAGTTGTGAGGCATTCCGGTGTCTCACCACGTCTCTTTCTCTAGGGCTGGATTGCCGTTGATTCGGTGAGCCACCCAAAGTTCGGTAGACTGCAACCTTCGGGAAACAGTACACCGGCCGGTGAGTATCTTCCTCCGAGTACTCACCGGCATTTTCTTTTTGCCTTCCTCTCCAGCCAAAGATTGGGACGATCATGCGTCGCTTCCCCTGATATACTGAGGGCAGGTTGGTTGACTATGCGTCCTCTAGTCGGACTCGCTCTTGCCTTCGCGCTTCCGCTGATCGTCACTTTTGGTTATTCCCAAAGCGCTTCGCAACCTCCTCCCGGCAGTACGGTAGAGCCAAAGGTTTCGATTACGCCGCGCGTCCGCACGCCAGCCGCGGCGGAGGCCAACGAATCGATCACTGACCGGCGCTCGGACATTCGAGTCGACACCACGCTGGTGCTGATCCCGGTGTCGGTAACGGATCCGATGAGCCGTTTCGTCACCGGCCTGGACAAGGAAAATTTCAAGCTCTCCGAAGACAAGGTGGACCAGGAGATCACGCAGTTTTCGAGCGAAGACGCGCCGCTATCGGTGGGTATCGTTTTCGATACCAGCGGCAGCATGGGCGCGAAACTGCAACGCTCCCGCCAGGCGGTGACCCAATTCATGAAGACGGCCAATCCGCAGGACGAATTCTTCCTGATAGAGTTCAGCGACCGGCCGGAAATAGTGCAGACCTTCACCTCGGAAACGGAAGAGGTTCAGAACCGTCTTACATTTACGCAGGCCAAGGGCCGCACAGCGTTACTCGATGGCGTGTACCTGGCGATGAATCAGATGAAGAAGGCGCACAATCCGCGCAAAGCCATCCTGATCATTTCCGATGGCGGCGACAATTCCAGCCGCTACACGGAAACCGAAGTAAAGAATGCGGTCCGTGAAGCCGATGTGCAGATTTATGCCATCGGAATTTTCGAGCCTATAGCGTCGCGGGGCCGAACTGTCGAAGAAATGAGTGGGCCGGGTTTATTGGCGGAGATAGCCGAGCAGACTGGCGGCCGACATTTTGCAGTGGATAATCTGGCGGAGCTGCCCGATGTTGCCGCCAAGATAGGGATCGAATTGCGCAACCAGTACCTATTGGGATACAGTCCCAAGAATACGGCGCGCGACGGGAAGTATCGCCGCGTGCAAGTGAAATTAGTCAAGACCACGGGACTGCCGCAGCTGCACGCAATGTTCCGGACGGGATATTATGCACCCACACGTTAGAATCGCGGGCGCGGTTTTGGTGGCGGCTGTATGGGCCTTCGGTCAAGCGCCGCAACCGGCTCGCACGACGCCGCCGTCCACGCCGGGGGCCCAAAATGCGGCTGCGCCGCAGGATGAGATCCCGGTTTTCACGGCCGATAGCCGGCTGGTTGTGGTGCATGCCAGCGTGCTCGATCAGAAGGGCAAGCTGGTGACGAACCTGCAAGAACCCGCGTTCAAGGTTCTGGAAAACGGGGTGGAGCAGCCCATCAAGATTTTCCGCCGGGAGGACATCCCGGTGTCGCTCGGCATCATCATCGACAACAGCGGCAGCATGCGCGACAAGAAGAGCCGGGTAGCCGCGGCGGCGCTGAATCTGGTGCGCGCTTCGAATCCTCAGGATGAGGTGTTCATCGTGAATTTCAACGACGACGCGTACCTGGACCAGCCCTTCACCAGCAACATCAAGAAAATGGAAGAGGCTCTCGACCGGATGGAAACCAAGGGCGGCACGGCGATGCGCGACGCCATCAGCATGTCGATGGACTACTTGAAAGATAAGGCCAAGAAGGACAAAAAAGTGCTGGTGGTGGTCACCGACGGTAACGACAATACCAGCAACATTAATCTCGAAGACTTGATGCGCAAAGCCCAGCAGAGCGACGTGCTGATTTACTCCATCGGTATCTTAAGCGAAGAAGAGCCACGGGAGTCGAAAAGGGCCAAGCGCGCGTTGCACGATCTCGCGCTAGCGTCCGGCGCGATGGATTACTATCCGAAGGATCTGGAAGACGTCGACAAGGCTGTGCCTGAAATCGCCCATGAGATTCGCAACCAATACACGCTCGCGTATTCGCCACTGAACCCGGCGTTGGATGGGACCTTCCGCAAAATTTCCGTTACCGTAAATGCCCCCGGACACCCCACCGTTCGCAGCCGCAATGGCTATTACGCCAGCGCCAACGCCAATAAGTGATGCCGGACCGCGGTCGCATGACGAGAGCGCGCACAAGCCTGGTCACGCCGGTTTCAGGGTAAATGCTCCGTGCCATGTGGCGGCTCTCGAAAGGGTACCGACTGTGTCCCTGGCGTAGCCCCTATCTGCGGTGGAGGATCGAGACTTATTGCGGACTCGATGCCGGCCGCATCTCGCCGGGAGCTTTCTGGGGATTCACCTGGCGCAACCGTCGCGAACTGATCCGGTTCCTGCGGTGGGCCGATAAAATGGACGCGCGTGAACCATGACGATTGAAACCGAGTTTCTGACATTCTCCGCGGAAAAGCTGAGACAGCTGATGGACCGCATCGAGACCTGCGTGCAGAAACTCACGCCGGAGCAGATCTGGATGCGGGCAGGGTCCAATCAGAATGCGGTGGGCAATCTGCTGCTGCATCTCAACGGGAACGTCCGGCAATGGATTTTACACGGCGTGGGCGGCCAGCCCGATCTGCGCGATCGCGATGCCGAATTCGCCGCGCGGGGAGGGGCCGGAGCGAATGAGTTGCTGGCCCGATTGCGCGCCACCATCGAGGAAGCCGTGGCACTTTTGCAGGCGCTGCCTGCGGGGCGGCTCATGGATCGCGTACGGACGCAGGGTTACGAGGGTACCGCGCTGGCGGCGATTTATCACGTGGTAGAGCACTTCGCCGGGCATACCTTCCAGATCATCTACGCAACCAAGCTGTCAACCGGCGAGGATCTGGGCTTCTACGCCCATCTCAGCGGCGGCCAGCCGCGCAAAGATTCGCTCCCCTAAGCGGATTTCGAGAACAGCGACCTTCGAGGACCACTCTCGAAGACGCTTGCGGCAGGAGGGTAATTGCTGTAGCATCTGATCCTCTACCTCGCACCCCCACAAGTCGAAACCCGTACGCTCGACCGACCTCCAGATCCGGTGCGCAAAGGAGCGTATGAATCCCCTTCGGACGCCCCAGCAAGGGACCGCCATTCTGTTAACCGCCGTTTTGTTGTTTCTCAGTAGCGGCTGTACGGTCAACAAAGTTCAAAAGCTCAACGTGAGCCAGGTTCCACAGCCGCAGCAAGAGCACCTGGTGGGAATCACGACTAAGACCGGCAACGAAGTCGAATTCGATCCGCCGGGTGGCGCCATGAACCGGGACACGATCGACGCCAAGGTCAAGAACGCGCCTTACAGCATCGCCATGCAGGACGTCCAGCGCCTGTGGGTGGAGCGCCGCGGGGTGTCCGCCCCGCGCACCATTGGGCTTTCAGTTGGGATCGCCGCGGCGGCCTTCGGCACTTTAATCGCCATCGTATTGGCGACGAAGCAATCATGCCCGTTCGTCTATTCGTGGGATGGATCGCAATTCATCTTCGACGCCGAACCCTACGGCGGCGCCATCACGCGCGGGATGGAGCGCGATGACTACTCGGAACTGGAACACCTCCGGGAACAGAACGGGATTTACAAGCTGCTGGTTACGAATGAGGTGGATGAGACCCAATACACAAACCTGATGGAACTGTGGCTGGTGGACCATCCCAAGGGTTCGCGCGTGGTTTCGGATGAGAACGGGACACTCCGCTCATACACCGGAATCCAAAAACTGAGCGCGGCGCGCGATCGCGACGGGAAAGATCTGCTGCTCTGGCTGCAAGCCACCGACCGCAAGATCTGGGAGCCGGATACAATTGCGGCACCTGACGGTAACCTGCGACAGGAAGTCATTCTGACGTTTCCTAAGCCGAAAGGCGTGACTCAGGTGAACTTGATCGCCAATGCCGCGACCGGGCTGTGGGGCTCCTTCATGATCAAAAAGATGGTGGAACTGCATGGACGCGATACCGCGAATTGGCTGGCTTCACTCGATGGAAACGCATCCGCGGTGCAGGGGATTCACGCCTGGGGCGAGCGCGAGGGAACCTACCGGTTGCCCATTGAAGTGGAAGAACCCGGTGGCTGGGTAGTGCGCGGCGCGCTGCCGAACGGCGGTCCCATGCTGGCGGAAGACCGAATAATTCCAATGGACGTCAGCAAGGCGACCGGCGCTCAATTGCGCATTCGTATGCAGCCGCCCGTCGGCTACTGGGCCTTCAATTCGTTCGCCGTCGCGTATGGCGCGGGAAAAGCGGTGAACGTGAGCCATATTCCCGCGAACTCCGCGCGGACTTCTGAGGGCAAAGATATTCTGCAGGATCTGGCAGCAACCGACGACCGTTACTATCCGATGCCCGATCTGACCGACCAAGCTGAGTTAACCTTCCCTGCGCCTCCGCGCAAGGCGGGTACGGAACGTACCGTGTTTCTCCACAGCCGCGGCTGGTATCAGCTACATCTGAGGAACCAAAGCGCGCCGGACCTGACCACCTTCACCAAGATTCTGACGGTTCCAGGCGCGGCCGTGCAGTTCGCGGCGGATCGCTTCACAGAGTGGCAGCACGGTGACGTCCGTTAGGGTACCGGAGGTTGAATCCGCGCAGGAGGGAACAGAGTATTTTAGCGGATGGCTGCCGGCCCCGCCGGTCATGCTCCTTCCGGGATTGTACGCCGGCGCCTGGATCTGGGAGCCGGTCCGGGAGCACCTGGCCACCATCGGATACAGCGTTTTGCAAATGATGGAGCCCTTCGCCGCGCTGGACACCAAGGCCATTTCGATAGAAGTACTGCGGCGGATGCTGATCAACGCGCTCGACGATCACGGGATTTCGCAAGCTGTTCTCTGCGGGAACTCTTTGGGGAGCCTGGTGGCCCTGGACACGGCGCGCCATCACCCGGATCGGGTCAAGGCCATCGTGATGAGCGGATGCCCCGGACTGGGGGAAACTCCCAGCCTAGGACTGCGCCGCAGGGGGGAGATGTCCCGGGACGATGCTAATAGCATCGCAGGTCAGTTGTTTTTCGATCGCTCGGCTATACCTGAAGAGATATTCGAAAAGAGCTATGCTGTCGCTTCACGCCGGCGTTGCGCGATCAATATGCTGCGCTACGTGGTGGCGATCCGTAAATATGATGTGCGGGAATGCCTGGCGCGGATCCAATGCGACGTTTCGATGATCTGGGGGGAGCAGGACCGAGTCGCACCGGTGGAGGTGTGGGAGGCGAACCTGCACCTGATCGCCCATGCCACTCTGCATAAGCTCGCGCGTTGCGGACATTCTCCGATGATCGAGCGGGCCGCCGAATTCAATGCAATCCTTACGCAATTTATGCGGGAGCAGGGTTGATTCCACTCTGCTGCTAATGGTATTTCCCTGCGTTCTACAATGATCGATATGAAGACTCTGCTGGCTGGCTTGCTCCTGTTGTCCTCCCTGCCCCTGGTCGCGCAGCAACCCCCGCGTCATTTCGAGAATCTCATCCAACTGACACAGGGCGGCTCAAACGGCGAGTCGTACTGGTCGCCGGACAGTAAGCGCATCATTTTCCAGTCGACGCGCGACGGGCGCACCTGCGATCAGGAGTACATCATGAATGCCGATGGCTCCGATCAGCACATGGTCTCGACCGGCAAAGGGGTCACCACTTGCGGCTACTTCACCAGCGACAACCGGCACATCATTTACGCTTCGACGCATGAAGGTGGCGAAGCGTGCCCCCTGCCGCCGGATCGCAGCAAGGGCTATGTGTGGGCGGTTTATCCCACATTTGATATTTATCTGGCCACCGACACCGGCAAAATCGTCAAGAAGCTGACCGACACCACCGGTTACGATGCCGAAGGCACGGTCAATTTCAAAACCAAGAAGATCCTTTACACATCCCTGGCCTCGGGCGATCTGGAGATATGGACCATGAGCGAGGACGGGAGCGGCAAGAAGCGCATTACCAACGCCGAAGGTTATGACGGCGGCGCCGTGTTCTCGCGCGATGGCAAGAAAATGGTCTGGCGCGCCTACCGTCCG
>Ga0207674_10005944_pt1 | contig 14435 bp, 9 predicted proteins | sample KBSCornC72_FD_184303 | JGI IMG/M metagenome (GOLD analysis project Ga0207674, IMG submission 184303) | Corn rhizosphere microbial communities from Kellogg Biological Station, Michigan, USA - KBS Corn C7-2 (SPAdes) (version 2) | ecosystem: Host-associated > Plants > Roots > Rhizosphere > Soil ... | reverse complement strand
CACGGCCCGGCTGCCGCTACCGCGAACGCGAGCCCCATCATTGACTTCAAGAATCTGGCGGGCGCTTCCTTCACGATCGGGGCGCCGTCGGGCACGGCGCACGGCTCGACCACGCTCAACGCTGCCAACCAGCTCACATCGGCCATCAATGGCGACTCGCTGAAGAAACTGCTGCTCGCCGGACTGACGTACGTGAACATTCACACCACGCAGAATGGCGGCGGCGAGATCCGCGCTCAGCTCACGAAGTAGCGCGCTCGCAACCACATGACGGCCGCATGACGGCCGGTAGGTAGTCTCGCGCGAGCGAAGCGGGGCGAGCGATCACACAGGACACGAGAACGGCCGCGCGATTGCGCGGCCGTTCTCGTCAAATGCCGTCGGCTGATCGCCTGATCAGTAGATGTAGACTCGTGTTCCGACCGGCACGTGGTCGTAGAGCCATTCGATGTCTTCGTCGCGCATGCGCACGCAGCCGTGCGTCGCGGCGAGACCGATCGACTCCTTGTACGGGGTCCCGTGCAACAGATAGCCGTCGCCCAGGTTGAGGCGATACTTGCCGAGCTCGCCCTCGATCTTCCGATTCTTCGATCCCATGGGCGGCACGAACAGCGTGTTGTCGAACACGATGTGCTCGTCCGTCGGCAGCGCCGCGAACATGCCACCGTCGACCACGCCGGCCACGCCGTCACGCACCGTGAGGTAGCGGCCGTCGCGAAGTTTGATCTTCTCGCCGCTGTTGAGATGGCCGAGCTTGAGCCCGTTCTCGAGCGCGGTCTCCGCGTACAGCCACTCTGGTGGCTGCCAGATCGGGTCGGCTTCTTTGCTGAGCACCGTTCGCATTCCGCGCGGCGTGTCGAAAGTCCACTCTTTCTTTCCGAACTCGAGGGTCGTTCCCTTCGCAACGGCGGCCGGCGCGCTCAGCACCGTATCGCGGCCGATGATCGCCCATAGGTGACGGTCCTGCAGCGACACGACCAACCGGAAACCAGTGGACTTCGCGGCAAGCGAGCGGTTCTTGGACCAGGCCAAGCTATCCGCGCGCGACTTGAACGAATACGAGACCTCATCGCCACTGCCGTCCTGATCCGCGGCGCGGCGCAGGCCGTCGCCGGTCTCCCGCAGCGTCTGCGCGCCGAGGCGCGGCGCGACGCTCAGGGCGAGGGCGGCGGTGAGGCTGGTCAGATAAGTGTAAAGTCGGGTACGGCTCATGGTGGGCTCTGCTGACGGCGCGGCGTCCATTCGCTCTGCGCTCCTGCCCACAACGTACGCTAAATCCGTTCCAAAGTGCCATACCGCACAATACCGCGGCAGGCTGGGCGGTTAGGCCCAACCTGCCGCGCGGACTTGAACTTCGGTTCTGGTGCCTTGGTGCCGTGCGACTAGAAGAAGTTCAGGCCGAACATGATCGGGACTTGGATGGCATGCTTAAAGCCTCGTCCCTCGATATTGATATTGTTGACGACAACGCCGTTACGGGTTGTGCCGCTGATCGTGGTGACATTCAAGTCGTCGCTGCCACGGCTGAACCCAATCGCGCGGGCCTCGACGTAGACCTCGGTGCGGCCCATGTGCCAGGCGAGACCACCGCCGGCGTTCCAACCCCAATGGCTACCACCGTCGCTGACGACCGCGTTGATCTCGTCGCCCGACGCCGTCGTGAATTCACCTTCGAGCTTCTGACGGAGGTCGTGATAGTCCACCCAGCTCCCGCCGCCGATGGCGTATGGCGTGAACCACGTGTTGTTGCCGAAGATCCGATTGACCCAGGGCAGGTCGAGCCGGCCATCGAGATTGATGTTCCACACGGAGGGGCGATCGCCGAGGAACGCCAAGCCGTTCGCTCTTCCGTACTGCGAGTACTGTCCATCGAGCTGCACACCCCAGTACTGCATGAGGTTCCGATAGCCAACCTGCAACTGCGCCGTACCACCGGCTGTGTTCACCGTGTTCAAACCACTCGCAGGCATGTTCGTTCCGCCGGCGGCCCCGAAATAGAAGCCGCTCACGGCGCGGGTGATGACCGGCACCGTCTGCACGACGGTATCGACGCGGGTCACGGTGTTCGTCACAGTCACGGTATCGACGCGCGGCGCCATGCGGAGCGTGTCGGTGCGGAACACAGTCACGGTATCCACGCGAGGCGCGACGACTTCGCCGTGTGATTCCTTGCTCACGGGAATCCGCCGCTGCGAGCGCGGTCTCGTGCTTGTGCTGTCCTGCGCCGAAGCGGCCGATGCGTCGAGAGCGAAGAACGCCGCGCCGGCTACGAGTAACAAGGCATTACGATTCAACATGGGTCTCCTCCCTCTGCACCGTCCTCGTCTTGCCCCCGCGGACGGCTACCGGGCGAGGATCTCAGCGTACTGCATAGTGACTGCGCTGCACGACTAACTGCGCTACACAACTGCATTACAACCGACATCCTCGGTCGACGTACTTCGTCGCGGCACTGGCGCATGAGGAAAGCAGGCCCCGTGCCGCAAACGCTGCCTTCGCGCGACCGGACCGGCGTGAGTCTGAGGCGGCCCTGCGAGACGCGAGCTCGGCCGGGAAAAACGAAGCGGCCCGGACTGACGTCCGGGCCGCTTCCGATCCATTGATCGAAGTTTTGTGATCAGCGCGACCCGTACCAGTTCATGCCGAGCACGAATGGCATCTGGCGCGACTGCGGCGCGTTCTCGGGTTTGAACGCGAGCACGCGTGTCTCGAAGAACAGCTCGGAGCGTCCCCACATCAGCGACGCACCACCGCCGGCGTTCCAGCCGTTCTGATTCGTCCAGTCGGGGACGCCCTGTACAAAGACGACCGCATTGGGATCCGTTGCATCGACACGCATCGGCAGATTCTTGAACCAGGTGTGCGTGTAGCCGCCGACCCCGTACAGCGAGAAACGATGGATCGCGCCAAACGTGTGCGTGAGCCACGGGACCTGCAGCTTCGCGTCGATGCTCCAATTCCAGATGTCGGGATCGCCCTGAGGCTGCGAGAACCGCGAGTCCTCACCCAGCGTCGACCAATTCAGATCGGTGCGAATGCCGAGGAAGTTCTTCGCGCCTTGCCAGCCGAGCTGCGCTCCTACCGTCGGGCCGGCGCCGTTCGGGTTGTAGATCGCGCCGTTCGGTGCATTCACACCACCGTTCATGCCGAAATACAATCCATTCGGAAGCCGAACCGGCGGATAATACGTGGTGGTCACGGTGTCGACGCGCGTCACCGTGCGAGTCTGAGTCACCGTGTCGTGAACGATCGTGGGCGGCGTGTTCACGTTCACGCGAAGCGTGTCCGTGCGATATACCGTAACTGTGTCGACCTTGCGCGCCACCTCGCCGCCTTCCTTCGTGATGGGAATGCGACGCGTCGAGGTTGGACGCGTACGAGTGCTGTCCTGCGACAGCACGACCGAGGCACCGAGTGTGACCATTGCGACGGCGCCCGCCAGAGACTTCGCGGAAATTCGCATTGAGATTTGTCCTTTCTCCGTTTCCGTCCTCGACTTGCCCCCGCGGACGACAACCGGGCGGAGAGATACGTCCCCCGAACGACCATACAACGTCGCGGCACCGCCGACGTGCTCAAGCATACAATGTGCCGGAGGCTTTCACTCGAATCGACAGGCCGAGCCGGCCTTAATTCCTTAGTCCTCGTCGAGAGCGAAGCGGACTGTAGCGACGCAGCCACGCCTGTCGCCGCGGTTCTCCAAAGTGAGCGTCCCTCCGTGCGCCTCCGCGATCTGGCGCGACAACACCAACCCGATCCCCGACCCGGCCGGCTTGGTCGTGAAGAACGGAACGAAGAGGTTAGCCGCGTTGGCGAGGCCCGGACCCTCGTCCTCGACGATGAGGGAGAGCGTGCCGTTCTGACGCGTCCATCGGACGTCGACGTTGCCGCTCGTCTCCAGCGACGCGTCGACCGCGTTGCGCAGGAGGTTGATGAGGAGCTGGTCGAGCTGGTCGCCGTCGGCGCTCATCGTCGTGGGCGGTCCCCCAATGACCTCGACCGCGATTCGCGTCTCGAGCGCCGCGACCCGGCGGACCCACGCGGCGATGTCGAGCGGGGCCTTGTTCGGCGGCGGCAGCTTGGCAAGCCGCGCATACGCCGACATGAATCGCACCAGCGCCTCCGATCGCCCGCTGATGACGTTCAGCCCGCGGCGCAGATCGGCGTCGGCGTCGCTGGGCGGGTGCGGACTGTCGACGATGGCGAGCAACGTGCCCGCGATCGACTTGATCGGCGCGAGTGAGTTGTTGATCTCGTGGCTCAACACGCGGACGAGGCGTTGCCAGGCTTGCAATTGCTCCTCGCGCAGCGCCTTGCTGACGTCGGCCAGCACGAGCAGTGTGTGCGGCCGACCGTCCTGACGGAACGCGCCGCGTCTCACTTCCCAACGGCCGCCGCCGCCGGGGAAGGTCACGTCCATCGTGCGTGGCGACGCGCCTTCGAGCATGTCGACGAGGCCCACCTGCTCCGCGGTCCGTCCGAGCAGCCGCTCCGCCGGTTGCGCGAGGAGTGACTCGGCGGCTTTGTTGGCCAACCGGACGCGATTCGCGTCGTCGAACGCGAAGACGGCGACGTCGATCTCCGCCATCACCGTGCGCAGGAGCGCCGTCGCCTCCATCGCGCCGAGGCGCTGCGTACGCAACGTCTCGCCGAGCAGGTTGGACTCGAGGAAGGCCAGGCCGAGTGCATCTTCGCGATCGGCGCCCCGCGCGCGAATCGAGTAATCCCCTTCGCGCAGAGCCGCGAGCATGTTGGACAGCGTCTGGAGCGGCCGCACGACGCGCTCCCGCAGAACGAACGCGGCGATCAGCCACGACCCGGCGACGAGCAGGTCGAACGTCCATTGCACCTTCGCGCTGTAGCCGCCGCGCCAGAGGAGCACCGCCGTGCCGATGACTCCCGGAAGCCCGGTGAACAGCGCGAGCCGAAGGACCAGCTTCTCGTGGTCAGGATTCTCGCGCGGCGCGGAGACGGCCGCGTGATCACCGCTCCGGCGCCGTGTCGGGCGCTCAGAGGCCATAGCTCGCGATGCGCCGGTACAGCGCGCTTCGCGACAGCCCCAACGCCTGCGCGGCGCGGCTCACGTTTCCTTCGTAGCGAGCCAAGGCTTTCTGAATGAGCATCTTCTCAACATCCTCGAGGGGCAAGTCCTCGAGGCGCGGAGCAGCGCTCGTCGTCGCGCGCAAGCCGAGGTCGCCGGCGCGAATCTGGTCGGCGTGGGCCAACAGTACTGCGCGCTCGATCGCGTGGTCCAGCTCGCGAATGTTGCCCGGCCAGGAGTGCGCGAGCAGTGCCTGCATGCCGCCGGCGTCGAAACTGTTGAGCGGCTTCCGATAGCGCGCCGCATGGCGACGCAAAAAGTGCATCGCCAGCGCCGGGATGTCCTCGCGGCGGTCGCGCAGCGGCGGCAGATGGACCTCGATCGTGTTCAACCGGAAGAGAAGGTCCTCGCGAAAGCGTCCTTCGGCGACGTCCAGTTGGAGGTTGGCGTTCGTCGCCGAGACGACGCGAACGTCCACGTGCCGCGACTTGGACGACCCCACGCGCTCGACGTCGCCCGTCTGCAGCACGCGCAGCAGCTTGGATTGGAGGGCGAGCGACACCGTGCCGATCTCGTCGAGAAAGATCGTCCCGCCGTCGGCCAGCTCGAAGCGCCCCACCCGATCGGTCTTGGCGTCGGTGAACGCGCCCTTTACGTGGCCGAACAACTCGCTCTCGAAGACGCCCTCCGACAAGCCGCCCATGTTCACCGCGATGAACGATCGGGCGTTTCGTGGAGACGACGCGTGCAGCCACTGCGCGACGAGCTCCTTGCCCGTTCCGTGCTCGCCGGTGATCAGCACGTTCGCGTCGGACGGTCCGATCCGCTCGAGCAGCTGGAGGATCGGTTTCATCTTCGGCGACTCGGCGATCATCTTCGGCAAATGGTCGCGGCGCAGCAGCCGGTTCTCCGACTCCAAACGCTGCGCGCGCCGGAGCGCGCGGCCGAGCTCGACCTGCGTGGTGAGAATGGAGACGAGGCGGGCGTTGTCCCACGGCTTCTCGACGTAGTCGCGCGCACCGCGCCGCATCGCTTCGACGGCGTTGTCGATGCTTCCCCACGCCGTCATGACGACGACCGGCATGTGCGGCTCGAGCGACTGCAACGTCGACAACATGTCGAGACCTTCCTTCCCCGACGTGGTGTCGCGCGTGTAGTTCATGTCGAGCAGCATCGCGTCGTAGTCGCGACGCTCCAGGGCGGCGAGCGCGGCACTCGGCGACGTGGTGGTGTCCACGTCGAAGCCGTTTCCCTTGAGGAGCAGGCGAAGCGCCTCGAGGACGTCGTTTTGGTCGTCGGCGACGAGAATGTGCGGGCGGCCGTTCTCGGTACTCATCGAGCGGAAAGTTACGGCGCGGCTGGGCGCGGTGCTATTCACTGCGCAGCGCGATCATTGGGTCGACGCCGGCCGCGCGGCGCGCCGGAATCCAGCACGCCGCGAGCACGGCAAGCGAAAGGAGACCCGCCCCCAGTGCAAATACGACCGCGTCCGTGATCCGCAGGCCGAGAAACACCGACGCCAGCACTTTCGCGACCCCGGCCGACAGCGCGACCCCGATCACGACCCCGATGGCGGCGAGCCTGAACCCTTCGCGGAGGAACATCGCAACGACCTGAGCGCGCGCCGCGCCGAGCGCGACACGAACGCCGATCTCACGCGTTCGCTCGTTGACCGCGAACGCCATCACCGCGTAGACGCCGATCGTCGCGAGCAGCAGCGCGAGCGCGCCAAAGATGGCGAGCAGAGTCGATCCGAGGCGCGACTCGGAGCCGCGGTCGTAGCGATAGCGGGCAAGCGTCTGCACGTCGTACACCGGGAGATTGTGGTCCATCTCGCCGATGACCTTGCGAAGCGACGGCGCAAGCTGGGTCGCCCCGCCAGGATGACGGACGAGCAGCGTCACGTCGAGAGCCTTCGGGTGCTGCGTTTGGGCCACGTAGATGATCGGGCGTCGGCGCTCGGTCAGGCCGTAGGTCTGCGCTTCGCGCGCGACGCCGACGACGGTCATGAACGGTCCTTTCTCGCCATTCGTGCTGACGCGTTTGCCGAGGGCGTCCTCGTTCGGCCACGCGGCGCGAGCGAAATCCTCGCTCACCAGGGCGACCGGCTCGGACCCGACGCGATCGTCGCGCGTGAAGTCACGCCCTCGCGCGAGCGGGATGCCAATCGTTTTGAAATAGTCCGGGCGGATGGTGCTTTCGTACACCTCGAGCCCGGCCGACTCGCCGAACCGCCGTGTCGCCGCCCCATCGCCGTGAATCGTGACGTCGGTCCCGATGTAGCGCTCGCCCATCGGTACCTGGTTCGTGAACGTCGCCGATTCGACGCCCGGCAGCGCCATGACGCGCGTCTGAAGCTCGTCCAGGAACGCGGAGCCGCGCTCCGGAGTGTATGCGTTGAGCTCGAGGCTGAACGACGCCGCAAGCACGCGATCGCTGGCGTCGAAGTGCACGTCGGTTCGCGTCGATTTGTACAATGCGCCGAGGAACATTCCCGCTGTGACGAGCAGGACGAGGCTCAGCGAGACCTGCGCCACGACAAAACCGCGCTGCAGCCGGGCGCGCGACCGGTCGAAGCCGATCGCCGCTTCCTTCAGCACGCTCGTGATGTCGGCGCGAGTCGCGCTCAGCGCCGGTACTACGCCGAAGCCGACGCCGCTCACGAATGCGATCCCGATCGTGAACCAGAGGACGCGAGCGTCCGGCGAGATGTCGATCGGCGCCGGGATGATCGAGGCGAGGACGTCCGTCGCCCAGCTGGCGAATATGAAGCCGGTCGCCGTGCCGCACGCCGCCAGCAGAACGCTTTCGGTGAGAAGTTGGCGGATGATTCGCGTTCGCGCGGCGCCGATCGAAAGCCGCACCGCGATCTCGCGCCGCCGCGCCACCGCCCGTCCGAGCAGCAGATTGCTCACGTTGGCGCAGGCGATCAGCAGAATGAGCAGTGTTACCGAAAACGCGAGCGCGGCGACCGGCGCGATGTCGTTGCCGTCCGTCGGTCCAAGACCGCCGCGCATGGGGAAGGCGCGCGCGGTCACGAAGGCGTGCTCCACGGTATCGGTCTTGGCGATGCGCGCCGCCACCGTGGAAAGCCCGGTGTTCGCCCGCTCGATCGATGTTCCCGGTGTGAGGCGGCCGACCGCCGTCAGCCACCACGTGCCGCGGCTCTTGAGAAAATTCTCAAAACCGGGGAGGCGCGTGCCGGCGAGAGAGATCGGCACCCAGACATCGCGCGGCTCGGAGTGCTCGGTGCCGTTGAAGCGTTCGGGCGTCACGCCGACGATCGTGAACGGCTGGCCGTCGATCGTGATGCGACGACTGATCACGGACGGGTTTCCCCCGAACCGCTCCTGCCACAGGCGATAGCTGATCACCGCCGCGCTGTTCGCCGCGCCGACCGCGTCTTCTTCGGGAAGAAAGCCGCGACCGAGGGCGAAGCGGACGCCGAGCATGCGGAAGTAGTCGGCGTTCACCAGCATGCCGTGCACGCGAGCGGGCTCACCGCCGGACGAGATCGCGAAATCGACATGGGCGATCGCCGACGCCTGCGAGAACACTTGCGTGGAATCGCGGTAGTCGAGGAAGTCCGGGTAAGACAACATCAACGGACGACCGGCGCGCGAATCGATCGGCGCGATCCAGACCAGTCCCTCCGGCCGCGCGATCTCGGGAAGGGGCCGCGCGAGAATTGCATTGGCGAGGGTAAAGAGCGCCGTGTTCGCGCCGATCCCGACCGCGAGCGTCAGCGTGGCGACGATCGCGAATCCCGGTGAGCGCAGCAGTTGTCGCGTCGCGTACTTGAGGTCTTGGAGAAGGGCTTCCATCGGTTGGGTCCCGGGTGGGGGCAGGAAACTAGTCGCGCTTGACCCGCTTTCGATTCCCGCACTTAGGAAGCCTCATGCCAGTCGCCGCGCGACGTAAATGCCATCCTCCACAGCAGTTACGCCATTGTCTGCCTCGCATCGCTTGGCGGGCGCTGCGCGGATGTGGGACGACTCGTCCGAAAACGAAACGCGGCGCCATCTCGGCGCCGCGTTTCCAATCTCAGACCACCGGTCCTTCGGATCCGGTGATCCAGCCGTCTTTGAGCTCGATGATCCGGTGCCCGTATTTCGCGTTTTCCTCGGAGTGCGTCACCTGAATGATCGTCGTGCCCTCGCTGTTCAATTTCTTGAACAATTCCATTATTTCACGGCCCTGGCTCGAGTGCAGGTTGCCCGTGGGCTCGTCGGCGAGAATGAGCTTCGGCCGCGCGATCACCGCCCGAGCCACGCCCACGAGCTGCTGTTGTCCACCAGAAAGTTGCCGCGGATAAAGATCCTTCTTTCCGACCATGCCGAACTTGTCGAGCGTGTCGGCGACGATCGCCTCGCGCTCCGACCGCTTCACGTTCCGGTACGACAACGGGATGTCGAGATTCTCGGCGACGGTCAGGTCATCGATCAGGTGGTACTGCTGAAAGACGAAGCCGATGTGCTCCTTGTTCAACGCGACGCGCTGTTTGTGGGACATCGCATGCACAGGATGCCCGACGAAGAAGAATTCGCCGCTCCACGCGCTGTCGAGCATGCCGAGGATGGCGAGCAGCGTCGACTTGCCCGCGCCCGACGGCCCCATGATCGAGACGAATTCGCCGGGCTGAATCTCGCCCGAGATGCGGCGCAGCACGTAGGTACGGCCGGCCGGCGTCTCGAACACTTTCTCGATACCGCGCATCGCAATGAGCGGACCGACGATCGGCGTCGGCGGCGTATCGCGGCTGACGGTCTGGGGCTTCGTGAAGAATGCCATGATGACTCCTAACCTAACGTGACGCGGAGGGGGGGACTTACTCGGCGCGCAGCGCCTCCAATGGGTCGATGCGCGCGGCGCGACGCGCGGGCAACCAGATGGCCAGTGCCGCCGTGAAAACCAACAGCAGGGCCACCGCCGTGAACACCGGAAGGTCGATCGGGCTCGCTCCAAACAACATCGCGCGCAGCACACGCAACAGCAACATCGATCCAGCCGTCCCGAGCACGATACCGAGCACCACGAGGCGGCCGCCCTGTCCCGCGATCAGAGCGACTACGTGCTTCGGTTCGGCGCCGAGTGCGATGCGTACGCCGATCTCGCGGGTACGCTGCGCGGCATTGTACGCCACGACGCCGTACAGCCCGATAGCGGCAAGCAGGATCGCGAACGCGGCAAACGAACCCATCGTCGTCGCATACAGCTGGTATGGTGCGACGTTCGAGCGCCGCTGCTGGCGAACCGTCTGGAGCGCGAGGATCGGCAAATCTTCGTCGACCGAGCGAACCGCCGCACGGACCGTCGCCACGAGCGACAACGGATCGGCGCTACCGCGAACGAGCAGCGTCACGCGCTGGTTCCTCGCTGATTGCGCGAACGGCACGTACGCGTAGTGCGCGACGGTGTCCCGCGACGTGATATCGCCCGCGACGCCGACAACGGTGAGCCAGGGAAGCGAATCGGCCGAGCCAAGCTTGATTCGTCGCCCGAGCGGCGACTGGCCATGCCAGAGCACGTCGGCCATCCGCTGGTTGATCATCACTACCGGCTGCGACCCGATCCGGTCCTGCGCGTTGAAGGCGCGGCCCGCGCGAACAGGAAGTCGCTCGGTCGCGAAGTAGCCCGGTGTGACGACGAAGGCGAAACGCGGCGAGACGCTGCGCGCCAGGGAGGTGTCGGCTCCCTCGGCGCGAATGCTTCGGTCGGCACGACCGAACCCGGCGACGAACTGGAAGGCGTGCGCCGACGCACTCGCCACACCCGGAGCGGTCTGCAGGCGCTCGAGGATCGACGTCACGGTGCTTTGAACGAGCGTGCTGTCGCTGTAGCGCGCATCGAGGAATTCCAGGTCGCCGGTGAGGAGATCGAGCTCTTCGCGTCCTTGTTCGGGCGTCGCGAGCCGGACGACGCTGCGCGTGAGTACTCCGGCACCGGCGAGCAGGATCATCGCGAGTGCCAGCTCGCCGATGACGAGCAGGCCGCGCGTCATGCTCCTCTTGATCGTCGTGCTGGATTCCTTGAGGGTCGTATGCACGTCCGGCGCCGAAGCGCGCAGTGCGGGCAGAAGCCCGAACAGCAGCCCGGTGAGAATCGAGACACCGAGCGAGAAGACGAGCGTCGCCCGATCGACGTCGAACGTGACGTAATACGGGAGCCGGTCGGCGGCGACGGTGCGAATGACGTCGACCGCCCACGCGGTCAGGAGCAGGCCGAGTGCTCCACCCGCGGCGGAAAGAATGACGGATTCGGTGAGCAGGTGCCGCACGATGCGCCGGCGCGTCGCGCCGAGCGCGAGTCGGATGGCAATCTCGCGCTGACGCCCCGCGCCGCGCGCGAGGAGAAGCCCGGCGAGATTGGCGCACACGATCAGCAGCACGAAGCCGACGGCGCCGAGCAGTGCACCGTACATCGACCCGGGCAGCGCCTCCGAGATGTGGAAGGGCGTCGCCTCGGCGGTCCACTCTTTTTGCTCGGGATATCGCTCTTCGAGCGACTTGGCGATGACGTGCATCTCTTCGTTCGCCATCGCCATCGAGACGCCAGGCATGAGACGGGCAACGACACCGAAGTCACGCTCCTCGCGCGTTCCTCCCGCTGCGTTTGGCGCGAACGGAACCCAGAGGTCCGCGAACTCCGGGAAGCGAAAGCGTGGCGGCATGACGCCGATTACCGTGTGCGGCACCCCATTCACGCGGATGGTCTGTCCAATGATCCGGCGATCGCTGCCGTAGCGACGCGCGAAGATGGCGTCGCCAAGCATGACGACAGGCGTGGCTCCGACGCGATCGTCGTCCTGCGTGAAGGAGCGTCCGAGCACGGGGTGCGCGCCGAGCAGTGGGAACGTTTCCGCTGAGACGAGCGCGCCGCCGATACGTTCGGCGTTCTCCGTTCCCGAGATGTTGAACGGCCGCTCGATGTACGCGCCCATCTGCGAGAACGAGCGAGTGTTGGCCCGCCAGTCTATGAACCCCGGGTAGGAGGTGCCGACGCCGCAGCCCGCGCACAGCTTGGTGGCGCTGAGCTCGTGGAGATCGACGAGGCGATTTGCCTCGGGGAAGGGAAGCGCCTTGAAGGCGAGCGCGTTGACGAGGCTGAAGACGGTGACGTTGGCGCCGATGCCCAGCGCGAGCGACAGTAGGGCGACGACCGTGAACGTTCGCGACTTGGCCAGACTGCGAAAGGCGAATCGGATGTCCGACACCAATGCATCCATGGCAAGCCTCTGGCTCGGGGCCGCAGTGGCGGCCCCTTGTGCCTTTCGTTTCTTGAATGAGAGCGGCTGCTTTTCGGTTACTCGGCCGCTCGGCTATTCGGCAGTTGCCGAGAAGCCGAGCCGCCGAGGTGCCGAGCAGCCGTTAGATCCCGACGTTCTCGCCGCGACGCTCTTCGACGACGCGTCCGTCGAACAGGTGGATGGAGCGGTCGGCGTGCGCAGCGTAGCGGGGATCGTGCGTGACCATGCAGATCGTCGCGCCGCCGCGATGCAGCTCACGGAGGAGCTCCATCACCGCTTCGCCGTTCGTCGAGTCGAGGTTACCCGTCGGCTCGTCGGCGAGGAGGATGAGCGGATCGCCGGCGACGGCGCGGGCCACGGCGACACGCTGCTGCTGACCGCCGGAGAGCTGCGCCGGATAGTGCTTCATGCGGTGGCTCATGCCCACGCGCTCGAGCGCGTCCGTGACGCGCTGCTTGCGCTCGGCCGCCGACATGCCGCGATAGGTGAGCGGGAGCTCGACGTTCTCGTACACCGTGAGATCGCCGATCAGGTTGAACGCCTGGAAGATGAAACCGATCTGGCGATTGCGGATGCGCGCGCGCTGCGATGGTGTGAGCTGCGCGACCGGCTCGTTCGCCAGCAGATACTCACCCTCTGTTGGGGTGTCCAGCAATCCGAGGATGGAAAGAAGCGTCGTCTTTCCGCAGCCGGACGGGCCAGCGATGGCGACATATTCCCCGGGCGCCACCTCGAGGTGAATGTCCTGCAGTGCGTGGGTCTCTACCTCGTCGGTATAAAAGACCTTCTTGATCCCGCCAAGGCGGATCAGAGGCTGGTTGCCTGACCCCGACGCAGCGGAGAAGGCGGCCTGGGACGAGGATGCGGACTCAGTGGCCATAGGATGCTCGAGGTGAGGGGATGGGGTTGGGTGGGTTATTTGATTCGTACGCGGTTGGTATTGTCGAACGGCGTCATGTCGGACACGATCACGCTGTCGCCGATGTTCAAGCCGTTCTTGATTTCGATCGTATTGACGGAGGCCCGCCCGAGGCCGACGGTCACGCGCGTCGCTTCGCCCTTGCCCGGAATCACCTTGAAGATTCCGACGGAGCTATTCGGCTGACCGAAGCCCGGGCGCGCCACGTACATCACGTTGTTCAGTCGCTCGAGCTCGATCGTGCCGTCTACCGCGAGGTCGGAGCGCGTTCCGGCGGGCAGCGGATCATCGATCGTGACTTCCACGGTGACGGTGCCGGCGACCGACGACGGGTCGGTGCGCATCACGTGGCCTTTCACGACCGTGTTGTTGTGGAGGTCGATCTTGGCGGACATGCCCTGGACGATGTCGACCGCCTGATTCTCCGGGACGCGAAGCACCGCCTTGAGCTTGCCCGGTTGAACGACACGAGCGAGCTGCGTTCCGGCGTTCACGTACTGTCCCAGCTCGAGCGGCGGATTGCCGAGCATCTGGAGCTGTCCAGCCTCGGGCGAGACGACACGCATCGCGGCGACGCGCTTCTTTTGTTCCTCGACGATGCGCTTGAGGCTCTGGATCTGCCCTTCCTGGAGGTCGATCTGCTGCTGCTCGGAACCCACGACGTCCGCCAGGCGCTTCTGCTCGATGTCGAGGCGCTGTTTGAGCTCCTCGACCGCGTCGTGCGCGGCGGCGACATCGTTCGCCGACGAGAGGTTGCGCTTGCTGAGCGAGTCCTGCACCGCGGCCGTGCGGGCGGCGTTGTTGTACTGGGTGCGCATGTTCGCGACGTTCCCCTGCTGCAGCAATACCGACTGATGCAGCGACGTCTTCAGACTCGCCAAGCCGGCAATCGCCGTGTTGAGCGACTGCTCGTTTTGGAGAAGCCGAATGTCCTCGTCGGGGTTGCTCATCACGACGAGCAGGGTCCCCTGCTGCACGGGAACGCCCGGTTTGACGGGTAACTCCTCGACGCGCCCGGTAGTGAGCGCGGTGACGTTGCGAACGTACTCCGGCTCGAGGGTGCCCGGCGCGTTGACGTCACGCGTCATCATCCCTTTTTTCACGGTGTCGAACCAGAGAGTGCCGCGCTCCACCGGCGGCGCCGCCGGCTGCAACTGGCTAATACCGATCGAGACAGCAACGATTGCGACGATGCCGACGCCGATGGCGATGTATCTCTTGGTTTTTTT
>Ga0207674_10005943_pt1 | contig 14436 bp, 15 predicted proteins | sample KBSCornC72_FD_184303 | JGI IMG/M metagenome (GOLD analysis project Ga0207674, IMG submission 184303) | Corn rhizosphere microbial communities from Kellogg Biological Station, Michigan, USA - KBS Corn C7-2 (SPAdes) (version 2) | ecosystem: Host-associated > Plants > Roots > Rhizosphere > Soil ... | reverse complement strand
GTGTCGCACTGCTCGGTCCTGAAGGCCCGACCGGCACTTTTACGCGCTGGGAAAACGCCCCTATCCCATGGTGAGCATCGCCGTTGCGACCATGGGGTGGCAGAATGGCATTCCAGATGCCAGTTGCTGGCGCGGCCACATCCGCTCTGGGCATCGCTCGACCATTCGGTGCAAAGTGCTAGGCCGAGTAAAAGCGCTCGACCGCCGCTATAGCACGATCGACTGCCGCCGCGTCGACGTCCAGGTGCGTTACCCAACGCTGCCGGCTGACCCCGCTTGCGCCGGGATAGCCGCCGGTAATGCCAAAACCCTCGGCCGCTAGGTAGTCCGTGAAGGCCCGCGCATGATCGGGCGCGACCTTCACCCAGACCATGTTGGTCTGCGTTTCGACCGACAATGCCGGAATTTTGCCCAGTCCGGCCGCGAGCCGCCGGGCGTTGGCGTGGTCCTCCGCCAGCCGTTCGACATTGTTCTCGAGGGCATAAAGGCCGGCCGCCGCCAGGATCCCCACCTGGCGCAGGCCGCCACCGACGGCTTTGCGGAGGCGCCGAGCTCGCGCGATCAGCTCCTTTTCGCCGACCAGGACACTGCCGATCGGCGCTCCCAGTCCCTTGCTGAGGCACACCGAAACCGTATCGAAGGGCCTGGCGATCTCGGCGACGTCGACATTGCCAGCCACCGCGGCGTTGAACACCCGCGCGCCGTCAAGGTGTGTGCCCAGCCCGTACTTTCGGGCCACTCCCGTCGCCTCCTCGATCCAGCTCAGGGGCATCACCCGACCGCCGAACGTGTTCTCGAGGGCCAGGAGGGTGGTCCGGGCCACATGCGGGTCGTCACTTCCCCCGATCGTCGCCTCGATGTCCGAAACCGACAGGGTGCCATCGGGCTGGTGTGGCAGGGGTTGTGGCTGCAGGCTCCCGATCCAGGCCGCGCCACCCTGCTCATGTGCGTAGCAATGCGCGTCGGCGCCCACGATATACCCCTCGCCCCGCCCGCCATGCGCCATCAACGCGCACAGATTCGACTGCGTCCCGGACGTCACGAACACCGCGGCCGGCTTTCCCAGTCGCTCGGCCAAGGTCGCCTCCAGCCGCTTGACGGTGGGGTCATCGCCGAACACGTCGTCGCCCACTTCGGCGCGGGCCATGGCCTCGCGCATGCCCGGGCTGGGCCGCGTCACGGTATCGGAGCGGAAATCGTCACGGATTGCGGTCATGGGAACGTGGTCACAGCCTTGCGAATGAAGCAGAGTTCACTGGACGCTGCCCGATCATTGACGTACACGTCAAACTCTCTTGCCCACCCCAGCCGGCGTCCTCGAGCGAGTGCCGCGGACTGTGGGATATGGCCCCGAAAAGGGCCAAGCGCGTTGCATTGTCATAAGATATTTCGGCCCCGGACAGTCTTAAGACTGTGTCGGCTTTTTGTCATGGCTGCGACATATTGTGTCCGTTAACAATTCGGGCTAGAACGCTCCGGTCGAATATTGCGGCCGACTGTTCGTGCCTGGCGACGCCAAACGCGCCTGCTGACGTCACTACCGAGATTTCGATTGGCGGTCCTCGCCACCGGGAGGCGGACCGCTACGGCAGAGACTGCGAGAGGGACTTATATGGCTACCGGCACTGTGAAATGGTTCAACGGACAGAAGGGCTACGGATTTATCCAGCCCGACGAGGGCGGGGCGGATGTGTTCGTGCACATTTCGGCCGTCCAGCGTTCGGGGCTCAATGGCCTCGATGAGGGCCAGAAGGTCAATTACGAGATCGTCAAAGACAAGCGGACCGGAAAGTCCGCTGCCGACAATCTCTCGATGGCAGGCTGATCCAAGGCTTCTTCGGTTGAGTTTGCGAAAGGCGTGGCCTCCGGGCCGCGCCTTTTTGCTTCTGCGCAATCGAGTTAACACCTTTCCGAGCGCTGCCTATGACGCCGCCCGGGGCGAGAGAAAATCTTCGAAGCAGTCGTAGTTGTGCTGCTCGATGATCTTATCTCCCTGAAATCTCAAGAAAATCCCGCTCTCGCATATCATGCTATCACCCGGTCGCAGGGCCCCCAGTGCCACGTCGACCACCCCGGTCCAGCGGACCTGCAGCGCCACCTGGTCGCCCATCACTGTCGCCTCCAGGACATCATATCGCTCTGACCGGAGCAGCCTCTTTCCACGAGCGAGATCCTCGGCCATTCTGGCCGGCGCCCTGCGATCTCCCTTTGGTTTCAGCTTGTTAGGGTGCTCTACTTGAACCGCATTCTCAGCATATGCCTCCAGCAGCGCCGCTCGATCGCCCTGCTCGATCGCCCGCAGCAGCGCCTTTGCTGCCTTCAACCTGTCATCTTCCTTGCTCATGGGTGCGCCTCTCTCGATTTTGTCCAAAAGCCCAACAAAACGCTCGACTAGAATATCGCTCTAGTCCATGCTGGAAACAAATTCCAGAGAAATCTTTTAGGAAAGGGAATCAGATGGCTCGCGCCGCTGCCAAAAAAGTGAAGCCCCGCAAGCGTTTGACCGGTGATGAACGCCGCGAATCAATCCTCGAGGCGGCGCTCGGTTGCTTCCTCGAAAAGGGCTATATCGCCACCACGATCAACGACATCCGTGAAGCCTCCGGGGCGACCACGGGTTCGATCTATCACTTCTTCGACGGCAAGGGGGCGCTGGCCATGGCGCTGCTCGAAGATGCCGTAGCCGGCTGGTCCGGCGAGTCGCAGTCCTCGAGCGAGGCCCCGGAAGCGGTAATCAAGGCATCGGCCGCGGGTCTTGTCACCTGGGGCCTCAAGAATCCCGAGCTGTTCCGCTTCATGGACGAAATCCGCACCCTCGCGGTGACGGCGCCGGAATTCGCGGCGATCGCCGATACGCTGGCCGAGGGCCAGGGGTCGGCCCAGGCGGCCTACAGCAAGTTCGTCAAAGCCCGGAAGGTCAAGGATCTGCCTTGGCCGGCCGCCCATTCGCTGATCCTCGGGCCCGCCTATAACTATCTGCGCCTGGCCACGGCCGGTCGCGCCCGGGTGGCCGCCAAACGCGCTGCCGAGATTATGTCCGACGCAGCCTGGGCCGCCGTGAAGGCCTGATCACGAGTTCGCGGAGGGGCTCCGGCCCCTCCGCACCGCCGGTTTGCGGGGCGCCGCTTGACCGGAAAGCGCTGGACGGGCAGTTTCATCCCGAAATTCCGAACCTTCCGGTCCGCTGCACGCCGAACGAGGCGAAAGCGGACCTTTGATTTTTGTAGACCCCGGAGGCACCCATGCCTGACAAGATTCCAATGACCCCAGCCGGTTACGCCGCGCTGTCGGAGGAATATCGTCACCGCACGTCCGAGGAGCGCCCGCGCATCGTGCGCGATATCTCCGAGGCCCGCGCCCATGGAGATCTGAGCGAAAACGCCGAATATCATGCCGCCAAGGAGCAGCAGAGCCTCAATGAGGGGCGCATCCAGGAGCTCGAAGCCCTTCTGGCCCTCGCCGACATCATCGACGTCAAGAAACTGAGCGGGAACACCGTGAAGTTCGGCGCCACCGTCAAGATCGTCGACGAGGATACCGAAGAAGAGCGCAAATACATGATCGTGGGCGATGCCGAAGCCGACGCCAGCAAAGGCCGGATCTCGATTTCTTCGCCGATTGCGCGCGCCATGATCGGCAAGGCCAAGGGCGACAGCTTCGAGGTCACCGCTCCCGGTGGCGCCAAGAGCTACGAGATTCTGGAGCTGAAATACGTCTAGCCGCGGCGGCTAACCAGCTCGCCTGCATAGCTCAACGCCCGACGATCCCCTTCTCGGGAAAAGCATGCTCAGGTTTTGGGCATTCGCCCAAACGCTTTTGACATTTCAGTGAGTATGAGGGCAAACGCCCCGTTTTCCGGCGTTTCCGGCTTGAAAGCGCCCCACTCTCTTCACTACATTGGCGACCCATAAGAGGGACTATCAGATGCACTCCAAGGTAGTGATTATCGGGTCGGGTCCGGCCGGATATACGGCAGCCATCTATGCGGCCCGTGCAATGCTCGAGCCCATCATGATCAACGGCACGCAGCCGGGCGGGCAGCTGACCATCACGACCGATGTTGAGAACTACCCCGGCTTCGCCGACGTCATCCAGGGCCCTTGGCTCATGGAACAGATGAAGGCCCAGGCCGAGCACGTCGGCACCAAGGTCGTGAACGACCTCATCGTCGAGGTCGACTTCGACCACCGCCCGTTCACCCTCAAGGGCGACAGCGGCACGACCTACACCGCCGACTCCGTCATCATTGCGACCGGTGCCCAGGCGCGCTGGCTCGGCATTCCGTCCGAGCAGAAGTTCCAGGGCTTCGGGGTGAGCGCTTGCGCCACCTGCGACGGCTTCTTCTATCGCGACAAGCACGTGATCGTGGTCGGCGGCGGCAACACCGCCGTCGAGGAAGCGCTGTTCCTGACCAACTTCGCCTCCAAGGTCACCGTTATCCACCGTCGCAGCGAATTTCGCGCCGAACGCATCCTGCAGGAACGCCTCTTCAAGCACCCCAAGATCGAGGTGCGCTGGAACACCGAGCTTGCCGACATCACCGGCAGCCAGATGCCGCCCTCCGTCACGGGCGCCGTGCTGCGGAACACCGCGACGGGCGAGACGGAGACGGTGGCCGTCGATGGCATCTTTGTCGCCATCGGCCACACCCCCGCCACTGCGGTCTTCCGCGAGAAGCTCGATATGAAACCGGGCGGTTATCTCAAGGTTAAGCCGGGAACCACGCAGACCAACATTCCGGGCGTCTATGCCGCCGGCGACGTCACCGACGACGTCTTCCGCCAGGCCGTCACCGCGGCGGGAATGGGATGCATGGCAGCGCTCGAGGCCGAGCGCTTCCTCGCTGAGGAGAACCTCGCAGAAGCGGCGGAGTAGACATGCTCGATTGGGACAAGCTCCGCATCTTCCATACCGCGGCGGAATCGGGGAGCTTCACCCATGCGGCAGAGAAGCTGAATATGAGCCAGTCTGCCGTCAGCCGGCAGATTTCGGCGCTCGAGGAAGACCTCAACCTCAAGCTCTTTATCCGCCACGCCCGCGGCCTGGTGCTGACCGAGGTCGGCGAACAGCTGTTCCGCACCGCCCACCGCATGCATGCCGAGCTGCAGCAGGTGGAATCGCAGATGTCCGAGAGTCAGGACATCCCGATCGGCCAGTTGATCGTCACCACAACCGTGGGTATCGGCTCCACCTGGCTCAGCTCGCGCATCCACGAATTCCTGCTGCTCTATCCGGACATTACGATCGAGATAAAACTCAACGACTCCGAGTTGGATCTCGCAATGCGCGAGGCCGATGTGGCGATCCGCCTGCACCGGCCGAACCAGTCCGAGATGATCCAGCGCAAGCTGTTCACCGTCCACAACCACTTCTACGTCTCGCTCGACTATCTCAACCAGTATGGCGAGCCAAAGAGCCTCGAGGAGCTCGACAGCCACCGCATCATCACCTTCGGCGAACCCGCGCCCGCGCACCTCGGCGACATCAATTACATTGAGCGGCTTGGCCGCCCGGACTCCTCGCCCCGCCGCTCCGCGATGAAGGTCAACGCGATCTACGGTATGCTGCAGGCATGCCGTGCCGGCATCGGCATCGCCATGCTGCCCGACTACGTCACCGAGAACGAAGTGAACCTCAAGCGCGTGCTGACCGGCATCGAGCTGCCCGCATACGAGGCTTATTTCGTCTACCCGCCGGCGCTCAAGAACTCCAAGAGGGTCGGCGTCTTCCGCGACTTCCTCGTGGGCAAGGCCCGCGAGTGGCAGTTCTGATCCGGTTCGTCGTCGCCGCGTCGCTGGCGCTCGCCCTGTCGGCCGGCCCCGCCTTGGCCGTATTCGGCGGCAAGACCGTCGGCAACGGCGATATCGTCGCGAGGACGCTCGCCGCCGTCCTCGACCAGTCCTCGACGGGCGCGCATCTTTGCACTGCCATCGCGCTTGGACCGCGCCTGATGCTGACTGCGGCGCATTGCACCGATGGCGGAACCACCGGGGTGCGCGTGATCTTTGCCACCTCGCTCACCGACGTGCCGCTCGAACGCGTCCGCAGCGTCAAGGCCATCCAGCGCCCCAAACCCACCCCCGAGTCCAAGGGGAGCTTCGCCTACAACAACCCCGACGACGTCGCCCTGATCGTCCTCGACACCCCTGCCCCGGCCGGCACGGTCTTCGCAACGCTCAGCAACGCCGATGGCACTGGGGCCGTGCGTATCGCCGGCTACGGCGCGACATCCGACCTTCGCAATGCCGGCTTCGGCCAGGCCCAGCTCGGCTTCGACCGGACCCTGCGCGCCGGCAAGACGTCGCTCGTCACCAAGGGTGCAGTGCTCACCGCCGATCAGACGCACGGCTCGGGGGTATGTACCGGTGATTCCGGCGGACCGGCCTTCACTCTGCAGGGCAAGACCCTGTCGATCGCCGGTGTCCTGATCGGCGTGTCCTCGCCCAGATCCGTCAACGATTACTGTCGCGGCTCCGCCCACTATGTCAGCGTCGCGCGCTGGCGCAGCTGGATCGTGTCGACCGCCAAGGCACTCGGCCAGCCCCTCAACTGAGGCTTTTCCGCCGCGGGCGACGGGCGTATTCTCCGGCGCAGGGAGGATTGACCATGCGTTCAGCTCTTGCCCTCGCCTTCATTCTCGTCGCCACGCCGACGCTTGCCGCCCAGTCCATGGAGATGGCCAACGGCTATGGCTGGATCGGCGCCAAGCGCGACGTCAGCCCCGAAACCCTCGGGCAGATGTTCTGTTCGGCCCGCATCAGCGGCGACATGGGCCCGCTCGAGAAATACTATGCACCCAAGCTCAGGGCGCTTCTCGCCGAGCTTCCCTCGTCCGCCGCGGTGCCGTGGCAGGGCCTCGCCGATCATCCGCAAAGCTGCACTATCCGCATCCTCAACGGCTTCAACAACACTGTCGGCGTCTTGGTCGAAGTGCGCTATGCCGGCGGAGACCGCAATTGGTCGGACACGCTGAACCTCGAACGTACCCCCGATAGCTGGCTGCTCAACAATGTGTTTTATGAGGGCGGTGGCAATTTGCGATTCCGGCTGGCGGCCCTCGTCCCCTGATCCCGGGTTCAGCGGACGTTCAGCCGGCGCCCGCCATTAGGCGCGCCAACAACTGTGCTCCTTGGGGACTCTCATGCGCATTCTCATCGCCATCGCCATGCTGGCGACCGCCGTCACCACACTCCCGGCCAGCGCTTCGGGCGACAGCGAGCCCGTCGGCCAGATGGTCGTCCTCAAGGCCAGCCAGATCGGCCAGATCTTCTGTCTGTCGCGCCTCGGCAACGACGAGGCCGTCATCGCCGGCATCCTGACCGACGATCTGCAGAAGGCCATCAAGGTCGCCGAGCAGAAGGACGACGACTACGCCAAGAAGAACCCCGACGAGAAGCCTCCGCTCGGCGACGGCATCCCCTGGCAGTCGTCGCCAGACTATGGCGATACCTGCGACGTGGGCCTGGTGACCCTCAGCAAGACCGACGCCAAGGTCGAGATCAAATACACCTTCAAGGACTACCCGGACGGCAGCTACACCGACGTCCTCATTCTCAAGAAGGTGCCGATCGACGGCATGGATGTCGGCTACTGGCGCATCGACGACGTGATCTATCCCGATGGCAGCGACATGAAACAGCTGCTGATCACGGCCTTCGAGCCGGATTAATCTCATATCGATTTAGCCATTGACCGGAACGCTTTGGAGGCGCAGGGAGAATTGTCTCTGCGCCAATGGCGCATAGGCATCAGCGAAGGACAAGGACATGAACCCCGACAGTCGAAGTCGATCTTCGATCTCGCCGGCAGCCTAGTCTCACCTCGAGGCTCGGCGCGTCGGCACAGCCGGTGCGCGCGTAAAGGAGCCTCAACAATGCTGCGTGCATACATCCGTCAGGACGATCGCCTCATCGCCAGCGATGTGGACGTCGCCGCAGCCGAGCCGCTGGCCGGCAGCGCCGTCTGGTACAATCTCACCGATCCCACCAAGGCCGAGGACGACTTCGTCGAGTCGTGCCTCGGGATCGACATTCCAACTCGTGCCGAGATGGACGACATCGAGCCGTCCGCCCGCCTCTACAACGAGGATGGGGCCGAGTTCATGACCATTACGGCGCTCTACAACTCCGATACCGACGAGCCGCAGAAGACCCCGATCACCTTCGTGCTGCGCAACAACCAGCTCGTCACCGTGCGCTACGCCGACCCCAAGCCCTTCCGCCTGTTCGAGCGCCTCGTCACCCGTCCCACCAACAACGTCTACACCTCGGGCGAGAAGGTGATGCTCGGCCTCATGGAGGCGATCATCGACCGGCTGGCACAGCTGCTTGAGACCACCGGCGACGAAATCGACCAGATCTCGCGCGAGGTATTCCGCAACAAGACCCGCAACGTCACCCGCAAGGCGCGCGACCTGCAGGAGATCATCGAGCGCATCGGCAAGAAGGGCGACGTTCTCACCCTCGCCCGTGAAAGCCTGGTCTCGATCGCCCGTCTCTCCTCGTTCCATCAGACCTACGAGAACGGCAACCCCAAGACCGCCCGCGAGCTGCGCCAGGAGCTCAAGGTGCTGCAGCGCGACGCCGCCGCCCTGTCGGACCACGCGGCGTTCCTGAGCGGCAAGATCAACTTCCTGCTCGATGCGACGCTGGGGCTGATCAACCTCGAGCAGAACCAGATCATCAAGATCTTCTCGGTCGCCGCCGTGGTCTTTCTGCCGCCCACGCTGGTCGCCTCGATCTACGGCATGAACTTCAACTTCATGCCCGAGCTCGCCTGGCCCATCGGCTATCCCCTGGCCCTGGTCCTGATGATCTTTTCCGCCATCCTTCCCTACCTGTTCTTCAAGCGGAAAGGCTGGCTCTAGGCCGTTTCCGCGCGGCGAATATCGCTAGCATCCTAACGACATGCGCCCGTCGCATGGCTGTCATACCCACCTGCGGATTGAGCCGGCCGGCAGGATCGCCCTATACCCACCAGTGACGTCGACGGGCTATCTCTCCCTCCTCGCCCGTCCATCGTCCCTCTTGCGAGAGGCTATGCCTCTTTCAAACTTTGGCCCTGCTCTCCCCTCGAGCAGGGCCTTATTGTTTTGAGGGCGTTGAGGAATTTTCATCCAAAACGTTTTCTATTGGGTCAAAGAGGCTGACCTTCCTTGCGCAAGGCGCATGGCTGACATGTCAGTCCCCTCATTGCTGGAACGCCTCGGCACGCACATATTCGGGCGGTCGATGAGACGCCGCACCGCATCCTCCTCCCGCGGTCCCGTGTTTCCCGACACCGGATTTGAACCGAACCTCCTCCCTTGGTTCAGATCCAAAAGGCAGACGGCGTTTCCTCCTCCCTCGTCCGGCTGCCACCACTTTCATAAGGCTCCATCTTCGGATGGAGCCTCTTTTTTTTGTGCTACTCGCGGTCGGGATGGGCGGGGCCTACCCTGGGTCGCTCGACCCGTGCACAAAGCAAGGCTGTTCCGGCCGGCGAGCCGCCCGGAGCGCGGCTGAGGAACGTCCCTCTATTTGCGCATGGCTCGCCTTCCCAGTTCGCGTTTGTCGGACTCGGCGCCACCCCGCATAAGCGGCCTCAAGAGATTGCGGCCTCTCCTCCTCCCTGGCCGCTTCTCGCTGGTCATCGGCTTCGGCCGACGACCCGAAGGCCTCGCTCATCCCCTCGAGCGAGGCCTTTTCATTTGCGGGCCGACCTTGCCGCCCGGCAGAAATTGCCGTGACTGCCGACGGCGCCTGCCTTGAAGCAAAAGAGAAATATCCGGCACGGCCGTTGCATCGTCTCGGCTGAAGCCGAGGCCACCGATGACGACCATCTCCGCCACGTCGAGTTATTCGACCTACTACCCGACCCCGAGTTCGACGCTCTCGAGCCCGACCTCCACGTCGAACGCGAGCTCGTCGACCTCGAGCGCCGCCACCACCGTTACGCTGTCAGATGCCGCGCTCGCCGCCATGAACCAGCCGGACTTTTCGACCGTCGTGGCGCAAACCCGCACCGCGCTCGACGCGCTCCTGGTCAACGGTACCAAGCCGGCCGACGTCGATCTCTCCAAACTCGACCGTCGCCAGCTCTTCGCCATCGCGTCGATTGCTCAGGGCAGGTTCACGGCCGACGAACAGGCGGCGGCCAGGTCCGAGCAGCAGAACCGCCTCGACGCCGCCCTCGCCGGCCCCTTCGCGGTCGCCCGTGTGACCGACGACATCGAGGGCCTCTACACCGCCGCCCTCGCCTGGCTCGACGGCGCCTCAACGGAGGAGAAGGCCACGCCCGCCTGGACCACCCAGCGCGCCGCGCTGCTCGAGGCGCAGAAGCAGCTCGCCGCCGCCCCGAGCAAGACCCCGCAAGTTGCTGGCGACATCGTCGCCGACTACGTCCAGCGCGTGACCGCGGGCGACGATTCCACCACCCTGCGCGACTTCGACGCGGTCGCCTCAGATGCCCGCGCCGCGCTCGACGCGCAGATTGCAGCCGCCAGGGCCGCCGGCAAGGCGCTCAGCTTCGGCCCGACCAGCGACAAGAGCACCCAGCCCGTCGACTTCTCGCAATTCGACAGCCGCTCGCTCGCAGCCATCGCGCTCAACCAGGACGGCAAATTCTCGACGCAGGAGATCTCGGCCGCCAGGCAGGCGATCGCGCAGCGTTCCAGCAAGACCATCCTCGCCGGCCTCAACAACGCCGCCAGCGATCCCGCAACATTCGCCAGGAACCTGATCAGCGCTTACGGCTCGATGAGCCCCGAGGAACGCCAGGCCGCCGGCTGGTCCGACCGGCTCTATTCCGCCGCCGTCGCCACCTACAACACCGCCGCCAACATCGCCAACATCTTCGGCGACGCCACCGCGAGCTCCAGCACAGGCGCCCTCAGCATTCTCGACGGCCTCGGCGCATCGACGGACGACTCCAGCATGAGCCTCGCGAGCTACCTCAACAGCGCTGACGCGTAACCACGACTATCCAACCACCCACGGATTCCCTCCTCCGCGTGGGGAGGGCGGCGCGCTTGCGAGCGTCAGCGAGTTAGCAAGCCGGGGTGGGGGGAGTCGCGGTGGGTCACCGCCCCCGCCCCCTATCCCTGCGGCGTCACCACGTCCTGCTCTGGCCGCTTCCGCCCCAGTCGCTGCTCGCGGTAGATGATGAACAGGCCCGAGCCCACGACGAACACCGCGCCCACCAACATGAAGATGGTCGGCACGTCGCCGAAGAACACGAAGCCGATGATGATCGAGAACACGAGCGAGGAATATTCGAACGGCGCCACCACGCTCATGTCGGCGTGCCGGTAGCTCTCGGTCAGCATGATCTGCGCGATGCCGCCGCAGACCCCCGCGCTGACGAGATAGAATGCGGTCAGCGGGCTCGGCACCACCCAGCCGAAGGGGATCGTCAGCAGCGAAATCGCAGCGGAGGACAGCAGGAAGTAGAGCACGATCGTCGCCGACCGCTCGGTCTGGATCAGCCGGCGCACCAGCAGCTGCGCGACGGCGCCCATGCATGCCGCACCCACCGCCGCCGCCACTCCGATGGCCGCCTCCGATTTCACTCCACTGGAGAACAGGGTCAGCTGCGGCCAGGCGATCACCACGACGCCGCAGAGGCCGACCACCACCGCGCTCCAGCGGTAAAGACGCACCGTCTCGTGCAGCACGACGGCCGAAAGGATCACGATCACCAGCGGCATCGCATAGTTGATCGTTACCGCTTCGGGCAGCGGCAGCTTGGTCAGCGCGAAGAACCCCAGCCCCATCGACAGCGTCCCCACGAGCCCGCGCCAGATCTGGCTGCCGACATTGTGGCTTCTCAACCCGTCGCGCAGCTCGCCACGCCAGCTCAGGAACACCACCACCGGCAGCACGCCGAAGAACGAGCGGAAAAATACGAGCTCCCCCGCAGGCACGCCGTGGCTGGCCTTCAACAGGCTCGACATCACCAGGAAGATGAGGACCGACCCAACCTTGAACGCAATGCCCGTCAGCGGCGCATTGCGGCGGGGCCGCAAAGACTCGACCATAGGGGCATATGACACGAGGACAAACGCGGCTCAATCGTGCTGCTCCGTTTCGTGCCGCCGATTGACATCCCCCCGCGCCCCGGCAACAAACCGCCATGACCCTCAGCCAAGTCTCCGTGCCGCTCACCCGCGATCAGGCCTATGCGCTCGTCGACGCCGTCATGGAGCGCGACGATCTCGCTCTCACCGCCTCCGCTCACGAAGATCCCGAGACGGGCGAATGGGTGTTTGAGGCGACCACGCAGATGTTGCCCGATCTCACCGCCTTCGAAGACCTCGCACGGCAAACCCTGGGTGGTGACGTCGACTTCTCGATCAACCCCATCGATCCGGATGTGAACTGGGTCGCCAAATCGCTCGAGGGCCTGAAGCCGGTGGTTGCCGGCGGCTTCTACATCTATGGCAGTCACGAGGACACGCTGCCGCCGCCCGGCGTCATCCCGATCCGGATCGATGCCGCCGAGGCCTTCGGCACCGGCCATCACGAGACCACCACCGGTTGCCTCGAAGCCATCGCCCAGACGCTCAAACGCCGCCGGCCGAAGAAGATGCTCGATGTCGGCACCGGCACCGGCGTCCTTGCCATCGCCCTCGCCAAGCGCACGCATCTGCGGCTTATCGCCAGCGACATCGACCCGGTCGCGACCAGAACGACGCTCAACAATGCTCGCGACAACGAGGTCGGCCCGCAGATCGAAGCGGTCACCGCCACCGGCCTCGATCATCCGGTGATCGCGCAGCACGGCCCCTATGACCTGATCGTCGCCAATATCCTTGCCGGCCCCCTCGCCGCCCTCGCACCCGATATTCGCAGGGCGGCCGCGCGCGGCTCGACGATCATTCTTTCGGGGCTGCTGCGCTCACAGGCGCCGCGTCTCGTCAATGTCTATGCCAGCCAGGGGATCGTGCTCCGCCGCCGCATCGAGCGCGGGGACTGGGCAACGCTGGTGCTGGAAAAGCCATGAGCCGAAAAGCAAAATCCCCGGACGGCATCCGGGGATTTGCAAACGCCTGCATGGGGCGCGGAGGAAACTCAGCTGGGCCGCTTGGTGATCGACCCCAGCAGCAGGTGCTCGTTCCGGCGCTCGAGCTGACGGGTGGCTTCGCGGGTGCGCGCGCCAACAACACCATCCAGTGCCTTGCGGAAATCGGGTCTGCTCGTGGTCATATCACTAGGTCTCAGTTCGAAGTCAAAGTCTTGGCCGCCTCTGCGACCATCGCCTACATAGGGACTCGTCGTCATCGGGGGTAGCCGGCATCGCGGCAACCCAGCCATGCCAATGCCGCAACCCGGCTTAACGAGAAATGAACCATGCGGAACAATGACTTCGGGCCTGCCCGTTTCCAGAAATTTGCGACCCGGACCAGCCCAAAGACGGTGGCGGCAAGGCTGAAGGCACTGCGCTCGGCGATCGCCGAGTCCGGACTCGACGGCTTCCTCGTCCCTCGCGCCGACGCGCATCGTGGCGAGTCGGTGCCTGACAGCGAGGCCCGACTGGCGTTTGTGACAAGCTTCACCGGCTCCGCCGGCATCGCTGTGGTCGGCCCCAGGAAGGCCGGCCTCTTCGTCGACTCCCGTTACACCCTGCAGGCGCCGCACGAGACCGACACTAGGTTGGTCACCGTGATCGAAGCGGGCCAGGGCGGGCTCGACCCCAGGATCGGCGATTTCGTCCCAAAGGGCGGCAAGCTCGGTTTCGACCCGTGGCTGCACACGCCCGGCGAGATCAAGGACCTGGGCGACAAGCTCGCCGGCAAGGCGACATTGGTCCCCTCGGCGAATCTGGTTGACGCGATCTGGTCCGACCGCCCCGCCCCGCCGGTCACTCCGGTAGAGTTCCTCGGCCACAACCGCGCCGGCCGCACGGCCGAGGACAAGCTCGCCGAGCTGCGCAAGACGCTCGCGGCCGAAAACGCCGACGTGGTCGTCCTTACCCTCCCCGAGTCGATCAACTGGCTGTTCAACATGCGCGGCCGCGACGTGCCGAACGTGCCGGTCGTTCTAGGCTTCGCGATGGTGCCACAGAAGGGCAAGCCGACGCTGTTTGTGCACAAGGCCAAGATCACCTCCGAACTCAGGAAGGGCCTGAGCGGCATCGCCAACGTCGCCGACGTCGCGACGATGATGAGCCAATTGCGCAGGCTCGGCGCCGCCGACAAGCGCGTCTGGCTCGACCCCGCCACGGCACCGCTGGCGATCGTCTCGGCGATCGAGGGCGTGTCCGACGCGGTGCTCATCGAAAAGCGCGATCCGGTGCTGCTGCCCAAGAGCCGCAAGAATGACGCCGAGATCGGCGGCATGAGGGAGGCGCACAAGCTCGATGGCATCGCGCTCGCCAGGTTCCTGCACTGGTTCGACCAGGAGGCGCCCAAGGGCAAGCTCACCGAGATCGGCATCGTCGAGGCCCTCGAACATTTCC
>Ga0207674_10005942_pt1 | contig 14438 bp, 12 predicted proteins | sample KBSCornC72_FD_184303 | JGI IMG/M metagenome (GOLD analysis project Ga0207674, IMG submission 184303) | Corn rhizosphere microbial communities from Kellogg Biological Station, Michigan, USA - KBS Corn C7-2 (SPAdes) (version 2) | ecosystem: Host-associated > Plants > Roots > Rhizosphere > Soil ... | reverse complement strand
CGATCGAGCCGATCCGGGTGGCTGAACGTCAGGGTGTGAAGCAGGTGAATACGCCTCACTAGGCGTTCAGGCTTCTTCAAATAGGTAGCTCAGGCTCGCGGTACGCGGCCCACCGCCGCGCGGAGTAAATCGAGGCTCGCCTTACCTTGTAGGCGTTCGATGCCCACGGCGACGTCGCCGACGCGTGCCTCCGGATTGCCCGTCTCGCTGTAGCCGAAGTAATGAGCCTCGTCTCCGACACCGGGGATCGGCGCCAAATCGGGGCGTCCGTTTCTGTGTCGAACCCGATTCATGTCTGCAACGTTCGACTTGAAGTATTCCGCCGGGTAGACGTTGACGGACATGTCACCCGTCTCGTGCATCGCGCTGCCGAAGTTGCCCTGCCAATGGATTCGGCAAACCACCGATTCGCCCTGCGTCGCACTCGTCGTCGAAATCGACCACGCGATCCCGCGAGCCTTCAGTGTTGCGAGCTCGCTCGGGTTCCTCTTTGCTTCGATCGCCGCCTGAAGCTCGGCCTTGGTGACGAGTTTGCACGGATCGATTTTCGCGATGATCCGACCGGCGTTATCCGGCGACTGAGCGTTTGCGCTCGTCAACCCGCTAAATGCGATCCCCGCGAACACTGTCCACAGAAGTAGATGTCTTTTCATCGAGGTCTCTTTTTAGGGTGTGTCAGGGCAGCTTGGCCATCGCGGTCTTGGCCAGCTGGACCAATCTCGACTTGACGTCGGTCGCGGTATGGGCGCTGTCGAGCCACGTGATCATGAACTCGTGTCGGCCCTTGAGGATGTTGACGGTTGGGCGATTGCTGGCGTCGTGGCCAAGGATTGCCGCGTCGCCGATGCCATCGAGGGCCTCGGCATTGCCTTTCTTCACGAGGTTCTTGAATCCCTCGAGCCGCGGCGTCGCCCGCGTGTACGACAGCATGTCGAGGTCGAACCCCGCAGGCTTGTAGTCGCAGTCGTCATAGTCGTCGTGGATCGCGTCGCCGTTCTTCAACTCCGGCTTGCCAAGGATCTGCGCCGCCTCGGCAGGGGTGATAAGCCAACACGCCTTGCTCGCATGGGCGTTTCCGCCGTTGGAGAGCTTCGCCAGCGCGACGCGAGCGAGCTTCACCAGCGTCGGCTGGATTTGATCGGGCGAGCCCTTCCAATCCGATGAGAGAATCCTGATTTCCAGCACGTGCGTGCCCGTGATGGCGACGAGCGACGGTTGCTTGGCGCTCTTGTCGAAGCCGCCCTTGTCGCCGACACCGGCGATCGGCTCGAGCTTGCCGCTCTTGATGCCGTCGTCGAGTGCCTGTCGCAGGTTCGCAACGGTCCGACCGTGGTTCAGGTGGGCATCGAAGCCGGCGCGGAGATAGTCACAGGTGGCATAGTCGTCGTGCATCGTCTCGCCGTTCGCCAATTCTGGTTTGCCGAGGATTTGCGCTGCTTCCGCCGGCGTGACGAGCCAGCACGCCCTGCTGTGTTGGGCCGCGACGGCCGAAAAAGCCGCCGACGCGAGTAGTCCGGCAAACGCGGCGCTCACCGTGGCGATGGTCGAAGGCATGGTTGCTCCGCTCAGAGTTTGGCAGCGGCGGCCTTCGCGATACTGAGCGCCATCTTCTTCGCCTCCGCGTTCGGTGGCAGCGACCCGGAAAGCGAAACGGCGAGCTCCGTCTCACCGCGCAGTGCTCTCAGCTCCACTTTGCCATTGTAGATCAGGTAGTACGCGTCGTCACCAACCCCGGACACGCGTTCAATGGTGTAGCCAAGCCGCGCTGGCGCTTTCGCGTAGTTGTCGCGCACTCGGCCAAACATCACCTTCGTCTCTGTGCCGATATGAAGCGTGATGTCGAAGGCGCCCCAATACTGGCAATTCGACGAAAAGTTGGTGTCTTCGTCCATGTGCGTCGTTCGCCTCGCAACATCGCTGCGCCCCGAGGCGGCTTTGAGGTCATCGGCGCTCATGAGGCCACAGGCACTCTTGCCACCAGGGCCTTTTCCGGCGCTCTGGGCGTGAGCGTGTGAGCCGGCCATAACGCAAATGACGACGGCTAATGCAGTGATATGCTGTCTACGCATGTGCTCTCCTCAGGAATGAACCAGCAACAGACGTCCGACGATCAGAGCCACGAGCAACAGCAGTCCGGTGGCGAACCGAATATTTCCCGTGCGAACGGTGTCCGCCTTCGTCCACAGACGCTCTCGATTTACCGAGATGAACGCTTGCGCGAATTCGCGATTGCGGAACGCGTAGGCGCGATGCCAACCCGTAAAGAGGTCGCCCAACTCGTCGCTGAAGGTGCATGCCGACGTGATCTCGTTCTCCGCCGGCACGAGATGGAATGACGTCGCATGCCACGACCCCCACGCGCTCGTGCCCATCGCGAGCAGCATCGCGGCGGCGATGGCGAGGCCGGCGTTGTGGAGTGGATCGCCGATCGGCTTCGTGATGGTGTCAGGAAGAAACACGCGCGCGACGATCGCTCCACCGACGAACGGGATGACGAGCGGCGTCGCCACGAGGCGAACGATCAGCTCGAGGAAAGGCATGCGCTCCGCCGCCACGATGTCCGCGTTGCGCGCCATGCACGTCGGGCAGTAGGGAATGCGCGCGCTCCGGATCACGTACTTCCAACCGTGGCCCAGGTACCGCCCACCGGGCTGTCGGCGGAAGATCTTCTTGACGATGAGCTTCGACGTCGCCGGCGCGCAGCAGTTGGCGCACAGAGGCGGCCACGCGGCGCTGCGCAACCGTCCGTGGAGGTCGACACGCTCCACGGCGGGCGGAAAGTCGCGGTCGCGATGGTCCGCGCTGAATCGCCGTCGAAAACTCAGCATCGGGCGCGTCTCATTCCTTTGCCGCCACGAGGCGAGGGATCGCGATTCGCGCTAGCTTGAGCGCGCCACTCTCATCCGTCGACGACCCGCGATAAGCGATTTCTAATGCGCGATCACCCTTGAGCAGCATGAGCCGACCATCGAGGCTCATCGCGGCTTGATCCCACGGTCCCTCGAGCGTATCGGCGGACTGACCCTCGGTGCTTCCCGAGACCGCGGAGATCAATCCGCCGATCGCGTTGTTCGCCGCGACCTCGGTCTTTCCACGCGTCCAATGCGGCGTCACGATGACAACGTGGTGGCCCGCCGTGTAGTAGCCGCAGTTCGGGCCCGTCGCGTAGGCGAGCGGCCCGTCGCCTCCGGTACGGTACGGCGCGATCAGCAGCGGTCCGAGGACCGACTCCGCTTCCTGGCGCGTGATAAGCGTGCACGGGTCCCGCTCCTCACTCCGGGAATAGCCGACCATCGCGAAGGGACGGTCCGGGATTCGATCGCGCACGCGCACGGCGATCGTGTCGAGCTTGTCGCGCTGAAGATCGAGGTCGGAGGCGAGCGTTCGGAGCGTGATCCGGATGTGGCCGAGCCGGCCACCGTGCGTCGCGGGCCAATCCCATCCGTTGAGTGCCTTGCGAAGGCTGTCGCGCGAAATGGCGTGTGGCTTGGCGTCGTGCACGGTGTCGCTCTCGTTCTTCGCCCACGCCGCGAGGACGGCATTCGTGGAGTTCGCGGCCTTCTCCCCGATGCCGAAGTACTTCAGGTCGACCTCGAGAACGAATCCATAGGGGTCGGGTTGATCGGCCTTGCGGGGTTTGGCCTTTTCGGCGCCCGGCATCTTGTCGATCGCCTCGCGGAGCTTGGCCATCTTGGCGCGCTCGTCGAGGACGTGTTGCGGAACCGGAAGTGTGTATAAACAACCGCCCTCGTCCTCACGCGGCGGCTCGGCGAGCTTGCCGACGATCGCTTCGACGTCGGCGACGGGAATCCAGTCGCAATCGTTCGACGGAGCCGTGGCAACCAGTACGCCAGCGGTTGATCGTACCTGTCCACCGGCCTGCTGGCTAACGCTGACGGATGACGCAGGACGTGATTGATCCGTTCGCGTGCAGGCGACTGCGAGCGTGAGAAGTGTTGTCGCGGTCAACGACGCAAGCCACGGGCGCATCGTCAGCATCCACCCACGATGAAGGACGCCGGCGCGCCCACCATCTGCCTTCCCGGATTCGTCCTTGGAAGCGCTTCAACTTTGCCGCACTTCCCGCCGGTGGTGACTCCGGCCTGTACTGCCGATTCGCCACCAGGCGCCCCCAGCTGCAGAAAGCCGCCACCCGTTGGTGCCTGGTGAAGCGACGCGATGTTGACGTGGTTGTCATTTCTCAGATCGAGGCTCGTCTTTCCGCCGGACAGCGTCATCGATGCCCGATCGGCATCCTCGCCGTCACGCAGGACGAATGCGCCCAAACCGCCCACCGACCCCATGACCGCTTCAGGGAACCCCGACGCGTTGCGCGTCTTGAACACGCCGCCGCCGTCGAGCGCCGAGCCCCAAAGGACCGTCTGGCCCGCGGTGTTCGCCATCTCGAAGCCGTGCCGATCGTCGCGAACGCGGAAAATCATTCTACCGGACTTGTCGACGACCTCGAACGGCGCGATGACCTTCTGGCTCAGGTGGTCCTTGGCATTCGCTTCATTCGCGAGCTCGTGTTCGAGATTACTGACACGGGTCTTCAGGAAGTCCACGGTCTTTTTCAGCTCGTTGATCTGGGCGGAGGCCGTCTTGTCCTCGTCGGGCGCATGCGGCAGCGCGCCGTCGAGGGCGAGGTTGTAGCTCGCCTGGCCGGCCGGGCAGGGAGCACCGGAGCTCAGATGGAGGCTTCGGTCCGGTAAGACGCACACGCGGATACTCGTTGTTGCCTGCGCGACCGGGCGCGCGAGCACGAAAGCGAAAGCGAGGAAGGTCAGGCGGATTGGTCCGAGGTGCGTCATCGAGTCATCTCCTTGGCTCGCTGCATTCACGCGCGAGCTCGACTCGCCGATTTCTCGCGCGTCCTTCGATCGTCGTATTCGTTTCGCGCGGGCGGGTTGCGCCGAAGCCCGTGGCTTTGAGCCGCGCCGCGACGATACCCGCGCTGATGAGGCGCGCTCGCACCGCCTCGGCGCGTCGCGCGGAGAGCAGCTGGTTCGACTTCGCGCCGCCGATGCTGTCGGTGTGTCCTTCGATCGTGGCCGCCCAATCGCCGTGGCGCTTCAGCACGTCGGCGAGCGACGCAAGCGCGTTGTCGGACGCCGGCGCGAGTGCCGCGCTGTTGAACTCGAAGTAGATCCCCGGCAGCTCGAGACGACACTCTTTCACCAAAGCGCCCTCGAGCACTCCGCTGCGCGTTGGAAGCTCGACGAGATCCGCGCGCACGGTTTGGAACACGCGCTTCGCATCGGACAGCTTGAGAAGGAGTGGATGGTCGTGCTGAGCGAGAATCCATATTTCCGGCGCCCAATGCTCACCGCGCGACGTCAAGTCGGCCTTGAGATGAAGCGAGGGCACCATCACGCGCCGACCATTGATCAGGAGAGGGAACGGTTCGTCCTTCGTTGACTGACGGGTCAGCGTGCCGCGCCAACGGACGAGCGCGGGCTGGCTGCCACCAAACCCGAAGGCGCCCGCGAATGACCGAGCCGGGTCGTCCTCGGCAAACGAGAGCATTGAAAAGGCTCCGCTTCCCGATGTGCGGATCCCTTCGTACAACGCACCGCCGATCGTGAAAGCCGTGTAGCCGGGATGCTCGAGCGGTCCCTTTGGTTCGTAGACCTCATACAAGCGCGATGACGTGTCGAGGTCCGCCGCGCTGACGAAGCGTTCGCGCGCCGATCGTGTGGTGTCGCCGTTCGGCCGGACCTCGAGGAAGGTCCATCGATATTTGACGCCGGCCGACGAGGCCTCGACCAACGTCACGACCGATTCTCGATCGAGCGTGTCGCCGATGTGAAGCGTCTGAACCAGCGCCAAATTCGCCACCCGAGGGACGGTGGGTGATGGCTGGGCGTGGAGCAGCGATCCCCACGCCAAGCCGGCAGCGGCGAGGCACCGAAGACGGCGAGTGCAAGAATGCGGAAGCATCCGAATCCGGGCCTCGCTACTTCGCGACGATGGCCGCGATCTCTTCCGCCGCGTGCTCGATGAGCGGCGTCAGCAAATCCTCGCCATCCGATTTGGCTTTCTGCTTTGACTTGCCCTCTTTCAGGACGGTGCCGGTCTCCGACTCGAGCCGATACGAGATCTCCAGTTCATCCTGCGTCTTCGTCGTTGCGGCGATGTCCGTTGCGGCGCGCGCGGCACCGACCGCGCCCATGGAGGCGACACGTTTCGTCGCGCTCGACGCTTCGACGGCCGCGCCCCATGCCGCCTCCTGCGCCGCGCGGCCGGCAATCTGGCCGAGGGCCGACTTGTGTCGTTCGCCCTTGGCTGTGACGTAGAGAACGAACTTGCAGTTGGCGCGACGCGCCTCCTCCCGAGCTTGCGAGGTCAATCGCGCCGTGAGCGGAACGACGGACAGCGTCGGGCCGGTGAGATAGCTCTTGAACAACTCCGTCACCGCGCCGGATGCTTGCGTTGCGTCGGTTCCGGGGAGCTGCGCGCCGGCGGGCGCGAGGCAGATCGGTGCGTTCGCCTGGGGCACGCTGAGGAGAGAACCGAGGGCAATGAAAAAGGCTACGTGCATCATGAGCATATCCTCTGAGAACGACGGAGTGTTTTGCGTCAATTCACGGCACCGGCTCGAACGAGCGAATCGTGGCCGAGTTCAGATCAACCAGCACACGGGCGTTGCAGTGATTGGCAGCCATCTGGCCGATCAGACCGTAGAAGAGGCCACCGTCGCTGGTCGCGATGGCAATGCTGGCGTTGTAGTTCGCGGCGAGCCCGGGACAATACGGATCGCCGGGCTGGTAACGATCCAACCGCGCCGCAGCGAATCGAGTCTCCGTCGTGAACGTGGCCGAGAAGGTTCGGTAGGGATCGCCCGGGACGTACGGGTTATTGGGGATGACCGGGTTCGGCGGCACCAGATTGCTCGTTGCCGTCAAGGCCAACGTCGAGATGTCAAATGACGTGAGGTTGTAATTCCGCGCGCCAAACTCCACGTCGCTCCCAATCACGTCGGAGCTGCGAGCGATTGGGCTCGTCACGCCGGTGGGCGAGTGCGAATCCATGCACGCCGCAACAGTCATCAGCAACACAGCTGCGAAGGCCAGTGAGTGCACGCTGGGCGTCGGGTTTCGTACGATGTGCATGTCACATCCTCTGAGCGCAAAGGTGAATTGTTCATTCGCTGGGCGGCTCGGTTTCGCGCCGAAGCATTGCATCGATCGCGATATGACCCTGCTCGTCGCGCCGGAGGTAGCGAATCGCCGGAGCGCCTGCATCGGCGCAGGACTCGTATGCCGCGATGAGCACTCGCAGGGAGATCGTGTAGACCGCCACCGGTTGGTTGGCGCCCGAAGCGTTTGCGATAATCCGCGACACCGCGCTTCCATATGAAGGCAGCAGATCGAGATGAACGACTGCCGTGTCCAACCGGCTGCGCACCTCGCGCCCCTGGGTTCCCGTTTCGATCGCCTCGATGCTGCGTGTCACGATGGTCGAGCCGCCGCGAAGCTCCGTCGGACCGAGCATGACGGCGACGCGCCCGCCACCGACCTTGGTGGCCTGGCCGCTCCAGACACCCTCGGCCGGTGGCACCGCCGACGGCCGGAGGAGGTCGGGACGACAGGCCGACGAAGCGCTTACGACCGCAACCACCGGCGTTTTTGCTGCGCCCTCCGGCTGTGACGACGCCTTGCCGCACGCGGCTGTCGCCCCGCACGAAAGTGCCGCGCTCGACCACGCGATCCGTCCCCGCGCCGTGTTCCACACGCGGGCAGCCTACCACGGCCACGTTATTCAGTCGTCTCGGGACACCGTTACTTCCAAGTGACGGCTCTTCCGAGCCTCGCAACCGTCCGGTACACTTGGCTTGCGATGCCCGGAATCATGTCCCACCCATGATCGAGCTTCTGACACTCGGCCGTGTCCGCCTGTCGGCCCAAGGCGACGGCGAAGGGACCGGAACGCCGATGCAGGGCAAACGCCTCGCGTTGCTCGTCTACCTCGCGGTGGCGGCAAACGGGGGCGGACGCCGGCGCGACGAGTTGCTGGCGATGTTCTGGCCCGAGCTCGGCGACGAAGAAGCACGACGCTCGTTGCGGCAAGCCCTCTATTACCTGCGACGCACCGTCGGGACCGACGTGATCGTCGGCGACGGTGACGAGGTTGCCGTGGCCGAGGCAGGCCTCAAATGCGACGCTGTCGCGTTCGAGGCACTAGCGCAAAGCGGTAGCGCCGACGAAGCGCTGGCGGTCTACGGCGGCGATTTCCTCCAGGGCTTCCATGTGACCGACGCCTCGTCCGAGTACGAGGAGTGGGTCGAGCGGACGCGCACTCGACTTCGTCGTCGAGCGGCCGCCATCGCGCGAACGGCGTCGGAGAATGCGGAGCGCGCGAACGATGGCCAGCGCGCGGTCGAGTACGCGCGGCGCGCCTGCCAGCTCGAGCTGGACGAGGAGGCCGGATGGCGTCACTTGATGTCGCTGCAGACGCGACTCGGCGATCGCGCCGCCGCGCTGCACTCATATGAAGAGCTGCGCCAGCGACTGGAACGCGACCTCGGCGTTCGGCCGGCGGGGGAGACCGTGGCGCTCGCCCAGGCCATCCGTTCGTCGAATCGGCCGGCGCCGCCCGTGCAACTGCCTCCGCCATTCGAGCCCTCCGAGAATGGAGAAAGCCGCGACGTCACCGTGCCGAGTGAGGTGTCGCCCACGCCGGTGGCCAACGGACGACGCACTCGCCGGTATCTCATGGCCGCCGGCGTGGTGTTGCTGATCGGCGCCGGCGGTTTCGCCGCGATGCGTGCGGCGCGCCAAGACCGTCGAGACGCGCCGTCGCTGCTTGCCGCGGGCGCCCTCGCGCGACGAGACAAGATCGTCGTCGCCGACTTCGAAAATCAGGCGCGCGACAGCGCGCTGGCGAAAATCGCCACGCAAGCGATCCGCGTCGACCTCGTTCAATCGCCGCTCGTCAGTACACTGTCGCAGCGCCAGATGGGCGCGGCGCTGGCCAGAATGCAACTCCCGGCCACATCCGCGGTCGATGACTCGCTCGCGCGCGAGATTGCGGTCCGCGAGGGCGCGAAGGCGATCGTCACGGGTTCCATTGCCAGCGTGGGCGGCGCGTACACGATTTCCGCGCAACTCGTCGGCGTGGAGCGTGGAGATCCGCTCGTCGCGGTCCGCGAGACAGCCACCGACTCGACGAAAATCATCGACGCAATCGATCGCGCGAGCAAACAGCTCCGCTATCGAATCGGCGAATCGCTGCGAGACCTGCGCGACATGCCGCCGCTCAACCAGGTGACGACGGCGTCGCTTCCCGCGCTGCGCAAATACACCGAGGGGTACAACCTTTTCCTCACCGGGCGACGCACCGAGGCGCTCAAGCTCCTGCAAGAGGCCGTGGCGATCGACACCGGCTTTGCGACGGCTCACCGAACGATCGCGATGGTCTATGGATCGTTGGCCGAGCCCGGGCGAGAGGCTGCCGCCGGCGCGCACGCGATGGCGAACAAGGACCGGTTGTCGTTCAGCGAGCGACAGTTCCTCATTGCCGGGTCGGCGTACGGCGCCGGCGACTACGAGACGACGATCAGGGCGTATCGAGAGTATTTGAAGCGCTTTCCCAATTCCGCGTCGGCGCTGAGCAACATGGCGCTCGCCTACCGCGGGTGGCGGCGCTACGCCCAGGCCGAGAGCGTCTACCACGAAGCGATCCGCGTCGATTCGACGATCGCGATCATTTACTACGGGCTGCACAGCGTTCAGGCCTATCAAGCCAAGTTCGCCGAGGCACGCCAAACGCTCGACGAAATCGCGCGCCGTTTCCCCGGCGATGCAACGTTGAAGGTCGTCGAGGTGCAAAATGCCGCGGCGCGGCAAGACTGGGACGAGGCCGAGCGCCTCACGGAAGCGCGAATCGCCGCGCAGCAGGGCGACACGCTGCAGCTCGTCGATGCGTTCGAGCAGATGGCGGGCATCACCGAGACGCGCGGCCGGCTCGCCGACGCGGAGAAGTATTGGCGTACGCAGCTCCGGCTGAGCGCCGCCTCCGGCTCGAGTGGCCGCCACAACTACGGCGTTCGGCAGCTGGCGATGATCGAGTTGCACTACCGCGGCCGGCCGGCGCGCGCACGAGCGATGATGGATTCGGCGCTCGCGCGTCAGCCGCTCGACAGCATCTTGCCGGGCGATCGCCCGTACCACGAGCTGGCGCGCTTCTACGCGGCGGCAGGAGATCTTCCCCGGTCTCGGACGCTCCTCGCGTCAGCTATCGAGAACGATCGCGTGCTCGGCCGCAATCCACCCGGCGAGAGAAGTTGGACGGAAGGGGTGATCGCCCTTGCCGCCGGCAATACATCGGCGGCCGAGTCGAAGCTGCGAGAGGCCGCCGAGACCAACTACTGTCCAATTTGTGTTCTCCCCGATCTTGCCCGCGCCTACGAAGCGGTGCACAAACCGGAAGCCGCGCTGCTCACCTACGAGCGGTACGCGACTACGCCCTGGCTCTGGCGCTATGAGACCGATGCGACCGAGCTCGGTCTCGCGCTCGAGAAGATCGCGGCGCTCTACACGCAGGCGGGTGACAACGAGAAGGCAACCGCCGCGTACCAGCAGCTGGTCCGGCTTTGGGGCAGGGCCGACCCCCAGCTGCAGGCGAGCGTCGTGGCGGCGAGAAAGCGAGTTGCGCCGTAAACGTCTATCCGCGCGGACCGGCAGCTCGAACAGCGTCGGAGACGTGCTTCTCGAACTTCGAGAAGTTCTCCCGGAACATCCCGGCAAGCTTCTTGGCCTGCTCATCGTAGGCGTTCTTGTCCGGCCACGTGTTGCGCGGATTGAGGACATCGTCCGGCACACCAGCAATGTGCTTCGGCACCTCGAGCCCGAAGATCGGATCCTTGTCGAGTGCCGCCGAGTGCAGATCGCCGCGCAAGAGGGAGTGCACCATCGCGCGCGTGTGCGAGAGCTTCATCCGCTTGCCAACCCCGAATGCACCACCGGTCCAACCGGTGTTGACGAGCCACACGTCCGACCCGTGCTCGTCGATCAGCGTGCCGAGCATCTCGGCGTATTTCGTCGGATGCCACACGAGGAAGACCGCACCGAAGCACGACGAGAACGTCGCCTGCGGCTCCTTCACGCCACGCTCGGTGCCGGCGACCTTAGCCGTGTAGCCTGAGAGGAAATAGTACATCGCCTGGTCGCGCGTGAGCTTGGCGATCGGGGGCAACACGCCGAACGCATCGGCCGTCAGGAACACGACGTTCTTTGGATGCCCGGCGCGCCCCGACTTCACGAAGTTCGGGATGTAGTGCAGCGGGTACGACGCGCGCGTGTTCTCGGTGATCGACTGATCCTCGAACTTCACTTTGCGCGTGTTGTCGTCGAGGACGACATTCTCGAGGATCGTGCCGAACATCTGCGTCGTGCGATAGATGTCCGGCTCGCCCTCCGCCGAGAGGTTGATCACCTTCGCGTAGCAACCGCCCTCGTAGTTGAAGACGCCTTCACTGGACCATCCGTGCTCATCGTCGCCGATGAGCGAGCGGTGCGGGTCGGCGGAGATCGTCGTCTTGCCCGTGCCGGATAGGCCGAAGAACAACGCCGAATCGCCGCCTTCGCCGACATTCGCCGAGCAGTGCATCGAGAGCACGCCCTGCTTCGGCATGTAGTAGTTCATGACGGTGAACATCGACTTCTTGAGCTCACCGGCGTAGCGCGTGCCGCCGATCAAGATCATGCGCTTGGCGAGGTTCAGGACAATGAACGTCGTCGTGCGTGTGCCGTGCTTTTTCGGGTCGGCCTCGAACTCCGGCGCATGCAGCACCGTGAAGTTCGGGTCGAACGTCGGCAGCTCGGTCGCTTCGGGGCGGATGAACATGTTCCGGACGAACGCCATGTGCCACGCGTTCGGGCTCACGTAGCGCACGGAGAGACGATACTTGGGATCGGCGCCGCAGTAGAGATCCTGGACGAACAATTCGTCCTGGCTATTCAGATAGGCGCGCACGTCGGCGAGCAGCGTCTCGAACTTTTCGTCCGAGTACGGCTGATTCACCTTGCCCCAATCCACGTCGCCCTCGGACGCCGGCTCCTTGACGACGAACTTGTCGTTCGGTGAGCGGCCGGTGTGCGGCGAGGTCACGGCGCAGAACGGGCCCATGTCGGCCAGATGTCCTTCGCCGCGGCGGACCGCGGTCTCGATCAGCTCCGGAGCGACGAGATTCCAGTGCACTTCGCCCTTGGGCGCCAAGCCTTGCGCGCCAAGTCCTACCTTGCCCTGAAATCCTGCGTCGTCCTGCGGCTTCGTCTGAGTCGCCATATGAACTCTCATAACCTCGAATAGATCGTCGGACTTGGGATGGCGCCGGCGCCGTTCGATGCGCTCGTGACGGCGCTCGCCGGTGAAGAACGTTCCTGTGCGTCGACAACCGCTACCGCCGCCATATTGACAATATCCTGGACGTCCGCGCCACGCTCGAGCACGTGCACGGGGCGGCTCATGCCGACCAGGATCGGACCGATCGCCGTAGCGCCGCCCAAATGATTGAGCAGCTTGTAGGCGATGTTGCCGGCGCTGAGGTTCGGGAAGATCAACACGTTTGCCGGTTCCTTCAGTGTACTGAACGGATAATCCCGCTCGACAATTTCCGGGTCGAAGGCCGTATCCGCTTGCATCTCGCCGTCCACGACGAGCGAGGGATCGCGTTGGCGGAGAAGCTGAACGGCTTTGGCCATCTTGTCGCTTTCCGGATGCCGCACCGACCCAAAGTTCGAGAATGACAGCATCGCAATGTGCGGCTCGACGCCCATCGTCCGCGCGATGCGCGATGCCGAGTAGGCGATCTGCGCCAATTGTTCTGCCGTCGGGTCGATGTTAACGGTGGTATCGGCGCAGAAGACGAGCTGCTTCTCGAAGACGAGCATGTACATGCCGCTCACGAGGCCGGCCTTGGGATGCGCGCCGATGACCTCGAGGGCGGGACGGATCGTCTCGGGGTAGTGCAGGTTGACGCCCGACACCAGCGCGTCCGCGTCGCCGCGCACGACCATGCACGACCCGAAATAATTGCTGTTGAGCAGCCGACGCCGCGCTTCGTCGAGACTCATGCCTTTGCGCTGGCGCCGCGACCACATGTGCTGCGCATATTCGTCGCGCTTGGGCGAGGTGCCGGGATCGACAATCTCGATCTCGTCGAGCGGAATGTTCGCGCTGCGCGCCAGACGTTCGATGGTCTCGCGAGCACCAAGAAGAATTGGCTCGGCGATACCGTCCTCGACGCAGATGCGCGCCGCGCGGATGATCTTGGGCTCTTCGCCCTCCGGAAAGACGACGCGTTTCGGATGCGCGGCGGCGCGATTGATCAGGCCGCGCATGACGCCGCGCGCGCGACCGAGCCGGGTCTCCAGTTTCTCGCGGTAGTCGTCGAGGTCGATGAACTCGTTCGCCGCGCCTGTGGCGACCGCTGCCCAGGCGACCGCGGGCGCGACCCAGAGGAGCACGCGCGGATCGAAGGGGAAGGGGATCAGATACTCGGGCCCGAACTGCACGTCCTGCAGACCGTAGAGCGCGGCGACGGTGTTGGGCACGTCCTCTTTGGCGAGGAGTGCGAGCGCCCGCGTCGCGGCCATCTTCATCTCTTCATTGATCTCTGTGGCGCGTACGTCGAGCGCGCCGCGGAAGATGAAGGGGAAGCCGAGTACGTTGTTGACCTGGTTCGGGTAGTCGCTGCGGCCGGTGGCGATGATGGCGTCGTCGCGCACGGCACGCACTTCGTCGGGCAGGATCTCCGGCACCGGATTGGCGAGCGCCATGATGATCGGCTGCGCGGCCATCGTGCGCACCATCTCGCCGGTGATGGCGCCGGCGACGGAGAGTCCGACGAAGACGTCGGCATCGACGAGCGCGTCGGCGACGGTACGCGCTTCGGTCTTGTTGGCGAAGCGCGCCTTGTACGGGTCTATGTCGCCCGGGCGGCCGTCGTACACCACGCCATGGCGATCGCAGAGGAGAATGTTCTTCCGCTGCACGCCGAGCCGCACGTAGTGCTCGGCGGTGGAGATCGCGGCGGCGCCGGCGCCGGAGAAGACCACTCGAATCTGGGAGAGGTCCTTGCCGATGATCTCGATCGCGTTGAGCAGCGCGGCGCCGGAGATGATGGCGGTGCCGTGCTGGTCGTCGTGGAAGACGGGGATCTTGAGCGTCTTGCGGAGCGTCTCTTCTATGTAGAAGCAGTCGGGGGCGCGGATGTCCTCGAGGTTGATGCCGCCGACTGTCGGCTCCAACAGCTGACAGAACTTGATGACGTCGTCGGGATTCTCGGATCCGACCTCGAGGTCGAAGACGTCGAGGTCCGCGAACTGCTTGAAGAGATTCGCCTTTCCTTCCATGACCGGCTTCCCGGCGATCGCGCCGATGTTGCCGAGTCCGAGGACGGCGGTGCCGTTGGTGACGACGCCGACGAGGTTACC
>Ga0207674_10005941_pt1 | contig 14439 bp, 11 predicted proteins | sample KBSCornC72_FD_184303 | JGI IMG/M metagenome (GOLD analysis project Ga0207674, IMG submission 184303) | Corn rhizosphere microbial communities from Kellogg Biological Station, Michigan, USA - KBS Corn C7-2 (SPAdes) (version 2) | ecosystem: Host-associated > Plants > Roots > Rhizosphere > Soil ... | reverse complement strand
GCGGACAAATAGGCGGACTGGACGGCGATCATTGCCGCTGGCTCAATGTCCTTGGCGTGCCACACCACCAACGGGTTGTTGCCGCCTAGCTCGAGCGCGAGGATCTTCTGCGGCATTTCTGCGAATTGCGCGTGGAGGGCCATTCCGGCGCGGGCAGAACCGGTGAACAAGAGGCCATCGATTCCGCTTTGACCGGCGAGCGAGCGGCCCTGGTCCGGTCCTCCGACAAGTAGCCGCACCACCCCTTCGGGAATGCCCGCCTCGTGATAGCATTGGACCAGCAGCTCGCCGCTTGCCGGGGTCTTCTCCGATGGCTTGAACACGACCGCATTGCCGGCGATCAGCGCCGGGACAATGTGGCCGTTGGGGAGGTGCGCCGGGAAATTATAGGGGCCGAGTACTGCGAGCACGCCATGCGGCTTGTGACGGACTGCAATGCGGTTGCCGAGCGCAGCTTCCATTTTCCGCTGCGGCGTGCGTTCCGCGTAGGCCTCGACCGAGATTTCGACTTTGTTGACGACCGCGCCGACTTCGGTGCGCGCTTCCCACACAGGTTTGCCCGTCTCGCGCGCAATCACTTCGGCGAACGCGGTTTCCTTCTTGCGCACGACATTGGCGAAGCGGCGCAGCGCCTCGATCCGATAGGCGTTGGAATGCGCCGCCCACGCCGGCCACGCAGCGCGCGCGGCGGCAACCTCGGCGGCAGGGTCGCCGACGGCTCCCGACCAGACCTCTTCGCCGGTCGCGGGATTGGTCGAAACCAGCCTGCCCTTCGACGCGCTCGGGCCCGGCGTTTCCGATCGCTGTTCAGCCTGGCCCTGCATCCTGTTCCATTGCCCCGCCCATTCGCCGGACCGCCTTAACCTTGTTGTTAAACGGCTGCCAGTCATCGCTGTCGGCAATGGCCGACCAGATCGCCTCGACCTCGTCGATGTGCATCGAACAGGGGGCGGCGTCCGACCAATAGGCGTGCGCTTTTGGCCGTTCCCGCCCCTCCAGAAGTCTTGCTAGCGCGCGGAACTCGTCCGCGGGATAAAGCTCCTCACCGGGGTCGCGGCCGCCGCGCCAGTCGAAGAAGATGCGGTCGATCGTCTGCGCCTTGGTTGCCAGCGCTCGGATCAAGGCGCCGGCAATCGCGCGATCATTCTCACCGGAAGCAACGCCGAGGCGGCGCAACATCGCCGCGCTGAGTGCTTCCTCGAAGCGTCCGCTCCAGCTGGCGAGAATGTCCGATAGGAGGGGCGCCTCTGCGATGAGCGAGAGGCAGCCGGCGAGCTGGGCGAGATCCCAGTGGATCGCTTCCGGCTGCCGACCGAACGCGTAGAGCCCGTAATGGTCGAAGTAAGCGGCGGTGAATTCCGGCTCCCAATGCGGCGTAAAGCGCCACGGCCCATAATCGAAGCTTTCGCCGGTAATGTTGATGTTGTCGCTGTTGAGGACGCCGTGGACGAAGCCAGCGGCGAGATAGGAAGCGGCGAGGGTCGCTGTTGCCGAGGAGACCAGATCGAACAGCCGGAGCGCGTTCTCCGAATCATCACCCGAGGATTGTTCGGCGTAGAGATTTTCGAGGCAGTAGCGGGTCAGTTTCGCCAAATCCTCGACCTGGCCGAAAAAGGCGAGCCGCTGGAATGTGCCGATCCGGATATGCCCATGGCTGAGCCGCGTCAGGACCGACGAGCGGGTGGGAGAGGGCTCGTCGCCGCGCTCCAAAGCTTCGCCCGTTTCGAACAAGGCGAAGCTTTTCGATGTGTTGACGCCGAGCGCATCGAGCATCTCGGTCGCGAGGACCTCGCGCACGCCGCCCTTCAGCGTCAGTCGCCCGTCGGCGTGGCGGCTGTACGGCGTCTGGCCCGAACCCTTGGTGCCAAGGTCGAGCAGCCGATTCGTGTCGTCGCGAAGCTGGGCGAAGGTGAATCCGCGGCCGTCGCCGATTTCCGGATTGTACACGCGGAACTGATGCCCATGATAACGCAGCGCGAGCGGCTCGGTGAGATTGTCAGGCAGCGGTTCGAAACGGCAGAAGTGAGCCTGCCAGCCCGCTTCATCCAGCTCCACTCCGACGCGCTCTGCCCAATGTTCGTTGCGGAAGCGCGGGACGCATATCGGAAAACGCGCCGGCTCGACTGGATCGTAGAAATCCGGACCTAGAGAGAGGATCCTCGGATCGGGCCGATAGCGCGTCATTCTCTTTCAAGCGGTGTCAGACGCGCATGTTCCAATGGGTCAGGCCACGAGTTTCTTGAGAGCCGCCAGCGCTTCCGCGTCCGGCTCGTCCGGCGTAATCGTGCCCGCGAACTGGCCGGAGCGGTCGAACAACAGCACGGTCGCGGTATGCTCCACCTGCTTGCCCATCGGCGCATGTGGCATCGGCTGGGAAAAGATCCCGTACTGCTTCTTCACCTGGTCGATCTGCGCCTGGCTGCCCGTCAGGCCGATGATCGGCGCGTTGAACAACGCCGCATATTGGCCGACCTCCTTCGGGCCGTCGTTTGCCGGGTCGATGGTCACGAAGACGATGTGCATCGCCTGGTCATTGGCGACCTGGCGGCGGAGCTTCACCAACCGTGACAAGGTCGTCGGGCAGACATCGCCGCAGCGCGTGAAACCGAAATAGATGGCGTACGGCTTGCCCGCGAGCGCCTGGCTGGAGAAGGGTTTGCCGTCCGCACCGACCAGCGTGAATGGACCTCCGAAGCTGGTCTTTACCGGTCCGCTGAATGCATCCGGGGCATCGGTCTGCTCGCGAGGGATGAGGAACAGTGCCGCCGTCCCTGCGATCGCCAGCGCAACGATGAGCCAAAGCAGCAGGCGCACCTGTTTCAATCGCGATTTCGGCGGGCGGGAATCGGTCACTTCAGATCACCATGCGCAAATTGGCGCCGCCTTCTGGCGCCTCCAGCGCGCATATCGACCCTCCGTGCGCCAACGCAACCTGCCTTGCGAACGACAAGCCGACGCCGCTGCCGCCTTTGTGGGTGGTGTAGAAGGGGAGGAAGATGTCTTCGCGCCGGTCGTCGGGTATGCCGGGCCCGTTGTCGCGGACTTCCAACCGGAAGTGGCCATTGGGTTCGCGGGCGAGAGCGAGGACGACGATCGGTTCGTCGCGGTCGGCCGTTGCCCGCATCGAGTTGCGCAGCAGGTTGAGCAGCGCCTGGGCGAGCAGCTCGGGATCGGCATTGAGGTTCATGGTCCCGGGTTCGACCTCGATCCGCGCGTCGATCTGGCGGTCCGCGGCGTTGGCAAGGGCGAGACGCATGATCTCCTCGGCCCACGGCCTGGCCTTGAACTGCCGGCGGTGAATGTCGGGCGCCTGCGCAAATTCGCGATAGCTTTCGACGAAGCGGAGAATACCCTCCGCTCGCCGGGCGACCGTTTCCGTCGCGATTTTCGCATCCGCGAGATCCGCTTTACCCTTTGCCGCGCTCGCGACCAGCTCGGCCCCGGTCCGGGCGAGCGAGGTCACCGGCGTCAGCGAGTTCATGATTTCATGGGTCAGGACGCGCACGAGGTCGGCCTGCGCCGCGACTTCGAGAGCGCCGAGTTCGCTTTGCACCGGGAGGATCGAGAGCACGGCGATCGGCTGATCGAGACGAGCGACCTGGGCCGAAGCGAAGATCGCTTTCTGCGGCACGCCGTCGAGGATCAGACGCGTGATCTTGCGCGTCCCAGGAGGCAACCGGACGGCGGTGGCAAGCTCCGGACCGAGCGCGTCGAGATCCTCGAGACGATGCATCGGCATGCGCGCGAACAGCTGGCGCGCAGCCTTGTTCAGCACCTCGACCCGGCCGTCGCGATCGATCGTCAGCAGAGCGCTCGGGGCATCGTCGACGATTGCTCCGAGATAGCGCGATTCGGCGCTTTCCTGCGTGTGCCGCGCCTGCAGCGTCTTCAACGCCTGGTCGAGCGTCTGCCCGAGCACGTCGAACCCGCCGCCGCTCGGGTCGGAGAAGCGCTGCGAATAATCTTCGAAGCGGACGCTCTCGATGAACCGTGAAACGAGGAAATTGGTCCGGCGGATGAAGTTCCACAGGCTGCCAAGTGCGATGATTCCGACGATCGCGGCGACCACCAGACCGGCGCGCACGCCCGGCGTCGCGGCGGCCTTGGCGATGAGCAGGATCGCGCCGATGAGAAGGATCGTGCGCCAGGCGAGCCCGAACTCGAACTTGCGCCTAAAGTCCATGTTTCTCCATGCGGCGGTAAAGCGCGCCGCGCGAGAGGCCGAGCTCGGAAGCAGCAAGCGACACGTTGAAATGGTGCATCCGCAGCGCGCGCTCGATCATCTGTCGTTCAAGCTGATCGAGGTTGAGGCTGTCGCCGACCACCGCGAGCGACGCCGCTTCGGAGCGCTGAGGCAGCGGGAAGTCGTCGATGTGGTAGCGATCGCCGTCGGCCATGATCACGGCCCGCTCGGCGGCGTGACGCAAGGCGCGCACATTGCCCGGCCAGTCATGGCGGACCAGCACGTCGAGCACATGGTTTGGTAGTTCACGCTGCGGCTTGTCGTATTTGCGCGCGTAGAGGCTCAGATAATGGTCGAGCAGGATCGGCACGTCCTCGCGCCGCTCGCGCAGCGGCGGCAGCTCGATCTCGATTGTGTTGAGGCGGAACAGCAGGTCCTGGCGGAAGCGCTTCTCGTCGGCGAGGACGTCGGCCGACGCGTTGGTCGCGGCGACCACCCGGACATCGATCGGGATTGGCTTGTTTGCCCCGACCGGCACCACCTCGCGCTGTTCGAGCGCGGTCAGCAGCTTGGGCTGCAGGTGGAGCGGCAGGTTGCCGATTTCGTCGAGGAACAAGGTGCTCTTGTCCGCGGCCTTGAGGCGCCCGATGCGATCGCCCTCGGCGCCGGTGAACGAGCCTTTGACGTGACCGAACAGCTCGGATTCGAACAGGCTTTCCGCGGTCGCCCCAAGGTCGACCGACACCATCGGATGGCTCGAGCGCCGCGACAAGCGATGGATCTCGCGGGCGACAATCTCCTTGCCCGTGCCGTTTTCGCCGAGGATCAATACATTCGCGTCGGTCGGCGCGGCGCGGTCGATCAGCGTCCGCACCCGCTCCATCGCCGGCGATTTGCCGAGCAGCGGCGTTTCGGTCGACGGCGCCAGCTCCGACGCCCGGCCGCGCTCGGTACGCGCATCGATCCGGCTGCGGCGCAGTGCGGCAGCGCTTCGCACCGTCGCTGCCAGGCGCTCGTTGCTCCACGGCTTGGCAACGAAGTCGCTGGCCCCGGCTTTCAATGCTTCGACAGCGATCGACACCGCGCCGTGAGCCGTGATGATTACGACGGCCGCATCGGGCTCCTGCTCCATGATCCGGCCGAGGAAATCGAGCCCCTCGCGGCCGTTGGTCGCGCCGCGTTCGAAATTGAGGTCGAGCAGGATCGCGTCCGGGCTTTCCTTCTTCAGGAGCGGCAGGAGCTCGGCCGGCGAACGCAATGTCTCGACCCGTTCGAACAGATCCCGCAGCGCCAGGCGCGCGGCAAGCGCGATATCCGGATCATCGTCGACGACGACGGCAAGGCTGAACGGCGATTCCACGCTACACCTGTAGCGTGCTGTCCGAAAATGAACAGTGGTGACGCTGCGGCGCGCTTCATTTCAAATGGCACGCAGCTTGCAGCGATTGAAGCATGACCATTGCCTCCTTTTCGCGCCTCCGAGAGCAAAGCCCTGTATTCCGATGGTTCGCCCTGTCCGGTTCCGGACAATTGCTGCCCGAAGGTGGACAGTGAGCCTGGTGGAATTGCGCCAGGCCAGCCATTCCGAGGCCGTCAGTGGCGGCGCGATGGACCGCGTCGTTGAGCGCAAGCGCATCGACCGCAAATATCTGATTGCCGGCGGCATCGCGGCGGCGTTGCTGTTGATCCTCCTGTTCTGGCTGTTCGCACCGCGCGCGGATTCGGTGACGGTGAGCCGCGACCGGCTGGCGATAGCGGCGGTCCAATCGGGGACATTCGACGACTTCCTTCCCTTGCGCGGCCGCGTCACGCCTCTCGTCACCGTCTATCTCGATGCGGTCGAAGGCGGGCGCGTCGAGCAGAAACTGGTCGAGGACGGCGCACAGGTCACGGCAGGGCAGCTGCTGGCGGTGCTGTCGAACGCCGAACTGCAGCTGTCGACGCTCGAGAAGCAGGCCGAGGTCGAGCAGCAGCTCAACAACATGCGAAGCCAGGAGCTGGCGCTGACCCAGACCCGCAACAACAATCTCCGCGACCTTAACCAGGCCGAGACCGACCTCGCCAAGGCACGGCGTCAATACGACCTTTACAAGCCATTGTCGGAGCGCGGCTTCGTGTCGATGAAGACCTACAACGATGCCCGCGACGACCTGAATTACCAGACGCAGCGGCTGCAAATCCTCAAGCAGAGCGTCGCCCAAACCGAAGCGCTGCAAAGCAGCCAGCTCGGGCAATTGCGGGCGGCCTCGAGCTCACTCAACAGCAGCATGGGAATCGCCCGGAGCAATCTTGGTCAGCTGAATATTCGTGCGCCGGTTACCGGCGAGCTCAGCGGGTTCGACATCCAGCTCGGCCAGTCGCTGCAGCAGGGCGAGCGCATCGGCCAGATCGACAGCGCCGGCGGCAACAAACTCCAGGCCGACGTCGACGAATATTATCTCGGCCGAGTCCGCGTCGGGCAGACTGCGGCCGCAGACCTCGATGGAAAGACTTACCGACTCAAAGTCGCGAAGGTCTATCCGCAGGTGCGCAACGGCCAGTTCCAGATCGACCTCATATTCGACGGCCCGGCCCCATCGTCGGTCCAGCGCGGGCAGACGGTTCAGACCAAGCTTACGCTCGGCGATCCTTCGAAGGCCGTGCTCATCCCGAATGGCAACTTCTTCAACGACACCGGCGGCAATTGGGTGTTCGTGGTCGACAAGAGCGGCAACGGCGCGACCAAGCGCCAGGTCCAGCTCGGCCGCCGCAATGCCGATTTCATCGAGGTGCTCAGCGGCCTTTCACCGGGTGAGCGCGTGATCACCTCGTCCTACAGCGGCCTGACCGACAAGGGCCACCTGACCTTCAGTTCCGGCGAGTAAGAAAGGAACCCCCTCGTGCTGACCATGACTGGCCTGACCAAGACCTACCGCACCGAATCCGTCGAGACTACGGCGCTCGACAGCGTCGATCTCGACATCGCTGACGGCGAGTTCGTCGCGATCATGGGACCTTCCGGGTGCGGCAAGTCGACCCTGCTCAACGTCATGGGCATGCTCGATAGCCCGACCGCCGGGTCGTACGTGTTCAATGGCCACGAGGTCGCGGGCTTAAGCGAATCCCAGCTCGCCGACACGCGCAAGAGCAACATCGGCTTCATCTTCCAGAGCTTCAATTTGGTCGACGAGCTGACGGTCCGCGAGAATGTCGAACTCGCGCTGCTTTATCACAATCACTCGAATGCTGACCGCAAAGCAAAGGTCGAGCGGGTACTCGACAAGGTCGGCATCGCCCATCGCGCCAAGCACCGGCCGACGCAACTCTCCGGTGGTCAGCAGCAGCGCGTCGCCGTCGCCCGAGCCCTGGTCGGCGAGCCCAAGCTGATCCTCGCCGACGAGCCGACCGGCAACCTCGACACCGCCCACGGCGAGGAAGTTATGCGCATGCTCCGTCAGCTCAATCAGGAGGGCTCGACCATCGTCATGGTCACCCACTCGCCGTCGCATGCCGATTTCGCGAGCCGGGTCGTCAACATGCTCGACGGCCGCATCCTCCAGGAGCGGCGCCGGGCAGCCTGATTTCTCGACCTGATCGATAAGGAACGCACTCTTGCAGAGGACAGTCACCATGTGGCGGAACTACTGGACGGTCGCAGTACGCGCGTTGGCCAAGAGCCGGACCTATTCGGTGATCAACATCGCCGGCCTCGCCATCGGCATGGCCGCCTGCGTCATGATCCTGCTCTACATCAACTACGAGCGCAGCTACGACAAATGGCTGCCGGACGTGGAAAATACCTACCAGCTGCAAGCCTGGTACCCGCACCCGAAGGACAGTGAACCGGCCTTTCTGCAAATGTCGGCCTATGTGACCAAGGGCGCGATCCTCAAGGATTTTCCGCAGGTGACTCATGCCGTCTATGCGCTGTCCAGTGCTCCTGTGTTCATGAAGGACGGGCAGGCCACGCCGACCGAAAACTACCTCGTCACCGACGACGATTTCCTCAAGGTCGTCAGCTTGCCGCTGTTCGCCGGAACGACCTTGCCTGCCGCGGACACAGCCGTCGTTACGCAGGAGGAGGCGATCAAGCGTTACGGCACCGACCAGGTTGTCGGACGCACGCTGAGCGTGATTTCCAAGGGTGTGACGCACGACTTCAAGATCACCGGCGTCCTCAGGAATGTGCCAAAGAATTCGAGCATGAAGATCAACGCGATCCTGCGCGTCGACTTCAATAATTATTTCGCCAATGAGCCCCGGTTCCTGACGTGCTGGGGCTGCCAGTCGGGCTGGGTTTACCTCAAGCTTCGCCCCGGTGCCGACGTCAAGGCGATGGAAGCGCAGATGCCCGGGTGGGAGAAGCGCAACATTCCCGATGAGCCCAATGGTGGCATCCGCTTCAACCAGGGCGACGACCAGGACTGGCATTTCGTCAATTTGCGCGATGTCCACCTCGGCAAGGCGCAGGGCGGCGTAATGACACCGGGCAACGACCGGCGCTCGATCACGACCTTCGCCATCATCGCCATCCTGATCCTCGGCATGGCCGTGGTGAATTTCACCAACCTGGCGACGGCGCGGGCGAGCCAGCGTGCGCGCGAAGTCGCCTTGCGCAAGGTCCTCGGCGCTACGCGCACCCAGCTCATCGTGCAGTTCGTCGCGGAATCGATCCTGATTTCGGCCGTGGCGATGCTGCTCGCACTGGCACTGGTCGAGCTCTTGGTGAAGCCGTTCGCGGCCTTCCTCGATGCCGATCTCGCGCTCGATTATGTCGGCAGCGGCGGCATCCTCCTGCCAGCGATCGGCCTCACTCTGCTGGTCGGCATCGTCAGCGGCCTTTACCCGGCCTTCTTCCTGTCCCGCTTCCAACCAGCGCAGGTGCTCAAGGCCAATCGCTCTGCAGCCGAGACTCCGGGGTCAGGGCGGCTGCGCACGGCCCTCGTCATTGCGCAGTTTGCGGTCTCCATCGGCCTCATCATCTGCACTGCCGTGATCTATGGCCAGACAGTCTACGCGCGGTCGGTCGACCCGGGATACAAGCGTGACCACATTCTCCAGGTCGACAACATGAACCGTTACCAGCTGCTCGCGAAATCCGAGACGATCCTCGAGCAGATGCGGCGGGTTCCGGGCGTGCAGGCGGTCGGCCTGACCGACATCGGCGTTGCCACCGACAACCAGAGCAACACCGGCCTGATTCCGCCCGGGAGCAATACCCAGGTGACCATCGGCCAATATGCCGTCGACGAAGGCTTCCGCGACGCAATGGGGCTGAAGCTGGTCGCCGGCCGCTGGTTCGATCCCAATCGGCCCGCCGACGACGAGACGCTCGATTTCCCGATCCAGAAAGAACAGGAGATTGCGCTCGCCCGCCGCGGCATCAACGTCGTCATGAACGAGCTCGCGGTGAAGCGCCTTGGCTTCAAATCGCCGCAGGACGCGATCGGCAAGGTCGTGAAGAGCGAGCTGTTCGAACCGGGCACGGGCATGGTGGACATCACGATCATCGGCGTCGTCGGCGACTCCCGCTTCCGCACCGTGCGCACGCCGATCGAGCCGATCATGTTCCAGAACGTGAACAAGGGGCCCGGGTGGATGATCATCCGCTACCGCGGCGACCCGGCGACCGTGGAAGCGGCGATCGAGCGTCAGTGGAAGCAGATTACCAATGACGTGCCGTTCGAGGCCAAGTTCAGCGAGGATATCATCAAGAAGCTTTACAAGGCCGAAGACGCGCGGGCGCAGATCTTCGCTGCCTTCTCGCTGCTCGCGGTGATCATCGGCTGCCTCGGCCTGTTCGGCCTTGCCGCCTTCACGGCCGAGCGGCGCACCAAGGAGATCGGTATTCGCAAAGTGCTCGGCGCGCGGACTCGGGATATCGTCCAGCTGCTGGTCTGGCAGTTCAGCCGCCCGGTGATCATCGCCAACGTCATTGCCTGGCCGGTGGCGTGGTGGCTCATGCGAGACTGGCTGAATGGGTTCGACCAGCGTATTTCGCTAACTCCGGTTCCGTTCCTCGTCGCGGCCTTCGTAGCGCTGGGGATCGCGATCGCGACGGTGGTCGGCCATTCGGTGCGGGTCGCCCGGGCCAACCCGATCCATGCCCTGAGGTACGAGTGAACGTGCTGGGCAAGTCCCCTTCGCCCATGCGCGTGGCGGTCATCGCGGGCGCGGTCGCATTGCTCGCGTCCGCGATGACCCCAGCTTCTGCAGCTGCTCCGCCCGCGAAGGACCGAGTTGCAAAGAAGCGGCCACCGGCTCCGCCTCCGGCGCCGGCTCCAGGCCGCACAGGCTCAAATGGGGGCGGCGGGAGCGGACCGGTTTCACTCGATTGGACGATCAGCGCCGCCTTGCGACCGTAACCTTCAAGGAGGAACGCCAGCATGCGTAAACTCATCTTCAGCGCCGCCCTGATGTTCGCGGCTCCGGCCGCGCATGCGCAAACTCCAGCCATCAGCTGGTCGATTGCGCCGGATGGGGCACCTGACGCGACTGAGGTCCAACTGACGATCGAAAGCCGTTGGTCGCCGGGTAGCGACAGCATCTGGTCGAACAATCGCCGGATCAACGAGCTCACCGGACTCAGCGGGGCCCAGCTCCGCGGACCGACCCAGCCGGCCCGCTTTACGCTCACCCAAGAGGCCGGGCGGCTGGACTGCATCGGCACCGCCGGCGGACTGACGGGACGGGGAAGCTGTACCCTGACGCCGAACCCGGCGTTCGTGACCTATCTGGCCGCGCACGGCATCGACCGTCCGACCGAGCGACAGATCTTCAGCCTGACGATGAGCGGCGTCGGGCGCGAACTGATCGAAGCGATGAACCAGCTCGGCTATGTGCGGCCATCGATCGACCAGCTGACGGCCATGGGCATCCACGGCGTGTCGCCGGCGTTCGTGCGCGGCCTCGCCGCATCGGGCTATCGGCTAAGCTCGGCGGACGACCTGGTTACCTTCCGCATCCATGGCGTTGACGTCGACTATATCAAGGGCATGGCCGCAGCCGGTCCGAAGCTTCGCATCCTGCCCGCTTCGGATCTCGTCAGCTTGCGCATCCACGGCGTGCAGCCTGCCTACGTCCAGCAAATGGCGGCGATCGGCCCTGCCTTTGCCGGCCTGACCGCGGACGACCTCGTCTCGTTCCGCATCCATGGGGTCAGCCCGCAGCTGGTGCAGTCGTACGTCCATGCGACGGGCGGGGCGCTCGAGCCCGACGAAGTCGTGGCAATGGCCATCCACGGGGTCAGTCCCGAATATATCGATGGCATGGCCGCACTCGGATACAGGCGGTTCAGCGCCGACGACCTGGTCGCGCTGCGCATTCATGGAGTGACGCCCGACTATGTCCAATCGCTTCAGCGCGCCGGCATGACGCATCTGACGCCCGACCAGCTCGTGCGGCTCCGCCTCGCTGGCTTCGATGCGAAGAGGTAAGGAGCGATAGTCCCCCCGCACTGAGCCGGCTCCCCGTCCACTTCGCAGACACAGAGCCCCGCTCGTGGCCAAAAGAATTGTATGGATATTCAGTTCCATACGATTTATGTACCGCACGATATGAATAAGCCAGAGATACTCCCGGTCCGCGGCCGGCCACGTGAATTCTGCGTGGACGGGGCGCTTGCGCGTGCGCTCGGCGTGTTCTGGAGCAAAGGTTACGAAGGAACGTCGCTCAACGATCTCACCGAGGCGATGGAGATCACCCGGCCGAGCCTCTACGCTGCGTTCGGCAACAAGGAATCGCTCTTCCGCAAGGCGCTCGACCTCTACGAACGCGAGAAGCTGGCCTACATTCGCAAGGCGCTCGAACAGCCGTCGGCGCGGGAAGTTGCCGAAGTGATGCTTCGCGGCGCCGTGGACAACGTGTCGACCCGAGACGGGCCTCATGGCTGCATGGGCGTCATCACGTCGGTCGCCTGCGGCGCCGAGTCGCAATCGGTGCGCGAGGAGGTGGTGAAACGCGGCGAGGCCGGGAAGCAGGCGCTTGCCGAACGCTTTCGCCGCGCGAAGGCCGAGGGTGACCTGCCGCCGCATGTCGACCCTGAAGGTTTGATGCGCGTTCTGATCGCGATGCTCCAGGGGATCTCGGTCCAGGCCTCGCAAGGCGCTACGCGCGAGGAACTCGACAGACTGGTTGAAGCCGGCCTGGCGTTGTGGCCGAGCACCTGATTTTTTTATCGCCTCATCAAATTATTTTATCGCTCGGTACAGAATTCTGCTTGACGGTGGAAAGCTGACTTTATACTGAGCGGTACAGAAAGGCGGGACCCGCCACGGGGCTGCCTCGGAGCCCGATGCTCAAGGGGATGGTTTGAACAAGTCTCGTATGTTCTGCGGGCTCTGACACCCGCCAGTATTCAGTAACAAATCAACGAAAGACGGCGGCGAAGCCGAGCTTCGCCGGACGGCTCTTTGCGTGCCTCGAACAACCTGATCCCGCGCGAGCTCGTCTCACGCGATTGATGAGGCGTGCTTGGCGGAAACAGAGGACGACATGGCATATCTCTCGCGGATTCAATCGCAATCGTACGAACCGGTGGCCTTTCCGGCGCCCCGCGTGCCGGCAGTCGCCGAGCCGATATTCTCCGACCTCGAATGGTCGGTGATCCGGCTTTCGCGGGTTCACAAGCTGTGGACGATCCGCAGCGCTGGTCGATTCACCCGCTTCTGGAACTGGCTCGTCGCACGGGGCAACCCGAGGCTGACGAATCCGCGGCTCGAGGCGCTTCGTCGGATGGCGGTGCTGAGCTGGCACTTCGGCTTCACCGTTCCAGGCGACGACGTCGCCAGCTTTCTCTCCGCCGGCTTCACGCCCGATCAGTATGAGCTGATGGTCAGCAGCATCAGGGCGGCGCTCAACACTCAAAGGACTGCCGCATGAACATGCTTGCCAACATCAAGTCGGGAGAAGGCGACGCAAAGTTCCTGGTCGCCGGCCTCGCGCGGCGGCCGTGGATGAAGCGGGCCGCTCTGGTCGGGACCGCGCTCGCGCTGCTCGCGGCCGCTTTTGCGTTCTGGCACAGCGGCCCCTCGACGGCGGCTGCCCCTCCGGTTCCCACCGTGACGGTCGCCAACCCCCTGGTTCGCGCGGTTTCGGAGTGGGACGATTATTCGGGCCGGTTCGAGGCGAGCAAAAGCGTGGAAGTCCGGCCGCGGGTGTCGGGAGCGATCGTCGCCATCCACTTCACGGACGGGTCCGTGGTCCACAAGGGGCAGCTGCTGTTCACGATCGATCCCAGGCCGTTCGTGGCCGCCCTGAACGAGGCGCGTGCTGCGGTTGACGGTGCTCGGAGCGATCTTGCACTTGCTCAAGCCGATCTCGGCCGGGCCACTCGTCTGCTCGAGGTGGATGCGGTCTCGCGGAGCGACGTCGACCGGCTTCGCGCTCGGGTCCAGGCAAGCCAGGCTGCGTTGGCCGCTGCGCAGGCACGCGTCCAATCGCGCGCGCTCGACGTCGGGTTCACGCAGGTCCGCGCACCGATCACCGGCCGGATTTCGGACCGGCGCATCGATGCCGGAAACCTGGTTCAGGGCGGGGGCAGCGGCGGTGAAGGAACCCTGCTTACCACCATCAACGCCCTCGACCCGATCTACTTCACGTTCGACGCTTCGGAATCACTGTTCCTGAAGGCGCGGCGCGCGCGCGAAAACGGCGCGGCCCCATCCGCTGTGGAGATCAAGCTGCAGGACGAAGCCGATTACCGCTGGCACGGCCGGCTCGACTTCACCGACAACGGTCTCGACATGCGTTCGGGAACGATCCGCCTGCGGGCCGTCGTCAGCAATCAAAGCCAGTTCCTGACGCCCGGGATGTTCGGCAACATGCGCCTTTCCACCAGCGGAACGGTGCCGGCGCTGCTTGTCCCCGATTCAGCAGTGCAGGCCGACCAGGCGCGCAAGATCGTGCTAGTCGTTGCAAGCGATGGAAGCGTCGCCCCGCGGCCGGTCGTGCTTGGGCCGGCAGTCGATGGGCTGCGCGTCGTCCGTTCGGGCCTCACTACCTCGGACCGGGTAATCATCAGCGGGACGCAGCTGGCGATGCCGGGCACCAGGGTTCACGTCCGATCGGGAAAGATCCTGCCAGCCGCGGCGGCAGCGCCGGCCGAAACCGCAGCAGTCCCGCTGAGCGGCGAAGCCACCCTGGCCGCCAATTGAGCTTCAACGCAATTTCAATGAAACCGCCCGCGGGCGGGGAGATTCCCAATGCGATTGTCGCGCTTCTTCATCACGCGCCCGATCTTTGCCGCGGTCACAGCGATCCTCATCACGGTGATGGGC
>Ga0207674_10005939_pt1 | contig 14439 bp, 14 predicted proteins | sample KBSCornC72_FD_184303 | JGI IMG/M metagenome (GOLD analysis project Ga0207674, IMG submission 184303) | Corn rhizosphere microbial communities from Kellogg Biological Station, Michigan, USA - KBS Corn C7-2 (SPAdes) (version 2) | ecosystem: Host-associated > Plants > Roots > Rhizosphere > Soil ... | reverse complement strand
TCGCCAGCCTCGTCGCCGCCGGTGCGCTCGCATTTGCGGCCAACGGCATCGCGGCGGACAACGATCACAGCAAGGAAGAAAAGTGCGCCGGTGTCGTGAAGGCCAGCAAGAATGATTGCGCGACCAGCAAGAACCAGTGCCACGGGCATGTCACCGAGGATCGCAACCCCGAAGCCTGGATCTATGTGCCGAAGGGTCTGTGCGAGAAGATCGTCGGCGCGCGCATCACGGCTCAGATCGATCCGACCCCGGGCGTCAAGAACTAAGCCACGCAGCACGCGAACCATGCGCCGGTGGCTATGGACTCCGGCGCATTTTTCTTTTCCGCTCGACTGGAGGTTGACATGAAGACGAAGCTGTTCATCGCCGCCGCGTCCTGGCTGCTCGTGGCCGCCGCAGCGCAAGCGCAGAACCAGACCGCTGACACCAAGGTGTTGACGCTGGAAGGCGCGAAGACCGTGATAGCGGGTGCCTTCGAAGAAGCGCGGCGCATGAAAGCACCGGGCGGTGCGATCGCCGTTGTCGACGAGGGGGGTCACGTGCTCGCGGTCGAACGCTGGGACAACACGTTTCCGGCTGCCGCGCAGATTTCCATCGGCAAGGCGCGCACTGCCGCCTTGTTCCGCAAGCAGACCAAAGCGTTCGAAGACACCATCAACAAAGGCCGCTTTGCGATGACGGCGCTGCCCGACACGGTGTTGACGCCGCTGCAAGGCGGACTGCCGATCGTCGTCGACGGCAAGATCGTCGGCGCCGTCGGCATGAGCGGGGCGTCGAGCGCGCAGCAGGACGAAGACCTGGCCATGGCCGGCATCAAGGCTCTGCAGGAAACCATAGGAGCCGAAAAATGAAATCCGCGCCGCGACTCGTCGCGGCAGCGCTGCTGGGCCTTGCTGCTTGGGGCCCGGCGGCGTTCGCCGGCGAAGATGTCTTTCCCGGAAGGCCGGAGGCGACCGTCGATCTCGGCACGCGCGAAGGCGCTGCGCTCATGAATGGCCAATGGCGCTATAGCGACACGCGCCTGGTCCAGGTGGCATTCCACGATCCCGGATCGGACAACCAGCCGACCGGGGCCGACACCCGCACGTGGGACTATCTGCCCAAGGCCGGCGCGCGCGACTTCGACGATGCGAGTTGGGATCGCATCGATCCGGTCACGCTGTCCAAGCCACGCGGTCATGGTCATCTGTCGTTCAACTGGTATCGCATACGGTTGACTGTCCCACAGCGCATCGGCAGTTTCGATCCGACCGGATCGACGATCGTGTTCGAGACTCAGGTGGACGACTACGCCGAAGTCTGGGTGGACGGCGAGTTGCCGCATCCGACGGCGCAGAGCGGCGGCCCGGTCGTGATGGGCTGGAACGCCAAGAACCGCCTGGTGATCGGACGCGACGTAAAGCCCGGGCAGCAGATCCAGGTCGCGCTGTTCGGCATCAACGGACCGATCTCGAAGTCGCCGACCAACTTCATCTTTCTGCATTACGCCAAGCTCGAGTTCCATCGCGGTCCGGTCGGCCCGATGGGCGTGGTACCGCACGAGGTGAACGTGGACGTGCTGCGCATCGATCCGCGCATCGACGCGATCGTCCCGCCGAATCCGAAAGTGTGGAAGCTGGCGGAGGGGTTCAAGTTCACTGAAGGACCGGTCTGGGTGCCGGACGGCGATGCGGGCCATCTGCTGTTCTCCGATCCCAACAGCAACACGATCTACAGGTATCGCGACGGCGCGCTCGGCGTGTTCCGGATGCCCAGTGGCTATTCAGGTTCCGATATCGCGGAGTACGGTCAGCCCGGCTCGAACGGATTGACGCTCGACAGTCGCGGCCGCCTCACGATCGACCAGCACGGCAACCATCGCGTGATCCGGATCGAGCCCGACGGCAGCGAGACGGTGCTCGCCGATTCGTATCAGGGCAAGCGCCTCAACAGCCCGAACGACCTCGTGTACAAATCGGACGACACGCTCTACTTCACCGATCCGCCGTTCGGGCTGCCGAAGTTCTTCGACGACCCGCGCAAGGAACTGCCCTACAGCGGCGTATACCGCTGGAAGGATGGCCAGCTCACGTTGCTCGTGAAGGACCTTACCGGTCCGAACGGCATCGCCCTCTCGCCCGACGAGAAGTATCTCTACGTCGGCGACTGGGACGACAAGTTCAAGGTCGTGATGCGCTATCCGGTACTGGACGACGGCGCGCTCGGCAAAGGTGAGGTGTTCTACGACATGACCAGCGCGCCGGGCGAGGATGCGATCGACGGCATCAAAGTCGACACGCAGGGCAATGTCTACGTATCGGGTCCGGGCGGATTGTGGATTCTCTCGGCGGATGGGAAGCACCTCGGCACGATCATCCCGCCGCGCCATCCGCACAACATGACGTGGGGCGACGAGGACGGACGCACGCTGTATCTGACAGCGCAGGATCGCGTGTACCGGATACGCCTCAACATTCCCGGGATCCGTCCGCAGCCGCGCTCTTGAAGCGAATTTGTTGAGATCCCGTGATAACCGCGTGATCGATGGACGCGATACTGCAATCATCGAGCAGCGCTTCTCGCATCACCGGTGCCGCGAATGGCTTCTCTCTCCTCCCCCTTGGGATGGGTTGCGGATCGTGGGATCCAGCCCATCCACTTTCCTTCGCGGGGGCCATGCAGGGCGATCGCCCATGATGATCTTGGGCTACGGCCCGCTGCCAGCCGGGCGCTGGGAAACGGAAGCGGTGGAGGCACCGTCCGGCGCCTCCACCATCTTAAAGGTCTTAAGAGCGGCCCACTTTGTCGAGGCAGGCCTTCTCGTCCATCTGCACGAAGCCCTTGCCCTTGCATTCGTTATGCCCCTTGCAAGAGTTCATGCTGGTCTTGCACTCGGCCTGACCTTTGCAGGCGTTGGCGCCGTAGCACTTGACCTTGACCGAGCTGCCCGAGTCCGCCGCCATGCTGGCGCTGCCGGCTACGAACAGCGCGGCCGCGGCCGCCGCCACAGCCACACCAAGCAGTTTGCTGTTTCTTTCCATTGCAATCTCTCCTCAAGACTGGTTATGTCACCGGATTCGGGCCTCGCCCGCGATCGAGCATACGGGGACGCGCTCCTCTGGTACGACGAGTTCGAGCCGAAGATCCAGCCCGAGAGGCCAGCGGTGCCCGCCAACGACACGATCAGGCGGGGCTGCCGACCACGACGACGTATACGCTCGGCGTTCGGCGCCGGATGCACCGCGTGTTGTAACATCGTGCGATCCAACCGGCGGTGTGTTGGCATGCGGCACCTCCAAAAAGGTCGAGCGAAAATGACAAGAGTAAAAGGAGCGACAGCGCGGGCAACCAAACCGAAACCTAAGGCCAACCCGGTACCCGTCAGGCGCATGAGGCGCTCCGGGAACCGCGACCTCGCGCTGCAGGTGCTCGGCAAGTTTCGCGAGGTGTTCAGAGCCGCGAAGCTGCATTTTGGGTCGGTCCACAAGTCTGTCGGCGTGAGCGGCGCGCAACTGTGGGCCCTCTCCGAACTGTACGAACAGCCGGGCTTGCGTGTCTCCGAGCTTGCCGCCCGCCTGTCGTTGCGTCAGTCGACCGTAAGCAACATGATCGATCAGCTCTCGAGGGCCAAGCATCTCAAGCGCGAGCGCGGCGACGTCGATCAGCGCGTAGTTCGTCTGTACCTGACGGCGTCCGGGCAGAAGCTGGTCCTGAAAGCGCCCAAGCCAGCGCGCGGCGTGCTGCCTGACGCGCTCGAGAGCCTCACAGCCTCGGATCTCAAGAATCTCGACTTTCACCTCGCGGCATTGCTGAGTGCGATGAAGGTGCGCGCGCCCGACGCCTCCAAGACTCACCTCGAGCAAATATAGCCATTCGGCAACTCCGGCCGGTTGCAGTGGAGGGAAGCGCTGCGTCGTCGCCTATGGTGGCGCACAGACCGGCGCTAAGCTCGGCGTAAGGCTACCCGCCGTCCGTCCGATCGCGCTTGACATCCGCATTTGTAGGAATAAGATTTGCACAAATGTAGGATGTCGGTGGATGGAGACGGATGGAGCTTGCAGCTATGCAGCGCAACGAGTGGCTCAGCCTCATTCTTACGCTGATTGTCATCGTATTGTGGGTCGAGGCGCACGGACGCGGAACGGATGAGCGGTCGCTCGCATGCGCTCGAGATGCCGGTGACCGCATGCCGGTTTCTCACCTACCCGGCTCGAGCGTCCGGCGTTGCGGGTATCGCGCAGTCGGTCACCTGTCCCAGGCGTCTTCCGACTATCCAGCCGGTCGTGTGCATTGACGCTGGAAGCGCGAGCCGCCGGACCGACCAGGAATCCATTCAAACTCAGGAGCTTTCTCGTGTCTTTACGACTGAAAAAAGCGATTGCGCGCTGCACCGTCTGCGTCTCATTGTTTCCTTCGCTCGCTGCGCTTGCCGCTCAAGATGGCGCGGGCAAGCTCGATCCGGACGCGGCGCCGAAACGCGGCCAATATGTCTACGACAGCTTCGGCCACAACGCGCGTGCCGGTTTTAGCGAGCGTTGCGTGGACACCGGTTTCTGGGATGCCGCCAGTGCGACAGTCGAGTGCGATCCGAATCTGTTCGCATCGCGCGTCGCACCGAAGCCGCACACCGCGGCAGCCGAGAAGCCTGCAGCCAAATCCGCCGCAGCTTCGGCGGCAGGTGCTTCCGGCGCTTCTGCGGCTCACGAGAATTCCGCAGCGTCTGCTCCGCAGGGCAACACGGGCACCCCTGCGACGTACCCGGCGGCGAGTGCCTCCGTGCCGCGTGCAAATGCGACTCCGGCCGCGCTCTCATCGACCTCTCGACCGGAAGCGCAGGCGGCGGCTGCGTCCAATGCCGCTCCAGCCAATTCCGCATCGACTGCCGACAAGGCCTGGTCCGGGAGCGTGGTTCCGGTCCCCCTTGCAGCGGCACCTGCTGGCGATCAGACCGGCGCCACAACGCAGCTGCATGAGGAAGACCAAACGCCTGCCAGGGACGACGGTATCCTCGCGGAGCATCGCTATTACGATGAGGGCGGCGGCGCCAAAGACGACGGCATCCTAGGCTCGAGCCGCTACAGCGACGAGTACCTGAGTACGGCGCGCGGGGATGGCATCAACGCGCTCAACCAGTATCACGATGAAGGCGGCGGCGCCGCGCGCGACGACGGCATCATCGCGCACAACGTCTACGGTAATGACGATTCGGGAGCCAAATCCGAGAGCGTGCCTGGCCAGCCCAAAGCATTCCCGCAAGGAAACGAGACCGCCGCCGCGGCGGCGAACAAGCTGCCGGCGATCACGATGCTGCCGGTCACCATCACGGTCGAGGCGGACCCGTTGTTCGACTTCGACCAAGCAGCGGTGCGCGAAGACTCGCGCAAGAAGCTCGATGACTTGATCCAGCAGTTGCAAGGGGTCACTTACGGCGATGTGATCGTCGTCGGTTTCGCAGACCCGATCGGGACCGCGATCTACAACCAGAGCCTGTCATGGCGGCGCGCCGAATCGGTCGAGCAATACCTGGCGAAGCACGGTCTGCCTGCGAGCCGGATTCGCGCGGAAGGGCGCGGCGAAACCGAGGAATTCGCCACTTTCGAAAGTTGCGGTGGTATTCGCAACGAGCAGGCGATCGCGTGCCTGCAGCCGGATCGACGCGTTGAAGTCACGATCACGGCGAAGCGCCAGCACCAAGCGAGCAACTAACCCGTCTCATCGTCCCTCGCTCTCCGGCTCGCAGCCGGGCACGCTGAACTAGCAGCAGGTTCGGCGTTACGTAGAAGACTGTCCATCCATCCCGTTGCGGGCCGGCCTCGAACAGAGTCCGGCCCTTTTCTTGCTAGATCGTCACGCACCTTCCGGTCGCGCGCACCCGCCGCAAAGCCGGTTTCGGTCTGCATCCGCCAGCCCATCAAGGACGATATCCCGCGACCCGCATGCACGACCGTTCCTTGCCGCTTGTGCGCGATTCCTGGCCGCAACTGACCACCATTCTGATCATCGGGCTGGTGTTGTCGGCTGTGATCGTGACCTGGGGATTCTGTCTCGGCGAGCCGATCCATCTGGTCTGGGGCCGCTATTTTGCGGAACAGCTCTGGTCGGGTGACCTCTACCCGCGCTGGCTGATGGACATGAACTCGGGCCTCGGCAGCCCGACGTTCTATTTCTACGGGCCGGTCGCCTTCTACGTCTCGAGCCTGTTTCACGCGTTCGTGCCTGCCACTGATCTTGGCTGGCCGGCCATCGGGCTCAGCGCTTCCGTTGCTCTAGCGGTCTCGGGATTTGCCGCGTTCGTCTGGCTGCGCGACATTGCTGGAAGAAACGGTGCTCTCGCGGGTGCTCTCACCTACATGCTCCTGCCCTATCACCTCGAAATCGACATTCTCGATCGGTTCGCTTTCGGAGAATCCTGGGGATTGGCGTGGCTGCCTCTGGTGCTCGCCGGGGCCCATCGCTGCACGTTGGGTGACAAGCGCGCGGTCCCGCTGCTGGCTTTCGCCTATGCGTTGCTGGTGCTGAGCCATCTTCCGTCGACGTTGTTGTTCTCCGCGGTTCCGGTCTTCTACGCGTTCTTCATGGCGCCGCGTGGAGAGATGAAGGGCGCCGTCATGCTGATCGTCGCCGGAATGTTCGCTGGCGGTATGCTCAGCGCGGTCTACCTGTTGCCGGCGATGACGACTCAGCACTACGCTTCGGTCGGCGCACAGGTCTCGGGCTACTTTTCGTACGCGCAGCATTTCCTGTTCACCAACGCAGCTTTCGATGTGCCGGGAAAGACCCAGGCTTTCATCGATTACGCGCTGGCATTCCGGTCCGCCGTGAACCGTGCTACACGGGTTACGTTGGGCATCCTGCTCGGCGGCTACCTGGTGACACTGCTGATCGTGCGCGCCGAACGCAGCGGAAAGCTCCATTCGAAGACCGGACCGCGCAGCATCGACCCGCTCCGTTTCGCCAGCTTCTGGCTCGCGGTTGCCGTTGCGGCGGTGTTCATGATGTCGCCGTCGAGCGTCGTGATCTGGCGCGCGCTGCCGATGCTGCAGCAAGTGCAGTTCCCATGGAGGATCAACATCGTTCTGGTCTGCGCTGCTGCAGCGGTCGTAGCGACGGCCGGCGCGTTGTTGATCGAACACGCGGTGGGCCTCCGCAAGAACGATGGGCAGCGGCCTGCCCGCGTCATCGTGCTGCCTATGGTGCTCGCTATCGGGGTGCTTGCGTTGCTCGGCTCGCAACTCGTCAGCGCGGCAAGAACGCTCTCAGAGCTGCATGCGGTTGGACGCAATGTGCCGCCGCAAATCCTCGTCATCGACTACGAAGGTGCGCGCCCGAATACCTTCCGCCGGGAGTTCTTCACGCAGGAAGTCATGCAGCACCTCGGGGAGTCGCTGCCACGCGTAAGCATCGCACAGGGCACAGGCACCGTCGAAGTCGTCGGCTGGCATCCACGCAAGATCGTGCTCGCGGTCGATGCCCGGACCGACATGCAGCTCGTGGTCAAGCAGCTCTACTATCCCGGGTGGACCGCGCACTCCCGCACCGACGATGTCGTCCTGCCAGTCGCTCCCGCCGATCCGATCGCGTTGGTAAGCTTGCACGTTCCGCCCGGCAAGCGCGAAATTGTCGTCTCGCTCGATGCATCCACTGTCGAACGGGCTGGAGAAATCGTGAGCGCGGTGGCGCTGGTTGCCATCGTTCTGGTTGCATGGCGCAATCGCAGGAGCGTGCCGAAGCCGCGTTAACAGCTCATGTCAGCAGCCAAGAAAGTCGCCATTGTCCAGTCGAACTACATTCCATGGAAAGGCTATTTCGACCTCATCCACATGGTCGACGAGTTCGTGCTCTACGACGACATGCAGTACACGCGCCGCGACTGGCGTAACCGCAACTGCATCAAGACGCCGAACGGGCTGGAGTGGCTCACGATACCGGTCGACGTCAAAGGCAAGTATTTCCAGAAGATCCGGGAGACGCGCGTGAGCGACCCCGACTGGGCCAAGGCACACTGGAAGACGCTCTCCCACAACTATGCCAAAGCCGCGTGCTTTGCGGACTTCCGTGAGCTCTTCGAGGAGCTCTATCTTGGCTGCCGCGAAGAGCTTCTGAGCCGGATAAACTTTCGCTTCATCGAAGCGGTATGCAGCATCCTCGGCATCGGTACCAAGCTGTCATGGTCGATGGACTACGAGCTCGTCGATGGCAAGACCGAGCGACTGGTCGGTCTGTGCAAGTCCACGGGTGCCACGCACTACGTGTCGGGCCCATCGGCCAGAGATTACATGGATGAGCGTCTGTTCGAGCAGGAAGGGATCGCGGTCTCTTACATCGACTATTCGGGCTATCCCGCGTACGCTCAGCTGTACGGCCCATTCGAGCATGGCGTGACGATCCTCGATCTGATCTTCAACGAGGGGCGCAATGCGCCGCGCTTCATGAAGAGCTTCTGAACCATGGACAAGCGCGCGCTGTTGGCCGAGGTTGCCGACTACTACTCTCACAAGCTGGCGGCTCACGGCGACACGCCGAAAGGCGTGGACTGGAACGGGGAAGAGAGCCAGGCGCTGCGCTTCGAGCAGCTCGCTCGACTGATCGCGCCGGGTGTGCCGTTCTCGATCAATGATGTCGGCTGCGGCTACGGTGCCTTGTGCGACTATCTGCAGCCCGCATTCCCCTACATGACCTACACGGGATGCGACATCTCTGCCGACATGATTGCCGCAGCGCGCTCGCGCCACACGACGAGTGACCTAGTGCGCTTCGTAGTCGGCTCGGAGCCACCTGCGCTGGCGGACTACTGCGTCGCCAGCGGAATCTTCAATGTGCGGCTCGAACGCAGCGATGCGGAATGGCGCGACTACATGGCCGAGACGATCGACGTGCTTGATCACAGCTCGGTGCACGGCTTCGCGTTCAACTGCCTCACTTCGTACTCGGACGCCGAACGCAAGCGTGACTATCTTTACTACGCAGACCCGTGCGCGCTGTTCGATCTTTGCAAGCGCCGCTACTCGCGCAACGTGGCGTTGTTGCACGACTATGGGCTCTACGAGTTCACGCTGCTGGTGAGGAAGGCGTGATGCGCTGGACCAAGCGTGGGCACGTCTTCTGCCCGGACAACAACTACGATTGGATGCGCACGCATGCGGCCGGGCCCATCGCCGAGCACTTGCGCGACGATCGTTTCCGGATCTATTTCGGCTGCCGCGATGCCGAGAACCGCACCAGCATCGGTTTCGTCGAGCTCGACATCACGCGGCCGGAGCGCATCCTTCTGCTGTCCGACCGCCCGGTCGTGAGCCCGGGCGCACCGGGGTTGTTCGACGACAGCGGCACTTCGACCGGTTGCCTCGTAGCGCATGGCTCCGTCCGCTATCTCTACTACCTCGGCTGGAATCTCGGCGTCACCGTCCCTTGGCGCAATACCATCGGCCTGGCCGTGAGCACAGGCGCCGCCGCCGCTTTCGAGAAGTATTCGCTGGCGCCGCTCGTCGACCGCAGCGCCGTCGATCCGTTCAGCATCTCCTACCCGTGGGTGATGCAGGATGGCGGGCGATGGCGGATGTGGTACGGCTCGAACTTGAGCTGGGGGAAGCAAGCGGCCGACATGGCGCACGTGATCAAGTATGCCGAATCCGATGACGGAATTCACTGGCAGCGCGACGGCGTGATCGCGATTGCCGCGAAGTCTGTCGAGGAGTACGCGATCGCCAAGCCGTGCGTGTTGAAAGAAAACGGGTTGTACCGGATGTGGTACTCGCATCGCGGCGAAACGTATCGCATCGGTTATGCGGAGTCGGACGATGGCATCGCCTGGCGCCGGAAAGACGAGCTCGCCGGCATCGATGTTTCCGCGGACGGCTGGGACAGCGAGGCGATTCAGTACGCACACGTGTTCCGCCATCGCGGCGAGCTCTACATGCTGTACAACGGCAACGGCTACGGGAAGACCGGCTTCGGCCTGGCGGTCTGCACGGACCAACGATGATCCCTTCGTACAGCAAGACCGACCCGTTGTGGAAGAGCCGCGCACTATATGCGCTGCTCGCTGAAGGCTACTGCGTTGTTCAGGACGTGCTGGACGACGCCTTCCTGGAGTCGACACGGGCCGCGATGTATCGCGCACAGGAAGCCATACGCCGCGACATTGGCGACGAGCGGTTGCGCCGTGCCGGAGAGATCGGGGTGTTGCGGCTGATGCTCAAATACGAGCCGCACTTCCTGCGCTTTCTCGAGATTCCCGAGCTGCTGGCGATGATCGACGCGACCGTGTCGGAAACCGCCATCATGCACCTTCAGAACGGCTTCATCCTGCCGTCATTCGAAGGGAGCACCGGAGCGCCGAAGGTCTTCCAGAATACCTACCACCGGGATTTTCCACGTTACTTGAACGGCTACATGGCCAGCCTCAACGTTTTCTTCGCCATCGACGAGTTCCGCGCCGACAACGGCAGTACGTGGGTGGTCCCGCGCACTCATCAGAATGCCGCAGCGCCCACCCCGGCATTTTGTGAGGCTCATGCGGTGCCCGCAACCTGCGCTGCGGGCTCCATGATCGTGTTCGATTCCACGCTCTGGCACGCCGCGGGACAGAACGTATCGGGCCGGGACCGGCTCGCGATCAACCACCAGTTCACGCGCTCGTTCATCAAGCAGCAGATCGACTACGTGCGGGCGATGGACGAAGCGCAGCTGCGCGCGCTGCCCGCCAGGTCGCAACAACTGCTCGGCTACTATACGCGGGTCGTGACCTCGCTCGACGAGTACTACCGGCCTGAAAGCCAGCGGCTCTATCGCAAGGGGCAGGGATGAGCGATACAGCATCGTCCGTACGCCCGCAATCTCGCGCAGTCGAGATCAGCGTAGTCGTGCCGGTCTACGGCTGCCGCGACTCGTTGCGGGCCCTGCACGAGCGTACGTCAGCGGTCCTCCGCAGTCTCACCGATGCCTACGAGATCGTTCTCGTCGACGACTGCGACAGGCAGGGCTCATGGGGGGTCGTGAGCGAGCTGGCGCACGCCGACCCGGCCGTGAAGGCGTTCCGCCTGAGCCGCAACTTTGGCCAGCATGCGGCGCTGACAGCCGGCCTCGCCCAATGCAGCGGACGCTGGGCCGTCGTGATGGACTGCGACCTGCAGGATCCGCCCGAGAACATTCCGGAGCTCTACCGCAAGGCGCTCGAGGGCAACGAGATCGTGCTCGCGCGGCGCAAGCAGAAGAAGCATTCGTTGTTTCGGCGCATCGCCGCGCGCGGTTATTTCAAACTGATGAACGCGCTGACGACGGTGCGGCTCGACGGCGAGTTCGGCAGCTTCAGCATCATCTCGCGCAAAGTCATCGACGCCTTCCTACGCTTCCGCGATCAGGACCGCCACTACCTCTTCATTCTGAACTGGCTCGGCTTTCGCACCGCTACCATCCAGTACGAGCAGGCGGCGAGACATAGCGGGGAGAGCTCGTACAGCCCGATGCACTTGATCCGTCATGCGCTCGACGGCCTGTTCTTCCAGACGACCGTCTTGCTGCGTTGGATCGTCTATGTCGGCTTCTGGGTTTCGCTCGTGGGATTTCTGCTCACGCTGTACTACATCTATCTGTATCTGGCTTACTCGGTCTATCCCGGTTACACGAGCATCGTGGTCCTCATCCTGCTGATCGGCGGCTTCATCATCATGAGCACCGGCGTGGCCGGACTCTACATCGGGAAGGTGTTCGACCAGGTCAAAGGCCGGCCGCTGTACGTGATCGACCAGGCGATCGTGGACGGCAAGCGGCAATGATTCTGCCTCCCGGCACGATACTCCAGCAGATGTACTTCAAGGAGCGGCTGCGCGCACTGCCGACGGGCCGCTTCGTTGAAGTCGGCGCCGGCCAGGGCATCGTGTCGCGCACGCTGCTCGATCTCGGCTGGACCGGTACCGCGTACGACTTGAACGGCGAATCGCTCGCTATCGCCGCGCAGATCAACCGTCCGGCCGTTGCGGCCGGACGCTTCGATGTGATGGAACGCAATTGGTTCGACGCTGCACCAGCAGCACCGGTCGACCTCATCGTCTCCTGCATGGTGCTCGAGCACATGTCCGACGCCGACGAGAGCCGCTATTTCGAGCAGTGCAAATCGGCACTCCGCCCCGGTGGCAGGGGCGTTCTGTTCGTTCCGGGCGACCCGCGCCACTGGGGTATCGAAGACGAGATCGCGGGGCACTTCCGCCGGTACACATTCGAAGGCCTGCGCCGACGCATCGAGGAGCACGGCCTCACGGTGCGCCATCTCGCCGGCCTCACGTTTCCGGTCTCGAACCTCCTGTATCCGCTGTCCGAGTATCTCGTCCGCCGCGCCGAACGCAACAAGATGCGACTGGCGATGGCTGAGCGGACGCGCCTTTCGGGCAATCGCGCGGTGCCGTTCAAGACGACTTTTCCGGCGCTCCTGCGTCTCGTTCTGAACGAAACGCTCCTGTATCCGTTTCACGTGCTGCAGAAGCTGAGCGCCCGCAACGAGCGCAGCCTGGTCGTGTATGCGGAATTCGCCACGCCCATATGAGCATCCGTTCGAAGCTTCCGATGCGGCGCATGGTGGTTTGGGGCTTTGCCGGTGCCGTGCTCGCTGCGAGCGTGGCCTACATCGCCTCGACGTTCGAATGGCATGCGGCCTTCGGCGTTCTGCGCCATGCGGATCCGGTATGGTTCTTCCTCGGCGGAGGTTATGCAATCGTCGCGTACTGGGGTGTACGGGCGCTGCGCTGGCGCTACCTGATGCGCGAGATGGGCGCACCCGCATCGTTCCTGGATCTCTATCTGTGCAGCTCGGTCGCGCTGAGCCTGTCGGTGTTCACTCCGCTGCAATCGGGCGAGGCGTTGAAGGTCGAGCTGCTGAAGCGCTACGGGCGTGTCGCACGGCTACCGGGCTACAGCGCGTTCGCGTTGGAGCGCGCAGCGGATTTGTATGTTGTCGCCTCGATCGGACTCGTCGCGTTCGCTTCGGGTGCTGCGCCGACGGGATTTACGATGGCCATCGCGGGACTCTTGATCTTTGCGCCAGTGGCCGGCTACATGGTTTTGCACAAGTTGCGGCTGCCGGGCAGGGTCGGAGAATTCGTGGCGGCATTGCAGCGTGGCGTGCGCACGCCGTCGATGGTGCTGGTCTTGCTATTGTCGACGTGCGCGAGCTGGTCGCTGGTCGCAGTGGGTTGGTACGCGTGCCTGGTGAGCATCTCGATCCACCTCGGCTTCTTCGACACGCTCGCGTTCCTGGCGGTAGTGACGCTGGCCAGCATCGCCAGCTTGATTCCTGGCGGCCTCGGTGTTGCGGAGGCCAGCGTCGCGACAGCCCTGCTGCACTTCGGCGTCGCCGCACCGCTGGCTCAGGCCGGCGCACTGTGCCTGCGTGGCTACAGCCTGCTGGTCATTCTGCTCGGCGTCGCCCACCTGCTGACGCTTCGCGCGCGATCGAGCCATTTGCCTGGAGCCACGGCCTCGGAGGCAAGATGATCCGCAATCGGCGAGCGCCTGATTTCTAAAGGACATGTACTCGTGAGAATTCCGTTCAATAAACCGTACATGACCGGCAAGGAGCTCTGGTACATCTCCCAGGCTCACGCCAACCGCCATCTATCGGGCGATGGCGAGTTCACGCGCAAATGCAGCGACTGGCTCGAGCAACGCCTCGGTGGCCACAAGGCGCTGCTCACGCATTCGTGCACCGCAGCGCTCGAGATGATGGCGCTGCTGGCCGACATCCGTCCGGGCGACGAGATCATCATGCCCTCCTACACGTTCGTTTCGACCGCCAATGCGTTCGTGCTGCGCGGCGGCGTCCCGGTCTTCGTGGACATTCGTCCGGATACGTTGAATATCGATGAAACCAAGATCGAGGCCGCAATCACGCCGCGCACCAAAGGCATCATGGTGGTTCACTACGCCGGTGTCGGTTGCGGGATGGACACCATCATGACGATTGCCCGGCGGCACGGATTGCTGGTTTTCGAGGACGCCGCACAAGGGATCATGTCCACGTACAAAGGCCGCCCGCTCGGCAGCATCGGCCAACTCGCCGCGCTCTCGTTCCACGAGACCAAGAACATCATCGCGGGCGAGTGCGGCGCATTGATCGTGAACGATCCGGCGCTCGTCGAGCGCGCCGAGATCATTCGCGAAAAGGGCACCAACCGCAGTCAGTACTTCCGCGGCCAGGTCGACAAGTACACGTGGATCGATCTCGGCTCGTCGTTCCTGCCGGGCGAGATCGTCGCGGCGTTCTTGTTGGCGCAGATGGACGAGGCGGACACGCTGACGCGCCGTCGGCTCGACATGTGGTCGACCTATCACCAGTGGTTCGAGTCGATCGAGAAGAGCGGAAAGGTGCGCCGCCCGATCGTGCCGCGCGAATGCGGTCACAACGCGCACATGTACTATCTGCTGCTGCCCGATCTGGCCGCGCGCACGGAGTTCATTGCGCGGCTCGAC
>Ga0207674_10005938_pt1 | contig 14439 bp, 10 predicted proteins | sample KBSCornC72_FD_184303 | JGI IMG/M metagenome (GOLD analysis project Ga0207674, IMG submission 184303) | Corn rhizosphere microbial communities from Kellogg Biological Station, Michigan, USA - KBS Corn C7-2 (SPAdes) (version 2) | ecosystem: Host-associated > Plants > Roots > Rhizosphere > Soil ... | reverse complement strand
AAAGAATGGTTTGTGAAACTTGAAATGCAAAGCTGGTGGAATAAAAAAGTGGAAGACCTTTCAAAAGGAATGTCTCAAAAACTGCAATTTGTAATAACAGTTCTACACGAGCCCAAGCTGATCATCCTTGATGAGCCCTTCAGCGGCCTTGACCCGGTAAATAGCAATATCATTAAAGAAGAGATCTACAAACTGTCCCAAAAAGGCTGTACAATTATTTTCAGCACTCACAGAATGGAGCAGGTTGAGGAGATCTGTGATCACATTGTCCTCATTAATAAGGGTAAAAAAATACTGGACGGCTCAGTGAAAAAAGTAAAACAGGATTTCAAAGAAAATCTTTTTAGTATAGGACTGGATAATACGCCTTCACTAAATGGAAATACAATCTTTGATGTTATCGGTCAAAAAGATCAATCGTATATCGTAAAGATTAAAGAAGGGAATAAACCAACCGATGTCTTGAAATATTTCATTCAGCAAAACGCGGACGTCCACTCTTTCAATGAAATTCTTCCATCACTAAATGACATTTTTATTAAACTAGTCGAAGGAACATCCGTTTCGAGACAATTCGTTCGCCAGGAATCCTAAGTTCAACCGCATAATTTTTTTATCATGAATAAGACCTTGATCATTATAAAAAGAGAATACTTAACCAGGGTTAGAAGAAGGGCCTTCATCCTCTCGACCTTTCTTTTCCCAATTGTTATGATCCTGTTTATCGTCGGTTCTGTGTACCTCGCTGTGAAGTCAAAAGAAGTAGTGAAAATTGCGGTGCCAAACGATAGTTTTCTCAAATCGTCTCTGAAAAGCGATACTTCTTCAGTCCTTTTTGTTTTTGATCCTTCTGCCGATCAATCCAACTTTAGCGACAAAGGATACAATGGCTTCCTAAGGCCGAATCGCGATACGTCTTCAGCCAAGACTTATACGATTGTCTCTCGTAAACAAATTGCAATTGAATCAAAAGACGCTATTGAACATCAACTGAACAAAGCTTTAGAGGATAAACTTCTGCAGGAAAAGGGAATTGATAAATCAATCCTTGACTCGGTAAGTTCAGCGTCAACTAATGCTATCAGCGTTTCAAATATCACCGTCGACGAGAGCGGTAAGGAGAAAGAAGCGAATGCCGGTTTGGCTTATGGGATTGGTTTTGGAAGTGGTCTGCTCATTTACATAACGATGTTCATTTTTGGAGCGATGGTGATGCGCGGCGTAATGGAAGAGAAAATGAACCGGATCGCCGAAGTGATCGTTTCGTCAGTAAAGCCTTTTCAATTAATGATGGGAAAGATCATTGGCATTGCCGCTGTTGGATTAACACAATTCCTGATGTGGATCATTCTGCTCTTTATTCTTTTTAGTGCATTGCCTTTATTTCTCCCCGGCGACGCTGTGCATCATATGCAGGATCTTCAAAACAATCCTGCCGTAGGCCAGAATGCAACAATGGCTTCAAGTGTGATGTCAAAAATTTCCGGTGGTGCCAACTGGCCTTTAATTATCGCCTGCTTCCTTTTCTATTTTCTTGGTGGTTATTTATTTTATGCTGCACTATTTGCCGCCGTAGGGAGCGTTGTAAACGAAGACCCGCAGGAGGCGCAATCACTGATGCTGCCGATCACTATGCCCATCATCCTTTCATTTATTATTTTAAGCTCCACTGTCGGTCATCCTAATACTCCGATCGCTTTCTGGTCAAGCATGATACCTTTTACTTCACCCATTGTTATGATGGGACGAATTGCGAATGGAGTTCCTGAAGCGGTTCCATGGTGGCAATTATTCCTATCTATGGCATTACTGATCGGCGGGTTTATTGTTACAACCTGGTTTGCCGGAAAAATTTACCGCACTGGAATTTTGCTATATGGCAAAAGAGTAACCTGGAAAGAAATGATCAAATGGCTCGGGCGTACTTCCTAGACTGAATCGTCGTTTGTTAAAATTATCCCTATTCGAAAAATAAGATAACAAAATACGAAATCAGTCGTATATTTGGTACGAAGTACTTCGTTAATCTCAAGACTCGTAATTTTTTTTTAAACCTGTAATAGTATGAACTCAAAACCCAATGCACTCAAATATTTTTTACCGGTCGGCCTTGTAGCTTGTTTTTCGCTGATCCTTCTCTCCTGGGGCGGACAAAAACAAACACACCAACAAAAGACAGAACAAAGCCTTAATGATACAGTTCCAAAAAATAAAACGGAAAAAAAGATCCGTGACCTCGATGATGTTCTTGATGAATTGGACAGAGCTGACCTGAAGATCGACATGGACAAGGTAAACGAACAGTTGAAAGAAGCAATGAAACAAATTGATATGGCCAAAATACAGATGGATGTGAATAAGGCACTGAAGGAAGTAGATATGGAAAAAATAAAAACACAAGTGGAAAAGGCCACCAACGAGATCAATGCCGCCAAAATTGATAAGGAGCTAAAGGAATCCCTTGCAAGCGTCGATTGGGAAAAGATGAATAAGCAAATGGAAGGACTGAAAAATATTGACATGAGCAAACTTGACGCAGACATGAAAAAGCTGGAAATGGAGATGAAGGGATTGGGACCAAAAATTGAAAAAGAAATGCAGAACGCGAAAGCAAGTATTGAAAAAGCAAAAGCTCAAATGAAAGAATATAAAAGTTTTTTGGATGGATTAGAGAAAGATGGATTGATCAATAAAAAAGAGACCTATATCATTCAGCATAAAAATGGTGAATTGATCATCAATGGTAAAAAGCAGCCTGCAGATGTTTACAATAAGTATGGAAGCTTCCTAAGAAAACACGAAAAATTTACTATTAAGAAGTCGGATGATGACTTCAATATTTATAATAATAATGATGATCAATAAGCTCGCCTGCTGCCGGCGTACAGTGCTTGCCTTGAAGCCATGAAAAGCGAAGCCGTCCCATCCTGAGCTTGTCGAAGGATCGGGACGGCTTAATTTTATGCGATGCCCAACATGTATTTCATCGCCCTGGTTTTACCGAAGAAGATCAATGATGACATTCTGAAATGGAAACTGTTCATGAAAGACCATTTCGATTGTGTGACAGCGCTGCGTTCTCCTGCACATATTACCCTGGTTCCTCCTTTTTGGATGAGTGATGACCTGGAAAATAAATTAACAGGCGCGATCTGTCAGTTCTCTCAACACCAGGTGCCGCTTGAAATAACTCTGAAGAATTTTGCTGCCTTTAAACCAAGGGTCATTTATGCAGACGTATTATCGACTCCTCACTTGCAAGCTTTGTACAGTCAGTTGCTTGAATATTTAATCGCCCTGGATCGTTTCCCGATAAAAAACGACGATCGTCCTTTTCACCCTCACGTAACTATTGCAACCAGGGATTTACACAAAAAAGCGTTCCATGCCGCGTGGGAGGGGTTTAAAGACAGAAACTATGAAGCGGTTGCCTGGATAAATGGAATTTCGTTGCTAAAGCATAATCAAAAAAATTGGGATGTAGTATTTACATCCCAATTCAAAACTATTTTAGGCAATCGTTAGTTATACAAAAAATGTGAGGTTGACGGCATTACATCGGTTGAATTGTCCTGAAGCATTTCGATATCCAGTTGAAAGCCTTCGTCCACTTTTACAGTAACTTTTTCCTTTATAACTTTTTTATACCCTTCTTTTTCAAAAACGAATTTATAGACACCAGGCTTCAGATCATCGAAAGAATAAGCGCCAGTTCCGTCAGTAATAACCACTTTTTCTTTCCTGGAACATAGGTAAGCTGTGATGCATACGTCCTTCAATGGCTTTTTGCCTTCCGCGCCAATCACGCTACCCATAATATCATCTTTCTTACCGGGATCAGTATTAGCTTTGGCAATTAAAGATCCGAGAACAAAAAAAGAAATCAGCAATAGGAATTTCGGTTTCATGTGAATTAATTTGTGATCATGGAATCTTCACGTAATCACTCGCATGTGCAAACAAAGCTAAGTTTTTTTTATTGGATTGCTCAGGGCTTCCTCGAATTCTTGCCAAACATTTTTTACGATCTCAGACGCCGGTAAAACATCACGTAGTAGTGCGCTTCCCTGCCCTATCTCCAATTCACCATCATCAAGATTTCCTTCAAACATCCCTTTCTTAGCCCTTGCCCTCCCTAGTATCGTTTTCAATTCATCAACCGTTGCTCCTCTTAACTCTGCTTGTGATACTTCCTGGAAGAATTTATTTTTCATCATCCTTACAGGCGTTAGTTGTTTCATAGTTAAAATCGTATCACCTTCTTGCGAATGGATCACGGCCTTTTTAAATTCCGCATGAGACGATGCTTCTTCACTTGCCACAAACCGGCTACCCATCTGCACACCCTCAGCGCCCATTACCATTGCAGCCAGCATTTGTCTTCCATTCACCAGCCCGCCAGCTGCCATTACAGGGATCTTCACAGCTTTGACTACAGCCGGCGTAAGGACCATCGTGGTCGTTTCCTCTCTCCCATTATGCCCACCGGCTTCAAATCCTTCCGCCACCACTGCGTCGCAACCCGCTTCTTCGGCTTTTTTTGCGAACCTGCTACTGCTTACCACATGAACTACTGTAATGCCCCTTTCTTTTAATACGCCTGTCCAGGTCTTAGGGTTACCTGCCGAAGTAAAAATAATTTTTACTCCTTCTTCAATACAGATCTGAATGTGCTTATCGATATCGGGATACAATAATGGTACGTTTACTCCAAAGGAACGGTTGGTCGCGGACTTACACTTCTGAATATGTTCTTTTAAGACATCCGGATACATCGATCCGCTGCCTATAAGTCCTAATCCTCCCGCATTACTAACAGCACTAGCCAGCCGCCAGCCACTGGCCCAAATCATTCCAGCCTGGATGATTGGATAATCAACACTAAAAAGTCTTGTGACCCGGTTTGAGAATGTCATTGATCAATATTGAACGCTGAATAAAGATACAGATGCAAAAAACTGTATAGCCAAACGAAGAGAAGGTGTAATTACCCCAGGTCAATGTCAGTATTATCACCGATATTCAATCTCCTTGTTTCTCCTTTTATCTCGGTATCACTTCCGATGAGTGATGCATCAAGCACAATATCAATCAGGTTGGAGTAGGCCCCTATGATGGAATTTTTTATGATGGAATAGTCGATCGTTGTGTTTTCTCCCACCGCCACATTGGGGCCAATGATCGAATTTTTTACGTTGCATCCTGCCGCTATGCTCACCGGTTGAATAACCACTGTGTTTTCAAAATGAAGTCCTTCCTCTATCTTACCTCCAAATTTCTTCAACAAAGTAGCGTTCGATTCGAGCAACGTTTCTTTTCTTCCACAATCAAACCAGTTGTCCACTTTGAAAGCCTTGAACTTTGCGCCTGCTTTCATCATGCAATCCAGCGCATCTGTTATACTGTATTCACCGTGAGTCCGCAAGCCTTGTTTGATATTTGTTTCAAGGCATTGAAACATCTGGTCACTTTCCTTTATTTTATAAAGCCCGACCAATGCCATGTTGCTTTTCGGAATATGCGGTTTCTCAACCACGTGCTCGATCATCCCATCTTCATTGATCTCGGCCACACCAAAATCACGGGGATCGTCAACTTTTTTTACTCCCAACATCGAATAGGGGCTGTTGACCACTTCATGTACATCGTACTCGCAAATCGTATCGCCGAGGACAACGAATATTTCTTCACCATTCACTATGCTGCGGGTTAGTCTTACCGCATGACCGATACCCTGGCGGTCCGTTTGATGAACAAAATGCGCGATGAGTTGTGGATATTTTTCGCGGATGTAATCCTGTATCTTATCACCAAGGTAGCCTACAATAAAAATGAATTCTTTTATACCGGCTTCATAGAGCTGATCGACAATGATACTGAGAACCGTTTTGCCTGCCAACGGGATCAAAGCCTTAGGTTGAGTGTACGTATGAGGTCTCAGTTTAGTTCCTGCACCTGCTACGGGAATGATTGCCTTCATTCTTTCCTTTTTGTTTCTAATCAGCCCATGAAAGTAATGAAATTTAAATTTTGAATTGCCAAGTCAATTTTAAAGAACTTATATTTATTGATCTCATTATGATTCTCAGATCAAATACAGTTTTTCTACTGTTACTCATTTTCACAACAAGTGCTGCACAAAACCCTCGAACAGCCAAGGAGAAGGTTGATTCGCTTCTTGTTAAAACAGTTTATGACGGTACCAGCGGTTATAAAGGTACCGGACCAGGACTTTCGATCGCTGTCATGCAAGAAGGGAAGTTAATCTTCAGCAATGGTTATGGGCTTGCCGCACCTCATACAAAAAGAAACCTCGACATAAACACAAATTTTAATATCGGTTCACTCACCAAACAATTCACAGCTTTTTCTATTCTGCAGCTCGCTGAAAATAAAAAACTTTCCCTGGATGACCATTTAAGTAAATTCTTTCCGGGACTAAATGAGAAAGTTGCAGAAATGATCACTATAAAAGAATTACTTACCCACAGCTCCGGCCTCATTGACCATTATGAACTCACCGATACAAAAAACCTGAAACATGCACATATCCGTGATGTATTGAATGCAATTGAAAATACTGATTCGACCTATTTTGTTCCCGGAAGCCAGTTTCGTTACAGCAATACGGGTTATTGCTTATTATCCTTAATTATTGAAAAAGTCAGCGGGATGAGCTTTGCACAATATTTAAAGAAAAATATTTTCATGCCGTTGGGGATGAACAAAACGACGGTCTGGAATGAAAAAGAAAAAATTGAGCACAAGGCATCAGGATATGAATTTGACAGCGTAACAAACGAGTTTAAAAAATCGGACGCCGAGGAAAATATTTTCTTCTCTACCGAAGGGGATGGTGGCATCTACACTTCTGTTAACGATTACCTGAAATGGTTTGCAGCTTTGCAGTCAGGTAAAATATTTCCAAAAGAAATGATCCAACTGGCCCGCTCCCCTCAATTTCCGATTGACAAAGAAAATCGTTTGAGTTACGGCTATGGATGGTTTATCGATGAAAGTTCAGCGCCGGTCCAGGTATACCATAGCGGGTCAAATGGAGGATTCCGTGCTTATAGTTTTTCCATCCCTGAAGAAAATTTTCTTATTGTTATGTTTTCAAACCGCGACGATATCGACCTTGAAAAACTTATAAAGAAAATTTACACAATTATTTTTCCCCGGCACTGATCGATTCATAATAAGGAAAACATTTGTTTCACTTAAGGATTGTTCATTTACTTTTGCGCCATGCAAAAGGACACACAGATTTTTGATCTCATCAATAAAGAATTAGAACGGCAGCGTAATGGAATTGAACTGATCGCGTCGGAGAATTTTGTTTCGCTGCAAACTTTGCAAGCAATGGGCAATGTCATGACCAACAAATATGCTGAAGGCTATCCCGGACGGCGCTATTATGGTGGCTGTGAAATTGTAGACGAAACCGAACAGATCGCGATCGACCGCATAAAAAAAGTTTTCAATTGTGAATATGCGAATGTGCAGCCGCACAGTGGCGCACAGGCGAATGCCGCAGTGATGATGGCTGTGTTAAAACCGGGCGACAAAATTTTGGGTCTTGATCTTAGCATGGGTGGCCATCTTACGCATGGTTCACCAGTGAACTTTAGCGGCAAATTATACCATGCAACTTTTTATGGAGTATCAAGGGAGAGCGGAACGGTAGACTATGGACAGATGGAAGAAGTTGCATTGCAAGAACAACCGAAATTAATTATTTGCGGTGCTTCCGCTTACAGTCGTGACTGGGATTATGCGAAGATCAGGGCTATCGCAGGCGAGATTGGCGCCTTTGTAATGGCCGACATTGCGCATCCCGCTGGTTTGATTGCAAAGGGCTTATTAAGATCCCCATTTGACGATTGTCACTTCGTTACTTCCACTACTCATAAAACTTTGCGCGGGCCAAGGGGTGGAATCATCTTAATGGGACAGGATTTTGAAAATCCTTTTGGTGTAAAGGATCCAAAGGGAAAAATCCGCATGATGAGTCATTTGCTTGATATGGCCGTATTTCCGGGCACGCAGGGTGGACCTTTAGAGCATATCATCGCATCGAAAGCCGTCGCCTTCGGAGAATTGTTGACCGATGAGTATACTGAATACGCAAAACAAGTGCAACGCAATGCACAAGCTATGGCAAAAGCATTTGTCAATCGTGGTTATAATATATGCAGCGGGGGTACTGACAACCATTTAATGCTGATCGATCTTCGCAATAAAAGTCTTACAGGCAAAAAAGCGCAGGAAACTTTGGACAAGGCGCACATCACTCTCAATAAAAATGCAGTGCCTTTCGACGACAAGAGTCCGTTTGTTACCTCCGGTATTCGCATTGGTGTGCCCGCGATCACAACAAGAGGATTGAATGAAAAGGATATGGAAACAGTCGTCGAACTGGTTGACCGCGTATTAATGAAAATAGACGATGAAAGCACCATCAAGTCAGTGAGTGAAGAAGTGAAGCAGTGGATGAAGCGATTTCCATTGTATCCGGAGTTGGGATAGATTTACTCTTCCATCGTGATTTATTTTGTTCTTTAGAAGTTTTGAGTCAGGCAATTTCTCCGTTATATATTTTTTGGAGGTCGGGCATTACGCCAATTGCATGGCCGGGTCCGGGCTGTGTGCCGTAAGCAGGATTGCGCAAAATGTCCCGAAGCGATTCAGGGTAAAATCTTGAACCAAATTTAGTTTCACACATAGACTGAATAGCAACTGCCGCTCCCGCAATAATTGCAGAGGCTCCGGAGGTGCCATCAAAAGTATCAGTATAAGCGGTGGGCGAATCGCCAATATCGCCATCTCCCGTAGTAGTGATATTTTCTCCCCAGGCAAAACAATCTACCCTGCTGCCGAAATTAGACTGTACAATTTTTTGATGTGGATGTGCGGATGTTGCGGCGGCAACCATAATAGCACCTGAGTCTTTATTGATCTCGTCGTTCACATTTCGACCTCCATTTGGAGTGCCATTTCCCGCGGCCTCAACGATAACTAATTTAGATCTGGCGGCGAAAATAGCATCGAAGACAGCTATCTCAACTTCGCCCGGCCAAAGAGTCGCTCCTTCTCCTATCTGGCCTTGAATTTCCAGTAGGACGACATCTCCAAAACTCATCTTATCAAATGCACGAAGAATCGTATTAGCCTTATTATAACTGCTGGCATCGTCGGTTTCAAAGGTCGACATGACGCTGCCTTGGACCCTGGGTGTGATTCCTATTCCGCCTTTTGTGTTATCCTTTGCTAACACTATTCCCAGGACAGAGGTTCCATGTCCCTTCTTTAAGTGATTGACGCCGTATAACAAGTCAATGTTGCGGGGTAAATCCTCGTGGTTTAATGTCCATCCGTTCTCAATATCTAAGAACCTGACTGTGCTTGAACCATCTCCTCCGGCTACGGTCCAGGCAAACCTTGCATCAATACCTGTCGGGGCCGCGTCAAGATAGTTTTGTTTGAACGACTTCTTATCATTATCAGCATTAACGGATGGCGGATATGGCCCACTCTCAACATATGCCTTCTCGACACTTGGATATTTACCTAACAATTCTTGCAAAGAGGCCAGGTCCGTTCCATAAGGACATTTTATTTTGAAATAAGAAAGTAATTGAGGACGATAAGTGCTACTAGTTATTGGCTTCTCTTTGCCTCGCATGGGACGACCTTCATATTTATTTTCTTCGGCTTCCTTAAGCAGTTCCATTATCCTGGCAGGCTCCACGCTGGTAAAATATTTCTCGATCTCTATGCCCTTATACAGTTCTATCAATCTTTTTACAGGGAGTATTTCCCTTTTTGAAATATAATCAGACACTTCATCTTGCTCTGCATAGGGAACATTAATGTTCTCACGGAACTTAACACAAATGCTTCGAGGAAAATCTGCCATGATGGACGTTTTAGAATTTTTATTTGACCGCGATCGTGACTCCTTCACGACCATTCTCCCATTTTTTTGCTTCCATTGAATTAAAATCAAAAGCGACAGAAGAGCTAAACTACTCATGACCACTATAAGCCAGGCCCAATTTGCTTTTTGATATTCAACTTTATTTGTTTTGCCCGTAAGAATTGTTCCTGCCCAATAACTTGGTAATTGCTTTTCCTTTGAAGTGGCCGTACGAATAAATTGAATTTTTGCTTTTTGCAAGGAAACATCTATTGGGGATCCTTTTGAAAGATATTTATAAAAAAGTTCAGTAAGCCGGTAAGTGGATTCATTATCGACAGCCCATAAATTGCTAATGCACGACGGTATCCCGAGGGAAGCAAATGCCCTATTAAAACTGAAGACTCCTTCACCTTTATATAAAATACCAATCCCGGTTTCACAGGCAGATAATACAATTAACTGCGTATTATAATCGGTGCTGGGAATCAAGTCAGCTAAATAAAGTGATGAGTCAGAAAAGAATATGACCGGCTCTTTATATTGACTACTTTCTGACGCATGAGTATATAATTGAATGATCTTATACCTCGGAAAATTTGCTGTGAAATTATTTTTTGAGGCTTGCGTTCCGATAAAATTATCAGCATGAGAAAAATAGGACTGAACTGAATTTACTGAGCGATCACTTCCGCTTAGCGCTGAAAGATTGAAACCCGGCGGAAAGTTTACGGGTGCTATTCCCATAAAATTGTATACCGTTCTTTTTGTCGCCGAACTAAATTTTGTGGTCAAAAACTTCGCTGAGTAAGTATAGCTAACTGCGTAATCGTATAAAAAATAATAGGGCTGTTTCTCCTGTTTCTTGATGAGGGCTTCGAAAGGGAAATACGTACCGTCGGGTGAAATTATAATGCGGCCAGCCGGCAGTGAATCCTTTTGAAATATCAGGTGATATAGTTCACCTGAGACTTTTCTAAATAGATTAAACTGTTTGTTTATCAAAACAGGGTTTGATATATATAAAATATATTGATCAACAAGTTGGTCATAGGCCGATTTCTTTACTCTGTTTATCCGCGCCTCTTCTTTTGTGATCGTCATCATATAAACGGCGCTATCCCCAACAAACATTTCAATCAGTGCAGCATGATCTTTTAGGATCTCTTCTTTTGCCCGCTGCAACGATAAACTACTCGAGTCAAGAAAGCTTGAATAATAATAGGGGTTGCGAGCACTTACCGCGTTACTTAGCTGATCACGTTCCCTTTGCTTTTCAAAAAGACTATCCTGCAGTTCTTGTACCTGCTTCGGGTCAGTAGCATTTCTCAGATCTCTTTCAAATTGAAGTATTGACTTCTTAACCTGGACAAGCCTCGCTATCTCTTTACTCCCAAACAGACTTCGCTGATTTAATTCATCATTTAAAAGAACTGCCCGGCTTCTTTCAAAAAAATAAAAGGCTTTTGGCATGTTGTCCCCTTCATAACAGACACTGATAGCATGTTCATACAAATGTCTTGTATCATTTCGCCAAAAAAGTTTCGATTGTATTTCCGACTCTTCAATTCGTATTCTTTCGAGCAGTTTGTCGGTTTCCTCATAAATCCGGATGGCCTCGTCCAATGCAAACTTTTTCTTTGTGTCGTGGTACAATTCCCAAAAGGCATCGCCCTTTTCGGTACAAAGGCTGACCAGGTAGCTAATTTTTTTTGTTTTGATAAAATCATCGAGACGGCTCTTTACTATTTCAGACTCGTTAGTGCCTGGTTTTACCTGGTCGAAAGCAAGTTGAAAATATCTGAATGCAGAATCAAATATCTTCTTTTTTACGAATACCTGCGCTATGTTGGCAAGCACATTTAAAGTTTCAAACGCGTCAATTGCATTCTGCGTGGTGTCCTGGTTAACATAACTAAGGGCTTTATGAAGTGTAACCAGACTTTTGTCCAAATCATTCAACTTTTTGAAGTAGAGGTTATACGCCAAATTGTTCACTATAGTTTTACACCCCATACCAAAACCAAATTTTGCATCTGATAAAAGTGCCTTGTCAAAATAAGAAACGGCTTTAGCGTAGTTTTCTTTACTGACCTCAATTTCCGCCAATTGTTCATACAGGGTTCCCAATGAGCTTTCAAACTGAGGAGATTTAGATTTGTTCACTTTATCCTCTAATAATTTCTCCGCCTCAGCAAATCTTTTTAATTCGAGTAAGCCATTTACCTTCCAGGCTGATGAACTCGATGCATAGCTCATTCCGTCATTTTGCTCTTTGAGAGATCCTCTTTTGGCATATTCCATCGCGAGCTTTTCACACTGGTTGGCATAGTTCAGACATTCATGATAATCTCCGATATCGAAAGAGTATTCTGTGCGCTGGTACAAGGCCGCCAAGCAATAAAGATTATTTACTTTCAACCGCATGCTAACGGCAATGCTGCTGTCCAGAGCTTTCACCCTTTCAGTCACCATGTTGAAACCGTTGTAATACCTGGACAATGAATAATAATGCATCACGAGATGACTTTCATTAATAGTGCTCTTATTGCGGTTGGTGCTAATGATCTGGATAGCACGCCTGCCATATTGTATAGCCTGAAGATAATCGCCCCGAAGAAAGTATAAAGAACCTATGCTTTGGAGCAAAAGCGCATGACTCGAATCATTTTGTTCTGGGCAACGTTCAATGTTAGCCTTATCCTTCAACAATATTTGCAGCTGCGAAGTAGGAGGCGTGCTAGAGGAACGAAGCTTGACAACCTTCTTCCACAGCGAATCACTTCCCACGCACTGTGCGGATAAAAACGATGCAGGAAATAGGCAACAAATAAGCAGGATGAAGATTGTCTTGCTCATAAAATTTTTTAGTTCCTGAACTCTGCCGCTCCTTAGGTTAAATCCACAAGTTGATAATTCGTCATGGAAACGTGGGTGGTGGCGGAGGTGGTTGCGGAGTTTTCACCCCAGTTGAGGGGACAGGGGCCCGTTGGAGTTTAACTCTTAGCCGGTATGTGAGCTGGCCGGTAACTGTCCATTTGAATTCTTCGATTATAAAGTCTTGTGTCGCCTTCGCTAGTTCTGCGGTTACCTCGTCCTCGGCCCTCTGCTTTGAATCCGCCTCGTCTTGTGAATTTGCAAAAGGTTCTGTCAGTACCCATTTGTAACTCACCCATGGATTTACGTTAAAAGCGGGGATTTCCATTTCTGCCGAATCTGCCTTCGGTCTGAATGTTGCATATTTTTCTTTGCTCATAACTTTATTTTTAATTACACAATCTCTCAACGTGTTTACTATGGAAATGTTGGTGGCGGCGGCGGAGGTTGTGGCGTTTTTGTACCGGTCGAAGGAGGATTGACTGGTTTGAGGCCAACGCGTAATCTCCATATTAGTCCGCTCTTATTTGCCTTCCACGAGAAAATTGGTATGAAATCCTGTGATAGCTTGTTAAGTTTTTTTGTTACATCTTTCTCAACACGGTTCTGTGACGCAGTTTCTCCCTTTTCAATCGGTTTGATTAACGTCCACTTATATTTTACCCACGGATTTTTTTTTAATCGCGCCGGAGGATTTTCAATTATGCCTTTTGATTTTATGGAGGTCGTTCTCCTTGCACTTGTTCTTTTGGTAGCCATAAACAAAAATTTAACTTGAAAGATTGGTTTGCTCAATTTTTCCTCTGTGACCCTTTGCATGCTGCGCCGCATAAACAGATGTTGAGTTCAATCACGGGGCTAATTGCTTTGATAGAGTGGCGTTATTACAGTTCTGCTACGGTTGAGGGTAAAGTTCGCTTATAGGAATATGCCAGGGATTTGTCGTAATTACCTAACCTAAGGTAAACAAATTTTTCAACTATTTTTTCAAGAGGTTTTTAGTTGTAAGAGGGCGCATTTCCACCTTGTCTATAATTACCTCACCAGGAACTGTTTGAGTATCTTAATTCCATTTCCCCTGATCGTCAACAAATAAATTCCGCGCGAAGTAGTGGAAGGCAACTGAATGGTTTGGCTTATACTACCTCCACTATGATCCATTCCCTGAGCGTAAATTTTTTTGCCACCCAAATCAGACACAGAAATCGTGTAATTGCCTTGCTCAAGGTTCAGTTGAATTGAGAGTTTTTTATCAATGATAGGATTTGGAAACAAATTTAATTTGGAATTATCCTGGTCAATTCCAACCCGCACGATTGTGCTATACGTGAACTCGCCATCAATATCAACTTCTTTGATCCTATAAAATGAAGTGCCTGTGAATGGTGTATGATCGGTCCAGCTATACTCTGTCCTACTTCCGTTACCATTACTCCGGGCACTTACTGTGCCTGCTGTAACAAACTGCTGACCGTTTTGCGAGCGTTCAATTTCAAAGTGGTCCACGTTAACCTCATCATACGTTGACCAATCAACATGTAAATCACCATTGTTTTTGTACGTTTTAATGTCGCCAAATGTCAACGGAAGCAGGATACCAATTTTGCCAATACCAAATGGCGAGAAAGTTGTAACACCCGTTC
>Ga0207674_10005934_pt1 | contig 14443 bp, 14 predicted proteins | sample KBSCornC72_FD_184303 | JGI IMG/M metagenome (GOLD analysis project Ga0207674, IMG submission 184303) | Corn rhizosphere microbial communities from Kellogg Biological Station, Michigan, USA - KBS Corn C7-2 (SPAdes) (version 2) | ecosystem: Host-associated > Plants > Roots > Rhizosphere > Soil ... | reverse complement strand
ATCAGACCTGATCGTTGCCGGCACCGTTGGATTAAGAGAGATTCGTCTGGATGGCGATGATATCTACTGGATCGAAGGCCGACCGGTGCCTCCGCCAACGAGCGAGTTCGTGGCCGATGTCCGGGCCGTCGACCCGCGGTACTTCCGGACCATGCGCATACGCGTGAAGCGCGGTGAGGCGTTCGACGCCCGGGCGAACACCGAATCGCCCAAACAGGTGGTGGTGAACGAGGCCTTCGTGCGCGTGCAGTTCCCCACGAGTAACCCGATTGGCGAACACGTGCTCATGCCCTGGGGCGACACGCTGCGCGGCGAGATCGTCGGGGTCGTAGCTGACACGAAGCACGCAGGGCTCGACTCCGTGACTGGCCCGATGATCTACTGGGCGTCGAAGCAATTCTCCTCGGATTTCATGACGCTCGTCGTGCGAACGAACGGAGACCCGGTGCGCCTCGCACCGGCGATCGCGCGTGAGGTCCACGCGCTCAATCCGAATCAACCGTTCGCGGACCCGAAACCGCTCGATGCGTATTTGAGCCAGAGCGTCGCCCAGCGCCGGTTCAGCATGACGCTGCTCGGAGTCTTCTCCGGCTTGGCGCTCGTGCTGGCCGCACTCGGGATCTACGGCGTTCTGGCGTACTCCGTCGCGCAGCGGACGCGCGAGATCGGCGTGCGGATCGCGCTTGGCGCTCGTGAGTCCACCGTGGCCACGATGGTGGTTCGCGAGGCACTGGGCGTCGTCGGTGTGGGCCTCGTTGCTGGCGTCGCGGGTGCAATCGGACTGACCCGCGTGTTGGCGACGTTGCTGTACGACATCAGTCCGACCGACCCGTTGACCTTTGGGGCCGTGACGCTCGCGCTCGGCGCGGTGGCCGTGGCCGCGAGCTATTTTCCAGCGAGGCGAGCAGCACGCGTGGATCCGATTGTCGCCCTGCGACAGGAGTAACCAGATTTTAGGCGCCAAGGGGTCAGAGTCGTTGAATGGACGCATCTCGACCCGACTGGCATCACGCATTCAACGACTCCGACCCCAACCGATTCCCGACTATGTGGACCTTTCGCTCCAAGACCGCCGAAAGTGAGCCGTCGCCGGCCGGCACCGTGGACGCGCCAATCGATCTGTCCCGGCCGCTCCTGTCGCTCAGAAACATCGAGAAGGTCTACGAGACGCCGGCGGGCAAGAACTACGTGCTGCGTCGGATCACGATCGACGTACAGCCGAGCGAGTTCCTCACGATCATGGGGCCCTCGGGCGCCGGGAAGTCGACACTGCTCAGCATCCTCGGAATGCTCGATGGCGCATGGACTGGTGAGTACGGGTTCCTGCACCATCCCATTCACTCGCTCAACAACAAGGAACGCGTCGCGATCAACAAGCAGTACATCGGCTTCGTGTTCCAGCAATATCACCTGCTCGACGATCTCACGGTGGCCGAGAACCTCGACGTGCCGCTGTCGTATCGGAACATCAAGCGCGATGAGCGCGCGTCGATCGTCGCGGACATCCTCGACAAGTTCCAGATGGTCGGGAAGAAGGATCTCTATCCTCGCCAGCTCTCGGGCGGACAGCAGCAGCTCGTGGGCGTGGCGCGCGCGGTGATCGCGAAGCCGAAGCTGATTCTGGCTGACGAGCCGACCGGCAACCTGCATTCGACGCAGGCGAAGGAGATCATGGAGCTGTTCCAGAAGCTCAACGAGGGCGGCACGACGATCGTGCAGGTCACGCACTCGGAGACCAATGCGGCGTTCGGCCACCGCATCGTCAATCTCAAGGACGGCTGGGTCGTGTCGGATGTACGGCTGCGCTAACAGCCAGCGGCTTCTGAAGTCACCCTAACGAATGTCACCAGCTCTGAAGCCCCGGGTGCTGATCGCCGACGACCAGCAGGACGTGCTCGAGGCGGTTCGTCTCCTGCTCAAAGGCGAGCAGTACGAGATCGAAACGGCGAAGTCTCCCGCGGGAATTCTCGCGGCGCTCGAAGCGCGCGATTTCGACGCCGTGCTGATGGACCTCAACTACGCGCGCGACACGACGTCCGGCCAGGAGGGGCTGGATCTGCTGCACAAGATCCAGGCGCTGGACTGGACGCTGCCGACTGTCGTCATGACGGCGTGGGCGAGCACGGCAAGCGCCGTCGAGGCAATGCGTCGCGGGGCGTACGACTACGTGGAGAAGCCGTGGGACAACTCGCGGCTGCTGGCGATCCTTCGGAACGCCATCGACATGGGGCGCGCGCTCCGTAAAAGCCAGCGCCTCGAGAGCGAGAACCAGACGCTTCGACGCAACGGCATGCCGCAGCTCATCGCCGACTCGGCAAAGATGCGTCCAGTGCTGCAGCTCATGGAGCGGATCGGGCCGTCGGACGCGAACGTGCTGATCACCGGCGAGCACGGGACCGGCAAGGAGCTGGTCGCGCACTGGCTGCACGCGGCGTCATCACGCGCGCCGAAGAGCTTCGTTGCCGTCAACATGGGCGGCCTGTCCGAGGGCGTCTTCGAGAGTGAGCTGTTCGGTCACGTGAAGGGCTCGTTCACCGACGCAAAGGCGGATCGCATTGGCCGCTTCGAGCTTGCCGACCAGGGCACGCTCTTCCTCGACGAGATCGCGAACATCACGGTCTCGCAGCAGTCCAAACTGTTGCGCGTTCTCCAGACGGGCGACGTGGAGCGGGTCGGTTCGTCGAAGGCGCGTCACGTCGATGTACGCGTGCTGTCGGCAACGAACGCCGACCTGCATACGGAGGTCGCGGCCGGTCGCTTTCGCGAGGACCTCCTGTTCCGCCTCAACACGATCGAGATCCACCTGCCGCCGCTGCGCGAGCGACGCGAGGATATCCCCGCGCTCGCACAGCATTTCCTCAAGCGTCACGCAGGACGCTACAGAAAAAGTGTTCACGGCTTCGATGCCGGCGGCATGCAGTCGCTCCTCGAGCATTCGTGGCCCGGGAACATCCGCGAGCTCGATCACGCAATCGAGCGATCGGTGCTGCTCGCGCAGGGCGACCTCGTGCGCGCGGGCGATCTCGGGCTGCGGGCCGGTGCGCCGGGAATGGCACCGCGGATCGAGGACCTGACGCTCGAGGAGGTCGAGAAGCTCGTGATCCAGAAGGCACTCACCCGATTCGACGGCAACGTCAGTCAGGCGGCGAAGGCGTTAGGCCTCAGTCGTAGCGCGCTCTATCGACGCCTCGAGACGCATGAGATCTGACGATGCGATCTGACGAAGGCCGGCGCTTCGGGTGGCTGAACCACGAGCGCCGAGTCTTCGTCCTCTCCCTGGCCGCGGGAGCGCCGGCCGTCATTCTCGCGCTCGTCCTGCTTCGCCTCGGTGACTACTCGGCGAAGGTCACGTGGACGCTGGGGACGCTCGTGGTCGGCTGCTGGTTCATCGTGTCGCTCGTCATCCGCGAGCGAGTCGTGCGGCCGCTGCAAACGCTATCCAACATGCTGGCGGCGCTGCGCGAAGGCGATTTCTCGCTGCGGGCCCGGAGCTCGCTCTCTGACGATGCGCTGGCGCTCGCGCTGCTCGAGGTCAACAGCCTGGGGAACACGCTCCAGGCGCAGCGGCTCGGCGCCATGGAAGCGACGGCGCTGCTCCGCACCGTCATGGCCGAGATCGACGCGGCGATCTTCGCGTTCGACGCGGCCAACCAGCTGCGACTCGCCAATCGCGCCGGCGAGCGGTTGTTAGGCGTTCCCGTCGAGCGCCTGCTCGGCCGGACCGCCGGCGCGTTAGGCCTCGAGCCCTTCCTCTCCGGCGATTCCCCACGCGTGCACGACCTCGTGTTCCCCGGGCGGAGCGGCCGGTGGGAGGTGCGCCGGACGACCTTCCGGCAAGATGGGCGCCCGCACACGCTGGTGGTGATCTCGGATCTGAGCAAGACACTGCGCGAAGAGGAGCTGCTCGCGTGGCAGCGGCTCGTGCGCGTGCTGAGCCACGAGATCAACAACTCACTGACACCGATCAAGTCGATCGCCGGAAGCCTGCTGAGCCTTCTCAACCGCGCACCGCGCCCGCCTGACGTCGACGACGACCTGCGCGGCGGCCTTGGGATCATCGGCACGCGATCGGAGGCGCTGTCGCGCTTCATGTCGTCGTACGCCCTGCTCGCCCGGCTCCCGGCCCCGAAGCCAGGGCCCGTGGACGTGGGCATCTGGGCGCGCCGCGCGGCCCGGCTCGAGACACGGGTTCCTGTTCAGGTGAGCACCGGTCCCTCGCTCACTATCCAGGCCGACGGCGATCAGCTCGATCAGCTGCTCATCAACCTGGTGCGCAACGCAGCGGATGCGTCACTCGAAACGGGCGGCGCTGTCTCGCTCTCGTGGACGCGTCAGGACGGTCATGTGGACGTCGAGGTCGCGGACGAAGGCCCGGGGCTCGCGACGACGGCAAATCTGTTCGTCCCGTTCTATACCACGAAGCCGTCGGGCACCGGGATCGGGCTGGTGCTCTGCCGGCAGATCGCCGAGGCGCACGGCGGCGTGCTTTCGCTGGAGAATCGCGATGACCGCCGAGGCTGCGTCGCACGCGTTCGACTCCCGCTGACGTTCCGCAACACGCTCGGATAGGCATCCTCTTGCTGCAGCAATCCATGGATCGTGACGATCAACATGGGAGCTCGCACCTGGTATCGACGGCCGTCGGTGCCGTTCCCTTCCTGTTGCTCGCCGCGTGGCATTGGCCGTATGGTCCGCGCGCGGATTTTGGGGACTATGCGCAATACCTGCTCCATGCCGAGGCGCTGCTGGACGGACGCCCTTACGCCGACATCGGGTACATCTATAGCCAATGGGCTCCATTCATCGGCCCTCCGGTTCAGCCACCCGGGCTGCCCATTGCGCTCGTGCCGTTGCTGGCGCTGACGCATGCAGCGCGCGAAAGCGGAGTGTACAAGGGATTCATGGCGCTCTGCGTACTGACGTTTCTGGCGGCAGCGGGAGCGTATCTGGCGCGGTTCGGCAGCCGCGTGCTAGCGACCGCGACCCTGTTTCTCGTGGGCCTGTGGATCGAAATGGGGTTCGCTACCACGGCGGTGCAGCCGGACGTCGTATTCGCCTCATTGGTCTGGCTGATGTTTCTCGTCATCGATCGTCCCGGCGAGTGGAGGTGGAGGCAAGTCGTCCTCATTACGGCACTCGGGCTCACTGCGCTTACGTTCCGATTGGCTGCCCTTCCGCTGCTCCCTGCCGTCGCGCTCTATGCCGTGATCGAGCGACGCAAGGTAGGGCAGTTGGCAGCTGCTCCGATCCTTCTCTGGTCCCTGTGCGGCACCCTCGCCCTCGCCTCACGCCCAAGCGCTCTGACTTATGCGCGTTTCCTGCCGCGAGATCCAAGGCAGCTCGTCGGCGCGTTCGTCGAGAACGTGCGCCTCTACCCGCGCCTCGTGCTGAATCTGTTCTTGTACCCGCTACCCTGGAACACAGCGAACGACGTGTACCATCTGGTGGTCTGTGTTTTTGCGTTGGTCGGGGCTGCCGTCTGGTTGCCACGCCTGCGACACAGTTTCCTGTTCGTGTTTACCGGCGTCTACCTGAGCATGTTGTTCGTGTTGCCGATTCGGCACGAACGCTATTTGATGCCGCTGGCGCCCATGGGCGTGTTCTTCTTCATAGTTGGGATCGCAACCGGCGGACGATGGCTGGCTCGCCTAACGCGGCGGGGGCTTTCGGATGTCGGCGCCGCCCGTGCCGCTTTGGGGATCGCGGGAGCGATCGCGACGGTGGCGCTCCTCCACCAAGTGTTGGCCCCCCGTCCCGCAGCGCTGCTGGACGCCCCCGGGGCCAGGGAACTCTTCGAACGCCTCGCGGCGGCGCGCGACAGTGGAACGGTCCGCGCCGTCTTCATCAACCCGCGCGTGCTGACCTGGCACACCGGGGTCCCCGCAATGGGGTTCTTCAGCGCACCGCCGGACAGCACCATCGCCGAGTTTCGCGCCAAGCGAATCACGCACGTGGTGCTCGGGGATTTCGACCTCGATCCGTGGCGGGCACAGTCGATCGCGTCGACCGTGACAACCCATTCACGCACGTTCCATCGGCTCTACACGACGGGTGTGTTCACCGTCTACGCGTTCGACTCCACGCAGGCGTTCCCCTGACGGCCTAACGACTTCGTGCCTGCCATCATACTGGACCACGTCGTGCACCGCTACGGTGCGACCGTGGCGCTCCGTGATCTGTCCCTGACCGTCCAGGAAGGTGAAGTCTTCTCGCTCCTGGGACACAACGGCGCCGGGAAGACCACGACCGTACGCATCGCCAATGGGCTACTCGCGCCAGTATCCGGTACCGTGCTCGTGTTCGGACGGTCGCCGCTCGCCGACGGAGCCATCGTCCGGCGGCGGACGGCAGTGTTGACCGAGTCGCCGACACTGGATGACCGCCTAACGGCTGCGGAGACGCTGCGCGCATTCGCCGAGATGTACGACGTGCCGCGCGCCGACATCGGGCCACGGGTCACGGCGCTGCTCGCCGAGTTCGGGATCGGCGACCGCGCCAAGGACCGCGTGGGCGGCTTCAGCCGAGGCATGAAGCAGCGGCTCTCGCTCGCTCGTGCGCTCGTGCACGATCCCGACCTGCTCTTTCTCGACGAGCCGACGGCCGGGCTGGACCCGGTTGCCACGCAACAGCTCCACGATACGGTTCGCGAGATGGCGCGCGCGCGCGGGCGCACGGTAGTGCTGTGCACGCACAACCTGGTGGAAGCGCAGGCGCTCAGCGACCGCGTGGCGGTGCTCGGCGGCGGCGAACTATTGGCACTCGGAACTCCCGCGGAGTTGGCCCGCCGCATAACGCCGCGCCTCGAGGTGACGTTCGAGACGGATCCGGCACGCCACGGCGACGCGGTCGCGCTCATCACCGGACTGGACGGGCTCACTGTCGCGGCCGAGCGCACTGGCGTCCTCCGCATCAGTGGCATTCCGCGTGAGCGGGTTCCCGACGTGGCGGCGCGGCTCGTGGCCGGCGGAATCCCCCTCTACCGACTCGAGCCACACGAGCCGTCACTTACCGACGCGTACTTCGCGCTCCAGCATGTGAGCAAAGGATCGGTATGAACCGGCGCATCATTGCTGCCATCGTGCGGAAGGACCTGCGAGTCGTGAGACGCAGCCGGGCGCTGATGACCCCACTCATCGTGCTTCCCGTGCTGCTCATGATCGTCTTCCCGACGGTCTTCACCTTTCTGCCGCGCATCATCGGCGGTGCGCGCACCGCGTTCTCCGAGATGTTTCGGAATCTGCCGGATCCGGTGAAGCAGCAGTTCGGCGAGTTCACCGAAGCCACGTGGATTCGTGTCGTGCACACGCAGATGCTGGCGCCGCTCATGCTGCTCGTTCCGTTCATGGTGGCGAACGTGATCGCCGCCGACGGTTTCGCGGGCGAGCGAGAGCGGAAGACGCTGGAGCCCCTGCTCTACACGCCGGCAACGGACGCGGAGCTGTTCTTCGCCAAGCTACTGGCAGCCTGGATCCCGGCGGTACTGATCGCGTTCGCCGGAGCGTTCATTTACGCCGTGATCGTGAACGTCACCGCCTGGCCCGTGATGCACCGCGTGTTCTTCCCCGACCTCACGTGGACAGTGATGGTGCTGTGGATGGCACCGGCGTTCGCGGCATTGGGCCTCGCCGGGATGCTGCTCGTGTCGCTGCGCGTCCGTGGCATGCAGGAGGCGACGCAGCTCGGGGGGTTGTTCGTGCTGCCGGTCATCGCGCTCGTGGTGGGCGAGGTGCGCGGGGCCATCCTCCTCGGACCGTTGATGGCTGTGGGGACCGGGCTCCTGGTTTGGATGATCGCCGGGGCGTTGCTCCTGTTCGGAGTGAAGCGTTTCAAGCGGACGTCGCTTGTGGGCAAATTGTGATCGCTCCACTGCCGTAAGCCCTAGCGGGTTGGCGGGTCGTTCGGCGGATCCGTCCGACGCGGCGGACTGCGTCACGTGGGAGTCCGATGCCCAGTCCGGAATCCGGTAGCGGCGGTAGTCGTCGGGGCACGCCCCGCGCCACGGACCGCCCTGTACCGGCGCACAATGGCGCACAACGTCCGGCCTTACGATCGAGCGACGCGTAGGCTGGCGGCGAGACAGTCGAGAACGGCGGTAACCGCGGCCCAGCCACGTCCGTGCGTCCCACCGTCTTCCTCAATTCATCCAGGGCATACGGCATTTCGAGCGTGTCGAATCCGATCGGCGACGGGACGACTCGTGTCGAGACGGCGATTCGTCGATTGACCGTTTGGATGATGAAACGTATCTTACATCCATCATCCAACTGGTCAGCGCGGGCCGCGCGGCAGGCGTCCTTGCTCCAGCGGCCACGCTTCGGCGGCCGAGGTGCTGACGCCCTCGTGACGTCGCCCGCCTAACGCCTGCAAGTCGCATTGCGCTTCTGGCGCGGGTGGACGGAGGCACCCGACGAACGATGGCGTGGGGACGAGGCCCACAAGCTCATCGCCGTGAGGACTGGCCGCGCTTCGCGCGAATGATCGCGTCTGACCTCACGCCTCGACCGTGATACCATGGAGCCAGCTATCGTCACCCGCCTCGGCTGGCCACATACACGAATCACAGGGCATGCCCGAGCCCGAGCTTGCAAGCGCTCCGCCGAGTGAGCGGATACACCGTAGGTTCCGTGCCTGTCCGGTTCGCGGTGATTCCGCGCCGGCCATCACGGAGCGAAGCGTTATGAACGGATGCCCGTACTTCGACCTCGTCGACGCGATCAGTGCCGCCACGAGCGGTGCCGCGCTCGACAGTATCCGCGACCGAGTGAGCGCGACCGAGATGCACGCATCGGAGAGGCGGGCGATCGAGCGGATGATGAGATCCCGCGCGGACGCGTTGCGCCTCGCCGACGCGACGCGATCGCCGGGCATCGCTGTCTAGGGAGTGCCTGATACCGGGCTCATTATCGGTCTCCTCGCGGTCGTCGCCACCGCCGCCGCCGTCGGCAGACGCGTCGGGCTCGCAGACCCGATCGTATTCGCGATCAGTGGTGTAGTGCTCGCGCTCGTGCCTGGCATACCGAGCATCGCGCTGCCACCCTCGCTGGTCCTGGTCGTCTTCCTTCCGCCACTCATTTTCGCCGCGGCACAGGACACGTCTTGGGTGGAGATCCGCCGGGAGGCGCAGCCCATCCTGCTGCTCGCTGTCGGGCTTGTGCTCGTGACGATGACGTCCGTTGCGATGGTCGCGCACGCGCTCGCGCCAGAGCTCTCGTGGGCGGCCGCCTTCACACTTGGCGCCATCGTCGCCCCACCCGACACCGTGGCGGCAAAGGCGATCGCCAACACGTTGCACCTCCCGAGACGCCTCGTGACGATTCTGAATGGCGAGGGACTCATCAACGATGCGACCGCGCTCGTTGCCTTCAAGGTTGCAAGCGGTGTTGCCGTCGCGGGCGCGGTGTTCTCCGTACGACACGCCGCAGGCCGCGTCACGTACGCAGCGGTCGTGGCAGTTCTGATCGGTGTCGCGGTCGGCTGGATCGGACGCCACTTGCTGAGCCGCGTCGGCGACCCCGCGATCGAGAACACTATCGCGCTGCTCCTGCCGTTCGGCGCCTTCCTCCCCGCGGAGGCCGTTCACGCGTCCGGTGTACTCGCCGTCGTCGCGCTCGCCCTCTACCTAAGTCGGTTCAGTGCCTCGCTCGCGTCATCGGCCAGTCGGTTACAGGGGCGTGTGATCTGGGAGATGATCGATTTCCTCCTCACGGGTCTGTCGTTTGTGCTCGTCGGACTACAACTCCGCTCGGCGGCGGTCGGCCTGCTCGACCGGCCGGCGAACGTCGTGCTCACGACTGTCGCGGTGTGCCTCACCGTGATCGTGACTCGACCGCTGTGGGTATTCGCCACTGCGCTGTTATCGCGGAGCGTGTTGGCCGTGTTCGGTGAGACGGTTCCGACTGCCCGACCAGCTACCCCCGTGCTGTTCGTGATCGGCTGGGCTGGTATGCGTGGGGTCATCTCACTCGCGGTCGCACTCTCGCTGCCGGAAGCGACCAGCGCCGGTCAGCCATTCCCGGGTCGGGATCTCATCGTGTTCATCACGTTCGCGGTGATTCTCGTGACGCTCATCGGGCAGGGCTTAACGCTGCCAGCCCTTGTGCGGCGGGTCGGCGTCGGCGGTCTGGTCGGCAGGCTGGAAGATCAGGAAATCTCGGCCCGGTTACGCCTGGCGCGCGCGGCCCTGCGTGAGCTCGACGGCATCGGCGAGCGGACCGGGGCTCCGCGCGATGCCCTCGAGCGCGTCCGCGGTCTGTATGCAGACCGCATCGAACGACTCGAGCGGCATCACGCGTTGCTCGTCGCGAGCGGACCGAAGCAGGCGGACGACACACACATCCAAGCGACTCGTCGGTTAATCGCGGAGCTCGCCGACGTGGAGCGAGCGGAGCTCCAGAGTCTGCAGAACGCCGCCATCGTCGACAATCGTCTGGCCCGTCGGCTTCAGCATGGTCTCGACACCGCCCACCCACTCCGCGACAGCGAGCGCGGGCCCGCTCGTACCTAACAACGTACCGCGCGGCCTTACTCGCCCCTGCGCTGCTCGTTAGGGTCCGACGTCGACGACCAGTCCGGGATCGCATGCCGCTTGCAGTCGCCCGGCGGCACGCCCCAGGCGCTGAAGTGCGTTGCGCCGTCGAGGCGCTCGATCGCGCACGACGTCCATCCGTATGTCTCGGCCACACGTACGTTCGCCGCCAGGCGGTCCAGCACCGCCTCGTGCGCGGCCCAGCGGTCCGAGGACACTCGGCTCTCGCCGCGCGCGTCGACTCTGGCCTGGAGCGAAGCAAGCGGCTCCAGCGGCTCGTGCGGCTCGTGCGGCTCGTGCGGCTCGTGCGGCTCGTCCCGCTGGTCCCGCTGGTCCCGCTGGTCCCGCTCGTCCGTCATGCTCGCCCTCGACCGCTAGACATAATAGCGCCTAGGGCGTTTCGCCGCTGCTCGTTTCAGCCTCGGGCCGCTCGTCCGCGTCCATCACCCCGGGGAGTACACGCAGCTGGAACTCGCTATCCTTGTCCGCCGGCCATCGCCTTTGCATATCGGGATGGCTCAGCGCCCAGCGCGCTCGGTACGCGCCGGAGAATTCACCGAAGCCTTGTGCGACCGGCCGTTCATGCTCGCTCGAGCCAGGTGGGTCTTTCGGTACCTTCGATCGCGTGGGGTCAAACATTGACGGCTCCGTGTTGGGGTGGATCGTGCGGTGGTGTCTCGGGTACCGGACGTGCTGGCCTCTGCCGCATCGCCCGGTAGCCGCCGGTCTGCTCGGTTCACCTAACGCGATGGAGGCGCGAGGTTGCCACAGGCAACGACCGTTTCGGGATTCGCAGCCGAAGCGGAGACCGTCACGAAGAATTCGCCGACCTCCGGTGTGGGCCCCGGGACAGTAATGCCCGCTTCGCCGCGGCCATCATCACCAACCTTGACGGGCTGGTAATGGACACCGGAGCTGAAGGCCCCCTGATCCGCGCCGCACTGCCCCCGGCGCACTTCCCATGGGTGAACTCCGCCCGGCGTCGCGTTGGAGATGCTGACCGACAGCAGCGTACCGTCGCCGCTTCCGGCTGGTTGCATTGATCCGGAGCCCTTGATTTGTACGGCTCCGGCGAGTGCGGCCGGGCTCACCAGCGAGGCGCGCCAGCGGGAATTCACGTTGGCGTCCTGCCGGACTTCACTCACCGGCTCGCGATGGAATGGGTTGCAGGCGGCAACCGCGAACAGCGACGCGAGCACGACAGCGTGGCGAGCGTACATAGATTCTCCGTGATTCGAGGTGCCGGCTGGACCGTACCCGCGGAATCGCGGAGACGCTTTTTCATTGACCAACTGGATGATATCGAAAGATACCCGATATCATCCACTTGGTCAATGGAGATATGCACCGTGCCGACCGCGCCCGGACGTGCTGTCAGCGGGACGTTGCGGCCGGCGCGCTCCAGCGCCATGTCGTCGAGCCCTACCTCGGCTTGTCCGAAGACGAGGACGCTCCGAGCTGACTCTTGTCCGCAGAGACCTCCGGGGTCATCGGGGCACCGCAGGCGCCGCGCAAGCCGTCTCGGCGGCGCGGTCCCGAGTACCCGTTAGGCTCGTCGGAGCTGCGGGATCCGACGGTCGCTCTGGAAGTGCGAGCTCGCGCGGTCCGGTTGCACCGCCCGCGTTAGGCGCAGAGCAAGGCGAGAACGCGAGTCGCTCCGTTCGGCGCATCAGTGGTCAAGAGCGTTACGCGTCGGGCATCACAGCAGCTGGACCTCCAATACATGGACCGAGCGCAGAAGGCACCTGACCACAACTGGTGAATACGCTCCGCCGCCGACGCACGTGCCGCCCGGAGTGATGGCGACGCCGTACCGTAACGCGAGGACGACGCATGCCCGATCCGACGAAGCCCATCACGCCCGAGGCAACGCCGACGCCCGCCGACGCGACGCCCGCGGCCCCGACGCCGTCCAACACCGGCCCCGCAGAAAAGCCACGGCGTGCCGTGGACGGTACGAGACTGCTCCGTCCCGGGGATTGATGCGAATGGACCGCCCTACGGTCCCTGGCGATGTCGTCGTCGCGGACGGGCTTTCGCTCGACCGGCTCTACGCGCGGCTCGACGCGATTGCCCGGGGGCGCGCCCCCGGTGACAGCTCGGCGCCACACCGCTCGGTGATCGCGCGGCTACAGTCGAACCAGCGCCGCGCCGCGGGGCTCGGGTGGACGGCGTTCGTGCTCGAGCGCGCCGGTGGCACCGGGCGACTCGTGCTCCGCGGCACGCCGCCGGGCGGGAGCGCCGCCGAGATCGTTCCCGACGCCATTCCGTACGACGGCCCCGCCCCCACCCGCGGTTCCAGGACGGTAAGTGGCGTGCGGCATGACGACGAAGTCCGCATCGGGACCGGCCTGGCCAAGCTGTCATGGCGATCCCGCATGCGCTGGCTCGACGACGGCGGACGTTAGGCGCGTCGGCCCTCGCGGTTGCCGCCAGTCGGCACTCCTCGCGGACTTGGCCCCGGCGTACTGGCAATCTGGCGGCGTCGACGTGTCATGGGAGTGGACGGCGCCGGGCCCGGGCATTTCGTTATTGACCAACCGGATAATCAACGAGAGCGCCTGATCATCCAGTTTGGCCAATGCGAGCGCCTCATCCGGCGACCTCGGCAGTTGCCTCTCCCGACTGTTGTCCGGATTATGGTACCGACGCTTCCGCATGGCACGCTTCGAGCGTAATGTAGATGACATAGCGTCGGCAGGAGCCGGCCTTGCACCCACCGCCGTGACGGTCCGTGCCCATCGAAAGGCGCGGCGGCGATGCCGCGGAAGCGCCTCGTTAGGCATCTCTCTCCCAGGGTGCAGCATGCCTCAGCCGATTGGCGCCGCGAGTGGCGCGACGGGTCAGTCAAACCAGGTCGGTTCATTCCCGCAATCCGTCGCTGGTGACGCCAGGGCGATCACCGACGCACGGGCCGGCACGGAGAGTCCCACGTCGGGCGCCGCGCCGCTCGATGTGGACCATGCCGCCGATCAGGCCGCGGCCACGCGCGCCCTAGCGTCCTGCGGTCTCCACCGCGACGATGCCGTCTGGGTCACCGAGTGCGCGTGGTGCAAACGTGTGCGCACCGTCGCCGGCGACTGGCGGACGCTCGCCCCGGCCGTTCGCGCCGCCATGGAAATCCAACGAACGCACGGAGTCTGCCCGCGATGCGCGCAAGGTTTGATGGCACGGGCGCAAAGCGACGCCCTGGAAGCTCGATGACCGCGTCACGACGGCGGGCGTTCCCAGGGCCAGCCGCACGACGGCTGCCTAACGATGCTCGTCGTACGGCCCCACCAGCCGTCGACCGGCACGCCAGATCACGCGACCGTGCCGCTCATGACCAGATGCGCGGCTCAACGGCCACGCTGCTCACTCACCCATCTTTCGACACCGAGCGTCGCCGCAGGCGATGTACCCTCTGCCGTGAGGTGCATCCACCCCGACAGAGGACACGCCGTCATGAACCCGCCCCGCGCACCGCGTCCCATGGAACGCAATCGACTCCTCCTCGCGCTCCCCCGCACCGCCTACCGCGCGCTGCTCCCCGATCTCGAGGCGGTGATCCTCCCTCACGGCGCCGTCCTGTTCGAGGCGCGGGACCGTATTACGCACATCTACTTCCCCCAGCGCTGCGTGGTCTCGCTGCTCGCCGCGGCTGGCGACGGAGAAGGAGTGGAAGTCGGCCTGGTTGGCAACGAGGGGATGGTCGGACTGTCGGTGTTTCTCGGAGCGACGAGCTCGACCACGCAGGCCGTGCTGCAGATCCCCGACGGGGCGTGGCGCATGGAGGTCGGCGCGTTCGGGCGCGCTCTTGCCCAGCAGCCGTCGTTAGGTCAGGTCCTCCGCCGCTACACGCAATCGGTGATCAGTCAGGTCACGCAGGGCCTGGCGTGCAACCAGCGTCACGCCGTTCGCCCGCGCTGCGCCCGCTGG
>Ga0207674_10005932_pt1 | contig 14445 bp, 11 predicted proteins | sample KBSCornC72_FD_184303 | JGI IMG/M metagenome (GOLD analysis project Ga0207674, IMG submission 184303) | Corn rhizosphere microbial communities from Kellogg Biological Station, Michigan, USA - KBS Corn C7-2 (SPAdes) (version 2) | ecosystem: Host-associated > Plants > Roots > Rhizosphere > Soil ... | reverse complement strand
CGATGCAGTCCATGACCACCAGGCCGGCCTGGCCGTCGCGGAGCGCATCCGCGGCTCGCCGGACGGCGGCAGGGTCATTCTCCTCGTAAGGCGAGAGTGGGGCCACGTGCGCGTCGAAGCCCGAGGCGCGCCAGCGCGCGATGGTCTGGGGCACGTGGCGCTCCGACGGCGTCAGCACCCCCAGGCGCCCGGGGAAGACCATGGCGCGGAGGAGGCCCAGCAGAAGCTGTTGCGGCTCGAGAAACGGCCTGCGCGCGGCGAGCTTGGGAAACTCGCCGGTGCACAGCAGCACGTTCAGCGCGACCCCACGGTCCTCGAGGGCGGCGATCCTGGCCTCGATGCGAGCAATCATCTTGGTCTTGCCGACGAAGACCGTGGAGCCGTCGGCGAGACGGGTGACCAGGATCTCGTCGTCGCCCTCCGGCGCCAGCGGCGCGATCTGCTCGCGGGTGAGCCCGTCGAGCGCGCCCGCCTCGATGATCTCGACGTCGCCGCCCAGGATGGCGGCCATGTCCGGCACCACGTCGCTGCGCGGCGCCTGCCCCACCGTGATCATGCCGATCTTGGTCATGCGATCTCCTCGTGGCCGACTTCGTTCCGGATGATCCGGGCATCGGCCGCCGCCCAGCCCGCGCGCACCCGGGCGCCGGCGGCAAAGCGCACCTCGCCGAGCTCGAGCGCCTGGAGCTCCAGCCCCGCGTCGCTCTTCAGCAGATAGCGGACGGTCTCGCCCTGATAGACCACGTGGGCCACCGTCATGGCCAGCACGGTGTCCACCGCCCCCGCGGGGTCGAGCCGGACCCGCTCCGGGCGCAGCGCCACCGCCACCGCGGCGCCGGCGGGAGCGGCGCCGCTGGCCGCGAGCCGCGCGCTCCCGCAATCCACCGTGTTCGCGCCGGCGGCGCGGCCCGAGAGCAGGTTGATATTGCCGATGAAGCTCGCCACGAAGGCGGTCGCGGGTGTCTCGTAGAGCCCGCGCGGCGCCGCCACCTGCTCGACGCGCCCGCGGTGCATCACCGCGATGCGGTCGGACATGGTCAGGGCCTCCTCCTGGTCGTGGGTCACGTAGATGGTGGTGATGCCGACCTCGCGCTGCAGCCGCTTGAGCTCGATCTTCATGTGGTCCCGCAGCTTCTTGTCGAGCGCGCCCAGCGGCTCGTCCAGCAGGAGCACCGCCGGCCGGGTGATGAGCGCCCGCGCCAGCGCCACCCGCTGCTGCTCGCCGCCCGAGAGCTGGGCGGGATAGCGCCCGCCGTGGCCCGGGAGCTGGACGAGGGCGAGAGCCTCGTTCACCTTCCGGACGATCTCCGCCTTGTCCACACGCTGCATGCGAAGGCCGAACCCCACGTTCTGCGCCACGGTGCGGTGTGGGAAGAGGGCGTAGTGCTGGAAGACCATCCCGACCTTCCGGCGATGGGGCGGGATCCGGGTGACCACGGCGCCGTTGATCGCCACCTCGCCGGCATCGGGGGTCACGAAGCCCGCCACCGAGCGCAGCGTGGTGGTCTTCCCGCACCCGGAGGGGCCGAGCAAGGTGAAGAACTCGCCCGGGGCCACGGCGAGAGACACCCCGTCCAGCGCCAGCGTGGCCCCGTAACGCTTGACCAGCTTGGTCAGCGTGACGGTGCCGCTGGCACGGGGCGCTTCCGTCAACGCATCTCCTTGTTCCACTTCTCCGTCCACTGAGGCCGCTGCTTGGCCACCATCGCCCAGTCGAAGAGCACGAGCTTGTCCACATCGGCCGGCCCGTTGATGATCTTCTGCGCCACGTCCGGGGGCACCTTCACCGTCCGGTTGGTCGGGCTCCAGAAGAGCTCGGTGGCGAAGGCGAGCTGCACCTCGGGCGAGAGATAGGCGTCGATGAACTTCCACGCCAGCTCCTTGTTCTTCGACCCCCGCGGGACCTGGACGACCTGGTCGAGGATCGGCATGCCCTCGCTGGGGGCGACCCAGTCCACCGGGATGCCCCGCTTCTGCATATCGTAGGTGTCCCCGTCGTGGAGCACCGCGAGCACGACCTCCTTCTGCTCGAGCTGCTTCTGCGCGGTGCCCGTGAAGTCCACCAGCTTGGGCTGGGCGCGCTTGATGGCGGCGACCCCGGCGTCGATGTCGAAGTAGTCCTTGCCGAAGAGCTTCGAGGTGATGAAGAGGAAGTTGATGCCGAGCGTATTGCCGATGACGTAGGTGGCCCGCCTGCCCACGTAGGCCTCGTCCCAGAAGTCCTTCCAGGAGGTCGGCTTCTTGATTCCGGCGTCGGTGCGGTAGGCGAGGCCGATGCGGCCCCAGAACAGCGCGACGCTCGTGTCGCCGATGAGGGCCTTCGGGTAGACGTTCTTGATATTGGGAGCCAGGGTCTCGTTGCGCTTCTCGAAGAATCCGCGCTCGCGCGGGATCGGCAGCGGCGGCTCATTGCCGAACACCACGTCGAAGGGCGGGTTGTCGGGGCCGGCGGCCAGCAGCTTGGCCACCCACTCGGAGGTGATGCCGGTCACGATCTCGACCTTCACCCCGTGCTTCTTCTCGAAGGGCTCCACGAGCGCCTTCTTCATCACCTCCGACCAGCGGGCGCCATAGCCGGTGACGACGAGGGTGGTCTGTTGAGCGGATGCGCGAGAGAGCGGGATCAGCGTGACGGCGAGGGCCCCGATCAGGACCCAGGTCAGCAGCACCGAGCGCGGACGTGTCATACGACCTCCCATGGGCAAGCCTTCGCGGAAGTGGGGTGACGTGAGCGGTAGTATGTCCCAGCGCGCCGGCGAATGGTAGGCCCGCCCATCCTTGACCCCTCCCGTTCCCCGGACTAAGCTCTCGCCACCTGTCCGACCTTTCTCGACCGACTCGATGGGGGTCCTGCGATGCAGTGTTCGCAGTGCCGGCACGAAAACCCCGCCCTTCAGAAGTTCTGCGGCGAGTGTGGGACCTCCCTCCCGCGCCCCGATCAGGGCGGCGCGCCGGCGGGGGCGTATGCCGACCTGCCGCGAGAAGTCGAACGCCTCGCCCGCGCCCTGACCGACGCCCTGGAACAGCAGGCGGCCACGAGCGAGATTCTCCGGGTGATCTCCCACTCGCCCACCGACTTGCAGCCGGTCCTGGAAGCCGTGGCGCGGATCGCCTCGCGGCTGTGCCGCGCGGCCAATGTGTCGCTGTACCGGGTCGAGGGCGACCTCATGCGAAAGGTGGCGGAGCACGAGGATGGCCCCCAGCTCACATCCCTCCGTATCGGGCAGACGCGGCCGATCACCCGCTCCAGCATTAGCGGCCGGGCCATCGTCGATCGAGCGGTGATTCAAATCGGCGAGCACCAGTCTCCCGAGGCGGCGCGGGAGTTCCCCGATGTCCGGCGCGATACCGGCATCCGCGCCACCATCGGCGTCCCGCTGCTCCGTGACGGGAGCGCCATCGGCTCCTTCACCGTGTACCGCACCGAGCCCCGGCCCTTCTCCGAGAGCGAGATCGCCCTCCTCGAGACCTTTGCCGACCAGGCGGTGATCGCGATCGAGAACGTGCGGCTCTTCAAGGAGCTGGAGGCAAGGAACGGCGAGCTGACCGAGGCCCTGGAACAGCAGTCGGCGACGGGTGAGATCCTCCGCGTGATCAGCAGCTCGCCCACGGACATCCAGCCGGTCTTCCAGACCATTGCCGAGAGCGCCGCGCGGCTGAGCGGTGCGCTCTTCGGCTCCGTCTATCGCTTCGACGGCGAGCTGATCCACATGGTTGCGCAGCACAACTATCCTCCCGCGGCTCTGGAGTTTTCCCAGCGCTCCTTCCCGTCCCCACCCAGCCGCCAGGTTTTCACGGGCCGAGCGATCCTCGAGCGGGCCGTCGTGCACGTGCCGGACGTATCGCAGGACCAGGAGCGGCTCCTCGTTCAGGACCTCGCGGAAGTAGTCGGGTTCCGGAGCGTTCTCTCGGTGCCCATGCTCCGTGAGGGCAACCCCATCGGGGCGATCACGGTCTGGCACTCGGCGGTGGGGCCGTTCTCCGACAAGCATATCGCCCTCCTACAGACCTTCGCCGACCAGGCCGTCATCGCCATCGAGAACGTGCGGCTCTTCAAGGAGCTGGCGGCGCGCAACAACGACCTCACCGAGGCGTTGGAGCAGCAGACGGCCACCGCGGAGATCCTGCGTGTCATCAGCCGGTCCCAGACCGATGTGCAGCCGGTGTTCGAGACGATCGTCAAGAGCGCCGTGCGGTTGTGCGATGGTCTCTTCAGCGCACTCTTTCAGTTCGACGGCGAAATGCTCCATCTGGGCGCCCAACACAACCACACCCCTGAAGCGCTCGAGGAGGTCCACCGCTTTTACCCGACGCGACCAAGCCGCACGCTGTTCCCCGGGCGGGCGATCCTCGAGCGTGCGGTGGTCCACATACCCGATAGCGAACTCGATCCGGAGTACCAGCATCGCTCGATATCCCGCGCCATCGGCTTTCGAAGCGGTCTCTGGGTGCCCATGCTGCGGGAGGGAGCTCCCATCGGCGTCATCGCAGTGACGCGCGCCGAGCCCGGGCCGTTCTCCGACAGTGAGATCGAGCTGCTGAAGACCTTTGCCGACCAGGCGGTTATCGCGGTCGAGAACGTCCGACTGTTCAAGGAGCTGCAAGCGCGAACCAGCGAGCTGACCCAGTCGGTCGAGAAGCTGACCGCGCTGGGCGACGTCAGTCACGCCTTTAGCTCGACGCTGGACGTCGAGACCGTGCTCAATACCATCGTCACCCGCGCCAGCCAGCTGGCGGGCGCCGCCGGCTGCTCGATCTTCGAATACGACGCCGCCGCGGAGCAGTTCGCGCTGCGCGCTACCCAGAACTACGACGCGGAGTTCGTCGAGGCGCTCCGAGCGACGCCCCTCCGGAAAGGCGAGGGGCTCATGGGGCGCGCGGCCGAGATGCGCGAGCCGGTTCAGGTCGCCGACATCACCCAGCCCGGAGCCTACCAGAGCAGCGTCCGGGACACGCTCATCCGATTCGGCTACCGCGCGCTTCTCTCCGTGCCCCTGATCCGCGAGGACCAGATCATTGGCAGCCTCTCCTTCAATCGGAAGGCGCCGGGCGAGTTCTCCCCCGCGGTCGTGGACGTCCTGAAGACGTTCGCCACCCAGTCGGCCCTGGCCATCCAGAACGCCCGCCTCTTCCGGGAGATCGCGGACAAGAGCCGGCAGCTCGAGGCCGCCAGCCGCCACAAGTCCGAGTTTCTCGCCAACATGAGCCACGAGCTCCGCACCCCGCTGAACGCCATCATCGGCTTCTCGGAGGTGCTCACCGAGCAGATGTTCGGCGACATCAATGACAAGCAGGCGGAATACCTGAAGGACATCCTGGAGTCGGGACGGCACCTCCTGTCCCTCATCAACGATATCCTCGATCTCTCGAAGATCGAGGCGGGACGCATGGAGCTGGACCAGACCGACTTCGATCTGCCAAGTGTCGTCGACAACGCGCTGATCCTGGTGAGGGAGCGGGCCACCCGGCGCGGCATCACCCTGGGACGCACCATCGACGGGCGCCTGGGGACGATTCGCGGCGACGAGCGGAAAGTGAAGCAGGTGCTCTTGAACCTCCTCTCCAACGCCCTGAAGTTCACGCCTGAAGGCGGGCGGATTGATGTCGGCGCCGGTCTGCGCGACGAGGTGGCGGAGGTGTCAGTCACGGATACGGGCATCGGCATCGCGCCGGCGGATCAGGAGGCCGTGTTCGAGGAGTTTCGGCAGGTGGGAGCCGCGGAAAGGAAGGCGGAGGGCACCGGGCTCGGGCTCGCTCTCTCGCGAAAGTTCATCGAGCTCCATGGCGGCACGATCTGGGTGCGGAGCGAGCTCGGCCGCGGCTCGACTTTCACGTTCGCGCTCCCGGTGAAGCCAGGCCCGGCGAGCTAGCTCCAGGAGGGACCGCATGCGACCCGTGAAGCCGCCCGCCCCTGTTCTCGCGATGTTCCGGGTGCTGCTCACCGCCACGCTGGTGATGCTCGGGCCCGTGACCGCCCGCGCCCAGGACGCCCCCCGCAACGGAGGCGAGCTGGTCATGATGGTGCCCGCCGAGCCGCCGTCCTATGACGGCCACCGCGAGGGAACGTTCGGCACCGTCCATCCGCTGGCGCCGCACTACAACACGCTGCTGCGCATCGATCCCACCGACCGGACGGGGACGCGGCCCGTCGGGGACCTGGCCGACTCCTGGACGATCTCTCCGGACGGATTGACCTACACCTTCAAGCTGCGCCAGGGCGTACGCTTCCATGACGGGAGCCCGATGACGTCGCGCGACGTCAAGGCCAGCTACGACAAGATCATCTTTCCGACCGGCGGGGTGATCTCGGCCCGCAAGGGCACCTACCAGGCGGTCGAGGTCGTCGAGGCGCCCGATCCGCAGACGGTGCGTTTCCGGCTCAAGTGGCCCGAGACCTCCTTCCTGGTGAACCTCGCCTCGCCGTTCAGCTGGATCTTCAAGGCCGACATCCTGGCCCGGGACATGCGCTGGTACGAGACCAACGTGATGGGGACCGGCCCCTTCAAGTTCGTCGAGCACGTCAAGGGCTCGCACTGGGTCGCGAAGAAGAACCCGGACTACTGGGACAAGGGCAAGCCGTATCTGGACGGGTACCGGGCGCTCTTCATCTCGTCGTCGTCCGCCCAGGTGGCCGCCCTCCGCGGCGAGCGCGCCCATGCGCAGTTCCGCGGCCTGAGCCCGGTGGACCGGGACATTCTCGTCCAGGCGCTCGGCGCGAAGATCACGGTGCAGGAGAGTCCATGGGATTGCGTTTCGCTGGTGGCGTTCAACCACGAGCGGAAGCCCTTCGACGACAAGCGCGTCCGCCGCGCGCTGACCCTGGCGCTGGATCGCCACGGCGCCTCGCGCAGCCTGTCGCGGATCACCGTGGTCAAGGAGGTCGGCGGAATCCAGGTGCCGGGCACCCCGTGGGCCACCCCACCCGCCGAGCTCGAGAAGCTCGCCGGCTATGGCCGCGACGTCGCTGCCAGCCGGGCCGAGGCGCGGCGGCTCCTCCGGGAGGCCGGCGTCCCCGACGGCTTTGCCTTCACCTTCAAGAACCGCGGGCTCCCCCAGCCGTACGAGCCGGTGGGCATCTGGCTCATCGATCAGTGGCGGCAGATCGGGCTCACCGTCAGGCAAGAGGTGGTGGAGGCCTCGGCGATGGTGTCCGTCCTCCGGAAGGGCGACTTCGACGTGGCCAGCGATGCCCAGTGCAATTTCGTCGTCGAGCCCGATATGGACATCTCGAAGTTCCAGTCGGTGGGCGTCTCCGACAACAACTACGGGCGCTACAAGGATCCCGTCCTGGACGACCTCTACATCAAGCAGGCGCGCGCGGTGGACCCCGAGGAGCGCCGGCGGCACCTCCGCGCCTTCGAGAAGCGCCTGCTCGACGAGGAGGCGCACTACATCTACACGCTCCAGTGGCACCGGATCGTCCCCCTGAGCGCCAAGGTCCGCGGGTGGACGATCACGCCGTCGCATTTCCTGAACCAGCAGCTCGACGGCGTCTGGCTCGCCGACTGACCCGCCGCGGGCGTGACGAGTCTATGACACGCGCTGCAGAAACGAGCGGTCCTCGACGCAGATGACTCCCGACTGCTCGGCGCGCCGCGCGACCTCGGTATGCTCCGGATCCTTCGCCAGTGCCTCGCGGTACTGCTCGTACGCGGCGAGGCTCGGGAAGTCGATGAGCGCGAGCGCGATGTTGGTGGGGCCGGCGAACTTCGTGGGCGCGAAGTACCCCACCACCTTGCCGCCACAGCGCTCGATCGGCGCCGCCACACTGCGCCCGTACGCTTCGAAATCAGCCCGCTTGCCGGCGTCGATCGTATAGCGAATGCTGAGCGTGATCATTCGGTCCTCCGTCGCGCGCCAATGCCGCGCGCTCGTGATTGGAAATCTACCAGTGATCGCGAGTATGGCCTCGTGACCGCGGCGTGTCCACGCGCAACGCTTCGCTCCGGAGCGAACCGTTCCCCCTTGCCGGCCGGCGTCTTCAGCCGCTAATGTCAACGTGATGAGTGACACCGACATGCTCGCGGAAGTGGGGGCCTTGCTGGGTGAGCCCGCTCGGACGCGTATCCTGACCGCGCTGCTCTCCGGCTGCGCGCTCACCGCGAAGGAGCTGGCCTACTTCGCGGGGGTGGCGGCGCCCACGGCGAGCAGTCACCTGTCCCGGCTGGTCGCCGGTCAGCTTCTGGTGATGGAGAAGCAGGGACGATGTCACTACTACCGGCTGAGGTCCGCGGACGTCGCGCGCGCGATCGAAGGGCTGATGACGGTGGCGCCCGCTCCCGTCAACGGCTGGCCGCCGAACCATCGCGTCGAGCCCGCGCTCCGGGAGGCGCGCCTGTGCTACGACCACCTGGCGGGCCGCCTCGGCGTCTCGCTGTGCGACCTGATGCTGGGCCGCGCCTACGTCGTGCTCGCCGACGGTGTCGGCGAGCTGACCGGCGCCGGCGAGGGGTTCCTCACCGGCCTCGGCATCGACCTCGGGCAAGTGCGCGGCGCGAAGCGGCGATACTGCCGCTCCTGTATCGACTGGACCGAGCGGCGGCATCACCTCTCCGGCGCCGTCGGGGCCGCGCTGGCGCAGGTCTTCCTGGAGCGGGGCTGGGTGGCGCGCATCCAGGACAGCCGGGCCCTCGCCGTGACCGCGGGCGGAAGGAAGAAGCTCTCGGGGCTGGGGCTCGAGGATCGCCTGGCGGCGCCCGCTCCTCGTCCCCTGAATGCGGCTCAAGGAAGGCGTAAAATCGGCGCCGGGTAGCGTCCATCCAGTCGCTCTCGATCAACCTCGGGGGGAATTGGCCATGGATCAGTCTCTGACCGCGTTCAGCCGTCGTGACCTCTTGAAGCTCGCGGGGGCGGCGGCGGCGGGCGCCGCGGGTGGTTCCGTCGATGTGCTTCGCCCCGGCCCCGCGGCCGCCCAGACACCCAAGCGGGGTGGTGTCTTCCGCTTCCCCGGCTTCGACCCGCCGCACTTCGATCCTCACCAGACCCCGCACTGGTGGACATTCATCTTCCTGTCCTTGACCCACGGCGGACTCCTGAGGCACAAGGCCGGCCCGAGCGTCGTCCCGGGTACACTCCCCGTCGAGCCCCATCTGGCGGAATCCTGGGAGCAGCCGAACGACACCACCTACATCTTCAAGCTCCGCAAGGGCGTCCGGTGGCACGCCAAGCCCCCCGTGAACGGGCGCGAGCTGACCGCGGACGATGTCGTCTTTACCTTCCAGCGAGCCCTCACGGTCAAGGGCAACCCCAACCGGCCGGTGTTCGAGGAGATCGATCGAGTCGACGCCCTCGACCGATACACCGTGCGCTTCGTCATGAATCAGCCGTTTGCGTGGTTCCTCCACAGCCCCGCGCTCGCTCCGATCCTTCCCAAGGAGGCCGCCGACAACGAGGGCCTGTTCAAGAAGCCGGAGACGGTGATCGGCACCGGTCCCTGGATGCTCGAGCGCTACGAGCCCAACGTGCGTCTGACCTTCGTCCGGAACCCTCACTACTTCCAGCCGGGGCTCCCGTACGTCGACGCCATCGAGGCGCGCATCGACACGGACCCGGCCTCCAAGCTCGCGGCCTGGCTCAGTGGTCAGTACGACTTCGCCCCCGAGATCCACATGACCGTGCAGCGCACCGATCTCGACGTCGTCAAGCGCCGTAAGCCGAATCTCCAGATGACGGAGTTCACCTGGCTGATCTCCACGCTCGCCGTGCCCAAGCTCGAGGTGGAGCCCTTCCGCGACCTCCGTGTGCGCCGCGCGCTGCACATGGCCGTCAACCTCGACGAGGTGATCAAGGTCAACCCCATGGGGTACGGGCACGGCGCTGCCAATCCGCTCGTCCCCGCCGCGCTACGGGAGTGGGCGATCCCGATCGGCCAGCTGCCCCCGGAGGGCCGGCAGCTCTATGAAGCGGATCCGGCGGGAGCCCGGAGGCTCCTCGCCCAGGCCGGGCAGAGCGGCCTCAAGTTCCCCGTGGAGTCGGCCGGGACCTGGGGGCCCGCCTTCTCCGACGTCGTTCAGGCCATTCTCGGCGAATGGAAACGGGCGGGCATCGAGACCGAGCTCAAGCTCAAGGAAGGGAACGCCTTCATCGCCAGCAGCCTCGCCCGCACCTTCGACAAGATGATCATCACGCTGCGCGGTGGGTTGACGACCCCTGACCCTTATCTGGTGAACCTCCTGCCGGGGAGGGCGCAGAACGCCGCCGGAGTGAACGACCCCAAGCTCAACGACATGATCCTGCTTCAGCGGCGGACCTTCGACGAGAGCAAGCGGAGGGAGATCATCTTCGACATCCAGCGCTACTTCTCCCAGCAGGCCTATCACCTCTTCGTGAGCCCGGCGGCCAAGGTGGTCGCGGCCTGGGAGCCGTACGTGAAGAACTTCATGCCCAACATCGGCAACGACTACGGCGGGCGGCTGATGAGCGCGTGGCTCGACAGGTGAGTCAGCGCGGCAGCGAACGAAACTAGCGAAGGATGTCCTGGGTGGAGGTGAGGAGCACGCACGTGCAACCGGGCTTTCTCGCGTAGAGTGTTCTCGTCGTTCATCGGGTCCCTTCTCGATACTCCGTCGATACGGATTTGTGCCGCATGAATTCCCCAGATAAGCGACAGGACGAGGGCCTGCGCGCCGCGTCTCAGCGCGCGGAGGGGAAGCGAGGCGCGCGCTTGTCTCGGATCGCCGCCATGCCCTCGCGCACGTCCTCGTCCATGAAGGTGAGCATCTCGAGCGCGATGGACTGGTCGAAGATGGGCCCCGCCATGCGCAGCCAGTTGTTGAGCGACCGCTTGGTCCAGCGAATGGCCTGCTGGGCGCCGGTGCCGAGCTTGTCCGCGACCTCGAAGGCCCGTGGGAGCACCTCGGCGGGCGGGACGCACAGGCTGACCAGGCCGATGCGCTCGGCCTCGCGGCCGTCGATGAAGTCGCAGGTGAGGAGGTAGTACTTGGCCTTGGCCATGCCGCAGAGAAGCGGCCAGAGGATGGCGGCGTGGTCGCCGGCGACGACCCCGAGACGCGTGTGGCCGTCGGTGAGCCGAGCGGTCTCCGACATGATGCTGATGTCGGAAAGCAGAGCCACCACGAGGCCCGCCCCCACCGCGACCCCGTTGATGGCGGAGATGACGGGCTTGTCGAGGTTGATCATGTTGTAGACGATGTCCGAGGCCTCGCGCAGGGTCCGGGCCAGGCGCTTCGGGTCCCGGGTGTTGGCGTCCACCATGTCCAGGTCGCCCCCCGCCGAGAAGGCGCGGCCGGCGCCCGTCACCACCGCCACCCGTGCGGTGGCGTCGGCATCCAGGGTGAGCCAGACCTGGGTCAGCTCCCAGTGCAGACGGTCATTGGTCGCGTTGAGCACCGCCGGCCGGTTGATGGTGATGAGCACCACGCCGTTGGGCCGGCGCTCGAAGACGAGGTGCTGGTAGTCCGCATAGTCCATGGGCCTTGACCTCCTGTCGGGACTTCGGTGCCAGGAGGCTAGCACAGGCCCCCTAGCCAATCGGGCGATTCCCAGCCGCTCGAGCCTGGCGCATCGTGGGCTCGAGACCGGGAGCCTCGACGGCTTCCGAAAGGGAGGATCCCGATGCAGACTCTGCTTTCGCTCTCGAATGACCTCGCGGCGGCGGTCGAGCGCGCCGCTCGAGCCGTCGTGACCGTGCACGCGCGCCCGCGACTGCCGTCCACCGGGGTGCTCTGGCGCCCGGGAATCGTCGTGACGGCCGAGCACACCGTACGCGTGGACGAGGAGATCCGCGTCACCTGGTCGGACGGGCGGGCGGCGCCGGCGACCCTCGTGGGACGCGATCCGGGCACCGATCTCGCCGTCCTTCGGATCGGCGAGAGTGATCCGACCACCGCCGAGATCGGCGACAGCGCCGAGCTCAAGGTGGGCCATCTGGTCCTCGCCGTCGGGTATGGCCCGCGCGCCAGCTGGGGCGTCGTGAGCGCCGTCGGCGGCGCGTGGCGTACGGGACGAGGGGGAGAGGTGGACCGCCTGCTTCGCGTGGACCTGGTGCTCTATCCCGGCTTCTCGGGCGGACCTCTGGTGGACGCCTCCGGCAAGGTCGCGGGGCTGGTGACCTCCGGCCTGTCGCGACAGCTCGAGCTCGCGGTGCCGACCGCGACGGTGACACGCGTGGTGGACGAGCTGCTGGCGACCGGACGCGTCAGCCGTGGCTATCTGGGGGTGGGTCTCCAGCCGGTGGCTCTTCCGGAGGCCCTGGGACGGCTGGCGCCGGGCGCGGACGCGCGCGGACTCATCGTCGTGGGCGTCGTGGCGGATGGCCCCGCCGCGCGCGCCGGCCTGATGCTCGGCGACGTGCTGGTGGCTCTCGAAGGCACCCCCCTGCACGATCTCGGCGACGTGCAGGCCGCCATCGCCGGACGGAGAGCGGGCACCGCGGTCACCGTCTCGCTCTTCCGCGCCGGTACGCCGCTCGACGTGGCGGTCACCCTTGCCGAGCGCCCATCCCGACGGCGGTAGGATGGAAGTGGTGGAGCGGCCGCATCCGCTGACGAGCGACCTCGCCGATGTCGTCGGTCGGCTGCGGGAGAACACCGTGGAATTGCGAACGAGGGGGCGGGCCAGCGGGTCGGGGGTCATCTGGCGCTCCGACGGGCTCATCGTGACGAACGCTCATGTGGTGGCCGGGGCCGGGCCGGCGCCGCCCGGCGCGCAGGTCGTCCTGGCGGATGGGTGTCGCTTCCCGGCTGCGCTCGTCGCCTGGGACCGAGAGCTCGATCTTGCTCTGCTCCGCGTGGAGGCATGCGACCTTCCGGCGGCCCTGGTGGGCGATTCGGATCGTCTCCGCGCGGGCGAGCTGGTGCTGGCGGTCGGCCATCCGTTCGGACTGGTCGGGGCCGTGGTCTCGGGCATCGTGCACGCCGCTCCGGCGCGTGGCCACCACGCGGGGCCGCAGTGGATTCAGGCCGATCTGCGGCTCGCCCCCGGCAACTCCGGCGGCCCCATGGCGGATGCCGCCGGACGAGTGGTCGGAGTCAACGCGATGATCGCAGGCCGGCTGGCCCTGGCCGTGCCGAGCCGGGTGGTCCAGACCTTCGCGATGCGGCGCGCCCCACGGTGATCGCCGTCGCGGTTCTCGCGTCGAGCCCGATGACGCAGGCTCGGCTGGAAGCGCTGATCGCCGCCCGGTCGGAATGGCGGCTGGCCGCGCCGCCGTCCCGGGCCGCCGATCAGACGGGCGACCCGGCAGGGTCGGCGGTCTCCGCGGACGTGTTGCTGATCGACCCGGGGACGCGGCCCGTCGAGGCCTTCCTGCGAGCGCTGCCCGGGACCGCCCGGCTGCCTCCCATCATGCTACTGGGCGGCGGCGCCACGCCGGCGGCCTTCACCCGGCTGCTGCGTGCCGGCGTGCGCGCCATCCTGCCCCGGGGCGCCTCCGCTCACGAGATCGCCGCCGGCATCGAAGCGCTGGCGGCAGGTCTCGTCGTCCTGCACCCGTCGGCGCCCCCCGTCTCCGTCGGCACCTTGGTCCGCCGCAGCCCGGCGGAGTCCCGGACCGACCCGCTCACCCCTCGCGAGCTCGAGATCCTGGGCATGATGGCCGAGGGGCTGGGCAATCGGGCCATCGGCACGAGCCTCGGCATCTCGACCCACACCGTGAAGTTCCACATCGCGGTGATCCTCGACAAGCTGGGCGCGCGGAGCCGTACCGAGGCGGTGGCCATCGGGATGCGCCGAGGCCTCTTGATGGTGTGAGCAGGCCCGCATAGTATCTCGTCCCGCGACACCCCCAGACTCCAGCCAACTACACACCACCTGAGATACTCTTGAAGGACAATGAGGCCACTCCACCGATGCTACAGAGCCCCCTCGCTTGGTCGCCCGAGCTACACAGACCAAGATAATTCCAGTTAGAGAGACGAGGAGTACGCCATGAGCACTCTAGCGTTCGCTGACGACATGGCGCGCCTGCAGCGCGCCTTGGCCCAATGTCACGACATGGTCATTCGTCGCGGCGCCGTTTTGGATTTTTTTTATGGGCCAGTTTTTTCTGCCGGCCCTCAGCGTCACGGAGAAAAACGTTTTCTTTCAGTGGCTGGGCTGGGGCGTGCTCCTTTTTTTTGCGGGCGTGTTGCTGACGTATTTCGGACTGCTCCCGATCGCGCTCCGCGCGTCGATCGAGTACTCGCACTTGATGGGTTTCGAGGCGTATGATTGGCGCGCCGACGCCTATATCGGCTTTGTAACGAAGTTCATCGTTGGAATGGGCATTGGGTTTCAATTTCCCATCGTCGTTTTGCTATTGGTGAAACTTGGCCTGCTGACCCACGAGCATGTACACGCCGAAGATCCGGGCTGGCTCTCGTTTGTCCTGCGCAGCCAGACCTCCCAGACCCCTGACACCCTGCACAAGGCGCTCGACCTCATCACCGCGCAAGAACCCGTGCTGCGCGTCAAGGGCTTCGCCCATGTGCGCGATGTCGCCGGGCA
>Ga0207674_10005927_pt1 | contig 14455 bp, 14 predicted proteins | sample KBSCornC72_FD_184303 | JGI IMG/M metagenome (GOLD analysis project Ga0207674, IMG submission 184303) | Corn rhizosphere microbial communities from Kellogg Biological Station, Michigan, USA - KBS Corn C7-2 (SPAdes) (version 2) | ecosystem: Host-associated > Plants > Roots > Rhizosphere > Soil ... | reverse complement strand
TCCTGACAGCCCGGCCGCGCCGGCGTCCAGGTGAACGTCCGGCCAACACGGGGGTTACCTCCGGCCAACCGTGATCGTGCGTCTGATGACGGGCGGATCGGCCGCCTAGTAGGTCAGCTAGCCGCCCAGTAGGCTCGTACCGTGAGCGAGCGCCGACAGGAATTTGAGCACGATCTGGAGGCCATCGAGGCCAAGGTCATCGAACTGTTCGCCTTGGTCGCCGAGGACCTGCCCCGGGCGACCCAGGCGCTTCTGACCGGCAACAACGAGGTACTGCAGGTTCTGCTCGATCGCGAGCAGGTCATCGACGCTCTCTACCCGGAGATCGAGGAACTGGTCAACCGGGAGATCCTGCTGCAGGCACCGGTGGCTTCCGACCTGCGCTTCCTGCTCTCCGTGCTGCGGATCGTGCCCGAGCTCGAGCGGTCCCACGACCTCATGGTGCAGATCGCCTCCCGGTCCAACCACATCCTCGGCGAGGATCTCTCACCGAGGACCCGGGGGATCGTCGAGCGTATGGGGAACCTCGCATCGGAGATGTGGCGTCACGCGGTCGACTCCTGGTACCAGCGTGACCGGTCTGCCGCGTCGGCGCTGGAGGCCCGCGACGACGAGATGGACGAGTTGCACGCCAGCCTGATCGCCGAATTGGCCTCGGGCCGGATGGCGCTGCCGGTGACGATGGAGATGACGCTGGTGGCTCGCTTCTACGAGCGCCTTGGCGACCACGCCGTCAACATCGCCCGCCGGGTCGTCTACCTCGCGGGAACCGCGAAGGACTCGCCAGCCGCCGACTAGGCTCAGCCCATCCGGCCGGTGACGTAGGCCTGGGTGCGGGGGTCCTGCGGGTCCTCGAAGATCTGCTGGGTCGGGCCGTACTCCACCAATGTGCCGGTGCGGGTATCGCTGTCGGGGTTGACGAGTACGGAGTAGAAGGCAGTGCGGTCGCTGACCCGTGTGGCCTGCTGCATGTTGTGGGTGACGATGACGATCGTGTACTGCGACTTGATCTCGTGCATCAAGTCCTCGATCTTGCCTGTCGCGATCGGGTCGAGGGCCGAGGCCGGCTCGTCCATCAGGACGACGTCCGGCTCCACGGCGAGCGTGCGGGCGATGCAGAGCCGCTGCGCCTGCCCGCCGGACAGGCCCAGGCCCGACTTGTTCATCCGGTTCTTCACCTCGTCCCACAGCGCGGCCTGGCGCAGCGAGCGCTCCACGATCTCGTCCAGCTTGGCCTTGTTGCGGATGCCATTGATGCGCGGCCCGTAGGCCACGTTGTCGTAGATCGACTTGGGAAACGGGTTCGGCTTCTGGAAGACCATGCCGATCCGGCGCCGTACGGCGATCGGCGAGACGCCCGATCCGTACAGGTTCGCGCCGCGATAGTCCACCTCACCCTCGACCCGGGCCTCCGGAATCAGGTCGTTCAGCCGGTTCAGCGTGCGCAGCACCGTGGTCTTGCCGCATCCGGACGGGCCGATGAACGCGGTGATCTCGTTCTCGTAGATGGTCAGCGAGACGTTCGTGACGGCCTTGAAAGAACCGTAGTAGATCGAGATGCCCTTGGCGTCGAAGATCGGGGTGCCCGTCGACGTGGCGAAGGCATCCTGCGCCGTATGCTGCAGCGCCGCCGGCTTGGGCAGCTGGGCCGAGGCGACGACGTTCTGTTCAGGGGAGTCCATATCCGTTCCTAGCGCGACTCTGGGTGGGCGGAATTCCTAGCGCGAGTACCGCGTAAATCGCGCGGTGACCATACGGGCCACAATCATGAGGATGAAGGCGATCGCGATCAGCGTCAACGCCGCGCCCCAGGCGCGGGCCTGCGCGCCGAGGTACGGCTGAGTGGCGTTCGTGAAGATCTGCGTGGACAGCGCGGTGTTCGCGCCCTTGAACACGTTCGCGTTGGTGGCCGTCACGGTCAGGATGGTGAACAGCAGCGGCGCCGTCTCGCCCGCGGCTCTGGCGATGGCGAGCAGCGCGCCGCTGACGATGCCGCCGATGGCCGCGGGCAGCACCACGGTCAGCGTCACGCGGGACTTGGTGGCGCCCAGGGCGTAGCTGGCCTCGCGCAGCGGGTCCGGCACCAGCTTCAGCATCTCCTCGCTGGAACGGATCACCACCGGCAGCATCAGGCAGGCCAGGGCGAAGGCCCCGGCCAGCCCTGAGTAGCCGAAGTGCAGCACCCAGATCGAGAAGATAAACAAGCCCATCACGATCGACGGCACGCCGGTCATGACGTCGGACATGAACCGCACGACCTGGGCCAGCGGGCCGCGGCCGCCGTATTCGTTGACGTAGATCGCGCCCAGCACACCGAGCGGCACGGCTATGACCGCGGCCAGCCCGGTGATCACGAGCGTGCCGTAGATGGCCGGCCACATCCCGCCGATGCCGATCGGAACCACGTTCGGCGGAATCGGGCCGCCGGTCAGGAACGACCAGCTGATAGCCGAGGCGCCCTTGGCGATGACCGTGAACAGGACGAAGCCGAGCGGGATCAGCACGATCACGAACGACAGCGCCATCAGCGTGGTGGCGATCTGATTCTTGGTGCGCCGCCAGCCGGCCGGCTCGCGCAGGTTGACCGCGGGCTGCTCCGTGGCGGTCATCAGGCCCCCCTCTTGCGCCGGGCGGAGCGTTCCACGACCCCGCGAGCGACCAGGTTGACGACGATGGTGATCAGGAACAGGAGCACGCCCAGCCCGATCAGCGCGGCCCGGAACTCACCGGAGGCCTCGCCGAACTGGTTCGCGATGACCGCGGGCATGTCGTAGCCGGCCGCGAACAGATGCGATGTGATCACCGGCGACGACCCGATGACCAGCGCGGCCGCGATGGTCTCGCCCATAGCCCGGCCCAGGCCGAGCAGCACCGCCCCGACGACGCCGCCCTGGCTGTGCGGCCAGACGGTGCCGCGGATCATCTCCAGCCGGGTGGCGCCGAGGGCGTAGGCGCCCTCCTTGTCGATGGCAGGCACCGTCGCGAAGACCTCACGGGACAGCGAGGTCACGATCGGCGTGATCATGAAGGCCAGGATGATGCCGCAGGTGAAGAACGAGGCGCCGCTCACCGGCTGGCCGAACAGGGCGTCGAGCACCGGGATCCCCTTCACGCCCGACGCGATCGAGGTGTAGATATTAAAGAGCCAGGGGGCAAACACCAGGATCCCCCACAGGCCCCAGACCACCGACGGGACCACGGCCAGCAGGTCGACCACGTACACGATCGGCCGGGCCCAGCGGCGCGGTACCACCTCGGTCAGCAGCAGGGCCATGGCCACGCTGATCGGCACGGACAGGATGATCGCGATCGCCGCGGTGATGATCGTGCCGTAGATAAAGCTCAACGCGCCGAAGCTGTTGGTCGCCGGGTTCCAGTCGACCGTGAAGATCTTCCAGCCCTGCGTGCTGAACCACGACGAGGCCTGCTGGCTGGTCGAGATCGCGATCAGGGCCAGGATCACCAGCACCAGCACGCCGGCCGCGGCCGCGAGGATCTGGAAGATACGGTCGCCGAGCGGGCGCCGGTGGGCCAGCGGGCTGGCGGACCCAGCCGGAGCGGCTGGGTCCGCCTGTGCCGCGGTGCTCATGACGACGACACCGTCTGAGCTGCTTGCATCACAGAATTCACCACTTACGAAGTGATCTTGTCCAGCTGGGCTACGGCCTTCTGGTCGAGGCTACTGGGCAGCGGCGCGAGACCGATCTGGGGGAGCAGCTTCTGGCCGTCGCCGAGCAGGTAGCCGAGGTAGGCCTTCAGGTTGGCCGCGTCGGCGGCGGTCGGCTGCTTGGCGTTGACCAGGTCCCACGACTGGTAGGTGATCGGGTAGGCGTTGGGGCCGCCCTGCCAGACCGCCGCGAAGGTCAGGTCGGGCTTGACGGCGACCGCGTCCGCGGCCGCCGTTGCCGACTCCGGCGACGGCGCGATGTACGAGCCGTCCTTGTTCTTGACCGAGGCGAAGGTCAGGCCGGAGGCCTTGGCGGTGGAGTAGTCCACGTACCCGATGGCGCCGGGGGTGGACTTGACGACCTGCGCCACACCCGGGTTGCCGCTGGCGGCGCGGGAGGAGGACGGCCACTTGATGGTCGAGCTGCTGCCCAGGGTCCAGGCGCTGCCGGTCGCTTCCACCAGGAACTCGGTGAAGTTCTGCGTGGTGCCCGAGGAGTCGGACCGGACGGCCAGGGTGATCGCCGTGCTGGGCAGGCTAACCCCGGAATTGTCGGCCTTGATCGCCGGATCGTTCCAGGTCTTGATCTTGCCCGAGAAGATACCCGCGATGGTGGCGGGCGACAGCTTCAGGTTGCTCACGCCCGACAGGTTGTACGCCATCGTGATCGGCCCGACGATGACGGGGAAGTACAGGATCGTCTTACCGGTGAAGCCGGACGCCTCCTTGGCGGGGATCGGTGAGTCCGAGCCCGCGAAGTTGACCGTCCCGGCGGCCAGGTCGGTGCGGCCCTTGCCGGAGCCGCCGCCGCCGTAGTTGACGGTGAGGTTGGGCTGAACCGACTTGAAGGCCGCGATGGCTTCCTGCTGGTAGGTGAGCTGGAACGTCGACCCGCTCCCGTTCAGCGTGCCGCTCAGGTTGGAGCCGCCACCGGAAGAGGAGGACGCACCGCCGCTCGCGGACGAGCCGCCTGAGGGGGAGCTGCTGCTCGATGAGGAGCAGGCGCCGAGGGTAAGCGCCAATGCGACGACGGAAACCCCCGCCGCAGTGACCTGCTGTCTGTAGCGAAGCCGCATATTCAGTACTCCTTTTTCCGGCCGCAATGAGAGCAGCCTCGGACGGCCGGTCAGCCTGTAATCCGTGGTGTGCGAGTACAGTTTGTCCGCGCCGACGGTACCTGCGGGCAAACGGAATGTGGACAGAAGGAAACCAGGAAGTTAAGTTATGGTGTCCTGGCCTGCGGCCGGTTAGCCGGCAGAGGTGAATCGGCGGCTGATGATGACCCGGAGCCACCGTGACGCGGGTTCGCCTTCGCACCTCGGCGGGCCAGTGTGATGCCCGCTGACCTCGGTCTTCTCCTCGCTCTACCGGAATCGGCGGCCCCCTGCGGCCCGACCGCGCTAGCTGCGAGGAGGCCGCCCGGCCCGGGCCCGGAGGAGTGCTCGTTCAGTTATATGACATCAAGTGGCCGTCTGTTCGTTCCCTTCTTGTTCAACTTTTGTTTACCTGCGCTGCGTAACAATGGGCGTGGACCGCCAAGACCTTGCTGACCGCGTAGCGGCCGCAGACGGGTGAGGGCAACGTTGTCATTGGACACGGGAAAGGCACAGCCGCCTTTCGGCACAAGCCGCGCGGGCATGCCCGCGATGGCCCCGACCGTGGCTGCTGGTGCCGTTGTTGTCCTCACGGCCTGCGGCAGTCCGATGCGCAGATCGCCAAGATCAGAGGCTGAGACGGAAATATGACCGCTGGCGCCGCCGGACGTGACCACCACCGGGTCCCTCCGCAGTCCGCTCCGCCGCCCGCGGAGGCGTCGCCGCCGGCGAGCGGGCCTGACGTGACGGGAGCACCGGTCCGGGCCAGCACGGTGCTGGCCGACCGGATGGCGGCCGCGCTCGTGCACCGGGAGCCAGGCTGGCGGCTACCCCGCCGTACCGCGCTGGCTAGGCGGTACAACGTCAGCCTGACGGAGATCGACGCCGCTCTGGGCGATCTCTCCCGGCGGTCCCTGGTCCGCCGGCTGCCCGACGGGCAGCTGTACCGGGCCAGCCCGGCCGACTACTGGATCCCCCTGGAGGGTGCGACCGGCCTCGGCACCCGGCTGGATCCGATGGGCGGCACGATCGCCTGCCAGACCCGGCACGTCTCGACCCGCGAGGCGCCCCAGGATGTGGCCTGGGCTCTGCATCTGCCCTGTGGCGCGCCGATCCGCGTGGTCCGGTGTGTCTGGGTGTCCGAGGGGGATCCGGCCGCCGTGTCAACGGCCTACCTGAGCGAACCGCTGGCCGGCCAGGACACCGAGCCGGGGCCGGAGGCAGGCCAGGAGGCAGAGCAGGAGTTCCCGTCGTTCGGCACGGTGCTGAACGCCGTACCCGCCGCCGCGGTGAGCGTGGAGATGTCCCCGCCGCAGCCGTCGATCGCCCGCAGCCTGCGGTTGTCGCCGGGGCAGCCGGTGATCACGGTCACGGTCAGGTTCGACGACCCCGCCACCGGCGAGCCCGCCGGGCTCACGATGGTCATGCTGAAGCCGGAGCTGTTCCGGGTCGCGATCGACACCTCGGAGGCGCCGGCTGGCAAGCCGTTAGCGGCCTCGTCCGGGCCAGCATCGTGGCCGCCATATCCTGACCCCAGCAAGGAGCGCCGCTGTCCGTAACCGGAGATGCTCATGATTGCGAATGAACGCTACTGAGGCGCCAACTAGAACGTCCTCATTACATCTGGCCGCCCGGACGGCGCGCCTGCCTGGACAGGCGCGCGTCACACCTGGGACGCTGGGAGCCGAGACGCCGGCCGAGGTCGTGACAGAGGCGGAACAGATGCCACGGCGTGCCCGTTACCTCGTCCCCAGGGGACTTCCCCGCCGCGACGAGGTTCTCGCTGTCTGCGTGGTGGCCGTGGTCCTCGTGCACCTCCTGTTCGCCCAGCTCACGATCGTTATCGCCACCGTGTTGTACCTGATCACCAGGGTGACCCGGTGGCGCCTGTCCTGGCTGACGGTTCCGGCGGCGGCCGCGCTGGCGTGGACCGCGGCGGTTGGCCCGCGGGCCGCGGCGGCCGGCTTCACCGCCGGACCCGCCCAGATCGTGGATTACCTGACCGCGAGCGGGCACCAGGCCGATCACCTGCTCCACTTCACCGACGCGTTCCGCGGCCTGGGAAACTGGCTGCCCCGGCAGCTTCCGCTCGCGCTGCTGGCCGGCACGGCGGAGGCCGCCCTGGCCGGCTGGCTGACCTGGCTGCACACCGACGAGTCGGATCTGCCCCCGGCCAGGCCGGGCCTGATCGTGGCGGCCCGGCGCGCGGCCACCGTCCGGGCCATCCGGTCTGGCGGCGTCGTGACCAGGGACGGCGGCAGCCTGGGGGTCGCCGCCGGGTCCGGCGCCCGGATCACGGTGTCCTGGGCCGAGGTAGCCGGAGGCGTCTCGGTGTGCGGTTCTTCCGGGCCGGACGTGCTGACCACCGGTTTCCAGCTGGTCTACGCCGCGGTCCGCCGGCGCAAACCGGTGCTCGTCGTCGACCACACGGCCGATCCCGAGCTGACCGGCAAGCTGGCCGCGGTCTGCGCGGCCGCCGGCGCACCGCTGCTGGTGTTCGGCGAGGACGGCGCGGCCGCCGGCGGGACCCGGGCGGCCTGCTACGAGCCGTTCCGGCATGGCGCCCCCGGCCGGCGCGCCGCGCTGATCACCGCCATGCTCAGCTGGGACGGGCCGGGCCGCCAGTACCGGCGCAGCTGCGTCTCCTACCTCGAGGACGTCTTCGAGTTGCTCGACGCCGCGCCCGGCGACGCGCGCGTTCCCGTGCTCGACGACGTGATCCACCTGCTCAACCCGGTGGCCATGCGAGCCCGGCTGGAGTACGTGCCCGCGGCCTACCCCCGCCGGGACGTGCTGGCCGAGCGGGTCCGGGTGTCGACGAGCCTGGTCACCGACGAGCCCGCCACCATCGCCGAGATGGGCCGGCAGCTGCGGGACGTCCGGGCGTCCCCGTTCGGCCGCTGGCTGCGCCCGTCCCCGGACGGCCAGGCGGCGGCCATCGACCTCAGCCGCGACGTGGCCGAACGCGCCGTCGTACTGTTCCGGCTCGGCGGGCCGCGCCCCGCCGAGAGCTGCGCCATGCTCACCCGCCTGGTCTGCCAGGACCTGCTGGCCGTGGGCTCGGCGCTGAACGGGATCGGCGTCGACGGTGACGGGATCATCTGGCTGGCCGAGTGCGGCGCACTACCCCGGCCGCCCGTCTCCGAGATGATCGCCCGCGGCCGGGATACCGGCCTGCCGGTCCTCGCGGCTACCACGTCGGCGCAGGTCGCAGCCGATCTCGCGGACATGGTGAACGTCGTGGTGGCGCACCGGACCCAGGACACCACCATGGCGGCGCACCTGGCCTCGATCGCACCTGACCCAGCCGGGGAGAGGGATCCCGCCATGGCCGGCGCCCTCGGACCGGCGTCGCCGGCCGCGTTGCGGGACGGCGAGTTCCTCCTGGCGGTGAAGCACCCGCCCCGGCTCGTGCCGCGCGGGCTCCTGGTACGGGCCAGGGTGCCCTCGGCCGCGGGGGGTAGTCCTGATCCCGCCGCCGCTCCCCGGCGCGCCTGGGAGGGAGCGTAGTGTCCCCCCGGACCGGCCGGCTGTGCCTCGGATGGCAGTACGCGCCCCCGTTCCCCGAGCCGGGGCCGCCGCCGCGCCGTCCCACGCCGCCCGCGCAGGAACGGCTCAACCCCGACTGGGCGACGGCCCAGCGCCGCGAGGAGAGCCTGCTCAACCGGCCGCTGAAGGCGGCCTTCTGCGTCGCCGTCGCGCTCGGCCTGACCTCGCTCGCGCTCGGCGTCGCCGGCGTGCTCAACGTCCTGGTGGCCGGGCTCGGGGTGATCTGCTGCCTGCTGATCGCGGCGGTCAGCGGATACGCCATCTGGCAAGGCGAGCGGGCGCTCCGCTCGAGGCTGGCCTCTGAGCAGGCGCGGGTCGGCAAGCTCCGGGCGGCCCAGGAGAGCCGGCTGTTCGCCTGGCAGGCCGAACACGCCGACCGGATGCGGGAGTGGCAGGAACTCCGGGTCGCCTACGAGCACCAGAAACGCTGGTACGCGGTCTGCGCGCCGGACGGGGTGCAGCGCGTGGATGTCGCGGGCGGCACGCTTTCCGGCTGGTCCGCGATGCTCACCACGGCCGGCGCGAACCTTCTGGCCGCGGGCGGCGAGATCACGGTGCTCGACCTGACCGAGGGCTCGGTCGCCCTGGACCTGATCGGCTTCGCCCGGGCCTCGGACATCGATCCGCTGGTCTGGGTGCTGCCGGACGACCTGCCCCGGCTGGACCTGGGCACCGGCCTGGGCCGGGACGCGCTCGCCGACCTGCTGGCCCAGGTGGCCAGCGTGACCGACGAGCAGGCTTCGGCCCGGGACCTGTCGCTGGACACGTCCGTCCTTGGCTGGGTCATCGACGTGCTCGCCGAGAATCCGCAGCGCCAGGCCACCGTCGCCGCCGTCACCGCCGGGCTGCGGGCGCTGGCCCAGGCCGGCGATCCGCGCGACGACGTGGCCGCCGGGCTGATATCCACTGGACAGGCCGACCGGCTGACCGCGATGTTCGGCCGCGCCGCCACCGAACGGGTGGTCCTCGAGCGGGCCTGGATCCTGGAAGCCCAGCTGCGCAAGCTCGCGCCGATAGGAACCGCGCTGGCTCCGCTGCCACGCAGCGCGCTGCGCGTGGTCGCCCTGGGCAAGCGGGTGGGCGCCGTGGGGAGCAGGGTGCTCTCGACCTACCTCACGGTCGCGCTGACCCACCTGCTGCGCGACACCGAGCCGGGGCAGCCCTGGCGGCACACGCTGTTCGTGCTCGGCGCGGACAAGCTGCGCGGCGACGTCCTCGACCGGCTCAGCGACGCGTGCGAGCGGTCGGCGACCGGGCTCGTGCTGGCCTATCGCGGCATCTCCCCGCACGTCAGGCAGCGGCTCGGCCGGGGCAACGCGGCGGTTGCCTTCATGCGGCTCGGGAACGCCGAGGAGGCCAAGGCCGCGAGCGAGCAGATCGGCACCGAGCACCGCTTCGTGCTCTCCCAGCTCACCGAGACGGTCGGGGTGTCCGTGACGGACACCACCAGCAGCGCCTACACCAGCACCACCGGGTCGGCGGACTCGACCTCCGCCTCGTGGTCGGAAAGCGAGGGCCTGTCCCGCAGTACCGGGCACGGTCACAGCGGCAGCCTGCTGCTGCCGTCGCAGACGAGCGTCTCGCGCAGCGTCCAGACCGGTGATTCGCGGAGCACCAGCGAGAGCGAGTCGGTCAGCACCAGCGTTAGCACGAGCACCGCCTGGGGGATGACGACGTCCAAGGCGGCCGGCGACAGCGAATCGCTCGCCCGGGCCATGCAGCGTTCCCGTGAATTCCTCGTCGAACAGCACGAGCTCCAGCAACTCCCGGCCAGCGCGATGATCATCACGTACGCGGGCCCGGCGGGCCGGCAGGTGGTCATGGCCGACACCAACCCGGGCATCGGCGTATTGGGCGGCACCACCGCGCTGACGCTCGAGGAATATCGCAGCCTGCCCGTCGCCGGCCCGGCGAAGCGAGAACCGGCGCCCGGCCGGGACGACGCGCCGCGCCCGGTGAACTGGCGCCGGGACCGGCCGCCGCCCAACCTCGGGCCGCCGCCAGAACGCCTGGACTGGCGCAAGCGACGCTCCTGACCGGGCGACCGGATAGCATCGGGCGCGATGAGCACGAGCAGCCCGCCCTCGCGGCGGTCCAGCCTTCCCCTCCGCGCCCGCCTGGCCACCACCGTCGGCGGCGCGGCCGGCCGGGCTTCCCGGCTGGCCGGGCGCGGCGACGGATCGGTCATCGGCGGGGTCATCGGGCTGCGGCTGAAACCCGATCTGCTCTCGCTGCTGGCGCGCGGGCGGCAGGTCGTCCTGGTCACCGGGACGAACGGGAAGACCACCACGACCAGGCTGATCACGGCGGCGCTCGGCGCGATGGGGCAGCAGATCGCGTCCAACGCGTTCGGCGCGAACATGGAAGCCGGGCTGGTTTCCGCGCTCGCCAAGGCCCCGGACGCCACCCTGGCTGTGCTCGAGGTGGACGAGAAGTACCTTCCGGCCATGCTGACGGCGACCGGCGCCCGGGTGGTGGTGCTGCTGAACCTGAGCCGGGATCAGATGGACCGCGCGGCGGAGATCTGGATGCTCGCCCGCCGCTGGCGGGCGGCGCTGGCCGCCGCCCCGGGCTGCCGGGTGATCGCGAACGCCGACGATCCGCTGGTGGCGTGGGCCGCCGGGGAGGCTCGCCAGGTCACCTGGGTGGCCGCGGGCCAGCGCTGGCACGACGACTCCTGGTGCTGCCCGAACTGCGGATCGCACCTGCGCCGCGACGACGAGGACTGGTACTGCGGCGAGTGCCCGAACCGGCGGCCTCCGGTCCGCTGGGCGCTCGTGGGTGACGAGGTGATCGACCCCTCCGGCCGGGCCCGGCCATTGGACCTGGCGCTGCCCGGCCGGGCCAACCGGTCCAACGCCGTGATCGCGTTCGCCGTGGCGGAGGTGTTCGGGATCAGCGTGACCCAGGCGATGGACCCCGTCCGGCAGGTCAAGTCGGTCGCCGGCCGGTACACGCAGGTGGAACGGCACGGCACGGCGCTTCGGCTGCTGCTGGCGAAGAACCCGGCCGGCTGGCTGGAGGCGCTCGACGTCCTGGTGCCGCCGCCGGTGCCCGTGCTGCTGGCGGTGAACGCCCAGACGCCGGACGGGAAAGACACCTCCTGGCTGTGGGACGTGGACTACCGCAGGCTGCGCGGCCGCCCGGTGTTCGTAGCCGGGGAGCGCAAGCTCGACCTGGCGGTCCGGCTGGAAGCCGACGAGGTGGCCTTCCGCATGGCCGATGGCATCGACGAGGCGATCGCGGCCGCCCGCAGCCCGTCCATGGAAGTGATCGCCAACTACACGGCGTTCCAGCAGATCCGCGCGGCGCTCGGGCGCGTCGGCTGAGGGGAGGCACGATGAGTGAAGGCGGGTACCGAACGGGCCCGGCCCAACGCGGTCCTTCGGCCATCCGGCTGGTCTGGGTCTACCCCGATCTGCTGAGCACGTATGGCGACCGGGGAAACCTGCTCGTGCTCGCCCGGCGGGCCAGGCTGCACGGCTTCGGAGTCGAGATCGCCGAGGTCAACTCCGACCAGCGCGTGCCCGTGGACGGGGACATCTACCTGCTCGGCGGCGGTGAGGACCTGCCGCAGATCCTGGCCGCGCGCCGCCTGGCGGCGGGCGGTCCGCGGGCCGGCCTGGCCGCGGCCGCGGCCCGCGGCGCGGTGGTCTTCGCGGTCTGCGCCGGCTACCAGATCGTCGGGACCGAGTTCGGCGGCGCGGAAGGCGAACCGGTCGCCGGATTGGGGCTGCTCGACATCAGCAGCGGCCGGGGGGAACGGCGGGGCGTCGGCGAGATCGTCGCGGACGTCGATCCGGCGCTCGGTGCCGGCCGGCTCACCGGCTTCGAGAACCACCAGGGTGTGACCCGGCGCGGGCCGGGGGCGAAGCCGCTGGCCACCGTCGTCACCGGCGTCGGCAACGGCGACGGGACGGAAGGCGCGTACGCCGGCCGGGTGGCCGGCACCTACCTGCACGGGCCTGCCCTCGTCCGCAACCCCGGCCTGGCCGACATGCTGCTCGGCTGGGTGGCCGGCCCGCTCCCGCCGGTCGACCCCCAGCAGGAAGGCCTGGTGCAGCAACTGCGCGCCGAACGCCTAGCCGCCCAGGGCGCCCCCGCCTAGCCCAGAGGGCAAACCGGCCTAAGTAGACCAGGGCCTGGGCGCCCTCGGTCATGATCTCGGCGACGAACGTGGCGGCCCCGGCGATCCTGATCCCGGTGATCAGGTCGTCGGCCTCGATGTTCCGGCGGGCGGCGCACTGGGTGCATACCGTCACCGAGCCCGCGGCCAGGATCCCGGCCAGCAGGTCGGCCAGGGGTGCAGCGTGCGGGAGCGAGAAGTCCCCGGCCCGGCCGGGCAGGCAGTACCAGGCCGACTCGCCGGTGAGCCACAGCGAGACGGGGACGCCGCTGGCCACCGCCGCCGCGGCGACCGTGAAGGCCTGGTTGCAGCGCTCCGGGTCTTCCTTGCCGACTGTGACCTTGATGACAAGAGAGCGCTCAGGCATGGAGAAACTCTAGCCGTGCGATCCGCCCGGGGACAGGCCGGATCGCCGTGGGCAAACGGCGCGCCGCCGGGCGGCGCGGGCGGCTCCCCCGTACACTGCCGCCTATGCATGGCATGCTGAGCGCCGCGATCGTGATCGGCGTGTTCGCCGTGTCCGCCGCGGCGTGCCTGTACCTGGCCGTGCGGGTGTTCGCGGCCGGAGGCCGGCGTGGCGATCCATCCTGACCTCGAGCCGCTGGCGTTCCTGCTCGGGCGGTGGGAGGGCGCGGGTATCGGCGGCTACCCGACCATCGAGTCGTTCCGGTTCGGGCAGGAGATCAGCTTCAGCCACAACGGCAAGCCGTTCCTCATCTACACCAGCCGAACCTGGCGGCTGGACGAGGAGGGACAGATCGGGCCGCCGCTCGGTACCGAGAGCGGGTACTGGAGGCCGCGTCCGGACAGCCAGGTCGAGGTGATGCTGGCGCATCCCACCGGGATCGTCGAGATCTACCTGGGCGAGATAACCGGCACCCGCATCGAGATGGCCACCGACGTGGTCGCCCGCACCGCCACGGCCAAGGAGGTCACGGCCGGGCACCGGCTGTACGGGCTGGTGGGCTCCGGCGGGCCCGCAGACCAGGATCTCGCCTACGCCTACGACATGGCCGCGGTCGGCCAGGAACTCCAGCCCCACCTTTCGGCCCAGCTCAAGCGCGTCAGCTCGGGGGAACAAAAATAAGTCCCCGGGCGACTCCGGTACCGCGCGGTCGCGCCGTACCGGGACCGACTGGACAAGGTCGGTCAGCCCGGGAACTCGGTGTCTGCCAGGTTTTAGCCGGCCGCCGCCCCACAGGACGTCATGCCGGCGGGTAGGCGGCTAGCTGGCAGCCACCTCACGAGTCCGTTGATCATGCATGCTTTCGGACCACCTCCTTTCCCGCTTACCTCGCACGTTATCCGCGCGGCGGGCGGGCAGGCAAGAGAATTTCGACGTGCACCCGATCACATCGGCCGAACTAGTATGAGCCCATGGACCGGGAGGTGGCCGTGCGCGGCTGGGACGAGCAGCTGCGAGCCCGCGGCTACCGGGTGACGCCGCAGCGCCAGCTCGTCCTGGAGGCGGTAGCGCGGCTCGATCATGCCACCCCCGAGGAGATCGGCGCCCAGGTCCAGCAGACCGCGCGCGGGGTCAACATCTCGACCATCTACCGAACCCTCGAGCTGCTCGAGCAGATCGGCATGGTCACCCACACCCATCTCGGGCACGGGGCACCCATCTACCACCTGGCCACCGACGCCGACCACGTGCATCTGGTCTGCCGCGACTGCGACCGGGTCACCGAGATCGGCCCGGACGCGATCCGCCCGCTGATTACCGCACTGGAGGACAGCCACGGCTTCGAAACCGACGTCGGCCATCTCACCGTCTTCGGCCGCTGCGCCGACTGCCGGACGGCCGCCGATGCCTGATCCTGGAAAGAGCCCGCTGCTTGGCTGGCCGGGAGCGGTGCCGGCCAGCTGGCCGGACGAAGGCGTGGCCGCGCACTACGGCGACCCGCTGCGCGAGCAGCGCGCGACCGAGGAGTCGGCGGGCGTGGTGGACCGGTCCAACCGCGGCGTCGTCCGGATCACCGGGCCGGACCGGCTGAGCTGGCTGCACAGCCTGACCAC
>Ga0207674_10005926_pt1 | contig 14455 bp, 10 predicted proteins | sample KBSCornC72_FD_184303 | JGI IMG/M metagenome (GOLD analysis project Ga0207674, IMG submission 184303) | Corn rhizosphere microbial communities from Kellogg Biological Station, Michigan, USA - KBS Corn C7-2 (SPAdes) (version 2) | ecosystem: Host-associated > Plants > Roots > Rhizosphere > Soil ... | reverse complement strand
TCAGACCTGAAGAGGTCAGACCTGAAGAGGTCAGACCTGAAGAGGTCAGACCTGAAGAGGTCAGACCTGAAGAGGTCAGACCTGAAGAGGTCAGACCTGTCGAGGTCTGACCTGTCGAGGTCTGACCTGTCGAGGTCTGACCTGTCGAGGTCTGACCTGTCGAGGTCTGACCTGTCGAGGTCTGACCTGTCGAGGTCTGACCTGGTCGGGTCGGATCTGGTGTCTGACCCCGAAGGGGCCCGGCTACGGATCAGCACGGAAACGGTTGTTCCACGTTGGTCGTCAGGAGTGCCGATCCCACTCATTTGTGCGCACGCTGCACTAAGTACCGGTGCCCGCGCTCACATTCGCAGTTACCTTTGAGGCCATGCCGAAGCCACAGCGCAAGGAAGAGATTCTGAAGTCCGAGCTCCCCCCGACGCTGCCCCTCATGGCGCTCCGGTCGACGATCGTGTACCCGCTGGGCACGATCGCCGTACAGATGGGGGCGCCCGAGAACCTCGCCCTGCTGCGGGGACACGAGGAGGCGGGGTTGGTGGTGGCGCTCGTGGTGGCGGGTGGGGATCACGACGACCCGATCGACTCACAGCGCTTCATCGGGCGCGTGGGCGTGGCGGCGCGGGTGCACGAGCGGATCAACCTCCCGGGCGACACCGTTCAGATCACCCTCCAGGGGTTACGGCGCATCGTGGTCGAGGGGATCGACCGCACGGAGCCGTACCCGATCGCGTCGATCCGCGCGGCGAAGGAGACGCCCGCCGACCCGGCCGAGCTCGACGACCTGGTGACGCGCGTGGTGTCGGCCGCCGAGACGCTGGCCGAGCTCGTGGACCGGATCCCGGACGAGGTGCCGGCGATCCTCAAGATGAACGTCTCGGATCCGGGGCGGTTCGCCGACCTGGCCGCGACGAACATGAACTTCCGCATCTCGGACAAGGACGAGGTGCTGCAGCGGCTCGACGTCGGGCAGCGGCTGCGCTTCATCCTCAATCGCCTCGAGCGCGAGGTGGCGCGCGCACGCGTGATGGAGGACGTGAAGCGCCAGACCGAGATCAAGATCGAGCAGCACCAGCGCGAGTTCTATCTGCGCCAGCAGCTGCGGGCGATCCAGGCGGAGCTGGGCGAGGCCGACCCGGGGGAGAAGGAAGCCGTCGAGCTGCTGAAGAAGATCGACGAGGCGAAGCTTCCCGAGCGCGTAGGCCAGGAAGCGCGCCGCGAAACCGAGCGGCTACGCCAGCTTTCGCCGGCGTCGAGCGAGTATCAGGTCATCCGCACGTACCTCGACTGGATCCTGGCGCTGCCGTGGAACAAGCGCTCGGGGGACGAGGAGATCGCGCTCAAGAAGGTCGAAGAGACGCTCGATGCGCGGCACTACGGGCTGAGCGAAGCGAAGGAGCGGATCATCGAGTTCCTCGCCGTGCGCAAGCTGCGCGGGGGCGACCCGCATGGGCCGATCCTGTGCTTCGTCGGCCCACCGGGTACGGGGAAGACCTCCCTCGGCGAGGCGATCGCCGGCGCAATCGGGCGCGAGTTCTATCGCATCTCGGTGGGCGGCGTACGCGACGAGGCGGAGATCCGCGGGCATCGGCGCACGTACGTCGGCGCGCTGCCCGGCATGCTGATCCAGGCGCTGCGCCGCGTGCAGGTGAAGGATCCCGTGCTGATGATCGACGAGATCGACAAGATGAGTGGCGGCGGCCCCTCCGGGGACCCCACCGCGGCGATGCTCGAGGTGCTGGACCCGAACCAGAACGACGAGTTCGTGGACCACTACCTGAACCTGCCGTTCGATCTGTCGGGAGCGCTGTTCATCTGCACGGCGAACAGCCTGTACGACATCCCTGCTCCGCTGCGCGACCGTATGGAGATCATCCGGATCGCTGGTTACACGGTGGAGGAGAAGGTCGAGATCGCGTGGCGCTACCTGCTTCCGCGCCTGCTCGAGGAGCACGGGATCAGCGACAAGGACATCCAGTTCACCGACGAGTCGCTCTCGTTCATCTCGAACCGCTACTCGCGCGAGGCGGGGCTGCGGAACTTCGAGCGCAATCTCGCGGCGATCATGCGCAAGCGCGCGCGCCGGAAGGCGGAGGGCGAGGAGGGCGCGTGGGTGATCGACAGCGAGAAGGTCGAGGAGATCCTCGGCATCCCGCGCTACGCGGTCGAGGAAGCGGAGCTGATCCCCGAAGTCGGCGTCGTCACCGGCCTCGCGTGGACGGCGACGGGTGGTGACCTCATGGTCATCGAGGCACTGCGCATGCCGGGCAGCGGGCGGCTCACCGTCACGGGGCAGCTCGGCGACGTGATGCGCGAGAGCGTGGATGCAGCGTACTCGTACGTGCGCTCACGCGCGGCGCAGATCGGCATCCCCGAGGCGGCGTTCAAGGACTACGACGTCCACGTGCACCTGCCCGCGGGCGCGATCCCGAAGGACGGACCGAGCGCCGGGATCACCCTGACGCTGGCGATCGCCAGCGCGCTGTCCTATCGCCCGGTGCGACGCGACGTCGCGATGACGGGCGAGGTGACGCTCCGCGGCAAGGTGCTCGAGATTGGTGGGGTGAAGGAGAAAGTACTGGCGGCCTATCGTGCGGGCCTCCGGCAGCTCATCATGCCGAAGGCGAACGAGAAGGACCTGCGCGACGTGCCGGACGAAGTGAAGGCGCAGGTGACGTTCACCTTCGTCGAGCGCATGGACGAGGTGCTCCGACTCACGCTATTGCCGCCCCCCGAGAGCGACACCGCGCCGCCGGACGACGCGCGCGCGCTCGGGGGCGCGCACGCCGAGAGTCCGGCGCACCTCCCGGTGGCGACGGAGCCCGGCGCATCGGTGTCGTCGGTCGTGTCACCGGATGGGCCGTCGATCGACAACGGCGCGCATCCGGAGCCGACGGACAACGTGGTCACTTCCCGAGGGTGATTCCGGCGGGATCGACGACGGTGCTCCCCATCGCGTCGGGGAGATCGGTGTAGATCACGAGCGCACGATCGCCGATGCTCTGCGGCTTGATCGTGATCGTGCGCCCATTGCTGGCGAACGTTGCTCCTCCGCCGGGGAGCTGGCGCTCGGGCGACGCGGTGCGGAGCCGTACGACGCGTGAGAGGGCATCCGAGAACTCCGCCGCGTCGATCGCCGAGTCCCAGACGATCGCCCACACGAAGCCCGTGCCGCCCTTCCCCTCGACGACCATGAAGCGGTCGCCATCCCATCCCTCGGCGGCGCGCGCCGACGTGGCGGCATCCTTCAGCCAGCGGTAGAGCGCGAGCCGCGTCCCGAACTCTCCCATGTCGTTCTCGTAGACCTTCGTCGCGCCGCGCGGCGCGGGGAGGTTCACGACCGTCGGCTCGTCGGCCGGCGTGCCGAGGAACTTCGCCGGATGCATCACCTGCTCGGTGGAGCGCGGGATGTCGGCGAAGAGGTTCACGTTGCCCTTCTTCTCCTTGACGCGATTCACGAACTCGGCGCCGCTCAGGTAGGGAAAGAGCAACGACTCCTGGATGACCATCGGCGCCGTGGCGAAGACGGGCATCTCGCCCTGCCGATTGCGGATCTCCTCGCGAATGCGCTCCCACGTGCCCGGCAGGCGCGCCTCGATGTTCTCCGCTCCACCGAGCATGATGGAGAGCTGCTCGAACTGCGCCTCCCCCTCGATGAGCGCCTGCGCGGCGGCGAGGCGATCGTTGTCGGTGCTCGCCTTCTGCAGCGAGTCGAGGTTGGCGTATTGATCCTGCAGCGCGTGCACCAGCTCGTGCGTGATGGTGACGCCGACGATCTGCTCGTCGGCGCCATTCACGACGTAGAGCGTCTTCGCCGCCGGATCGTAGTAGCCGACGACCTGCTCGGTGAGGATGCGCAGGAGGAAATTGCGCAGGTTCATCGTGTCGGGGATGAGCCCGAGCAGCTTGTACGCCTTCTCCTCACCGGCGAGCTCCGTGGACGGCGTCTCCTCGTCGAACTTCTTGAGCAGGAAATCCTTCACCTGCTCCCTCGTGCGGACCTCGACCTTGGGCGGCGTCCTGAACTTCAGCCCCGTCGCCTTCTCGATGCGTGGGATCGCCTCGGCGACCTCGCGCGCATACGGCCCCTTGCCGTCCGCATCGCCGCCGCGGGTGCACGCGGCGAAGAGGAGCGCGGCGCCGAGCATGGCGTATGGCGAGTAGCGCACGCTCACTCCTCCCACTCGACGGAACGTCCGATCATGAGGCCGACGACGCGGGCGACATCGTGCCCGCGTACGACGATCCCTTCATCGAGCAGCTGGCGTTCGAGCTCGATGTCGAGCGCGGCGCGGTCGGCGCCGGTCGGCTCCTCGGGAGGGCGCGTCGGGGCCGGCGCCGCGGCACGCGCCGGAGCGGGGCGATCGGCGAAGGTCTCGACGGGCGCGGGGCGCGTGAAGGCGGCTTCGATCTCCGCGCCGAGGCGCTCCAGGACGGCGAAGCCGTCGCGCGCGATCCGGTCGATGTTCTCGCTCCCCGTGCCGCGCGGCGCATCCGCCGTCTCGGCTGGGGCGCGGCGTCGCCAGGCGCGTCGCCGCGCGATGAGCGACTCGAGGTGCGGTGAGTAGGTCGCGGTGGCCTGCGTGTGCGCGCACGCCTCGTCGAGCGCGTCGATGGCCTTGTCGGGGCGGCGGCGATCGGGCACCCAGATGTCGGTGAGCTCGATGGCGGCGCGGATGGCCGCGTCGGTGATGACGACGTGATGGTGCTGCGCGAGCGACGGAATGCGCGTGCGCAGGATCTCGAGCGTCTCGGCGGGGGAGAGCTCGCGGACGGCGATCTTCTGGAAGCGCCGCTCGAGGGCGGGATCGCCAAGGATCCAGCGCTCGTACTCTTCATCGGTGGTCGCGCCGAGCATGCGGAACTCGCCGCGCGCGAGGGCGGGCTTGAGCATGTTGGCGGCGTCCATCGCGGACCCGTTCGCGCTCCCCTGGCCGATCAGGTTGTGCATCTCGTCGACGAAGAGGAGGACGTCGCCCGCATTGCTCGTCTCGGCGACGAGGGCGCGCAGGCGCTCCTCGTACTGGCCGCGGTAGGTCGTCCCGGCAAGCAGCGCGACGGAGTCGAGCGAGAGGAGCCGCAGGTCGCGCATGGCGATCGGAACGGCGCCCGACGCAATGCGCTGGGCGAGCCCCTCGGCGATGGCCGTCTTGCCGACACCGGCGGCGCCGACGAGCGCCGGATTGTTCTTGCCCTGCCGGAGGAGGATGTCGATGGTGCGGGCGATCTCCTCGTCGCGGCAGCGTACCTGCTCGAGCCGACCGGCACGCGCGTCGGCGGTGAGGTCGCGCGTGAAGCGCGCGAGGGCACCCGAGTCGGAGCGTTCGGAGTGGAAGGAGTCGTCGATCATCGAGGAGATGAGGGAATGCGGGAATGGGGGAATGCGAACACGCGGGCGCGGCGGGCGCAAGGAACACGCCGACCATCACTGGCGCGCGGCTCGCAACGGGGCGTACGCGACGGTCCCCGACACAGTTTCCTACCCCAATCGCGCGAGTTCGGCTGCGCGAGCAGTACGGCCGCGATCAGTACGGAGTCAGGAAGACGCGGCCGAGGAGGCGGTCGCCCCAGAGGAGCATCACGACGGCGGCGGGGGCGAGGAAGACGCCGAAGGGGACGAGGGGGAGCCGCAGCTTGTCGGGAGCGGAGCCGAGGGCGAGCTCGGTCTGGCTGGTCGTACGGCCGCGCCCACGGCGGAGCATCGCGATGGGATATACGATGGCAAGGAAGGCGACCGCGCCGATCGTGGCGCCGACGAAGATCGTCGCGATGGCACGGGCCGGCCCGAGTGCGGCGCCGACGAAGGCCATGAGCGTCATGTCGCCCATGCCCATCGCCTCACGCCCGAGCGCCGCCTCGCCGAGCCAGCCGACGATGGCGATGAGGCCCGCACCGGCGCAGGCACCGACGAGCGCGTCGAAGGGACCGGCGAAGATGGTCGAATCACCGAGGAATGGCGCACTTACAAAGGGCGCGAGCAGTGCGCCGGCGAGCATCGCGAGCAGCCCCGTGATCGTGTAGCCGTCGGGGATGAGGTAATGCTGCAGATCGGTGATCGCGACGCCGAGGAGGAGCGTGACGAAGAGGCCGAGGCGGAGCGCGGTAAAGGTCGCGCCGTACTGGTGCACGATGAACGCCCAGATGACGCCAACAAGGAGCTCTACACCAGGATAGATGGCGGAGATCGGCTCGGCGCAGCAGCGGCATTTGGCGCGCAGCACGATCCAGCTCAGGAGCGGGATGTTCTCGAACCACGCGAGCTGGTGCCCGCACTTCGGACAGCGCGACCGCGGCCGGACCACGCTCAGCTCGTGGGGCCAGCGGGCGATGCACACATTCAGGAACGAGCCGACGCAGAGCCCGAACACGAAGGCGTACGCGGTGGCAAGCGCGGGAGGCATCACGTCCTGAGCTGATAGAGGAGGATACCCGTCGCGACGGCCACGTTGAGCGATTCGACGGTGGAGCTGATCGGCAGCGACACGCGATGTTCGACGCGCGCGAGGCCTTCAGGGCTCAGGCCAGCGCCTTCGTTGCCGACGAGAATTCCGAGCCGTGCGGGAGGAGTCATCTCATCCAGAGGGGTGCCCGCCGCATCGGCGCCCCAGAGGGCAACGGCGTTGGCCGAGAGGAACGTATCGAGCTCGGCCCAGGTAGACATCAATGCCGGGCGATGAAAGAGCGCGCCCATCGCACTTCTGACGACTTTCGCGTTCCAGAGGTCAACGGTGCCCGGCATCGCGAGGACCGCAGTGGCATCGAGCGCGGCGGCGGTGCGGAGGATGGTGCCGACGTTTCCCGGATCCTGGACCGCATCGAGGACGACGAGGCGGGCACGCTCGGGGAGGGTCAGATGGGCGAGCTTCGCATCGGGGATCTCGCCGATGGCAAGCACCCCCTGCGGGGAGTCGGTTTCGGCGGCACTGGCGAACTCACGCTCGTCGACCTCCGTGAGCTCGACGCCACTGCGGCGGGCGCTCTCGAGGAGCGCTGACCCGCGCAGTGCGCCGGCCAGCTGCGGTGCGACGAGCATCCCGCGCACAGGCAGGGGGGAGCGGAGGAGCTCCTCGACGGCACGCACCCCTTCCGCGACGAAGAGCTGCTGTCGCTCGCGGGCCCGCCGGCGCCTGAGGTCGCGGGCTAAGGTGAGTAACTTCAAAGCGTTACGTTAAATGCCGTGCAGGAATGGCTCTTGCTCACGTTCGCCGCAACCGCTTCGACCGGGAGACACGATGAGAAAACTAGCTGTGTTGGCGTTGGCGGTGACACTGACGGCCTGTAGCGTCTCGACGCAACAGGAGATCGACATGGGGACGCAGTACGCGCAGCAGATCAATGCGCAGCTTCCGATCGTAAACGACCCGGAGGCCAACCGATACATCAACGTGCTCGGCGACTCGATCGCGAAGCTGACGTCGCGCACGGACATCCCGGATTGGCACTTCTACATCGTCGACAGCAAGGAAGTAAACGCGTTCGCCGTACCGGGTGGATTCATCTACGTGAACCGCGGCCTGATCGAGCGGACGCAGCGGATGGACCAGCTCGCGGGAGTGCTCGGCCACGAGATCGGCCACGTCGTACGCCGGCACTCGATCAAGCAGATGCAGCAACAGCAGGGGGCGAACATCGGTGTCACGCTGGCGTGCATCCTCACGCGCATCTGCGACAACCAGGCGGGCCAGGCCGCGATCCAGGTGGGGGGCACGGCGCTCTTCGCCAAGTTCAGCCGCGCGGACGAAGCCGAAGCCGACGCGGAAGGGATCAAGAATGTGGTGCGGGCGGGGATCAATCCGAACGGCATCCCGGAGATGTTCGAGATCCTGATCGCCGAGCGGCAGTCGAATCCGTCGGCGGTGGAGGGATGGTTCTCGACGCACCCGCTGGAGGAGGACCGTATCGGGGCGACGCGCGCGCAGATCGCGCAGATCAGCCCCGCGATCATGCGGACGCTGCGCACGGACTCGCCGCAGTATCAGACGTTCAAGAAGCGCATCCAGTCGCTTCCGCCGTCGCCGACGCCGCGCGCGTCGCGCTAGCGCGCGAGAGGAGAGCCGTGCGAGATGCGCCGCGTCGTCACGCGGCGCATCTTTCGTTTCATGGCTGACTCTCCACGCGTGATCGCGCTGACGATCGCCGGCTCCGACTCCGGCGGCGGCGCCGGGATCCAGGCAGACCTGAAGACCTTCATGCGATTCGGCGTGTTCGGCACCTCCGCGATCACCGCGGTGACGGCACAGAACACGCTCGGCGTGCGCGCGTGGGAGCGTGTGTCGCCCGCACTGGTGCGCGCGCAGATCGACGCCGTGGCGACGGATCTGCGGCCAGGCGCGATCAAGTCCGGGATGCTCGGCGACGCGGAGGTGGTGCGCGCGGTTGCCGACGGCGTGCGTGCCAACGCGCTGCGGCCCTACGTGCTCGACCCCGTGATGGTCGCGACGTCGGGCGATCCTTTGCTCGAACCGGACGCAGTCTCGGCAATTATCGAGGAGCTGTTCCCGCTCGCGACGCTGGTGACGCCGAATCTGGACGAGGTCGCGATCCTGACCGGCGAGCGGCCAGCGGACGTCGCCGCGATGGAGCGCGCCGCGCGGTATCTGGTGACGAAGCGGGGGGCGCGGGCCGCGCTCGTGAAGGGGGGACATCTCGCCGGCGCCGAGCTGGTGGACGTGCTGTTCGACGGGCGTAGCGTGCGGCGTTTCACGCACGAGCGGGTGGACACGACGAGCACGCACGGCACGGGGTGCACACTCTCGGCCGCGATCGCGGCGGGGCTGGCGCTGCGCGTGCCGCTGGAGAACGCGGTGGAGCTGGGCCTCGAGTACGTGCGACGCGCGATCGTCAGCGCGCCGGGGCTTGGGTCGGGGCACGGGCCGTTGAATCACTTCGCGTAGCCGCGCACGACTCGAAGGGGATCCGGCCCAGGAGTGAGTCGTAGTACGCGATGGAGTCGGGCGCGGGCTGGCCGTACTCGAGCTCTCGTGCCTGTGGCGATCCTTCACGCTGCGCCCAGCGGACGAACTCGACGAACTTCTCGGCGCGCTCGGGGCTCAGACGCGCGGGATCGAGCACGAGCCAGGTGACGGCGGTGGCCGGATAGGGTGCGTCGCCGGCGCCGGGGAGGACGAAGTCCCCTTCCCTGCCGCGGATCGCGGCGACGGCGAGGTGGTTCTGGCGTGCATAGCTCAGCTCCATGTAACCGATCGCGCCGATCCGCACCTTCACCTCGAGCGCGACGCCGGCGTTCCCTTCGGCGGGAATCCCGACAGGCCACTGCACCTCGCTGGTGTCTCCCGCCTGGCTCACCGTCCAGCGGCCGCTCGTGGAGAGGAAGTCGCTGAAGGCGCGGCTGGTGCCGCTGCCGTCGGCGCGGTGCACGACGACGATCGGCACGCTCGGGAGGGGGCGGCCGGGATTCAGGGCGCGGATGCGCGGATCGTTCCACCGCTTCACGCGTCCCGAGAAGATGTCGGCGAGCGTCGCGACGTCGAGGCGCAGCGCGGTCGCCGAGTCGGGAGATGGCGGCAGGTGGTAGCCGAGGACGAGCGGTCCGCGCACCATCGGAATGACGACACGTCCGCATCGTGCGCGGCCGGCTGCGGCGCGCGCGATGGAGGGTTTGTCGGTCGCGGCGAAATCCGCTTCGCTGCGCTCGAGGAGGCGGATCCCCTCGGACGAGCCGACGGCGAAGTAGTTGATCCGCACTCCCTCACGCCGCTCGAACTCGGCGAACCAGGCGCGATACAGCGGATACGGGAAGGTGGCGCCGGCGCCCGTGAGGTCGGCCACGCCTGCCTTGCGAGGAGGGGGATCCTTCGGGGCGCAGGCGAAGGTCGCCACGAGCGACGCCGCCAGAATGACCGCAGCGAAAGTGCAGATCCCTCGAGGCCGTTGGAGGACGATCCCTTCGACTCGCTTCGCTCGCTCGGGATCTGCGCTCGCGCGGGATGACATCAGACGGCGAGTCGGCGCGTCACAGCCGGTTGGTGTAGCTGAGGAACTTGTAGACGCCCCCGAGCTCGACGATGGAGCCGAACATGAGTCGCGTCGTCGTGTCGCCCTTTGCGTCGACGATGCGGACGAGGCAGCCGGCGTAACGCGTGATGCGACCCTCGTGCAGCACGCGCGGATCGCACTTGTGAGCGACATAGCTGACCGGCTTGCCGCCCATCGTGCGAAGGAGCTTGGTCAGACCATCGGTGCTCGGATTCTGGATCAGGCTCCAGGCGAGCTGCGGCGGCTGGTGGTACGGCGCGCGCGCGTACGGCGAGACGGGATAGTAGAGGTCCGCGAACTCGCGCCCGTGGACGACCATGGTGCGGAACGCGTTGGTGTCGCTCGCGGCGAGCGCGGTGACGAAGCGGCGCACGAGCGCCTCACGCGACGGGCTTCCGCCGCTGAAGACGAGGGCGCTGTCGCCACCGAGTGCCTTGCGGAAGCGGCGGAGCTCCTCGTCGACGGGGAAGATGGAATCGACGACGTAGCCGGGGAGTGTGCGGTTGATCGAGTCCTGGCGCGCGCGGCGCAGCTCGTCCGCGCGCGCGGAGTCGCGTGCCGCGGCGCTCGGCCCGGGCGCCGCGCTGGCGACGAGCACGGCGGGCGTCGCCGGCGATTGCTCGCTCGAGCGCGGTCGGTCGCGACAGCCGGTGAGGACCGCGGCGGCGAGGAAGGACGCGAACAGTCGTCGAGCAGTGATGCAGCGCATCTGGAGAGTCATCAATGTGGGTTCAACACGCACGGAGCCGCCGGCCACTCGGCCGACGACCCCGTGCGGAGTCGAGCGAGATCAGTTGCGGGCGTAGTTCGTCCAGCCCGCCCACCACTTGTCGGTGCCGCCAGGCGCCACCGCGCCCTGGTAGGCCGTCGCGGTGACGAAGGTGCCGGCCTTGGTGGCGATGGCGCCGGTGAAGGCGTTGAGGCCGCCGGTCGCGATGGCCGAACCCGCGGCGGGAGTGAAGTCGAACGACGAGATGTCCGTCGGCGCCGTTCCGACCGCGGGGATCGTGGTGAAGATCGACGCGGCGGTGGCGGTGCTCAGCGTCAGGCTGTTCGCCGTCGAATCGAGCTCGAACTGCGACGTGCCGTTCGGTGTCTGGAACAGCTTCGCGTTGACCTCGGCGAAGAAGATGTTCCTGAGCTGGAGGTCGGCGGTGGCGGACGGCGTGGGCGTGGCACCGGCGCGATCGTAGGTCGCCTGATCGCGGAGCGAGATCCCGTCGGCGGGCCAGCGCGCGACGACACCGTTGACGTAATAGCCGCCGGTGCCACGACGCAGCATCATGCCGTGGCCGCCGCTCGCGCCGACGCAGGAGGCCTGCCCGCAGCCGATGAGGGTGAAGTTCGCGACGAGCGGGATGGTGAACGGAGTCGAGTTGAAGCCGAGGTCGCAGCCCGTGCCGTTGCAGCCGTCGTTCTCGATGCCCTCGATGTCGACGGAGTAGAAGCCGGCGCCGGTGCGCGGCGTGAGCTGCACCGTGTTGATGCCGATCAGGTACTGCATGCGCCCCTGCCAGCCCTCGGACATGTCGAAGGTGTCGTCGGCCGTCTCGAAGGCGATCAGGTGATCGACGTCGAAGCCGCCGCCGAAGAACTCGTAGGCATCGTCGAGTGGGATGAGCGACTCGAGATACGAGGCGCGCGTGCCGGAGCCGATCGCGCAGAAGGTGAAGGCGTTGAACTCCTGGTCCTGGAGCGGGGCGAAGCCCGCGAACTCGACGCGCACGTACTTCAGGGTGCCCGAGTTGTCGGTCGCGACGTTGCCGCCGTTGTACTGCACGGTGTAGTTCTTTCCGCCGACGACGGTGTTGCCGTCGGTGCCCGTACCCTCGACGTTCACGACGCCGGAGCGGTTGTTCGGCGCGTTGCCGACGAGGAGGAGGCCGCCCCAATCGCCAGGCTGGCGCTGCCCCGCGGCGCGCGACGAGGTGAAGACGATCGGCGCCGTCGCGGTACCGACGGCCTCGATCCTGGCGCCCTTCATGATCATGAGCGCCGAGCCGAGGGTGTTGTAGTCGCCGTAGATCTTCGTGCCGGGCTGGATCGTGAGCGTCGCGCCGTTGGCGACGTGGATGAAGCCCTTGAGCGTGTACGCCGTGTCGGCGTAGAGCGTCCGGCTCGCCGTGACGTCCGTGCTGATCGTCGCGTCGGCGAACCCGAAGTTCTTCGTCGTCACGGATGCCTCACCGGAGGCGATGCTGCGCAGGCCTCCGCGGTTGGTGATGACGTGGTAGCGGTATGCCGTGTTCGCCTTGAGGGCGGTGTCCGTCCAGGTCACGGGGCCAGCGGAGGTCGGCGCCGGCACCGAGCCGACCGCGGCGAACGCACCGGTGCCCTCGGCGCGCTCGATGTCGTAGCTGTTGTCGCCGGCTGTGCTGTTGAAGGTCAGGTCGACGGAGGTCGTGCTCTTCGCCGTCGCGGCGAGACCGAGCACGGGGGTGGGGGTACTGGGGCCAGTGCTGCCATTGTCGCTACCGCACGCCGCGGCGCCGAGCATGAGCACTGCCGCGGAAGCGGCGAGTGTCCGGCCAATGAGCGTCATGCCAATCCTCGAGAGGAAGAGATGAATCGTGTGTGATCGAACTGGAAACGCGGCGGAGGTCGCCATGCACGAATCAACGGGCGAGATGTTGGGAGCGCGTTACGCGGTGGTCACGAACAGGTCACGCGCACGCGATGGTCTCGTCGCGAGCGGCGGGACCATCGCCGTGCTCGCCGGTCACCGCTGCCACTGGAGTCCGAGTCCCACGATCCGGCCGGCACGATAGAACTCGCGCTGCACCGTGCCCTGCCGCACCTCGTAGGGCGCGTCGAGCAGATTCTTCATGTCCCAGCGCAGCATCACACCGCCGCTGATCGCCTGTCGCAGCGAGAAGTCCAGCACGTTGCGCGACTGCTCGACGACGTCGGGGAGCGGCGTGCCTCCTGCCGCCGCGATGCGCTCGCCGACGCGATTGAACAGCAGCGTGGCAGTCGACGACCCGCTGCGCGACGCATAGGTGAGCCCGGTGTTGAGGACGTACGGCGCCTGCCCCACCATCCGGCGGCTGAGGTTCGTCGCCGAGGCTTTCGTGCTGTCGAACAGGTGGATCTGGCTCTCCATCACCGTGACGTTGCTGAACGCGGTGAAGGGCTCGAAGAAGCCACCGAGTGCACCGAGGTGCTTCCGCAGCTCGAGCTCGACGCCGTAGTTGTCGGCGCTCTCCGCATTGGTGTAGAAGACGAAGCTCGTGCCGCCACTGCCGGAGCCATACACGCGCTCGATCGGGAGGTCGAACTTCTTGGCGAAGAGGGCGACGCTCAGGATCTCACTGGCGCTGGGGTAGAACTCCCAGCGCGCGTCGACGTTCGTGACGCGGGTGCGGGAGAGATTCTCGTCGCCCTGCACGTTCTCCCCGCCGACGACGTCGCGGCTGATGATCGGCGAGAGCTCGCGATACTCGGGGCGCGCGAGGGTGCGCGACCCGGAGAGCCGGAGCTGCTGGCGCTGGGTGAGCTGGTAATTCAGTCCCAGCGAGGGGAGCAGATCGTTCCAGCGCTTCACCGTGTTGACCGGTGCGCCAAGGGTGGAGATGGCGCCGACCTCGAGGTTGTCGCGCTCGTAGCGGACGCCGCCGACCGCATGGAGCGCGGAGAGGATCGGGACGTCCGCCATCACGAAGCCCGCCGTCAACCGGTCGCGCGCGGTGTACGAGCCGCCCTGCGACAGCGGCCCGACGTTGAAGTAGCTCGCATCCGGGGTGCTGAAGCGGCCGTCGAAGATCTGCTCGAGTGGGAGGGCGAGCTGCTCGGGGGTGAGGTTGCGCGCGCTGATCGCGTACGAGAGGCTCTGCGCGTCACGCGAGGTATGGCGCGACAGGCCGCCGACCTTGATCACGATCGGCGCGCCAGCCTTCCCGAAGGTGAGCGTGTACTTGCCCGAGTACTCGTGGCTGTTCTCGTTGAGGTCGGAGAAGGTGCGCACCGCGCTGCCGCTGCCGCCGCTGTACCAGTGGAGCACCTGGGGTCCACCGGCCGTCTCCTGATCGATCGTCTGTACGAAGGCGGAGCGATCCGGCTCGTAGCGCCGCACGCCGCTCGCCGTGGCCGACCAGTCGAAGCGATGCATCGAGCCGATCTGGTGCTCGCCGGTGAGCTGCCCCGAGTAGACGCCGCGCTCCGTGTACTGCATGCGCGTGATCTGCACCGGGATGGCGTCGGCGGCGAACATCCCCGACTCGACCCGCGCCTCGTTGTCGGCCGAGCGGTTGAACAGACCGTTGAAGGAGATGCGCGAGCCTTCGTTGATCAGCGTGCTGAGATTGGTCAGGCCGCCCCAGAGGACGCTCTGACTCGTCGTCGAGCCGGTGAAGCGGTCGATCTCGACCGTCTCGCCCTTGGTCGTGCCGCGATCGGCGAGGGCGCGTACCTGCCCGTCCTTCAGGTCGGTGCCCGAGGAGATCGTGCCGGAGAAGAGGTAGCC
>Ga0207674_10005925_pt1 | contig 14457 bp, 9 predicted proteins | sample KBSCornC72_FD_184303 | JGI IMG/M metagenome (GOLD analysis project Ga0207674, IMG submission 184303) | Corn rhizosphere microbial communities from Kellogg Biological Station, Michigan, USA - KBS Corn C7-2 (SPAdes) (version 2) | ecosystem: Host-associated > Plants > Roots > Rhizosphere > Soil ... | reverse complement strand
CGTCGTATTGGATTGCCAATGATAGACATCCGAGGTTGAGCCGCCGGGATAACGCAGCAGGGAGACGCCAGCGTTTTTTACTTCGGTGCTCGCCGCGCTATCCAGAAGGTTGCCGTCCCACACGGCGGTGTTGAGTCCTTTACTGGCAGTCGTCAGCGTGCCTGATGACTGGCTGGTATTAATCGTCACCTGCGCAGCCGTTGCGCTTGCCGCGTGTGCTGAGAGAGCCAGTGGACTCAAGGCGAGCAGAGAGACAAGCAAGAGACAAATGGCCCCTGCACAAGGTATCCATTTCGCCCGTTTCCCCGGTAAATGGATACCGATAACCTTCATCATAATAAATTCCCTTTTCTCCAGGCAGCGTGTAAGCACGAGCCTGGCGTACTCTGTCTCAATCCTAAGCAGAGCAACCGTAACCGTTCACGTAAACGCTTACGCATAGATGCCAAAAAAGACCTCTGCGCTTCGCGAGAGGCTGAATTCAGGCAGCGGAACTGGTGAAACTGAATGATTGCAGCATTTGCATAAAGCTCACGTTTGCCTGCCCAAACGTCGAGGCTGAACCATAATACTCAATCTGATAGGTGACGGTATTTTTTGACTGCGGCGGGTAACTCGTGACCAGCAAGAAGAGATTGCCCTGTGCGCCGGGATCGGCTGTGGTCAGAACCCCCGTCTCACTGAGCTGAATCCAGGTCACTTTGCCTGTGATAAAGGTTGGGGGAACGGTAACAGCCTGTGCGTGCGTGAATAAGTTTCCTGCAAAGCGTGATATTGATTGACTGGCCACGGCGCTTGAGTCTGGTTCACCACTCAGATCGGGGTCGGCGAAAATGGTCAGCACGTCTTTCCCATCGAGCGCTGTGAAAGTGGCATGATCGCCCGATACGCTTTTTTGCCAGTTCGAGGGGTAATGCATGCTGAAACCTGTTCCATTATATGTTTGCAGGGTTACGGCGGGTGTGGGCTTTGATTTACTTGCGGTTGAGCCACCGCAGGCTGCCAGCATCATGACCAGCACCCATGCGCTTAAAGCCAGCGAAGCGAAGCGCGTAACCCGTTTCCAGCAAGGAAGCATAAGTGAAAGCTATCCCTCCTATTCTCAAAAATATGCAGCGCATTTTACGCACAACATCTCACAGCGAGATATCCAATCATAAACGTATCCTTTTTTGTCTCAGAAAACCATAGCACCTGCTAGGCAGGTATTAGACAGATAGGCAACAGTTCTCTCACTTAAGCAGAAGCATAAGTTCTTTATGCTGTCTCATTGACGGGTAAGTGTCTGTTATCTGCTCTGGATTCCTCTCGTTCCTCCTTCTATGCTTTATCTGGGCCGTAATCGTTCACGTAAACGATTACGGGGCACGCGAGAAATCTCTATTGATGGCGCAAACGCTCTGTTTGCGAGAGGAGGATAACCAGGAGCGTATTGCCTTAGTTTCACCCATAGGAGGGGTAGAATGCGCGATATCAAGCGCACAATCTCTGAGGGCAAGGTGCGCAAGTTCTTCATCAGCAGTCCGCTTCGCATTTTTGTCCTATTGATTTGTACATTGCTCGTCACTGCGAGCAGTCTTTTTCTCGGAAACACGGCCACTACGCACGCGGCATCTTCGTACTGCCAGGTGACGTATACTATCACCAATCAGTGGCCCGGTGGTTTTGGGGCAAGCTTCACCATCACCAATACCAGCGGCTCGGCCTGGAGTGGCTGGACGCTCACCTTCGCTTTTCCCAATAGCGGCCAGGCCATTACCCAGATCTGGAGTGGCAACTATACCCAGTCTGGTTCGAACGTCTCGATCACCAATCTCTCGTATAACGGCGCGGTGCCAGCGGGAAGTAGCGTGAGTTCGGAGCCGGGCTTCAATGGTTCATGGACGACCAGCAATCCCGTGCCGACGAGCTTCTCTATCAACGGGAATGTGTGTGGCGGCTCATCAGGTGGTACGCCGACTCCAACGCCCACCCATACGCCGACGAGCACACCCACTTCAACGCCAACCAGTACACCTACGTCAACCCCGACGAGTACACCCACCAGTACACCGACGGCGACGCCGACCAACACTCCCACACCGACGCCAACCGGCACGCCTCCCCCGCCGGGTACCCATGTGCAGAACCCGTACGCGGGCGCCGTGGGCTTCCTGAATCCCAACTATGTTGCGGAGGTCCAGGCGGCTGCGAATTCGGTTGGCGGCACGCTGGGATCTGAAGAGGCTCAGGTTGCACAGTACCCAACGGCGATCTGGCTCGATAGCATGGCGGCTGTCACTGGCGGAACAGGCTATTCCACCAGCCTGCTTGGCTACTTGCAGGATGCAGAGACACAGGCCGCCACGAGTAGCTTGCCAGTTGTCATGACCATCGTCATCTACGATTTGCCTGACCGTGACTGTTCCGCTCTCGCATCCAACGGTGAGCTGCAGATTGCCAATAACGGTTTGCAAACCTATGAGACCGACTATATTGATGTGATCGCATCAGATCTGAGCCAATCGCAGTTCTCCAACTTGCGTATCTCTGCGATCATCGAGCCGGATTCCCTGCCCAATCTGATCACGAACCTGAGCATCTCGAATTGTTCTCAGGCCAATTCCAGCGGTGTTTATGTACAGGGCATCCAGTACGCGCTGAACAAGTTGCACGCGATCTCGAACGTGTACAACTTCCTCGACATCGCTCACTCTGGCTGGCTGGGCTGGAACAGCAACTTCCAGCCGTTTGTCAACCTGGCGACCAGCGTAGCGAAAGGCACGACCGCGGGGGTCAGCAGCCTTGATGGCTTCATCAGCAACACGGCGAACTATACGCCGACTGTTGAGCCGTATATGACTGCCAACCAGCAGGTCGGTGGCAACCCGGTGCGTTCTTCCTCGTTCTTCCAGTGGAACACCTACATCGACGAGCAGAGTTACGATGTTGATATGCGTAATGCGCTCATCGCTGCTGGCTTCCCCAGCACCATTGGGATGCTGATCGATACGTCGCGCAACGGTTGGGGTGGTCCCAATCGTCCGACCGGTCCCAGCACCTCAACGGATTTGAACACCTTCGTCAACGCCACCAGGATCGATCAGCGCATTGCCTGGGGCAACTGGTGTAACCAGCCTGGCGGTATCGGTGCGCGCCCGGTGGCGAACCCGACTTCCGGCTTTGACGCCTATGTATGGATCAAGCCGCCCGGTGAGTCTGATGGGTCAAGCTCCTTAATCCCGACCGGTCCCAACAACCCGACGGGCAAGGGCTTTGATCGCATGTGTGATCCGACGTTCGGCGGCGATGCGCTGAACAACAATAATCCCACGGGAGCGATGGCGAACTCGCCGGTCTCCGGGGCCTGGTTCCAGGCAGGCTTTGATACACTGGTTACGAACGCCTATCCAGCGCTCTAGTAAATCAACTCATCTATGTCCTTTGGCGCTGCTGATGCACCAGAGAGACAGGGGGAAACAGGATGTCTGCCATGTATGGCGGGCATCCTGTTTCTCTAAAAGCTGTGCCTATGAACGTCCATTTTTTTTGGCAAATTCTATGAGAACGGGATGAATCACAAATTTTGCTGAATTCATCGTAAAAGACTTGACAAGAAATCGGTTTCCTATTATTTTTTGATTAAGAAATCGGTTTCATTCGATGCAGAATGAGAGGCTAGAAAAAAAACCACTTGCTTTGCCTGCCAAGCGGCGAGTGTACAAACAAGTTACCCAATAATATTTGTGATACTCCAGCGTAGAGGATTTTGAGAGCAAAAGCTCCTTTATCGGTCATTTTACAGTGAAGTGATTTGGAGGACACACCTATGACGTCTAATCGTCGTTTGAAACAGGCGCGCGAACTACGGGGCTGGTCTCAGGCGAAGGTTGCCGAGCAAATCGGCACCGATGCAACTACAGTGAGCCGTTGGGAACGAGGTCTCTTTTCACCCACCCCTTATTTTCGTGAAAGGCTATGCACCCTGTTTGGTAAGAACGCGCAGGAGTTGGGGCTGCTGGAAGGCTCGCATCAGTTCCGTACAGAAGAGTATGCGGCTCTCCCTGACCAGGAGATGCCTGCCAGTTTATCCCCATTTCAGGCCAACGGGCGGTGGCAACAGGCAGAGATGTCCGCAAAAACCATTGTTCCGCCAGCGACGCCGTGCTGGCCGGCACGGACAGATACGTTCACGTACATTCTGCACAGCGCCGCACACGATCAACAAGCGCATATGCTCTGGGAAGATGCCTATGTCCGAGCGCAGCGTGGCCAGCTCGCCGAGGCGCAACAGTTGGGCGAGGCTAGTCTGAGCGCATTTGAGAGTGTTGGCCACTGCAACGCGGTTGCTTTACGTGAATGGCTTGGACAGAACGAGCTGGCTTCTTCAGGTGGTCCACCATCGATGTCTCCGCCGTCCCTGCCTGCCCACTCGGAACAGCATCGATTCTCAGTCAAGCAAACGCTTCGCCGGAAAAGCGCGAGTGCCACGCTTGCCGTTATCCTCATTTCGATCTTGTTTCTGGCTGGTTTCTCTTTGTATCAGCTCCCTGCAATGCTAAATACCGCGCCGCAGGTTGTTCATGCTTCGGCAATCACGAATGCCAATGGAGCTACTCAGAAACATGCGAATAGCAATGCGCTTGTGCTTGCTACACCCACAGCAACATCCTCGTCAACTCCTATCATCAAGTTCAGCCCAACGGCTTTAAATTCAAAGGGATGTCACCTGGAGTCGCTCGGCTACCGTTGCGATGTGGTACTCTGGTTCTATACGAGCAACCCGGTCGCAACTTCCTGGAAATGGCAGACTGGTCAGGCCACGATGCCCGTACTTTACAGTTCGACCAGCGGAATCGGTCAACCGAATCAGTCATGTCAATTGACGGTGTATATCAACAGCGCGCCGGGCCAGCCGGGGCAGTTGACTTTTATCTTTACCTCTTCCGCTGGAGGTACTACGGCAAATCTCAGCTGGCAAGGATAGAGTCCATGGCTTGCCTGGCTCTCTTTGGGAGGATTTTGTAGTGCATATTCCTGTTCCGTTCGTGACGTTCTTTGATAACGCGAACCGCTGGCTCTATACGTTCACAGGGGGACGAGTTGGTGGCCAGTTGTGGCGCTATCCCATGCTTCTCTTGCATACGGTTGGGCGGAAAACCGGTCAGACGCGCACCCATACCCTGCTGTATGTGAAAGATGGTCCCGACCTGGCGATCTGTGCTTCCAATGATGGACAGGCTCATTATCCTGGCTGGTACTGGAATTTGCGGAACCAGCCCAGGGCGCGTGTGCAGGTGGGGCGTTTGACCTATGATGTCATGGCTGAGGAGGTTACAGGAGAAGAGTATGAGCGACTCTGGCAGCGTTTTCTCAAAGCGACGTCATTGTACGCCGACCATCGGACGAGGACCGAGCGCCCTTTTCCGATTCTGCTGTTGAAACCGGTCGTCTTCGGTGAGAGACAGGACGATGCTCCTACGCCCATGACAGGCCTGCGCCGAAGATGATACAATTGATGGGGATAAAGCTCATTTTTCATCAAGAATGGAACGAAAGTGAGATGAGCGGCGTATTTTGCTGAAGAGTAAAGGAAGACGAATAGATGTCAACATCCCCGCACGCGAGAAATAGTGAGCAACCCAGCACGTATATTGTCCAGGATCGAGAGAATCAAGCTGAACTGGCCCGCCTGACGCTTCAGGATCACCTGCTCACCGTTTCGATGGGAGGTGTGCTCGCGGAACAGCCTGATCCGGCGTCCTTGCGGCGTGTCCTTGATATTGGCTGTGGAACCGGAGGGTGGGCGATTGAGGCCGCACAGGCCTATCCATCGATGCTGGTGATTGGAACCGATATTAGTCAGCGTATGATTGCGTATGCTCGCCAACAGGCTAAGGACCAGCAGGTCGCGGATCGGGTTGAGTTTCACGTCATGGACGCGCTTTTGCTACTGGAATTTCCCAGTGATTTCTTTGATCTGGTAAATCTACGGCTGGGTGGAAGTTTCCTGCGCACGTGGGATTGGCCCAAATTGCTCAGCGAGATTCGGCGTGTCTTGCGCGTCAACGGGGTTGCTCGCATCACTGAGCAAGAGATTCTCCATGAAAATTCTGTCGAGGTGGGGACGCGCATTAATGAGATGGTGCTGTGCGCCTTTTACCGGGCTGGCTATCTCTTTGAGCAGGCGTCAACCGGTCTGTCCGCGCATCTGCCGGGTTTGTTGACACGCTACGGTTTCCAGCATGTGCAGACACAGAATCACGCGCTAGAGTATCGGGGCGGTACGCCAGAGGGACAGGCGTATAGCGAAAATCTGATCGCTGCATCTCGCACGTTACGCCCATTCCTGCAAAAATGGGGTTGCCTGAGCGACGACTATGACGAACTCTGCCAGCAAATGGCTACCGACCAGGGGCAGGACGATTTTCATTCGACCTGGAAATTTCTCACGATCTGGGGAACAAAGCCAACGGATTGAGCATGAGGCAATCAGCGCATCCTTGCGTTCCGTCGGCTTCATGTTGCGCAATTGCTCTTCTCTAAAGAGATGATGGGTTTCCGAGGTCAACGGTGCCTGGATGGCAAGGAAATCACGCTTTTAATGCCTGACGATCGTTCAAGGATGCACGTCACCGCCTGCTCGATGGGCGTGCGTTCTGCCAGGGGCGCATGCACAGTCTCTGGCCAGCGCTGATTGAAGACTTCCAGATCGGCGATGGCCGCGTCGAAATCGTGCGGTCCCGCGTTGACCGTCCCTAACACCACCTGATTTTTTAAGACCATCTCGCGGAACAGGGTCGCGAGATCGGCCTGAATCAACGCCTGGCGACCAGGAACACCCGTCAGCACAAAGATGCCATTGGGACCCAGGGCATGCAGCACCTCCAGGGCGAGCAGGGAGTGGCCCGCCGCCTCGTAGACCAGATCGATCGGGCCAATCCGCGCTTCCAGTTGCGAGGTGGGAACATCCTGGCTCGAAAGATAGGTCGCGCCGATGGCCTGTGCAATCTCAATGCGGGGATCTGGCGTTTGCTGGCGCGAGTAGATAAAAGTCTCGAACTCGGCAGTGCGCAAGGCCATCGAGCCTAACAGGCCAATCGGGCCAGCGCCCAGGACCAGCGCTCGATGCCCACGCCCCTGTGAGCGTTCGGCCACTGTCGGATCAAGCCAGGGCGGACGGCGCTGCGTGAGCGTGTAGAGTTGATACTCCGCCTTCTCGGCAATGGTCAGCGGCTCGACCAGCACGCCGATCTCGCGAAGATGAGATGGCACGGGATGGAGATACTGCGCCTCGTCAACCACGTACTCTGTCAGGAACCCATGCGCCTCCTTGATGCCACGCTCGGTAAAATCGCCGGTTTCGCAGAAGTCCTGATGGCCTGCGCGACAGGAGCGGCACCTGGCATGAGGGCAGGGACGGCGCACAGTGGGAACGACCGGATCGCCGGGCTTGAGATTGGTCACGGCCCCGCCAACTTCGACCACCTCGCCCAACGCCTCGTGTCCGATGATCAGATACTCCGAGCCTGGCGGCGGTGTGCCGTACTCAAACGAACAGATCTCTTGATCGGTGCCACAGATGCCCACGTCGAGAATGCGCAATTTGACCTGATTCGGTTGGGTGATGAACGGCTCTTTCTGATCGATGAGCTTCACTTCCCGGCTGGCGGGAAACACGGCAACGGCTTTCATCTCATTTCCCTTTCCATGAGATCTGAGCAACAGAGGGCAGGGCAGCACATGGCTTCGTTGGCCGGGTCGCAAACCGGATCATGAGTCTTTCCAGGTGGTCAATGGATGCCGGAGCCAGTGCGCTTCCGCTGCCAAACTCTCTCTCACCTGGTAGTATAAAGAATCTGGCGAAACTGTGCTTGCCGTTGATTTTGTAAATTGTGAGTATACTGAAACTGGTACATTATGCATTTCAGATGAAGATGGGCGCGTGGGACGCAGACAAACATCGCCCTTACTATGGTACGGACGTTCCGGTAATTCAGAGAGTAACGCGTAAAATGAACAGATGAAGCGCAATTTCTATTTGTTTTTACGCGAAAATAGTGAATAATAATTCAACTCCGTACCATAGTAGGTGGGTGAGCGCAGCGAGGATTGTTCGCCCGCGCCCTGTGAGCTGCTTTATGGCTACTCGGCGGTTTCCGGCTCTATTTCCGTCTCTTGCATGGATACGGGTACAGCGATAGCGGGCGCGACGTGCGGAAGAATGGCGCGCTTCCACCAGCGTTTGCGTACCAGCCAGATGATGAGCAGCGCAGGCACGATATAGACGCCGAAGGCTGTCAGCCAGATGAGCAGCGTGGCCAGCAGTTGCCAGACGCTCACGACCGCTGACCATGCCCCCTGCCAGATGGGGATGGCGCTCCAGGTGGCTGGCTGCGGTATGGGTGCGACCGAGCCAACAGGCTCCAGGTTGATTGTGACTGTATAGAAGGTTGTCTGGCCCGTGAGTGCGTTGAGATGCGCCTCAATGCTATCGATCTGTCCCTCAACCTGAGCCAGTTGTTGTTCAATATTCGCCGCGTCATTGACGTTCTGAGCCTGGTTCATAAAGCCGAGTAAACGCTGCTGTTCGGCGCGGAGGTTGGTCAGGGTGGACTGGCTATCAATATAGTCGTTAGTGTCGTCCTGCACGCTCTCCTGCAAACTGAGCAGCGTATTGCCGTGCTGCCCGGCATACGCGCGTAAGTAATTCTCAACCTGAGTATAATGGTTTTTATCCACCAGATAGGTCAGTGTCACGTTAAACTGATTATTCCCTGTATTCACGTAATTGCTGCCATCCGAGGTTGCCTGTGGATCAGCACTCGCCAGCCATTGTTGGAGATCGCTGGCCGCCTGTGCAGGATTCTGCACCTCGATCGAAACCTGCAAGCTCTTCTGCAAGTATTGCGGTCCATACTGTGTCGAATTGCTGTCCTTGCTCCCTGAAGAGGTAGTGGTATTGACGTTGCTGCTATTGCTAGCAGCACTTTTCGCCATATACTGATGCTGGACCATTGCCGGTGCTGCTGATATCGAAGTGGAATGGTTGGGATTTCCAGTCGAAGCGTACAACACGCCGACAAAACCTACAATGATCAGTACCAGTACGATTAAGCCCGTGATAATCCAGCCTTTGCGTGTTTTGAATGTACCTTTCTTTATCTTTTGCGCCATCAACAAAGTCTCCTTCTCCCGTAGCAAATTTCTTGCCCATTTTCTTGCTAAATACGCAGCTCGTCTCTTATCCCCTGCCGAGCACACGTACTTTACCCTATTGACGTCCTTACTCACGCAAAAGTTCCCGCTTCCAACATCTCCGAAATTCTCTGCGGACGCCTGGATGTGCTGCCGCAAGAAGTCGTCTTTCTCGACAATCACCCGCAAATCATCGAAACCGCCAACGAGTTCGGCATTCACGCTGTGCTATGTGAGAATACTGAGCAGGCGATTGCTGCTGTAGATGTGCTCCTGGCCAGACACTCCCGATAAACTCTGATCCTTTCCTACCTTATCAGCCTGCTCACATTGCTCGCAAGCGCAAAATAGGGTAGAATAACGCCAATCGAGACGGTAGGAAGGTAGAGATTTATGGCAAAGAAGAAGAACACGCAGGTACAGGTTTCTCAGGCAGAGAATGAGCAGGTAGAGGGAATATTCGGACGGTATCAGCAGATAGTTGTAGTGGTGCGCGCAAGCGAGGACCGGCCAGCAGTTGAGGTGGCTTTGGGCGAGATCAACGCGCTTCCTGAGAGCGTGCAGGTGGCTTTACTCAAGAGGCTGGCCACAGAGCAGCAGGTTGACGCAGCCGACCTGCTGGCCGCGCTCTACGAATTCGCCACGCTCAAAATGGTGCGCAAAGAGGCCAGGCGCGCGCTAATCCGCCTGGAGGGCGCGAAAGTGTATCCGCGCTGGCAACCACCTGCTGAGCAGATTCCCGGTTTGGGGATCAGTACGGCCTTGCAGCTCTCCGCTAATCCTCCGCGTTTCTGGAAAGGCTTCGTGACCGACTCGCGCGCCAGTGGTGAAGTACAGCTCACGCTTGCCTGGCAGCAGGGCGAAGATTATAAAGAGGTGCGCGTAGTCAGCTTTTTGCTCGAATTCTGGCGCGATGGCGTCAAAGATTTTATCACACAGCTTGAGAGCAAACGTAGCTTTGAAAATTTCATAAATCGCGTGCGTACCCAGCTCATAGATGTCCAACTGAAGGATTGCTCGCTGGCGCATGGTCGGCGCCTGGTGCGCGAGGCGTTAGAGGTAAACACCAAGCATGGCACCAAGCCGTACCGGGATTATCAACTGCACGTCTCGCTTGTCAAACAATTGCTGCTAGAAAATCCTGAAATTGAAGATGAGGAGGAGGATGAAGATGAGGAGCCAATGCAAGGAAAATTTGAGGTACTGGACAAGGACGCATTTTGGAGCGAGGACGACGAGGATGAAGAGGATTTGCATGGTTTAGAGCCAATTCATGTCGTTTCTCACTTCGTCGATGACTGGGTATACGGCGATTACGATCAGGCTTATCAGCTTCTGGCTCAAGATAGCCCTTTGCGCGAGCCCCTCTCGTCGAAAGAGTGGATTCAACGACGTGAAAGCTGGGATGAGCGTTTCCATGCTGATGATCTGAGACCAGGTCTGCTCGTCGAGCGTGAGGCTCCGAAGAGTAAACTCTGGCTACCCAATACATTCGGTAAACAGTCCACGCCTGCCGTGAAAGAGGTCGAGATTTCCTGGTCGGCTGAGCTAAAGCAAACTCCGCTCGCTGACGAAGATAGATTGCCGGAACTTCCTGCTCCCATACGGAGCTACCAGGAGACCGGGCGACACTGGTTCTGGGCCAGCTTTACGCTTGTGCAGGAAGGGGAAGAGTGGCGCATCCAGAGTATGATCGACGAAGGCGCGCGGGCGCGAGAGCTTTCCGTTGGGGAACTGGAGAAGCGTATCGATGAGCGGGATAAACAGGCAAGAAAACTGGTTGAGCAGTTCTCTCCTGCTGAACGTAAGAAGATAGACCCCTTGCAACAGCAGCAAGGCGCTCTCAACGTGCTTCAGGCTCTGATGAGAAAATTCTTCTCTATGGATGCCTTGCTGACGAAAAAACCGCAGGACCACGAGTTAGTTGATGAACTCATCAACTATACGATGCGCTTGAACGAGAATGAACTTGGTATCGTCTATCTGACGCATCTGCTGGAGCATTTTCCAGAAGAAAAAAATCAGGCGTTGAGAGGCATTGCTATGTTCCAGCAAAAACGTAGCGCTGAGATGCTGGAAGACGATGAAAATGACGAGCGAGCGAAACGCTTGAGCACGTTGGCAGAGCAGACACTATTAGATTTGTTGGACGTAGAAGACCATTTCGACACCCATATGGATCTGGCTGAAATGTTCCTTGAGGACGACGAGCGTTTGGACGATGCGGAAAACCATCTGCTGCAAGCACAGAAGTTGACGAATAAGCCTGAAGATGAAGCGCATATTGAGATGCATCTGGGCGAGATTGCGATGGAGCGCGAAGAATATCAGGAGGCATTGAAGCATTATCAACGCCGCGCCGAGCTTGATCCCACCAATGCTGAAGCCTGGTTTGCCATTGGTGAGGCTCATGAAGGACTGGGGAATGCTGAAGAGGTGGTGACGAACTATCGCCACGCGATCGAACTCGACCCCAACGATGTCTCGTACTATGCTGCGTTGAGTACCTTTTATCAAAGCCGCAAACAACCTGAACTGGCAATCCAGGCTCTTGAAGAGGGCATCCATGCCAATCCAGACTCCGCCGAATTGCGGGTGTACAGCGCCATCCTGTCCGGAGAGATGGGGGATGATCGACGAGCCATACAGTTGCTGAAAGAAGCAGAGAAGCTTGATCCTGAAAACGGGCTTGTGCGTATGGCTAGTATGGTCTTCGAGCAGAGTAATCCCGCTAGTTTGCAGAGCAAGCCGAAGAAACCGAAGAGCAAGTCCACAAGCCCGCTGCCAGAAGGTCTCACGATGGTGAAGAAAAAAGGTCATCAGCCTCATTAAAATAGGAGCAGGGGCAAACGGTCGAAACGCTTGCCCCTGCTCTCTATAAGGCGCATTTCTACACCTCCAGCCCAATCCTGATCGCGCCCTCGCTCTGCAACATCGTACTCGTCCCGTTCAGCGCGAGATCCACACCGATGTGCAGATCTTTGGCGCGCGTCACGCTCAGGATGTCCAGGCGCGCGGCTTCGAGAGTGGTGGCGAGATCGGCGTCGCGTGTCGAGAGCGACAGTTGACCGAGTTCGGCTCCCAGCGAGATGCTGGCCTCGCTCTTGTAGCGGCGCACAGCGGTCGCCACTTCGATCAGCAATTCGCCCATTGCCTCAGCCTGTTCGCTCGCCCAACCTGGCTCGCTTTCCGGCCAGCGCGTGAGATGCAGCGAAGCTTGCCCTTCGTTGGCAGCGAAGAGACCGCGATAAATCTCTTCGGTCACGTAGGGCAGGAAGGGCGCGCAGAGCTTGATGATGCTCAGCAGCGCGTGATAGAGCGCCGAGCGCGCACCTTCGCGCAACGGGCCAGCTTCGCCATAGAGCCGCTCTTTGCACATTTCCAGGTAGTTATCAGCCAGGTCGCGCCAGAAGAAGCTCTCGATCTCGCTTTTGGCAGCGGCATACTCGTAGGCTTTGAACAACATGGTCACACGCTCAATCACTTGCGCCAGACGTGCCAGCAGCCAGCGATCGGTCGGGGTCAACTCTGTTTCGCTCTGTGCTGGTTGATAGCCTTCTAGAAAACGCTCGCTGAACCGCGCCACGTTCCAGAGCTTGGTAATCAGCTTGCTACCATTCTTGATTTTCTCCTCGCTGATGATCGTATCCTTGCCAAAGCCGGTTGAAGCAGCCCAGTAGCGCACGGCGTCGGCTGAGTTGCCTTCAATCATGGCCAGCGGGGCCATCGGACCTCCGCCCTTGCTCTTGCTGATCTTCGCACCGCCTGCTGCGGCCAGTCCCCAACCGGAGATTGCCACGGTCGACCAGGGCCGCGTGCCAAAATGATGAAAAGACTTCACGATGGTGTAGAAAGCCCAGGTGCGAATGATTTCGTGCGCCTGGGGACGGAGTGAGAATGGTGACACGCGCTTATACAACTCCGGCTCAGAAGACCAGCGACCCACGATCTGCGGTGACATCGACGATGTGGCCCAGGTGTCCATCACATCCTCTTCGGGCGCGAAATCGGTGCTGCCACACTGACAGGCGCGCGTGGGTCGCTCGGTGGCGGGATCGAGCGGCAACTGCCTTTCGTCGGCCAGCATGATTTCGCCACACTGACGACAATACCAGAGCGGGAAAGTCACGCCAAAGTAGCGCTGACGCGAAATGCACCAGTCCCAGCCAAGATTCTCCACCCATTCGCGGTAGCGCGTGTGCATATGTGCGGGCTGCCAGGCGATGCGCTCACCAGCCTCCAATAGTTGCTGCTTGAAGTCGAGCACGCGAATAAACCACTGGCGCGCCACGAGATACTCCACTGGTGTGTCACAACGCTCATGCACGCGCACTGACTGCGCCACCGGCTCACGTTTGAGCAGCAACCCGCACTCCTCCATCATTTCCACAATCTTTTTGCGTGCCTGTTTGGTGCTCAGACCCGCGAATTCGCCAGCCGCCTCGTTCATACGTCCATCGCGTCCAAGGATGATTTTGAGTGGGAGTTTGTGCGTATACCACCACTCTACATCGGTCACGTCGCCGAAGGTGCAGCACATCACCGCGCCTGTCCCTTTCGCCGGATCAGCTTTAGCATCGGCCAGCAGCGGCACCGCGAAGCCCAACAGCGGCACCGTCACCTGTGAGCCGATGAGATTGGCGTAACGCTGATCATCTGGATGCACGAACACAGCCACGCACGCGGGTAGCAGCTCCGGGCGCGTGGTGGCGATCGGCAGCGTCGCGCCATTCTCAAGCGTGAAGGCCAGGGTCACGAACTCGCTCTCGCGTTCCAGATCGTTCAGTTCGGCCTGGGCGATGGCCGTGCGACATTCAGGACACCAGATGGTCGGAGCCTCGCGCTGGTAGGCCAGGCCCTTTTTGTAGAGATCGAGAAACGACCACTGCGAAGTCTTGCGCGAGTGCTCGTCGATGGAACGATAGCTGTAACGCCAATCGATCGAAAGGCCCAGACGTTGCCAGAGGTTTTGATACTCCTTCTCAGCCTCCTCGCTCACCTCCAGGCATTTTTCGATAAAGGCCGCGCGTCCCACCTGGGGCGCGGTAATGCCCAGACGTTTCTCCACCAGGCGTTCGGTGGGCAGGCCATTGTCGTCATAGCCCATTGGATAGAACACATTGTAGCCATTCATACGCCAGAAACGCGCTATGAAGTCGGTATGGCTGTACGAATAGAGATGGCCGAGATGGAGATTGCCCGACACCGTTGGCGGCGGCGTATCGATACTGTAAATGGGTCGCGTCGTATCATCGCGCTGAAAATGATACGTCCCCTGAT
>Ga0207674_10005922_pt1 | contig 14460 bp, 11 predicted proteins | sample KBSCornC72_FD_184303 | JGI IMG/M metagenome (GOLD analysis project Ga0207674, IMG submission 184303) | Corn rhizosphere microbial communities from Kellogg Biological Station, Michigan, USA - KBS Corn C7-2 (SPAdes) (version 2) | ecosystem: Host-associated > Plants > Roots > Rhizosphere > Soil ... | reverse complement strand
CTCTTCACGCTGCCCGACGAAACGCGCGTGTGGCCGGCGCACGATTACCGCGGGAACACCGTGTCGACGATCGGCCACGAGAAGCGGCACAACGCGCGCATGGTGGGTCGCGACCGGGCAGCGTTCATCGAGCTGATGGGCAACCTGCTGCTGCCCCGACCGAAGATGATCGACGTGGCGGTGCCGGCGAACCGCCTGCTCGGATTGACGCACGCCGTCTGACGCCGCGAGGCGGCTCGAAAGCGCGCGCGCCTCGTGCCGCGTTCAGCTGCGGCGTTCGTTGCGAAGGGCCTCGACCTCGGCGCGCAACGCGGCCACGTCGTTGCGCAGCGCCGCCACCTCGTCGCGAAGCAGGCCGACGTCCTGTGCAAGCGCCGGCGAATCGCGTGGCGCGTCGAGCCCGCTCGTCGCGCCCTCGCTCGCCGCGGGCGGCGGCGCAGCCTCGCTCAGCAGTTGCATCCAGCGCGCTTCGCGTGTCCCCGGCGCGCGCGGCAGCTCGGCGACGAGCGCCCCGGCCTCGCGCTCGGCGAGCTCGTTCAGGAATGCCTCGACGGTGGAAATATCCGCGAAGCGGTGCATGCGCTCGGTGTTGATGCGCAGCTCTCCGGCGGTCTGCGGGCCGCGCAGCAGCAGTGCAGCGAGGATGGCGATCGATTGCGACGGCAGCGCGAGTGCGCGCTCGGCATTGTGCGCGTAGCGCATCACGCGGCCACCGCTCGTCTCCATGGCCATCGAGCGCGCCTTCAGTCCATCGAGCGCTTCCTGCACTTCGGTGTCGCCGAGCGAGAGCACCGGGTCGCGGCTCGACTTCTGGTTGCACCCGGCGACGAGCGCATTGAGCGTCAGTGGATACGTGTCGGGAACGGTGCACTGCTTTTCGACCAGCACGCCGAGTACCCGGGCTTCGGCAACGGAAAGGAGCGGGTTCATGGTCGAATGGTACTTCTGGTATACAGCGAAGAGGAGGCCCGGAATTCCCGCGGCCGCAACCAAGGCAAGATGGCCAACACCCCCGAAGTTACCAGCATGGCGCTGTTCTGCGATTTCGAGAACATCGCGCTCGGCGTGCGCGACGCCAACTACGAGAAATTCGACATCGGCAAGGTGCTCGAGCGGCTTCTGCTCAAGGGCACGATCGTCGTCAAGAAGGCGTACTGCGACTGGGAGCGCTACAAGGCGTTCAAGGCGCCGATGCACGAGGCGTCGTTCGAGCTGATCGAGATCCCGCACGTGCGCCAGTCGGGCAAGAACTCGGCCGACATCCGGATGGTCGTCGACGCGCTGGACCTCTGCTACACGAAGTCGCACGTCGACACGTTCGTCATCATCAGCGGCGATTCCGATTTTTCGCCGCTCGTGTCGAAGCTTCGGGAAAACGCGAAGGCCGTGATCGGCGTGGGCGTCAAGAACTCGACGTCGGACCTGCTCATCGCGAACTGCGACGAATTCATCTACTACGACGACCTCGTGCGGGCGAAGCGCAAGGCGCCGGCGAAAAAGCGCGCCACGAAGTCGGCTGCCGCCGTCGCGGAAACGCCGGCGGGGGCGGCGCCCGAAGCGGCGCCCGCGAAGCGATCGAGCGACGACGAACGGCGGCAGGAGGCGATGGACCTCGTGATCGAGACCATCGAGGCGCTGGTCGCGGAGCGCGGCGACGAGGAGAAGATCTGGGGCTCGATGGTCAAGCAGGCGCTGCGCCGGCGCAAGCCCGGATTCAACGAGTCGTTCTACGGCTTCCGCTCGTTCAACGAGCTGCTCGAGGACGCTGCGCGCCACGCGCTGCTGACGCTCGAGCGCGACGACAAGTCGGGCGGCTATCGCGTGCGGCTCGCGCCGGCGGAGTAGCGGCGAGTCCGGCGGGCGAGGCTGGCCGAGGCAAGGCCGAAGGCGCGGCGCCGGACGAGTCCGCAGCGTCCGGCACTGGGTGGCGCACCATCAGCGAAGGGACAAGGAGGCGCCGGCCTACACCACCTTCACGTCGATGTCGTACAGGCCGTCGATGTGCCCGTGCATCACGTCGCCGGCGACGACCGGGCCGACGTTTTCCGGCGTGCCGCAGTAGATGATGTCGCCGGGGAAGAGCTCGTAGTACTTCGACAGGTGCGACACCTGCTCGGCGACCGTCCAGATCATGTTCGAAAGGTCGCTCGACTGTCGCCGCTTGCCGTTGACGTCGAGCCAGATCGCGCCTTTGGCGAGGTGGCCGGTCTTCGACGCAGGATGCAGGTAGCTCACCACCGCCGAGTGGTCGAACGACTTGCCGATCTCCCACGGCTTCTTCTCGTTGCCCATCGCCTGCTGCAGGTCGCGGCGCGTCATGTCGAGACCCAGCGCGTAGCCGAACACGTGGTCGTTCGCGGTGGCCGCCGGAATGTCCCGGCCGCCCTTGCCGATGGCCGCGACGAGCTCGACCTCGTGGTGATAATTTTTCGTGACCGGCGGATACGGGTGATCGATCGTCGTGCCGTCGGGGACCAGCTGGATCGCATCGGTCGGCTTCTGGAAAAAGAACGGCGGCTCGCGATTGGGATCGGAGCCCATCTCGCGCGAATGCGCCGCGTAGTTGCGCCCGACGCAGTAGATGCGCCGCACCTGGAAGCGCTGGCCGGTGCCGAGCACCGGGATGAAGCTCCCTTCGTGCGCGAACAGGAGTTCTCCCTTCGCGGCTGGCTGCGCGTGAAGCGAACCGCTCGCGAGCGTGCCCGCGCCGACGGCCGCCGATGTCTTCAACCACTTGCGTCTTTGCCGGTCCATTCGCTGGTTTCCTTTGCGGGTGCCTCCGGCCGCACGACATGCGCGCCGGCTGCGTGGAGGATGTGAGTCAGCGCTTGCGCGTCGCGCGGCGCCATCACCTTGGCGTCGTTGTCAAAGTAGCAGAAAACGTCGCGACCGGCACGGGGCGCCGCCGGAATGCGCGAAATGCGGCGCGCGTCGTCCGGCGCGCCGCCCTCGCTCCACGCGATGAACCGCGCCGCCCAGCGCTCGAGCGCAACGTCGCTGTAGCCGCTCACGTAGAGCACCTCGTCGCCATGCAGGCGTGCATAGATGAAGTCAGCGGTGACGTCCTCGGCATACGGCCATTTTCCCGCGGTGTCGGCGACGACCAGCGCGATCCGTTCACGCCGCAGCAGGTCCACGAAGGCCTCGTCGACGAACGTCTCGTGCCGGACTTCGAGTGCGTGTCTCAGTGGCCGGCACGCGCCGTACGCAAGCCGCGCGCGTCCTTTGACCTTTTCGTTGCGCCGGCGCGCGACCGCCGATGCTGCATCGGTGTCCCGCGGCAGCGCGGCGAGGAAGGCGCCCAGGACGCCGGCATCGAAGCGGTAGGTCGGCGGCAGCTGCCACAGGATCGGACCGAGCTTGCTGCCGAGGTTCGCAACGCCCGACGCGAAGAAATTGGCGACCGCCTGCTCGCAGTTGCGCAGCTTCAGCATGTGCGTGATGAAGCGGGGCGCCTTGACGCTGAAGACGAAATTGTCCGGCGTTTCGTCGCGCCATCGGGCGTAGAACTCGGGCCGCTGCAGCGAATAGAACGAGCCGTTGATCTCGATCGTGGCAACGTGGCGTGACGCGTACTCGAGCTCGCGCCGCTGCGCCAGGCCTTTCGGGTAGAACGTGCCGCGCCACGGCGGATAGCGCCAGCCGGAGATGCCGATGCGGATTTCACCTGGCTTCATGCGGGCATCCGTTGACGTCGACGAAGCCGCGTTCGCCGCGTGGAGCGCGGGTATGCGCGCAACCGCTGACAATGCTCATCACCGACGGCCGGAATGGGCGTCCAGGAACGCGAGCAGCGCCTCGCGGAATTCGGCGCGCGGCAGCGCGTCGTCGTGTGTGGCGCCGTCGATTTCGATCAGCTCGAGTTGCGGCAGGGACTTTGCGAGTGCAATGAACGCGTCGCGATAAGCGTCCCGGCTCCCGACGAGCCCGAGTATCGGAACCGCCGCGTTGCTGAGCGCGTCGTCGCCGACGACCTGGTCGCGGTTGGCGCGCCGGACGGCCGCAAGCGCCGCGGCGTCGTTGCCTTCGAGGTACGTTGCCGTGCGGATGCGGATCTCTTCGTCGCCCGGCGGCGGAATGCCGGGCGGCCACAAGCGCAGAATCTGCGTGCGCAACACGCCCTGCTCCATTTCGTGCGCCTCGATCGACGCGCGCCGCTCGTCGTCGTCGGACCAATGCCGGCGCCCGGGTGCGCCAGCGAGCGTCGCCGTGATGAATCGTTCGGGATGCAGCGACAGCAGCTGCGCGACGATATGCGCGCCGAGCGAGTAGCCGACGACGTGGGCGCGATCCAGTTGCATATGATCGAGCAGGCGGACGACGTCGAGCGCCATTTCGCGTCCGTACTGCCGCGGATCGTGCGGCTTGCCGCTCCTGCCGTGGCCGCGGAGGTCGAACGCGATCGCGCGGTACCGCCCCGCCAGCGCGGCAAACAGCCCGCCGCGCACGAAATCGCGGTCGAGATTGCCGGTGAACGAATGCAGCAGGACCACCGCCTCGCCGCTGCCGGCGTCGACGTAGCGCAGCGTGACGCCGGCGGAGTCGAAGTAGCGGTCGGCCGGTGTGCGCGTCATGGCATCCGGCGGCACGCGAGCGCTCACGCCTTGCTGTAGATCTCCGCGCCCGCCTGCACGAACTCGACGGCCTTCGTTGCCATCCCCTTCGTCAACGCTTCCTCGTCGCTCAAACCCTGCTTCGCCGCGTAGTCGCGCACGTCCTGCGTGATCTTCATCGAGCAGAAATGCGGCCCGCACATCGAGCAGAAGTGCGCGAGCTTCGCGCCATGCTGCGGCAGCGTCTCGTCGTGGAATTCGCGCGCCTTGTCGGGGTCGAGCCCGAGGTTGAACTGATCCTCCCAGCGGAACTCGAAGCGGGCCTTGGACAATGCGTTGTCGCGCAGCTGCGCGCCCGGATGGCCCTTCGCGAGATCGGCTGCATGCGCTGCGAGCTTGTACGTGATGATGCCGTCCTTGACGTCGGCCTTGTTCGGCAAGCCGAGGTGTTCCTTCGGCGTGACGTAGCACAGCATGGCGGTGCCGTACCAGCCGATCATCGCCGCGCCGATCGCACTCGTGATGTGGTCGTAGCCGGGCGCGATGTCGGTCGTGAGCGGCCCCAGCGTGTAGAACGGCGCCTCGCCGCACAGCCTGAGCTGCTCGTCCATGTTGTGCTTGATCAGGTGCATCGGCACGTGGCCGGGTCCCTCGATCATCACCTGCACGTCGTGCTGCCAGGCGACCTGCGTCAACTCGCCGAGCGTCGCGAGCTCGCCCATCTGGGCGGCGTCGTTCGCGTCGTGGATCGAGCCCGGACGAAGTCCGTCGCCGAGCGAGAACGCGACGTCGTACGCCTTCATGATTTCGCAGATCTCGGCGAAGCGCGTGTAGAGGAAGCTTTCGCGGTGATGCGCGAGGCACCACTTCGCCATGATCGAGCCGCCGCGCGACACGATGCCGGTCATCCGCTTCGCGGTCAGCGGAACGTAGCGCAGCAGCACGCCGGCGTGGATCGTGAAGTAGTCGACGCCCTGTTCCGCCTGCTCGATCAGCGTATCGCGGTAGATCTCCCAGGTAAGCTCCTCCGCCTTGCCGTCGACCTTCTCGAGCGCCTGGTAGATCGGTACCGTTCCGATCGGCACCGGCGAATTGCGGATGATCCACTCGCGCGTCTCGTGGATGTTCTTCCCGGTCGACAGATCCATCACCGTGTCGGCGCCCCAGCGGATCGCCCACGTCATCTTCTCGACTTCCTCGCCGATAGACGACGACACGGCCGAGTTGCCGATGTTGGCGTTGATCTTCACGAGGAAGTTGCGGCCGATGATCATCGGCTCGCTTTCCGGGTGATTGATGTTGTTCGGGATGATCGCGCGGCCGCGCGCGACCTCGTCGCGGACGAACTCGGGCGTGATCGTCGCCGGGATGTGCGCGCCGAAGCTCTGCCCGGCGTGCTGGTGGCGCATGCTCTCCGGCATCTGCGCAAGCGTCTGCGCGCGCAGCTGGTTCTCGCGGATCGCGATGAATTCCATCTCGGGCGTCACGATGCCGCGGCGTGCGTAGTGCATCTGCGTCACATTGGCGCCGGCTTTCGCGCGGCGCGGTGGCCGGTGCAGATGGAAGCGCAATCCCGCCAGCGCCGGATCGGCAAGGCGGGTGCGACCGTATGCGGAGGTTGGCGCCTCGAGGGTCGTCGTGTCGCTGCGTGCGCCGATCCATTCGGCGCGAAGCGCCGGCAGGCCATGACGGATGTCGATCTGCGCATCGGGATCGGTGTACGGGCCGGATGTGTCGTAGACGGCCAGCGCCGCGTTCTTCTCGGCGCCGAACGAGGCGGGCGTATCGGTCTGCACGATCTCGCGCATCGGCACGCGAATGTCCGCGCGCGAGCCCTGCACGTAGATCTTGCGTGATGCGGGCAGCGGTTCGACCGCGGCGGAATCGACTTTCGCGTCGCGCGCGAAAAACTGGTCGTTGGCGTTCATTGCGCTCCTCGTGAGTCCGGGCGGAAGAGGAGCGTTGGAGGGTCCACGCTTCCCTGCGCCGGCATTATCCGAACAGGTTCCAAGGGTGTTGTCTCACCGACCTGCATCAGCAGGAAGGACCCCTAGCGTTGCCTGGAAGTTTACGCCTTCGGCGGTGACGCGTCAGGCCTCGTCGCGTCGGCCGCGGTCGGGCACGTGGCGGCTTCGCGCGACCAGCATCAGCGCGCCGAGCACGACGAGCATCACCGGGACGATCAGGCGCCAGGTCGCGGCGTAGCGGTCGTGCACGAACCACGCGACGCCGGTCGCGACGAGAAACGGCCCGATGACGATCGAATTCCTGTTGATGCCGTCGAGCACGAGCACCAGGACGCCACCGGCGACGAAGCCGAGCGAGATGATCCAGTCGACATCGGGGAAGAGCCGGAATTCCCACAGCAGCCAGCCGAGGCCGACGACGATGAGCGTGACCGGCAGGGAAGCGTCTCGCATCGCGGGAGAATACCAAACACCGGGCAAACCGGCGGCTTGCATCGTCGCGTGCGTCGCGTCGTCGCCGAAGGATTGCCCGCGCTTCGTCGTCAGCCTTTGACCGCGCCGGCGGTGATCGCCTCGACGAGGTGCCGCTCCAGCAGCGCATAGAGCGCCATCACCGGCAGCGCCGCCATCACGGCCGCCGCCATCAGCTCGTTCCATTGCACGCGGTATTCGCCGACCATGTTCGCGATGCCGACGGACAGCACGAACATCGACGAATCGGTCGTGAGCACAAGCGCCCACACGTAGGAATTCCACGCGATCAGGAACGTGAAGAGCGCGACGGCGACGAGTCCGGGCCGCGCCAGTGGCAGGATTACGCGGAAGAACGTCTGCAGCACGCTCGCCCCGTCGATGTGTGCCGCTTCGTCGAGCTCGAGCGGAATCGAGCGGAAGAAACCGATCAGCATCCATACCGAGAACGGCAGCGCGAACGACGAGTACGCGAGGATCAGCGCCCAGTACGTGTTCAGCAGCGACAAATCGGACATCAGCTGGAAGTACGGGATGATCAGAAGCGTCTCGGGCAGCATCTTCGTGAACAGCAGGAACAGCACGAAGGGCAGCGCGCCGCGCGGGAAGAACCGCGTGACGCCGTAGGCCGCGAGTGCTGCGAGCACGATCGAGATCGCGGTGGCGCCGACGGCGACGACGAGACTGTTCAGGAAGTAGCGGGCGACGGGGCGATTGGCGAGGACCGCGGCGTACGCGTCGAGCGACCAGTGCGCCGAAACGAACGTCGGCGGCGACGCGAACACTTCCGCAGCGGGCTTCAGCGACGTGTTGAGCATCCAGTAGAACGGGAACAGCGTGACCGCCAGCGCGCCGAGCGCGACCAGCCAGAGCACCGCGTGCCGCGTGCGACGGGAACGTTTCATCGGGTGACGTCGTGCCCCGGAGCCGTCATCCGCCGCCGGCCCGGTCGAGCTTCGCCAGCTTCACGTAGACCACGGCGAACGCGAGCACGAGCACGAGCAGCAGCACACCCGTCGCCGACGCCTCGCCGAAGCGATTGCTGCGAAAGGCGAGGTTGTACAGCAGCACCGGCAGCACTTCCGTCCCGCCGGCCGGTCCGCCGCCGGTCATGACGCCGATGATGTCGTAATGGCGGATCGTGTTGATGATGTCGAGCGTGGTCGCAACGACGGTGAGATAGCGCAGGTTCGGCCACGTGACGAAGCGGAAGCGTTGCCACGCGCCGGCACCGTCCATCGCCGCCGCCTCGTATTGCTCGGCGGGGATCGTCTGCAGGCCGGCGAGCATCAGCAGCATCACGAACGGGACGCCACGCCAGACGTCGACGACGATGACGCTCGCGAGCGCGGTGGCGGGCTCACCGAGCCAGGCAACCGGTGACGATACGACGTGCGCCGCCTGCAACAGCCAGTTGACGACGCCGAATTGCGGCTCCAGCAGCCACAGCCAGATCGTGGCGCCCACCGCCGGCGCGACCATCCACGGCGTCAGGAACGCGATGCGCAGCGCGGTGCGCGCGAAGCGCAGCTCGTTCAGCAGCAGCGCAAGCGCGAGCCCGAGCCCGAGGTGCAAGGCGACGGACGCTCCGGTGAACGCGAGCGATACGCCGAGCGAATGCCAGAAGGCGTCGTCGGCCAGCATCTGCCCGTAGTTCGCGAGACCGACGAACGACACGCGGATGCCGCGAATCCGATGCAGGCTGGTCCAGAACGCCCACCCGAGCGGGACGACGATCACCGCGGCGAGGAACAGCAGCACCGGCGCCACGAACAGGTAGCCGTGGCGGCGTCGGCGGAAGTGACTCCGGGCGGCGGCGCGCGCCACGACGGCGAATCAGATGTCGCGCAGCTTCTTCGTCAGGCGCGTATCGAGGTCGCGGAAGATCGCCTCGGTTTTCTCCGGCGCAAGCAGCGCCTTCTGCACGGCATCGACGATGTCGTTCGCCGCGATGTCGGCCCACAGCGGGTGCGGCAGCGGGTAGCTGCGCGCGTTCTGGCCGATTCGCACGAACTGCTCGAGCAGCGGGTCCGCCTTGATCGCCGGATCGTCGGCGAGGTCGTTGCGCAGCGGCATCCAGTTCGCGACCCTCGCGCGCTCGATCGCCCACTTTTTCTCGGCGTCGAACTTGATGAACTTCCACGCCGCGTCGGGATTTGCGCACGACGACGAAATGCTCGAAGCGGTCACCGTCGCAAGTGTCGGCGCATTCGGCACGTTGGCAGGAATCGGTCCGACGACCGATTTGCCTTTCATCGCCGGATTGTCGCCGACGACCTTCGCGATCGCCCAGTAGGCGTTGCGCATCGTCGCGATCTTGCCCTGCGCATAAAGGTTCGTCTGCTCGAGATAGTTGGTCGTCGTCGGCGCCGGCGCGGCGAGCCCTTCCCTGGCCATGCCGAGGTACATCCTGATCGCGGCGAGGCTTTTCGGATCCTTCGCGAACGTCGCTTCCGTCATGTCGGCGTTGAACGCTTCACCGCCGTTGGCCCATATCCACGTGAGCAGCACGCGTGTGGTCGTATCGGTCCTGCCGCCCAGCACCGCCGTCGCCCAGTGATCGGCTCCGGAAAGCTTCTTCGACCAGCGCATGTACTCGTCGATCGTCTTCGGCGGGTTCGCCGGGTCGAGCCCCGCTTTCGTCAGCAGGTCGCGGTTGTAGATCTCCGCGTACGTGCCGCCCCAGATCGGCAGGCCGTAGAGCTGCCCCTTCCAGCGCGAAGCCTTCAGCATGTCGTCGGACCATGCGTGCCGCCAGCTCGCCGGCTCCGCGTTCCAGTACTTGTCGAGCGGCATCAGGTAGCCGTTGTACGCGGCGGTGGTCAGGTCGACCGACACGATGCACGGCGCCTTCTTCGCCTGCGAAGCCGCGACGAACTTGGTCCAGTGATCCTTGCGCGCGACGAGCACCGGCTCGACCCTGATACCGGGATTCGCGGCCTCGAATTCGGCGATCGTCTTCTTCCAGATCGGCTCGTACTGCGATTCGGTCAGGTTCGCGGTCTGCCATTGCAGCACGATCGGCTGCTGAGCGAACGCACTGGCCGCGCCGAGTGCGGCGATCGATGCGAGCATTCGCAGGAACGGACGGACTTGCATGCGCGATTCCTCCTAGTGGTAGAGCGAGCCCGCGCGTTCGGTGCGCGGTTGCGGTCGGGCATGCATGTCCTGCAGCGCCTCGAGGTTGGGCTCGATGCCGAGCCCGGGCCCCTCGGGCAACAGGAACGCGCCGGCTTCGAAGCGGATCGGCACGCTCGACGCGCGATCGCGGAACGCACGCTGCGGCTCCATCTGCTCGAGGATGTAGAAGTTCGGCACGGCGGCCGCGAGATGCATCGCGGCGGCCGTGCAGATCGGCCCGCCGGGATTGTGGGGTGCGACGGGAACGTAGTAGACATCGGCGAGGGCGGCGATCTTGCGGACCTCGGTGAAGCCGCCGGCGTGCATCAGATCGGGCTGCACGATGCGGCAGCCGGCGTTTTCGAGCAGCTCGCGGTACTCGAAGCGCGACAACAGGCGTTCACCGGTCGCGATCGGCGTGGCGATGTCGCGCTGCAGCTGCGCCATCGCCCTGGCGTTCTCGAACGGGATCGGCTCCTCGAACCAGCCGGGGCGAAACGGCGCGAGCGCGCGATCGAGAAGAACGGCGCTGCGCGGTGAAAGAAACTCGCTGCACTCGATGAAGATCTCGGCGTCGGGGCCGGCGCCGTCGCGCGCCGCCTCGATCAGCGCCGCCGCGCGGCGGATTTCGCCGGCCTCGTCGTCGCGAAGGCCCTCGTAGCCGAACGGACGGCACTTGAACGCACCGAAGCCGCGCGCGATCGCCTCGCGCGCGCCGGCATGCGCCTTCTCCGGCGTGTCGGCGCCCTGCAACCAGTGGCTTGCGTAGCCTTTGAGCGCCGTGCGCTGCACGCCGCCAAGCAGCCGTGCAACCGGCACGCCGAGGCGCTTGCCTTCGAGATCCCAGAGCGCGATGTCGATCGCGGCCACGGCCGTCTGGAACGCGGCACCGCCGCGCCAGCGCCACGCGTTGTAGAGCCGCTGCCAGTGGCGCTCGGGACCCGCGGGATCCTCGCCGACCAGGTGCGGTGCGAACTGACGGATCGCGGCCTCGACAGCGTCGACGGCGCCGTGCAGCGAGCCTTCGCCCCAGCCGCTCAATCCCTCGTCGGTGTCGACGCGAACGAACAGCCAGTTGCACCAGTCGACCCAGTACTTGAACGTTTCGATTCGCGTGATGCGCATGGTGGTTGGAACGCGTGAGCAGCGCGGCGCACGGGCGCCGATTGGCGCCGGCCGCGCGCCGCTCGAGGGTCAGTCGGCCGCGGCCACCGCCGGCTGCGGCTCCGCACGATGGCGATGACGTCCGACCCACAGCCGGAAGTGCTCGAAGTAGATGTACACGACCGGCGTGATGTAGAGCGTCAGCAGTTGCGACACGACGAGGCCGCCGACGACGGCAAGACCCAGCGGTTGCCGCGAATCGCCGCCGGCGCCAAGTGCGAGCGCGATCGGCAGGCTGCCCATCAGCGCGGCCATCGTCGTCATCATGATCGGCCGGAAACGCGTCATGCACGCCTGGAAGATGGCGTCTTCGGCGTTCTTGCCTTCGCGCCGTTCCGCCTCGATCGCGAAGTCGATCATCAGGATCGCGTTCTTCTTGACGATGCCGATCAGCATGATGATGCCGACGAACGCATACATGTTGAGGTCGCTGCCGAACGCGATCAGCGTCACGAGCGCGCCGAAGCCGGCGGTCGGCAGGCCCGACAGGATCGTGACCGGATGGATGAAGCTCTCGTACAGGATGCCGAGCACGAGATAGATGATGAAGATCGCGAGCACGAGCAGGATGCCCATCCCGCGCAGCGACGACTGGAACGCCTGCGCCGTTCCCTGGAACGTGCCGACGACCGACGCCGGAAGCTGCATCTGCGCAGTCGCCGCGTTGATTTCCTCGATCGCCTGCGACAGCGCGACACCCGGCCGCGTATCGAACGAGATCGTGACGGCCGGCAGCTGGCCCTGGTGGTTGATCGCGAGCGGGCCGATCGTCGGGCGCAGCGTGGCGACGGCGTTGAGCGGAACGAGCGCGCCGCTGCTCGATCGCACATAGAGGAGCGACAGCACCGACGGATCGGTCTGGTAGCGCGGCTCCAGCTCCATCACGACCCAGTACTGATTCGTCGGCGCATAGATCGTCGACACCTGGCGCGCGCCGTACGCATCGTAGAGGGTGTTCTCGATCGTCTGCGCGGACACGCCGAGTGCGGACGCCTTGTTGCGGTCGATGTCGACGGTGATCTGCGGCTGCGTGATCTGCAGGTCGCTCGTCACGTTGGCGAGTCCGGGCAGCGTGCGGATCTTCGCCTCGAGCTGCGGTGCCCATTTGTACAGCTCGTCGGTGTTGGGCGCCTGCACCGTGTACTGGTACTGGCTCTTGGACAGCCGCCCGCCGACGCGAATGGTCGGCACGTTCTGGACGTACGCGTTGATGCCGGGGATGCGCGTCAGTGCCGGCCGCAGCTCCTGCACGATTTCATCGGCCGTGGGCCGCTGGTCGCGCGGCTTCAGCGTCACGAACAGCCGCCCGTTGTTGAGCGACGAGCTCGGGCCGCCGGCGCCCGCAAACGACATCACGTTCTCGACGTGCGGATTGCGCTGGATGATGGCGGCCACCTGCTGCTGCAGGTTCTTCATCGCGTCGAACGAGATGTCCTGCGCCGCCTCGGTGATGACAAAGAGCTGGCCCACGTCGTCGCTCGGCAGGAACCCCTTCGGCATCCACGAGAACAGGAACGCAGTGCCGGCGAAGATTCCCGCGAATACGAGCATCGTCAGGCGCCGGTGATGCAGCGCCCACTGCAGGCTGCGCCGGTACCCGCTCAGCACCGCCTGGAACGCGCGCTCGTTGGCCGCGAAAATGCGCCCGTGGTCCTCCTTGCGCTCGACCTTCAGCATGCGGCTGCACAGGAGCGGCGTCAGTGTCAGCGACACGAATCCGGACAGCAGCACGGCGACGATGATCGTCACGGCGAATTCGTGCAGGAGGCGGCCGAGGATGCCGCCCATCAGCAGCACCGGGATGAACACCGCGACGAGCGACAGCGTCATCGACACGATCGTGAAGCCGATCTCCTTCGTGCCGTCGAGCGTGGCCTGCAGCCGCGACTTGCCCATTTCCATGTGCCGCGTGACGTTCTCGAGCACGACGATCGCGTCGTCGACGACGAAGCCGACGCAGAGCGTCAGGGCCATCAGCGACAGGTTGTCGAGGCTGTAGCCGAACAGGTACATCAGCGAGAACGTGCCGATGATCGACATCGGCAGCGCAAGGCTCGGGATGATCGTTGCCGTGACGCTGCGCAGGAACACGAAGATCACGCCGATGACGAGGCCGAGCGCCAGCAGCAGCGTGTACTGGACGTCGTGCACCGACTCGCGGATCGATTCGGAGCGATCGTAGAGAATCGACAGCTCGACCGACGGCGGAAGCTGCGCCTGGAACGATGGCAGGATCGCGCGGATGGCGTCGACCACCTCGATCGTGTTCGTGCCCGGCTGGCGGCTGATGGCGAGCACGACGCCGCGCGTGCCGTTGTACCAGGCCGCCACCTTGTCGTTCTGCACGCTGTCGAACACGCGCCCGAGCTGGTTCAGCCGGACGGCGGCGCCGTTGCGGTAGGCGACGATCATCGGCGCGTATTCCTTCGCGTCGTTGAGCTGCCCGGTGGCCATCACCGACGTCGCGCGCTCGGCGCCGTACAGCGTGCCGGTCGGGATGTTGACGTTGGCGTTCCCGACGGCCTGCTCGACGTCGGTCAGCGCGATGCCGCGCGTGGCAAGCGCGTTCGGATCGAGCTGGATGCGCACCGCGTATTGCTGCGACCCGTAGACCTGCACCTGGGCGACGCCGTTGATCGTCGAGATGCGCTGCGCGAGGTTGTTTTCGGCGTAATCGTCGACGACCGACAGCGGTTGCGTCTTCGACGTGAGCGCGAGGAGCAGGATCGACGATTCCGCCGGGTTGACCTTGCGCTGTGTCGGCGGATTGGGCATCGACGAGGGGAGCGAGCGCGCGGCGGCGGCGATGGCCGACTGCACGTCCTGCGCCGCGGCGTCGATGTTGCGATCGAGCGAGAACTGGATCGTGATCGACGTGCTGCCCTGCGTCGACTGCGACGTCATCGAGTCGATGCCGGCGATCGTCGAGAACTGCTTTTCGAGCGGCGTGGCGACGGCAGATGCCATCGTGTCGGGGCTCGCCCCCGGCAGGCTGGCCGACACCTGGATCGTCGGGAAGTCGACGTTTGGCAGCGCATTGACCGGCAGCAGCCGGTAACTGACGATGCCGAAGATCAGGATGCCCAGCATGACGAGCGCCGTCATGACGGGCCGGCCGACGAACAGCGCCGCGATGTTCGCGCCCGCAGCGCCGCGTTCCGCGGCCGCGGCGCCGCGTTCCGCGG
>Ga0207674_10005921_pt1 | contig 14463 bp, 13 predicted proteins | sample KBSCornC72_FD_184303 | JGI IMG/M metagenome (GOLD analysis project Ga0207674, IMG submission 184303) | Corn rhizosphere microbial communities from Kellogg Biological Station, Michigan, USA - KBS Corn C7-2 (SPAdes) (version 2) | ecosystem: Host-associated > Plants > Roots > Rhizosphere > Soil ... | reverse complement strand
GCTTCCGGTTCAACGTATGCTTTCTGATTTACTTGCGGATACCGAGCTTTGTGATTACGTCGCGGTAGCGATCGGAATCGTGCGCCTTCAGGTAATCCAGCAGGCGGCGGCGTTTGCTCACGAGCATCAGCAGGCCACGGCGGGATGCATGATCCTTCTTGTGCGTTTTGAAGTGCTCCGTAAGCTCGCCAATCCGCTCACTCAGAATCGCGATCTGGACTTCGGGGGAACCGGTGTCCGTATCGTGGGTGCGGAAGCGTTCAATCAATGATGTTTTCTTAGCAGTCGCCAGCACGGCGTGGGTAACTCCTCTTGCGTTCTCAGTCCACTCTCAAGTGTCTCCATAGAGATTATCATGAATGACTTGCACCACAAAACCAGCGGCGGGACCAGGCGTTGACAGGACAGGATTTCGGCTCAAGCGTTATGCCCTGAAAACCTAGATAATGGAGTCAATGCCCTTCACCATTTCCCATGCTGCTGCTGCGCTTCCTTTTCGACGCACACGCCTGGTTATGTCTGCTTTGGTCTTCGGCTGCGTTGCTCCTGACCTGGAGTATTTTCTATGGCTTCGGCCTCACGGACATTTCGGTCATACGCTGCCTGGATTGGTCTTATTCGATCTGCCCGCAGCACTGCTGTCTTTATTTCTGTTCCACAGATTTGCGAAGGCGCCGCTGGTGGCGTGCCTGCCTGCACGCCTGCGCGAACGACTACGCAATGGAGATCGAGTCGCGAGGCGGTCTTTCTCCTGGTTTGTTCTTGTCTGCGTATCGATCCTGATTGGATCGGCGACCCACATCCTCTGGGACTCGTTCACACACACGGATTATTGGCTCGGCCGGAACTGGTCGTTTCTGAGGCTGAATGTTCATGTGCCGGTATTTGGTTTTCGAGACTGGGCTGCGATTCTCCAGTACCTGAGTTCCGTGTTCGGAATGGTGGCGATTCTTTGGTGGTTTGTTCAGTGGTACCGGAATACTCCTCCGGTTCATTCAGAGACAGATCGCCCGGACGTTACCTGGCGTGATCGATGGGTGGTTGCGGGCTCGTTTGTTGCGGCGATTCTGGCGGGGTGCGTACGATCAGCTTTTGTTGGCTTGCCGCACGGAGTGCATGGATTTCAGCGGTTCCTGACGGACGCCTCGATCACCGCGATCAGCGTGTTCTGCATCGAGATCCTGATATACGGGTTTCTTCACAATCGTTTCGAGAGCGAATCGGAACCTGCATGAAGGCTTGCTGGTCGCGCGTGCTTCTGGGCTGCTCCAACAGATCCAGCGATGTGGGCAGGATTCGGGCGCGTCGAGGAATTGAAGGACGTGCCGGCTGATGCGGTGTACACAATTATGGAGGGTGGAGGGATCAAGAGTGCTATGAAGCTTGGCGCTGCGGCGAGGTGAGTTGCTGGAGATCGGCTTCAATCTTCTCCGCGCCAGTAGTTTGCGCGGGCGATGATTTTGGCACCGTAATCATCGACAGTGCGCACGCGGATGGTGTGGAGACCGGGGCTTGGATCGGTTGGGCTGAAGGTGATCAGGTATCGATTTCGAACTTCTTTCGCCGCGTCCATGATGCGCTCTTCAAAGCGATGATCGCCTACGAATGTCATGTATTCACCGCCGCTCATGATGGCGATCTGCTTGGCCACATTTTTCTTGAAAGCCTGAACCGCCATGACCAACGTGGAGACCATGCTCATCATGCGGTCTTCGCCCGAGTCTTTGATGTCGTGGGCGAACTCGGCTTTCGATGGCGAGTATGAGACGCTGACCACCAGCACATCAGAGCGTCCGATCTTGGATACGAGCTGTGCGGGCTTGGTGTGCTTGCTTCCGTGGTCGCGCTGTTCGCTGATAAGCAACAGCACGCGACGATATTGCTTGGGCTGATCCTCAAGCAGGTCGACTCCGTAACTGATGGTATCCAGGATTGCGGCGCCGCCGTCGCCAGGCTCCAGTTGCTGGAGGCTCTGGTTGATTTCCTCTTCGGAATGCGTGTAGTCGTGAATGAGGCGCGGCACTGAGCTGAAGCCGACAAGGGCGGCCTGGCTCCGCGGATCGGAGAGAAACATCTCGAGCAGCGGGCCCATTTTGTTGAGCTTCTTGAATTCGAGCCAGCCGGATCGGCCTTCTTCCATGGCAATGACGAGGGCGATGGGTGCCGTGTCCAGCTCTTCCTGCACATGAATCTTCTGAGGAACACCATTGTCTTCGACGATGAAGTCCGACTGTTTGAGGCCGTAGACAATGCCGCCGCCGTGGGGCTTCTCGACCAACGTTGGGACGAGGACCTCGTTGGTGGTGACCCGGACGGTCGGCGCGGTGGCTTGCGAGCCGGGCATGGGCTTTGGGGCTTGCACCGGGGGCAATTGCGGCTGCTGCGCTCCGGGGGGTATGGGGCTGAGCAGGAGTGCCGCGAAGAGAAGCTGAAAGTGCCGGGTCAGTCCGAACCTCATCTCAATTGAGACCCCTGTCCCCGATCATAGGTGATCGCGGCGATGGACATCGGAAACGGGAGACCGACCCATAGTGCTCTAAATCACAATGTTGCCGGCAATATTCCGGGGGATGTGATCCTTTCGGGAGAACCGAGCTGGCTTTGATAACCGAAAAGTCTCTAATTGATTGCACCCTCGGGGGATACAGATAGGTACGGATGTGCACTAATGTTTGGTCACGGGAGTAAGGAGAAAGTCCCATGGGCCGAACCAATCAGGATGAGATTTATCTCAACGCATTCAATGCAGCCGTCGCACAGCGCGAACAGATTTATGCAGAAGCCGAGCGTTTGAAGAGCAGGAGAGCTCTTCTTGAAACTGCGGCCAGGGCCCTGGAACCGATCATCTATCCAGACGAATATCTGGAGACCAACAAGGATCAGGCCTCTTCATCTGTGGTCGAGATCGGACGTCCGGCACCAAGCCCCGAGGTCTGGAATCCCACACTGCCTGTCGAAGTTCACAATGCTCCTTCAAAAGAGCCACAGGAGCAGCGCCCAGTACAAGCGGTGACGCAGGTTTACGTCCGTGGCGATGGTGAGCCGGATGAAGAGATTCAGCGGCGCATCAGCATCGCGATTGGGCGGTCCGCGGCGGACTGAGCGCTCGGGCAAGAAGTACTCGCCAGCCCGATCAACGGCCTCGATGGCTTCGAGGCCGTTGCTATCGGGTGATGCGCTCGTAATGAACTTCGCGAGTCTCAAGCACGGAGCCAGATTCTGTAGCGATAAGTCACGACTCGTTCCTGACCTGGAGCCAATGTGATCTCCCAGCTCAGGCGGGATCTGGGGTTGTCGCTCTCAATTCCCTCGCCCAACTGCACTGTTTTTCCCTGGTCGGATTGGATCTCGGTTTTGCCACGGAGAGTTTTACCGATGGCGAGGTGTACCGCTTTCGACTTGTAGTTCTTGACCTTCAGCTTGCATTCGACGGTGACGAGGTCGTAGTTGTAGCCTCGACGGTGATTGATCTCAGGCTGGCGCGCGACTTCGCGCTCTTCGTGGCTCGCTCGAATGTCCGTGGCGACAGTGATGCGAAGCGTTGAGTTGGCGCCCTTCTGCGTGTAGGTGAGGGTGTCCTGCGAGATGGGTTTGTCGCCGGAGATGACAAGAGCGGGGGCACTGGTCCACGGGAATCTGGTGGAGTTCTTGAGGCGTATGGAGTGCCAGATGCTGTCGGCGCGGTTGCCGTCCTGCGGATTCTGATTGGGGTTGACGACATTGCCGAAGGCATCGACGCGGGGCTGGTCTTCGACTTCCCAGTTGTAGAGATGTTCATAGCCGACGCTGCCGGAGAAGACGTTGTATGTGGCGCGCTCTCCCTTTGCCAGTGTTACGTTGGAGCGGCTGTAAAGGAACAGGTCTTCTTCTGGCGAACTCGCCATTTCGTCGACACCGTTCACCAGAGAGATGGGAGCCGCCTCTTTTTCGTCAGCCATCATGACTTGCGCGTTGATGGCGTTGGAAAGCGCACCAAAGGATTTCCTCCGATCGTAATCGCGTTCGGCATCCTTCATGAAATCGACGAGGGATTGCTGGAGGCTCATGGGCGAGATGGTGTTGGAGTAGGCGAAGTTGGGAACGCCGACGACGAAGAAGAGCTGCGCATTCTGGAGGTCTTCAGCGTCGTCGGTGACGACGGCTTGCATGGTGATCTGCGCGTAGGTGTTGTCGGTGAGCGAGATGAGGTAGGACGGAGTCCAGCCGAGACCGTGCTCGAGATAGCCCATGGACAGTTCTTCCTTCGCGGAGGCGCTCTTGAGCTTCAGGCGCAGGGCCTGGTTCTGACTTTGCACAGTTTCGTGAAGGATGGCGTCGTCGGGGAGGTTGGCCATGGAGATGCCGCCGAGCGGGAAGGCCATGAGGCGCTTCTCAGTGCGGAGGAGGAGGTAGTCTTCGTGCGGTTGCGGAGGGTAGCGGACGTCGGCGGGGACCATGGGGTTTGTGGTGGGGGTGGGTGCGGCGTTCTGGAGGCCGACGACTTCGCCGGTGTAGTCCTTCATCTGGTAAGTGATGGTGACGGTCTTGCCGGCGTTGGCGCGGAGGATTTCGCTGATGGACTGGATGGGACGCTGGGTGGCGGTGTTGTAGCGGTAGGCGACAATCTCATCGATTCTGGCTTCAGAATTCACCGGGGCGAGCCAGAGAGTGCCAAGGGTCGCAGCGGGGATGGGCGCGAGGCGCGCGATACCGCTGGAGAAGGGTATCTCACCCTGGCGAAGGACGAAGGCGAGGCCATTCTTGAAGGCTGCAACGGCGATGGTTTTGGGTAAGGGCGCGGGGGCTTCGGCGATTTCTCCGGCGAAGAGGGCGGGGGTGATCAAAACAAGGGCGAGCCGCAGGGCTTTCAGGGCGAGACGCATCGTTCATCCTCCAGAGTTCTGATCGGAGAACGGGGAGAGGGCGAGGGCTTGCAGGGATTCTTGTTTATCCGTGGGTGAGGCCTCTTCTCATTTGGGTCGGAACTCAGCGGCGGTGCCTTCACAGGGTCTCGCGCGCAGACGGAAAGAGGAGCACGAACTGCGGGTTCCTTCGGCTTCGCTCAGGACAGGCTCTTCGACTCCTCGCTGCGCTCGTCGCTCAGGATGACAGTCGTGGTCGGCGACGTCGCACTCAAGGCCTCAGTTCCCCTCCCCTATGGGCGGCGGCGGGCTTCTTTTTGCACCTGGCCGGTCCAGAGGAGGAAGCTGAGGAGTTCCCACTTGGAGTGCCACATGAAGGCGAAGATGTCGCGGGTGCGGAGGGATTCAGCGGGCTTGCTGGAGTAGGTCTCGACTCGCCAGCGAAGGTATTCGCTGCGCCACGGCGCGAGGCGGTGGCCGCGCGTGGCGTTCCAGATGAACTTGAGTGCGCCGAACAAGGAGAGTACCTGTACCGAGGATAGCAGCGGGGCTGGCGGAAGCCGTAAGGGCGGGAAGCGGAGACCAAAAGGGGGTGTACCCCTATTCTGGCGGTAAGATCTTTGAAGTCAGAAGCTTGCGCGGCCGATGGTGCTCTAAGCCCTGTGCCTTCTGTGGCTTATGGCCAGAATCTAGAGCCTAAAGAACTTAGCTGGTCCAGTTCCCTTTTCGTCGCGGCGTCTGATCGGACCCGTCAAAGAAGGCCGGAACCACTGATGAATCAAGTATGACGAATTCTGCGAAATAGCCTGCAAAGGATTTGCACAGATCGCGGTTTTATTTCGCCGTGACCTCGCGGAGGTTTGAGCTTCTGAGTCGGCGCGACCGATTGCTTCATCCGTTATGAAGCGGGCCCAGGTACAACTGAATCGCTATCGGGAGCGCGGAGATCCTCGTTGATTCCCCGCCGTTGATGTGTGGTTTGGAGCGTTCCCTCGAGAGGCAATGGTGAAGAAACTGAGATTGCTTGGTGTGATGGCTCATCCGGATGATGAGTCGCTTGGCTTTGGAGGGGCGCTGGCGAAGTATGCGGCTGAGGGTGTGGAAACCTTTCTGGTGACAGCGACGCGCGGAGAGGCGGGGCGATTCGGTGCGGCCGGGAAGGGGCACGATGCGGCGGAGGTGGGGCGCGTGCGCGAGGCGGAATTGCGAGCTGCTGCTGCGGTGCTTAGAGTGCGCGAGGTTTCGGTCCTGGGGTGGCCGGATGGCGGCGTGGATCGCGTTCCGACTGCGAATGCTACTGCCGAGATTGTTTCGCATATACGGCGGATTCGACCGGACGTAGTGGTGACATTCGGGCCGGAGGGCGCATACGGACATCCCGATCACATTGCGATTTCGCAGTTCGCGACCGCGGCGGTTGTGTGCGCCGCACATGGTGATTACGCGGCAGGTGAATCTGCTCCGCATCGTGTAGCGAAGTTCTATTACATGGCCTGGGGCGCGGCGAAGTGGGCGGCGTACCAGGCTGCTTTCAAAAAGCTGACGATCACGGTGGATGGAGTGGAGCGACAGGCTACTCCGTGGGCGGACTGGGCGATGACTACCTCGATTGATACGCGCGCAGTGTGGCGGACGGTGTGGGATGCGGTGTGCCGACATGAGACGCAGATGTCGATTTACGAAAAGCTCGCTGAGCTTACAGAGGAAGAGCAGAGGTCGCTGTGGGGATCGCAGGAGTTTTATCGCGTGTTCTCAAGCGTGAATGGCGGGCGAGAGAGGGAGAGGGATTTGTTTGAGGGGTTGCGGTGAGGACGTGAGGTCAGGATCCTTGAGGCTGCTGCTCTTCTCCGTCTGCTCCATCATCGACCCACGTTGCGCCACATGAGTCACAATGCCAGGCGGCTTCTTGCGGGGGCACCGGAACAGCGAGAACATACAGAGACACAAGTGATACACCGCGTTCTGTCCCGTCGCCGAGTGTAACCTCGGCCGATCCGCAGTTCGGGCAGGCCGGCTGAACGAACACTTCCTCTGCGTTGTAGGGTATGTCCGGCGGAACGGGCTGCTCCAGAATCTCGCGTGCGGCTGCTTCATCGGACTCCGCAACCTGCAGGCGCATGCCGCCTACCAGGTTGGAGTAGAACCATTGCATGCGCACGAGGTTTTCATCCGCGATCCAGGCTTCGATACCGGCGGACTCTAAGAGCGAGCGTCCAGCGTAGGCCTCAGCGAAATCTCGATAGCTTCGCACCGTCACTATGCGACGGAGGTCCCATTCCTGCGGCTCTTCTACAACTGGCGGCTCAAGGCCGCGCCTTGCGAACTCCGCACGCAAAGCTGTCTGTGCAACTTCAAGCAGACCATCGTAGGAGTTAGCCAGTTCCATCAGCTCCGTCTCGCTCATCTGCGCATACTGCGCGGCGAGATCTTCTGGGGTGGGTGTCATGGAATGCAATGGTAGCAAGGATGAGAGCCGGCGGCTCTGCTACGAAGGTCCATAGAAAAGCAACGTGCTGGAATTGGTCGAACAGCTAAGAGGCTAGAAGAACCAGATGTGGGTCGGAGAATTCGCGCCCTGTACCGGTCTGCGCCCAAGAACTCAGCACCTGAATCAAAAATTCTCGAGAAGTGGCAGCAAACCCGTAGTTCTTCTCCGCCTGTTGGATTTCGTTTGCGGAACAGTGATGTTGTTCGGGCGAACCTCGACTGCACGCCGCGCATATGACTCGAACACTGCTCCAATTCTCGATTCCGATGTCGTTTTGATTACACATGTTGATCAACTGTCTCTCAGCGTCGGCGTTTTCCAGAGCAACTGCCGATTGAAACGTACTGTAGTTTGATCGTTTCCAAATCGCGAGTTCATCGAATACCGGATATTCCCGTTCACCTGATTTTCGAGTGCCCTCCACAGCACCATCGTTCAGTATGATGTCGCGGAACCGACGGTTCGAGTTTGGTAGCGGTACATTCAGAATCTCGATTCGTGCTGGGTCGATCCTTGTTCCCCACACAACCTCGCCTGAGTTATTGGGATCGAGCCTGACGCAGGCAGTGACAGGCGGCATCAAGACCTCATCAGAGCCATCCTCCAACTCAATTCCGCAACTCTTCCAAGCTCTCCGCGCGCGCGGCCAATCTTTGAGCGCGGTTGCGGCAATGCCGAGGTTCCACCAACTTGCTTCATCATTTGGGTCGAGAGTCGCTGCACGTTCGTTGAATTGCAGGCTTGCCGACCAATCGCACAAATACTTCGCCTGTAGACCAAGGTTGTACCACGGACTACTCCAATGAGGGCGAAGTATCGCGGCGGAGCGGTAGAGGAGCCTTGCCGATCTTCTTTTTCCTCGGTTCTCACAACTATTGCCAAGGTCGTTCAATGATTGAGCCAAAACATTCAGCATTGACGGAAGTGTACACGTGGTACTCCTGGCCGAGTCGGCGGGTGTGCAACTAACCGTGATTCGCGTACAACCTGAGCCGGGTAACTTCCCTCCGACTTGACGGCTCAGAGCGTAACTCACGGAAGCAGATCCTTCGCTTACCACCCCCAAGCTGAAGGAAGACGCTTGGGCCCCGTGCGCTCAGGATGACAGCCGTTTTTCTATGGCGAATTGTTCGAGACGCTTCGATAGACTTTGCTCTGGAGAGCTAGTAATGGATGTGAATGAGTTTCGTGCGGCGGGGCACAAGGTGGTGGACCGGCTAGCGGAGTATTTCGAGAGCATTGAGTCGAAGGCGGTGTTTCCGAATGCGGATCCGAAGATGATTCGCGGGTTGTTCGACGAGGCTCTGCCGGAGAAGCCGGAGACGATGGACGATGTGCTGGCGGAGCTCGAGGAGAAGCTGCTTCCCTACTGCACGCATGTGGGGCATCCGGGATACATGGGACTGATTACGCCGTCGCCGAATCCGGTGGGAGTGATTGGGGATTTTATCTGTTCGGCGTTGAATCAGAACCTGGGCGTGTATTCGATTGGGCCGTCGGCGGTGGCGATGGAGCGTCGCGTCGTGCGATGGCTGACGGATATGGTCGGGTATGGAGAAAAGGCGGGCGGGAATCTGACGAGTGGCGGGATGCTGGCGAACTTTATCGGGCTGAAGCTGGCACGGGACTGGGCTTCAAAGGATCGCGCGCAGGTTGAGGGCGTTCGTGAGCGGTGGGCTGTGTATGTGTCAGACCAGAGGCACGTGTCGGTGGACAAGGCGGTGGATGCGATTGGGCTAGGGCGCGAGGCGCTCAGGGCGCTGCCGACGGATGCGGAGTTTCGTTTAAGGATCGACGCGCTGGAGGATGCGATCGCGAAGGACAAGCGCGATGGCGTGCGGCCGATGTGCGTGGTGGGAATTTTCGGGACGACCAATACGGGTGCGGTGGATGATTTGCGCACGCTGCGAAGGATTGCGGATCGCGAGGGGATGTGGCTGCATGCGGATGCGGCGTATGGAGGAGGGATGCTGCTGTCGCATGCATTCGCGATGAAGGACGCGGAGTTGGAGATGGCGGATTCGGTGACGATCGATCCGCATAAGTGGTTCTATGCGCCGCTGGATGCGGGTGCAGTGCTGGTGAAGGATGAGGCGCGACTGACGAAGTCGTTCGGGATGAAGCCGGCGTATCTGACGGATGAGATGGAGGGCGCGGAGGAGCGGTACCAGTATTACGTGCACGGGTTCGAGCAGTCGCGGCGGTTCCGGAGCTTGAAGGTGTGGATGAGCTTCAAGCGGTATGGGACGGCGCAGATCGGCGAGTGGATCGATAACAATGTGCGGCAGGCGCGGCATTTATGGGAGCTGGTGAGGAAGGATGCGGAGTTTGAGGCGGCGAGTGAGCCGCCGATGTCGGCGATTTGTATTCGGTATGTGGGGCCGGGGGCCGACAAAGTTGACGAAAAGAAGCTGCATGCGGAGGTTGCGGATCGCGTGGAGCGGAGCGGGAAGTTCTGGATCGGGACGACGGAGCTGAAGGGGAGAATGTGGTTCCGGATTAATCCGGTGAATTTCAGGACGCGGCAGGAGCATATGGAGGGGTTGCTGGAGTTGTTGCGGGAGGAGTGCAGAGCGATACTCCAGGACTGAAGCCCCTCGCTTGTCGATCCTCATTCAGCAGCCTGAAGGCCGCTGCTCGCTCCGGTTTGTGAGCCGAGCTCTTCGTTCCCACCCTTGCTGCGCAAGGATGGGGCACCGGGCACCCGGCTGCTCGCTCCGGTTTGTGAGCCGAACTCTTCGTTCCAACCCTTGCTGCGCAAGGATGGGGCACCGGGCACCCGGCTGCTCGCTCCGGTTTGTGAGCCGAACTCTTCGTTCCAACCCTTGCTGCGCAAGGATGGTACACCCGCTTCTGCTAATTCCGCCTGGCGAGGAAGCGCTCCATGAACTTGGTGTCGAATTCGCCGGCGCGGAAGTCTGAGTCGGCGAAGATTTCCTGGTGGAGCGGAATCGAGGTGTCAATGCCCTGCACGATGAATTGCGAGAGAGCGCGCTCCATCTTGGCGATAGCTTCGTCGCGATCGACTCCGTGGACGATGAGCTTGGCGATGAGCGAGTCGTAATAGGGCGGGACGACGCCTTCGGCGTATTGCGCGGTGTCGACGCGAACACCATTGCCGCCGGGAACATTGAATGCGGTGATCTTGCCGGCGGAGGGCGTGAACCTGACGGGGTGCTCGGCGTTAATGCGGCACTCGATGGAATGGCCGCGGATCTCGATTTTATCGGGAAGAATATCGGAGAGACGCTCGCCGGATGCGATTCGAAGTTGAGCCTTCACGAGGTCGATACCGGTAATGGCTTCTGTGACCGGGTGCTCGACCTGGATGCGCGTGTTCATCTCGATGAAGTAGAGCTTCTTGTCTTCATCCATGAGGAACTCGATGGTGCCGGCGTTCTGATAGCCGATGTCGGTGAGGCTGCGGCAGAGGGTTTTGTGAATCTCTTCGCGGAGCTTGGGCGTGACCTGGAGCGAAGGCGCCTCTTCGATGAGCTTCTGATGACGGCGCTGGATGGAGCACTCACGTTCAAAGAGCGTGGTGACGTGGCCGTGCTCGTCGGCCAGTACCTGGAACTCGATGTGCCGCGGCTGCTCGATGAACTTCTCCATGTAGAGTTCGCCGTTGCCGAAGGCGTTGGCGGCTTCAGTGGAGGCGGAATGGTAGAGGTTCGGTAGTTCTTCAGCGCTGCGGACAATGCGCATGCCTCGGCCGCCACCGCCGGCTTTGGCTTTGAGGATGACGGGGTAGCCGATCTTGGAAGCAACGTCCTGCGCTTCTTCAGTGGAGGCGATGACGCCGTCGGAGCCGGGCAGGATCGGAACCTTTGCGGCTTTCATAGCCTGACGGGCTTTTTCTTTTTCTCCCATGAGGCGGGTTACTTCAGGCGGAGGTCCGATGAACTTGATGTTGGAGGCACGGCAGACTTCGGCGAAATTTGCGTTTTCGCTGAGGAGACCGTATCCGGGATGGATGGCATCGACGTTGGCGATTTCGGCGGCAGAAATCACTGCAGGGACGTTCAAGTAGCTATCGGCGGGGCGAGGCGGGCCGATGCAGATGGCCTCGTCGGCGAATTTTACGTGGAGCGAGTTGCGATCGGCCTCGCTGTAGATGGCGACAGTACGGACTCCGAGTTCGCGGCAGGCGTTGATGACGCGAAGGGCGATTTCACCGCGGTTGGCAATCAGGACCTTACGAAACATTGATGACCTTTGAAGAGCAGCGGAGTTAGCGGAGTTGGCGGGGTAGCGGAAGTCGGTGCTCCCAGGCGCGCGATCAGTGTTCATTCCGCTTGTTTTTATCCAACTCGAATGGAGAACAGCGGCTGGCCGAATTCGATGGGCTGGCCGTTGGTGATGAGGCATTTGACGACTTCGCCGGAGGCGTCGGACTCAATCTCGTTCATCAGCTTCATAGCCTCGACGATGCAGATGACCTGACCTTTTTCGACGTGGTCGCCAGGGGAGACAAACGGGGCTGCTCCCGGCGACGGGGATCCGTAGAACGTGCCGACGATGGGCGATTTGACGATGTGGAGGTTGGCGTCGGGATCGGCGGGGGGTTCTGCAGCGGCGGGCTGGGCAGCGGGTGTAGCCGCGGGCGCAGCAGCGTGTACAACGGGGGCGGCGGTGACGAGTTTGGCGAGATCGGCTATACCGGCGGATGGGACGGCGTTGGGCTGGGAGAATTTGAGTCGAATCTTCGTGTCGCCACGATCGAGGTCGAACTCTGCGACCCCATATTCCTTGAGGAACTCGATGAGTTCCCTTAGGTCCTTCATGTCCTGTGGTTTCATTCGCTCCGCCAAATGTTGTTTAAAATCAACGACTTACACAATGAATGCATCATCAATAAAGGCCGTCCTTTCAGGCGACTTGAGGAAAAAGCTGGTCGATTTTGCAAGCCTTGAGTGACCCCGTGCAGATTGCAGAGCGTCAGATTCGCGGACTGACCGGAATCGCGAAAACGCAATCACCGCAAACCATTCTACATTCAGATGCTTGGGAAATGAAAAACTGCGAGTCCGCCCGGCGGAGCCAATCGCCTCATCAAGTGCAAACAGGATCGCAGCTCAAAGGATTACGCGTGCGGAGTTTCGCACGCCGAACTTTCTCTTCGATCTTCAAGTCCGTGCGTCTTTGCATCACGGCTCGCTTCGCTGTGCGAAGATTTCCTGTGAAAAGCAGAGCGGAGATGCAAAATGATCAGGCCCCAGTGGGTTGCAAAGATACTGGACCGTTTCGATGCTGAAACGAAGCCGCACAGCGAAATTGAGATAGCGGAAGAGCTGGGTAACGAACGCGCCAAGAAGCTGGAAGAGATTCCAGAGGAAGAGTGGAACGGCTTTTTGGCCGAACATTCTGTCTTCTTCCTCCGGGAAATCACGGATGGTACCAGTATTTGGGGATCGTATTTCGGCCCGATGGCTGAACTATCGCAGGGCGACAAAACCATCTACGTCCCTGACATCTCTGCGTTGGTGCCGGAGGTTATCGACTATTGGGGACAGAGGTCGCTCGAATCCAAGAACCCGATGATGAGGGCGAGATATGCCGACGCGGCCTGGGATTTGGCGGGTGTGATCGCAAATGTGAAACCAAACCACGAACACGCGCGAGCAGCGATCGACAGCTATATTGAAGCAACAGACGGCAGCTTGTACACGATTGAAGTAGAGGCCGCCAATTGGCTCTCCAGAGCGCTGAGCCTCGCGAGAAGCGTTCAGGATAAGAGTCGTATTCAGAACGCGGTTGATGCAATTCTTGCATTTCACAAGAAATCCTTACAGCCGCGACACGTCGGGGTATGGGTTCTGCCGTTTGACATCCTCTATGGAGAAAAATCTCTACTGTCAGAGGCGCAAGAAAATCAGATTATTGCCGAGCTTGAGTCGATGCTTGCTCGTTTGACCGTCATGAAGGAGGTCGATAGTGAGTTCGATCCCTTTGGTGCACAGGCCGCCGGTGAGCGCCTGGCACAACACTACAAGAGAAAAGGTGATCCAGATAACGCCAGACGCGTGCTGAAAAGCTACGGCGGGGCATTTCAGCAACTCGCAGAGAAGGCGGTTCCGATGCTCGCGATAGCTTGGCTCCAACCAGTAATCGAGAAGTATGAACAGGAGGGAATGAAGGCAGAAGCCGAAGAACTGCGGCTCTTCATGCTGAAAAAGGGTGAAAACATTACTTCGGACATGAAGGAGTATTCCGTCCAGGTAAATATCAAAAAGGAGGACCTGGAAGAGATTTCGAGAGAGCTAATCGCACAGGGAGACCTTGCAGTTAGCCTGATGAGGATTGGGGGCTACTTCATTCCGGGCGCAAACAGCGCAAGGAAGATGCTTGACGAACAAAAAAGAGTAGCGCCTCTATTCAGCTTAACTCCGATCACAGTTGTAGATCGTTCAGGTCGTCCCGTTGCGAAGGCTAGTAGCGTTGAAGACCAATCTGAGGGCAGATTGTATAGACAGTTAGCTCAGAACGTAGGTTTCTACCAGCCCTTTCTTTCGTACGTACTAGGCACTTTGATTGCAGAATTTCAACCTGCTGTCGATGACATCCTTGATGTTTTGTACCTGTCTCCGCTGTTTCAAATAGATCGACGAGCGATTCTGCATGCTGGACTCTCCGCCTATTTGGCCAAGGATTTTCTGAAAAGTATCCACATACTTGTGTTTCAGATCGAAGAGATATTGCGGACTCTTGTAGTTCTGATGGGGATACCGCCGCATAAAAGTGTGCCTCGCCACCCTGGGATCAGCGACGTTAAGAACATGAACGACGTTCTCGATGACGGGAGGGTGCGGGGGGCCTTGACCGAGAACGTCTGGACATATCTAAAGGTTCTCTATGTCGAACGTCGGGGCATCAACCTTAGAAATGATCTAGCACACGGTCTCGTTCCGGTGGAGGGCTTCAATCAGGCAATCGCCGATCAAGTGTTTCACAGTCTTGTTGTTTTGAGCCTTCTCCGGAAGGCAGAGCCACCCAACGCCGCTGAGTCGGTCGGAAGATGAAAGGGCCAAGCTGCCCGTTTTCAACTCCAATTTAGAATCCTCGAAGGAGCTGAGCCAGGCTCAATTTGAATCCGTCTGCGATCGCCTTAAGGACTCGCAAACTTGGGTCCTTCTT
>Ga0207674_10005919_pt1 | contig 14465 bp, 12 predicted proteins | sample KBSCornC72_FD_184303 | JGI IMG/M metagenome (GOLD analysis project Ga0207674, IMG submission 184303) | Corn rhizosphere microbial communities from Kellogg Biological Station, Michigan, USA - KBS Corn C7-2 (SPAdes) (version 2) | ecosystem: Host-associated > Plants > Roots > Rhizosphere > Soil ... | reverse complement strand
ATGCGTGCATCACCCAACCTGTCGGCGCAAATGCGCAAGATGTATGAGGATCCCAAGCAAGGCTTTATTTCGGATTACGCCCGTTTCGACATTCAAGTTGAACAAGTTCTCATAGGGCAAGCACGGAGGAAATTATCGGTCACTTGGGATAACTCGACGTTTGCGGAACCGAACCAGATGACATCAGGTCGCTACCTGATTGCGCTGCGTCGACCCAGTTCGGCCAGTCCTCCACTGCGCGGTCCAAGCGCGACGATACTTGCCAGTCCCGACCCCAATGCTTTAACTCTTCTCCAAGCCCCCTGTTCGCGCGCGTTCATCTACGATGCCGAAAGTGAAGAGGCTCGAACCCTTCAAACAATTCTGCATGCACAGCAAAAATAGATGGCACTGGCATCTATGTCCGGTTTCGGGCAGGCAAGCTTGGCTTCGTAGCGACAACAAATGGTCGGTTACGGATATCTCCACCCCGTTCGTCCTGAGTAGGAGCTGAGCGAAGCCGAAGTCCCGTATCGAAGGGCCTGCGCGCCATCTCGGTCCTTCGATGAAACGGGTCGTTGCCGGAACGTCCGGATTTGTAACCGCCAGCGGGGGCATTGACCAACGTTCGGATACAAAGTGTCGCGCAGTGGGCAGGGAACGCCGAGGCACATCCCTCCGCGTCTCTGCGGCTCCGCGTGAAAACCTCATCCCGCCCGCTAGGCGAACTATCGCCGACCGCCTGCACGGAGCAGGAGCCCTCCCCTCTAAACCAAACTCACCCGCCCGCCGGCATGCCGCTGCAACCGCCCCGCCAGTTCCAGTTCCAGCAGCGCCGTCTGCACCGCCGCCGGGGCACAGCCGGACAGTCGCACGATCTCGTCCACCGCCACCGGCGTCATCGACAGCAGCCCCACGACCCGCGCCCGCTCCGCTTCGCGCAGGTCCGGCGGCGGTGGCCCGGCATAGCCGTCGCCCATCTGCCGAACCGCGCCCGGCCCCGCTCCCATCCGGCCGATGGACTCGAAAATATCCTCCGCCGACTGGACCAGCGTCGCGCCGTCGCGGATCAGCGCATTGCACCCCTGCGCGCGCGGATCGAGCGGGAAGCCCGGCACCGCCATCACCTCCCGCCCCTCCTCCGCCGCCAGCCGCGCGGTCAGCAACGATCCGGATCGGGGCGCGGCCTCCACCACCACCGTGCCCTGCGCCATCCAGGCGATGATGCGGTTGCGCGCCGGGAAATGGCGCGCCAGCGGCTCCGCGCCGGGCGGATGCTCGGTCAGCAGCAGGCCCTCCGCGCCGATCCGCTCCTGCAACGCCGCATTTTCGGGGGGAAAGGCGACGTCCAGCCCGCAGGCGATCACCGCCACCGTCCCGCTGCCGATCGACCCCAGATGCGCGGCGGTGTCGATCCCCCGCGCCAGTCCGGACACGATCACCCCGCCCCGTGCGCCGACCTCCTGCGCCAGTTCGCGCGCGAAACGGCAGGCGGCGGCGGAGGCGTTGCGCGCGCCGACCATGGCGACGATCGCCCGCGCCCGCCCCATCGCATGGCCCTTTGCCACCAGCACCGGGGGCGCGGACGCCGCCTCGCCCAGCAGCGCGGGATAGTCCGCATCGCCCAGCATGACATGGCGGCCGCCCAGCCGCTCGACCGCATCCATTTCCGCGACGACCCGCGCCTCGTCGGCGATGCGCGGCGCGCGGGCACCGCCCCGCCGGGCAAGTTCGGGCAGCGCCGCCAGCGCCGCGCCCGCGCCGCCATAGCGGTCGATCAGTTGCCGCCAGGCGACCGGCCCGACATTGGGCGAGCGGATCAGGCGGAGGCGGTCGAACCGCTCCCGCTCCGGACCCGTCATCCCGTCTTCTGCCCCACGCGCGGCTCCGTGCCTTTCAGCAGGCGCGCGATATTGGGGCGATGCTTCCACAGCACGATGGCGGCGATGGCGGCGAGCGGCTGGACCAGATCGGGCCGGCCCAGCAGCGCCGCCCCGATCGGCGTGGCGATGGCCGCGCTCATGCCGCTGACCGAGGAGATGCGGATGATCGCCAGCAGGCCGAGCCATACGGCGGCAAAGACGAGCACGGCGGGCCAGTAGAGCGCCAGCGTCACCCCCAGCATGGTCGCGACCCCCTTGCCGCCGCGAAAGCGCAGCCAGAGCGGATAGCAATGGCCGATGACCGCCATGACGCCGGCGATGGCCGCGCCATTGTCCGGCAGCAACGCCGCTCCGACGAGGACCGCGACCGATCCCTTGCCGCCGTCGAGCAGGACCGTCGCGGCGGCCAGACCCTTGCGCCCCGTCCGCAGCACGTTGGTCGCGCCGATACTGCCCGATCCGATCGCGCGCAGGTCGCCCGCGCCGAACAGGCGGGTGAGGATGAGGCCGAACGGAATGGACCCCAATGCGTAACCGACCAGCATCACCAGCGCCGGCATCTGCCACGACGTCACAGCCTAACCCTCCCCCGAAAAATCGGTCCCTCAGTAGGGCGGCGATGGGGTGGCGGCAATGGGGGACGATAGGCTTTTGCGAATGCAGAACAGCTCTCATCAGCCAGCTGGTCATGGCAACGGATACCGAAACCGCCATTATCCTCCGGATCAAAATTGCGCTCTTGACGCCCCCTCCCTTCCCCCGGCATCGCTCCATCATGGCAATCTCCCCCGACGCTCCCGTCCTCTTCTTCGACTCCGGCGTCGGCGGTCTCTCCATCCTGCGCCCCGCCCGCGCGCTCATCCCGACGATGCCGGTGGTCTACGCCGCCGACCACGCCGGCTATCCCTATGGCACCAAGAGCGAGGCGGAGATCGCGGCGCGCGTCCCCGCCCTCCTCGGCCGCCTCGTCGAACGCTACCGTCCCCGCATGGCCGTCATCGCCTGCAACACCGCCTCCACCATCGCGCTGACCGGCGTGAGGGCGGCGCTCGACGTGCCGGTGGTCGGCACCGTGCCCGCGATCAAGCCCGCCGCTCTCCAGTCGAAAAGCCGGGTGATCGGCGTGCTCGGCACCGATGCGACCGTGCGCCAGCCCTATGTCGATCGGCTCGCCGCGGAACATGGCGCGGACTGCCTGATCCTGCGCCACGGCAGCGCCGCGCTGGTCGATCTCGCCGAGGCGAAACTGCGCGGCGACCCCCTGAACCCCGCCATCGCTCGCGATGCGCTGGCCGGGTTGCTCGACCAGCCGGGCGGCGACAGGATGGACATGGTCGTGCTCGCCTGCACCCACTTCCCGCTCGTGCAGGAGGAACTGGCCGCAGCGGCGCCGCATCCGCTCACCTTCCTGCACGGCGGTGAGGGAATCGCGCGGCGCATCGCCTATCTCAACGGCGATCAGCCCTGGCCCGCGACGCCTCTGCCCGGCACGGCGGTGTTCACCGGACTGGACTCCGGCATCGCCGCCCTCGCCCCCGCGCTCGGCAGCTTCGGGCTGGACCGGATCGCGGGGCTGTAGCAGCATAGCACAGCAGAGCCCGGTTATGACGATCCCGAGGGCTTGTTGCGAGCCGTTATCAGTGGCGCAGCGCCGCGTGAACGGTTATGTCGCCCCCATCAAAGGCACGCGCCCTGAGGGCGGGGACGGCGGAATGAACTATCAGCAGGTTTTCGAAGAAGCGATCGACAGGCTCCATGTGGAGGGCCGCTATCGCGTGTTCATCGACATTCTCCGCAACAAGGGCATGTTCCCCAATGCGCGCTGCTTCGCCGGCCACAATGGCCCGAAGCCGATCACCGTCTGGTGCTCCAACGACTATCTCGCGATGGGCCAGCACCCCAAGGTGATCGCGGCCATGGAAGAGGCGCTGCACGATGTCGGCGCCGGTTCCGGCGGCACGCGCAACATCGGCGGCAACACCCATTATCATGTCGACCTGGAGTGGGAACTCGCGGATCTCCACGGCAAGGAAGGCGCCCTGCTCTTCACCTCGGGCTATGTCTCGAACGAAGCGACGCTGTCCACGCTGGCCAAAATCCTGCCCGGCTGCATTATTTTCTCCGACGCGCTCAACCATGCCTCGATGATCGCGGGCATCCGCAATAGCGGCTGCGAAAAGCAGGTGTGGCGCCACAATGATCTTGCCCATCTGCGCGAGCTGCTGGAAGCCGCCGATCCGGAGACGCCCAAGCTGATCGCGTTCGAGAGCGTCTATTCGATGGATGGCGATGTGGCCCCCATCGCCGCGATCTGCGATCTCGCCGACGAATTCAACGCCATCACCTATTGCGACGAGGTCCATGCCGTCGGCATGTACGGCGCGCGCGGCGGTGGCATCACCGAGCGTGACGATGTCGCCGACCGGGTCACCATCATCGAGGGGACGCTGGGCAAGGCGTTCGGCGTCATGGGTGGCTATGTCGCGGCGGACAAGGTCATCATCGACGTGATCCGCAGCTATGCGCCCGGCTTCATCTTCACGACCAGCCTGTCGCCCGTGCTCGTTGCCGGCGTGCTGGCGAGCGTGCGCCACCTGAAGGCGTCCAGCATCGAGCGTGAAGGCCAGCAGGCGGCCGCCGCGACGCTCAAGCGCCTGATGCGTGAAAATGGCCTGCCGGTGATGGATTCCGTGACGCACATCGTCCCGCTGCTGGTCGGCGATCCGGTGAAGGCCAAGCGGATCAGCGACATCCTGCTCGCCGAATATGGCGTCTATGTGCAGCCCATCAATTACCCCACCGTGCCGCGCGGCACGGAGCGGCTGCGCTTCACTCCCGGCCCCTCGCACACCGAGGAGATGATGGTCGAACTGGTCGAGGCGCTGAGCGAGATCTGGACTCGGCTGGAGTTGCGCGAGGCCGCCTGACCGAGCGTGAAGCCAGAAATTCAGACCCGTGTGAGCGCGACGCTCCACGCATAGCCGCGGAACAGACGCGCCCCCGTGCAGCGCAAGCCGTATCGCGCCGCCACCGTTTCGCACACGGTAAACAGGTCGCTGCGCGGGGCGACGTGGAACTTGCGCAGCCAGCCCTGCAACAGGGCACGGAACCAGCCGGGCAGGCGCTCCTGCTGACCGAAATCGACGATGTGCAACTGGCCGCCCGGCGCAAGCAGACGAGCGGCCTGATCGAGTGCGGCCTGCCAGTCGGGAATCATCGACAGCGTGTAGCTCATGAACAGGCGGTCGAAGTTCGCTTCTCCCAGCAGCGAGGCCGGATCGAAGTCCGTGGCGTCGGCCTGCGCAAACCGTGCGCCGGGGACGTTCCGCCGCGCGTTCTTCAGCATCTCCGTCGAGATATCGATGCCGAACAGCCGGGCCGAGGGATAGCTGCGCCGCACCAGGGCCAGATTGCGACCCGTCCCGCACCCAATCTCCAGCACGGACCCGCCGGCGGGTATGGCAAGCGCCCGCACCAGCCCGTCGCGTCCCAGCAGATAATATTTGCGCGTCAGGTCATAAACGTGCCGTTGCAGCCGATATTGCGCGTCCATGCTCGCGCCATGCGCGCCATCCGCCGCTGCCATCCCGTCGCTCATCCTTTCAGCGTATACAGGTGAACGCCGCCATAGATGGAGGACCGATCCCGGCGGGTGTAATCGAGCGACTCCTCGGGCTGATAGACCCAGCGGTCGAGCAGCGCGTCCGGCAGGCGACCGGGCAGCAGGCTCGGTTCGGCGGCGGTACGGAACAGGACGCGCGCGCCGGACTTCGCGGTGCGCGTGATCTGTGTCCAGATCGCGGCCAGTTGCGCGTCGCTCATCCAGTCCTGCGCGTCGAGCAGGATATAGCGGTCGGCGCTGGCGTCGGGCTGCGTCGACAGCCAGTCGGTCATATTGGCGTGATTGACGGACACGCGCGACGCACGCGCGCGCACCGCCTCATAATGGGCCTCGTCCAGATACGGCGGCAGCGGCGCGTCCGGCCCTTTGCCATAACCACGCCCGAACGCCTGCCAGGCAAAATAATTGGACTTGAGGTCATAGTCGCAGGCGAGCCGCTCCAGCCGCTTGCGCAGCACCGCCGCCATCCTGGCGTCACCCGCGAGCGCATCATATTGCGCCGGCGGAATGCCCAGGCCGAAGAGCGAAGCCGGCTGATCCGTCAACCAGCGCACGAACTTGCGATCGAAAATCGGGGCCAGCTTCGCCTCGAAAATTGCGCGCTGCTCCTCCATCGTCCGGGCTTCGAGGATATCGCGCGGGTCGATGCGATAGAGCTTGGCGACGAGATGCGCGGCGCCGATGAAGCCGCCCAGCAGGCCACGCTTGTAGGCGCCCTTGCCGAACATCCCGATGCGGCGGCGACCGACCATGTCGCGCCCTTCCCAGTAGCGGCGCGAGGTGTCGTCCAGATGCGGGCGAATATAGCTGCGGTACGCGTCCACATTCTCGGCCCGGTCCGCATCGCCGAAGAACCGCCGGAAATGCGTATAGTCGGGCAGGTGGAGCGCTGCCACCCGCTTCAACCGGTTGAGCGCGATATGCGCGGTGTTGAGATCGACCGCGGTGATGCGGGCAGGGTCCGCGACGAGATAGGAGAGTACATTGCATCCGCCGCTGGCGATGGTGACGACATGCGAGTCAGGCGTGATCGCGAGAGCCTCCATGTCCACCGCCGGATCTTCCCAGATCTGGGCATAGACCAGCCCCCGGAAAGCAAAGGCGAAGGCGCGTTCCAGCAGCCCCTCCTTCGTCATGCCATCATGATTGATGACCGCCCGATCGATCGCCTCCGCCCGCGCATTCTTCATTTGCCCAGCACTCCGAAACATTCTGCGTCCCGGTAGCCGGGCAGCGTGATGGAACGATGACATTTTCTTGACGCGCCGGTGACAGCCTCCGTGCCTGCGTCACACCTATGTCATCATCGGCCGCCATGGCCCTTGCAGGAGCGTGGAGGTTCGTTAGCGGATTGCCTGGGCAACGGAGTGGCCTATATGCCGTCAGCCGCGCCTCTGAAACGCATCCGGCGAAACTATCCAGTGATTGAGGGAGACCTGCGAGACATGAGCAAGATATTGGTGGTCGGCGCAGGCGGCGTGGGATCGGTGGCCGTCAATAAAATGGCCATGAACCCCGCCATTTTCCCCGACATCACCCTTGCGAGCCGGCGCATCGCGAAATGCGACGCCGTCGCGGCTTCGGTACAGGCGCGCACCGGCGTCACCATCGCGACTGCGGAGGTGGACGCCGACGATGTCGACGCGATGGCCGCCCTCATCACGCGCGTGCAACCCAAGCTGGTCGTGAACCTGGCTCTCCCCTATCAGGATCTGTCGATCATGGACGCATGCCTGAAGGCGGGCGTTCACTATCTCGACACCGCCAATTACGAACCCCGCGACACCGCGCATTTCGAATATAGCTGGCAATGGGCCTATCAGGACCGTTTCAAGGCCGCAGGCCTTATGGCGGTACTCGGCTCCGGCTTTGACCCGGGCGTCACCAGCGTATTCGCGACATGGCTCAGGAAGCATCATTTCGCGCGGATCGACACGCTGGATATTCTCGACTGCAACGGCGGCGACCATGGCCAGGCGTTCGCGACCAACTTCAACCCGGAGATCAACATCCGCGAAGTGACCGCGCCCGCGCGCCATTATGAGAATGGCCGGATCGTCACCACCCCGCCCCTCTCGACGAAGCAGACGTTCGATTTCGAAGCGGTCGGGCCGAAGAACATGTACCTCATGTATCATGAGGAACTGGAGAGCCTTGCGACCCATTTCCCGGAGATCAAGCGCCTGCGCTTCTGGATGACGTTCGGCGATGCCTATCTCAAGCATCTGGAAGTGCTCCAGAACGTCGGCATGACGCGGATCGACCCGGTGCTCTACAATGGCGTGGAGATTATTCCGTTGCAGTTCCTGAAGGCGGTATTGCCGGAGCCGAGCACGCTTGGCGCGACGACAAAGGGCAAGACCAATATCGGCGATATCGCCACCGGCCTTGGCAAGGACGGCAAGGACAAGACGCTCTACATCTATAATATCTGCGACCATGAGGACGCCTATGCCGAAACGGGCAATCAGGCGGTCAGCTACACCACCGGCGTGCCGGCCATGATCGGCGCGGCGCTGGTCATGCAGGACATCTGGACGGGCGCGGGTGTGTTCAACATGGAGCAACTCGATCCCGACCCGTTCATGGACATGCTGAACGCGCACGGCCTGCCATGGCAGGTGAAGGAACTGGACGCCCCGCTCGATTTTTGACGGGCCGCACGATCGTGGCCCTTGCCGGATGACGGAATAGCAATGGAAACCAGAGCCGGTGATCCGGGCGCCTTTGCGCGCTTCGACCTGAGCAGCGTCCCCTCGCCCGCCTTCGTGGTGGATGAGGCGGCGGTGCGGCGCAACCTCGCCATACTCAAGGACGTGCGCGACCGTTCGGGCATCCGCATGCTCGCCGCGCTCAAGGCCTTTTCCTTCTGGTCGCTGGGATCGGTGGTCGGCGAATATCTCGATGGCGTGTGCGCTTCGGGGCTGTACGAGGCGAAGCTCGGCCGGGAGGAATATCGCGGCGAGGTCGCCACCTATTGCGCCGGCTACAAGGCCGAAGACCTGCCCGAAATCTGCGCGCTGTCCGACCATATCATCTTCAACTCCCCCATGCAGCACGACCGCTTCCGCCCGATCCTCGATGCGGCGCGCGCGGCGGGGCATAGGTTCGACGTCGGACTGCGTATCAATCCGTTGCACGCGGAAGGAGAGGTCGCGAAATATGATCCGTGCCAGCCGCACAGCCGGCTGGGCTTCCCCATCGACCAGTTGCGCGATGCCCATCTGGATGGTGTTTCCGGCCTGCATTTCCATTCGCTGTGCGAGCAGGATTTCCTGCCGCTGCAACGCACATGGGCCGCCATCGAATCGCGACTGATGCCCCATGTCGGGCGATTGAAATGGCTCAATTTCGGCGGTGGTCACCATATCACCCGCGCCGATTATCAACGCGAGCAATTGATCGCCTTCCTCATCGGGCTGCGCGAGGCGACCGGCCTCACCCTCTATCTGGAACCCGGCGAAGCGGTCGCGCTCGACGCCGGCATTCTCGTCGGCGAGATTCTCGACGTGATCGACAATGGGATGCCCGTCGCCATCACGGACATCAGCGCGACCTGCCATATGCCGGACGTGATCGAGGCGCCCTACCGACCCGCCATGCTCGGCGAACGTCCGGACGCGCCGGTTACTCGTCTCGGCGGCCCATCGTGCCTCGCCGGTGACATCATCGGCGACTATGCCCTGCCCGCCGAAGCGGCCCCCGGCGCGCGGATCGCCTTCCTCGACCAGGCACATTATTCGATGGTGAAAACCAACACCTTCAACGGCGTACCGCTGCCGGCCATCTGGCTCTGGAACAGTGAAACCGGGGCGTTGCGCGAGATTCGAAGCTTCTCCTATCAGGATTTCAAATCCCGCCTTTCATGACAGTTTTGTGACAGACTATTTTAACCGCCGCACTTTACAGGCACCCCCCTTGGCCATATATCGCGCTCTCCGCTGCCCCATGGGACTTCCACCGCAAGGCAGCATCGTTGGCTGAACTACACTGGAGGTCCCTTGAATTGTACAAGCATCATAGCGCGCTGGGGGTAGCTCTTTCCCTCAAACCGGCAGCTCCGGTAACGCTTATTCGCCCGCAGGCAGCCGCCCGCGCCGCTCGATTCTTCGTGGAGAAGTTTCCGGGCAAGTCGTTGTACGCGGTCAAGGCGAATCCTTCGCCTGAGCTTCTCAGGACGCTCTGGGATAGCGGAATCACGCATTATGATGTCGCTTCCATCACCGAAGTGCGCCTGGTCGCACGCACGCTCCCGCACGCGAAACTCTGCTTCATGCACCCGGTCAAGGCCGAGGAAGCGATTGCTGAGGCCTATTTTCAGCATGGCGTGCGCACCTTCTCGCTCGATACGATGGACGAGTTGGAAAAGATCGTGGCCGCGACAAAGGGCGCGACCGATCTGGAGTTGTGCGTTCGCCTTCGCGTGTCGTCCGACCATGCCCAGATCAGCCTGGCGTCGAAGTTCGGCGTCGATCTGGTCGATGCCAGGGACCTGCTGATCGCGACCCGTCAGGTCGCGGATGCGCTCGGCATCTGCTTCCATGTCGGCAGCCAGACGATGAGCCCGCATGCCTATGTGCAGGCGATCGAGCGTGTTCGCGCCGCGATTGTCGGCGCATCCGTCACGGTCGATATCATCGATGTGGGCGGCGGCTTTCCTTCCATCTATCCGGGCATGGAACCACCCGCGCTGGAACTGTATTTCGACACGATCCACCGCGCGTTCGAGAGCCTGCCCGTCAGCTACTCGTCCGAACTGTGGTGCGAGCCCGGTCGTGCGCTGTCGGCCGAGTATAGCTCGCTGATCGTTCGGGTGGAGCGCAAGCGCGGCAACGAACTCTATATCAACGACGGAGCCTATGGCGCCTTGTTCGATGCGGCCCATGTCGGATGGCGTTTCCCGGTGCAATTGCTGCGCCCGGAAGCGAATGACAGCGACCTTGAGGCGTTCAGCTTCTACGGCCCGACCTGTGACGATATGGACCATATGGCCGGTCCATTCATGCTGCCGGGCGACGTAAAGCCGGGCGACTATATCGAGATCGGCATGCTGGGCGCCTATGGCTGCGCGATGCGGACCGCATTCAACGGCTTTTCCTCCGACCATGTCTGCGAGGTGGCGGACGAACCGATGGCGAGTCTCTATCGTGAGGAGATCGTCGCGCCGCGCCGGTCGAACGTGGTGAAGTTCGGCAAGTCCGGCAAATAGGCTGGCGGCAGCGGAACATCAAAAGGGGGCGATCCAATCGCTCCCTTTTTTATTCCATCGACGAAGACGCTTTGCCGCAGGGTCGGAACGCCGATCATTACGGTTGTGCGAACGCGCTCTTATGCTATCGCTGCAACGCACAACAAAATGAGACATGACGCGCGATGGTAAGCCCTGTTCCTCTCCAAGAATTCGCTAGCCCCACTGGCAGAGGCAACCTGCGTCGCCACCCGTGAAGCGGAGCCATCGCCACCGTGGCGCAGTCTGCGCAGTCTGCATTTGGGCAGCAGCCGGCGAACCTGTACTGAGCAAGTCCAGTAATGGGACCGCATGGGTAACAACTCGCTAGCCAAAATGGGCAATGCATGCTCAAACGCAGCCTGAAAAACAATAAGAATGACGCCGATCGGCGATCTAATCCGGCTAGCTCGCCTGAAGATTTGGATTCCACGGCGCAGGTCTGTCCCAACGGCGCAAACAACACCATGCTCGAAAGAAGGATTTGCTCGAGATGAAAATCACGATGATCGGATCAGGCTATGTCGGTTTGGTTTCTGGCGCCTGTTTTGCCGATTTCGGCCATGAGGTCATCTGCGTCGATAAGGACGAAACCAAGATTGCGGCGCTGAAATCCGGCCGCATCCCGATTTTCGAGCCGGGTCTCGACGCCCTCGTCGCCACCAACTTCGCGGCGGGCCGCCTCACCTTCACCACCGATCTCAAGGAAGGGGTCGCGAACGCAGATGCGGTATTTATCGCGGTCGGCACGCCTTCGCGTCGCGGCGACGGCCACGCCGACCTGTCTTATGTCTATGCCGCAGCGGCGGAGATTGCCGAGGCACTGACCGGCTTTACCGTCATCGTCGACAAATCGACCGTGCCCGTGGGCACCGGCGACGAGGTCGAGCGGATCATCCGCGAAGCGAACCCGACCGCCGACTTCTCCGTCGTGTCCAATCCGGAGTTCCTGCGCGAAGGCGCGGCGATCGACGATTTCAAGCGGCCTGACCGGATCGTCATCGGCGGCGGCGACGAGCGGGCGCTGGAAGTCATGCGGCAAGTCTACCGCCCACTGTACCTCAACAAGTCACCCATCGTGGAAATGAGCCGGCGTGGCGCGGAACTCACCAAATATGCCGGTAACGCCTTCCTTGCGGTAAAAATCACCTTTATCAACGAGATAGCGGATCTCTGCGAAAAGGTGGGAGCAGACGTGCAAGATGTGGCCCGGGGCATCGGCCTCGACAATCGGATCGGATCGAAATTCCTTCACGCCGGTCCCGGCTATGGCGGATCCTGCTTTCCCAAGGATACCCTCGCCCTCCTGAAGACCAGCCAGGACTATGACGCGCCGCAGCGCATCGTTGAATCGGTCGTCGCGGTCAACGACCAGCGCAAGCGCGCGATGGGCCGCAAGGTGATCGCCGCGATGGGCGGTGATGTCCGCGGCAAGACCATCGCGGTCCTCGGTCTCACCTTCAAGCCGAACACCGACGACATGCGCGATTCTCCCGCGATTTCCGTCGTGCAGACCTTGCAGGATGCCGGTGCGCTCATCCGCGCCTATGATCCCGAAGGGATGGAGCCAGCGAAAGCCATGCTGCCCAATGTCACCTTTTGCGAAGGGGCCTATGAGGCGATGGAAGGGGCCGATGCACTGGTCCTGATCACCGAATGGGACGCCTTCCGCGCGCTCGACCTCGATCGGGCCAAGACTTTGCTGAGCCGGCCGGTGATGGTCGATCTGCGCAATATCTATCCGCGCGACATGGTTGAGGCGGCAGGCTTTGAATATACGGCGGTGGGCCGCTGATGCGATCCGACCCGGTTCTGGTTACGGGCGCGGCGGGTTTCGTGGGCCATGCCACGGCACACCGCCTGCTCGACCGGGGCGAGCGGGTCATCGGTATCGACAACCTCAACGACTATTATGATCCCGCCCTGAAGACCGCGCGGCTGGCCACATTCGATAGATTTAATGATTTCAGGTTCGAGCGCCTGGATATCTCAGATGTCGATTCGGTCATCCGGCTGGTCAGGGACAATGGCGTCCGGCGCATCGTTCACCTCGCCGCGCAGGCGGGCGTGCGCTATTCGCTGCAAAATCCATTCGCCTATGAACGGTCGAACGTCGCGGGGCATCTGGCCTTACTCGAAGCCAGCCGGCAAGCCCCGGAGTTCGAGCATCTGGTATATGCCTCCTCCTCATCCGTTTATGGCGACAGGCCGATGGGCGGTTCGGGATTTTGCGAAGACGAGACGGTCAACAAGCCAGTATCGCTCTATGCCGCGACCAAGGCTGCGTGCGAACTGATGAGCCACAGCTACACCAAACTCTATGGCTTTCCCCAGACCGGCCTGCGCTTTTTCACGGTCTACGGGCCATGGGGGCGGCCGGACATGGCCTATTTCAGCTTCACCGAAAAGATCATGAAGGGCCAGCCCATCGAGGTTTTCGGAGAGGGCAGGATGGCGCGCGACTTCACCTATATCGACGACATCGTCGACGGCATCATCGGCGCTCTGGACAACCCGCCAGCGTCGTTCGAGGATCGCATCATGAACATTGGCGACAGCCGCCCGGTGAACCTGATGGCGATGATCGAGGCGCTGGAGAGCGCGATCGGGCGCAAGGCCGATAAAGTCATGCGGCCGATGCAGCCGGGCGACGTCACATCGACTTATGCTGACATTTCAAAGCTCAAAGCGCTGTGCGGCTATACGCCCAAAGTAATGCTTGAGGATGGCCTGAAGCAATTTATCAAATGGTATCGAGAATTTTACGCAGTTGCGGTCTAATCCGTCCGCATTCGTGATTCGACGGGCGTTCGAACGGCCCAAGTCATAGCAAGACCGGAGAGTTTTTCCCGTGACCATCCGCAAAGCCATTTTTCCCGTCGCCGGTCTCGGCACCCGTTTCCTTCCCGCAACCAAATCCGTTCCCAAGGAAATGCTGCCCGTCGTCGATCGGCCGCTCATCCAATATGCGGTCAATGAGGCGCTGGAGGCCGGCATCGAGACGATGATCTTCGTCACGGGGCGCGGCAAGATGGCCATCGAGGACCATTTCGACATGGCCTATGAGCTGGAGCGGACACAGGCCGACCGCGGCAAGTCGGTCGCCGCGCTGGAGGGGACGCGCCTGACGCCGGGCAATGCGGTGTTCGTGCGCCAGCAGGAACCGCGCGGCCTTGGCCACGCCATCTGGTGCGCGCGCGACATCATCGGCGATGAGCCGTTCGCGATCATCCTGCCCGACGAACTGCTGATCGGTCATGGCAAGGGCTGCATGGCGCAAATGGTCGAGCAATATGAAAAGGTTGGCGGCAATCTCGTCTGCGCGCTCGAAGTGCCGATGGAGGAAACGCCCAGTTATGGCGTCATTGATCCGGGCGCTCGCGACGGCGTCCTGACCGAGGTGAAGGGTCTGGTCGAAAAGCCGAGCCCCGGCACCGCACCGTCCAATCTGATGCTACCCGGCCGCTACATCCTCCAGCCCGATGTGATGGCGCTGCTCGCGACGCAAGAGGCGGGCGCAGGCGGCGAGGTCCAGTTGACCGACTCGATGGCGAAGCTGATCGGCACGCAGCCCTTCCATGGCGTCACCTTTGCCGGCGAACGGTTCGACTGCGGATCGAAGCTGGGCTTTGCTCAGGCCAATTTCGCGCTGGCCTGCCGCGACGCCGCGATGGGCGACGACCTCAAGGCATGGGCGAAGTCGATCCTCTGATCTGGTCAGGCGCGCGTGAAGCGCGCCACCAGTTCCACATGC
>Ga0207674_10005917_pt1 | contig 14465 bp, 13 predicted proteins | sample KBSCornC72_FD_184303 | JGI IMG/M metagenome (GOLD analysis project Ga0207674, IMG submission 184303) | Corn rhizosphere microbial communities from Kellogg Biological Station, Michigan, USA - KBS Corn C7-2 (SPAdes) (version 2) | ecosystem: Host-associated > Plants > Roots > Rhizosphere > Soil ... | reverse complement strand
TTGTTGCACGACGAACTGGGCATGGAAACGCCGGACCTGGCCGCCCTGGCCGGCACCAGTTCGCACACGATCACGCTCTACAACTACAACGACGTCGGCTCGAAACTTGCCAGCGGATCGTTCCTCCACCATGGCATGGTCATCGTCCCTTGCTCGAGCAATACGCTGGGCGAGTGCGCCCACGGCCTGGGCGGCAACCTGATCAGCCGCGCCGCCGCCGTCACGCTCAAGGAGCGCCGGCGGTTGATCCTCGTCCACCGCGAAATGCCGCTGTCGCCGATCGACGTGACGAATTATCAGATCCTGACCCAGGCCGGCGCCATCATCGCCCCGGCCAATCCCGGCTTCTATCTCAACCCGACGACCGTCGGCGAAATCGCCGACTTCGTCGCCGGCAAATTGCTTGATCTCATCGGCGTGCCGCACGCGATGGAAACGCGCTGGGACCCGAAGAACCTGAAACCGCCCGTCAAGTTCTGACCGCGATGACCACCGCCGCCCCCCCACAACCCGCAATCGCCAATCCGCAATCGGCAATCTCGAAGCTTTCGCTCTTCGCCGCCGACATCAAGATCGCGCACACGGTCTTCGCCCTGCCGTGGGCGGTCCTTTCCACTTTCCTGGCGGCGAAGGAAACGCGTCACCCGCTCACGCCCGGCATCGTCCTGCTCGTCCTCGGCTGCATGGTGACCGCCCGCACGGTCGCGATGGCGGCTAATCGGCTGCTCGACGCGGAACTCGACGCGCTCAACCCTCGAACCGCGCGGCGGGCGGTGCCCAGCGGCAAACTTTCGCGCCGGTTTTACTCCGTCGCCCTCTTCGCGTGTGCCGCCGGCTTCGTTGCATGCACCTGGGGATTCTGGTCGCTGGCGCATAACCCTTGGCCAATGATTCTCGCCTTGCCCGTGCTCGCGTTTCTCTCGGTTTATCCGCTGCTGAAGCGTTTCACTCGCCTGTGCCACTATTACCTCGGCGCGGCTTTGGCTTTGGCGCCGGTATGCGCTTGGCTGGCGATCTCCGGCCAAATCGCATGGCCGCCGGTCATCATGGCGGCGGCGGTGCTGTCGTGGACGGCCGGGTTTGACATCATCTATGCCTGCCAGGATTACGAATCCGACCGGGCGACCGGTGTCTTCTCCGTGCCGGCGCGCATGGGCATCGCCGGGGCGCTCTGGGTGGCGCGTCTCACGCACGTGGTATCCGCGGCGATGCTCGTGCTGCTCGGCTTGGTTTCGCCGACGCTGGCGACGTTTTATTTCGTCGGCGCGGCGATCGCGATCGGGCTGCTGATCGTCGAACACCTGCTCGTCCGCGCCAACGATCTGTCGAAGGTCGGCTTGGCCTTCTTCACCGTCAACGGCGTGATCAGCCTGCTCGTCGGCACGCTCGGCCTGATCGACGTCTTTCGCGCCTGAGACAACACGGTGACTTGGGATTGGCTGATTCATTCCGACGCCGGCCTCGCCCTGCGGATCGGCGTCGGCGCCGCCATCTTCGCAATCCTCGCCCTGATCGACCTGGCGCGAAACGGCCGCCACGCGACTCGCTGGCGCGAGTATGCGCTGCTCCTCATCGCCGCGGTGGTTGCAATGGCGTTCGGCGCGATCAACGACGTCATCACCTCGTCGATCTCGTGGGAATACTTCTACTACGGGAAAGGCCTGAGCGAGCAACTCGGCCCGACGGTTCCGCCCGATCCTTCGCGTCTCCACGCGGCCGCCGCGCTCGTCGGCGTCAAGGCGACCTGGTCCGCCGGGCTGATCATCGCCGTCGCCCTCCTGCTCGCGAATAATCCGTCGAAACGGTTGCCCCGCCTCCGCAATCGCTCACTCCTGATCTATCTCCCCATCGCGCTCACCTGCGTCATCGTCGGCGGCGTCCTGGGCGGACTGACCGGTTACGCCGGCCTGCCGACCCACTGGAACACCGACTTCGCCGAGATGCTGCAACGAGACGAAATGCGGCCACGGCGATTCATGGCCACGTATGGCGTGCACCTGGGCGAGTATCTCGGCGGGGCGGTCGGGATGATCCTGGCCCTTGGCCTGATCCGCCGCCGCCGCCGCCAAAGATCCGCGCCTGTTCCCGCCGCGGTTTAAGCTACCGCCGCGCCACCCGCACGCTTACAATGTCCGTCATCCTTATGGACCAGCGAATCCCCCCTTCGCGTCGTCAATTCCTTAAGCGAACGGTGGCGGCCGCGGCTTTAGCGCCGATGATCGTCCGCCCGTCCGTAGTCGGCGCCGCGGCCGACGGAACGCCCGCCCCCTCCAACCGGATCACGCTCGGCTTCATCGGCGTCGGCAAGCAGGCGACGGGGCACCTCTCCGCCTTCGTCCGCCGGAAGGACGTCGCCGTGCTCGGCGTCTGCGACGTGCAGGAACTCCGCCGCACACTCGCCAAGGAGATCATCGACAAGGCCACCTCCGGCACACTCCCCAAGCCGACGAGGTCGCCCGACGACAACACCAACGGCGACAACCCCTCCGCCGGCTCGTCCGCCGCCCTCGCGACCGGCGGTGACGTCGGCACACCGCCCAACAGCACGAAGTTCTACAACGACCTGCGCGAGCTGCTCGCCCGCCCCGACATCGACGCCGTCGTCATCGCCACGCCCGACCACTGGCACGCCACCGCCGCCGTCCTCGCCTGCAAGGCCGGCAAAGACGTCTACTGCGAAAAGCCGCTGACGCTCACGATCCGCGAAAGCCGCCGGGTGATCGATGCCGCGCGGCGTTACGGCCGGGTCTTCCAGGTCGGCTCGCAGCAGCGCTCCGGCAAGGATTTCCGCTTCGCCTGCGAGATGGTCCGCTCCGGCCGCATCGGTCGGCTCAAGACCGTCGCGGTCAACGTCGGCGCGGCGCCGGGCGATTGTGATCTGCCAGCCGAGCCGGTGCGCAAGGGCGTCGATTGGGACATGTGGCTCGGGCCGGTGCCGTGGCGGCCGTTCAGCAGCGTGCTCTGCCCGCTGCCCGACGAGGCCGGCTGGCCGCGCTGGCGCAACTACCGCGAATTCTGCAACGGCCAACTCGCCGACATGGGCGCGCACCACTTCGACATCGCCCAGTGGGGCATGGGAACCGACGACACCGGGCCGGTCGAGCTGCTGCCGCCCGAGGGCCTCAAGCGCATGTACCTGACGATGAAGTACGCCAACGGCGTCGAGCTTTATCACACCAACGTCGGCGCCAGCATTACCTTCCGCGGCACCGGCGGCACCATCGAGGTCGGCCGTGGTTATCTCCGCACCGACCCCGCCGGCATCATGAAAACGCCGACACTGCCCAGCGAAGTCCACCTCTACCAAAGCCCAGGCCACCACGAAGACTGGATTCGTTCCATCCGCGCCCGCAAAGATCCCGTCTGCCCGCCCGAGATCGGCGCGCGCTCGGCCGCCGTCTGCCAGCTTGCCAACATCTGCTATTGGCTGAACCGCCCGCTCAAGTGGGACCCGGCCAGGGAAGAGTTCATCGACGACGACGAGGCCAATCGCTGGCTGGACCGCCCCAAGCGCGGGCCGTGGGTATTGTGACGGCAGTTTCAAATCCGCCGAAAACTCGGAAGGGCCGCCGAGCGATCCGTATACTTCTCACAACATGACCGAGCCGCGAATAACCGTCTCCGACCCCGCCCTGCGTCCGATCGCCGAAAAGGTGATCGCGCAGCAGCCCCTCTCCCACGCCGACGGCCTCGCCCTTTACGCCACGCGCGACCTGCACGGTCTGGGCCGCCTCGCCAACTATGTCCGCACGCGCCTGCACGGCGACCGCGTCTACTTCAACCGCAACCGCCACATCAACTACACCAACGTCTGCGCCCTCTCCTGCAAGTTCTGCTCTTTCTACCGCAAGCGCGGCGAAGAGGGCGCGTACGAGATGCCCGTCGAGCAGGTCGTCGCCACCGCCGTCAAGGCGCGCGACGCGGGCGCCACCGAAGTCCACGTCGTCGGCGGCCTGCACCCGTGGCTGAAGTTCGACTACTACCTCGACATGCTCCGCGGCATCCGCGCCGCCTGCCCGGACTTGCACATCAAGGCCTTCACCGCGATCGAGATCATCCACTTCGGCCGGATCAGCCGCCGAAGCGTCCGCGACGTGCTCATCGACCTTCGCGAAGCCGGCCTGGGCAGCCTTCCCGGCGGCGGCGCCGAAATCTTCGACGACCGCGTCCACGACGAAGTCTTCAAGGGAAAAGTCCGGGCCGACAAGTGGTTCGACGTCCACCGCACCGCCCATAGTCTCGGCATCCACACCAACGCCACCATGCTCTACGGGCACGTGGAGACGCCGGCCGAGCGGGTAAACCATTTCATCGCCCTGCGCGAGTTGCAACAGCAGTCGCTCGCCTCTTCGCCAGCGCACTTCAACTGCTGCATCCCCCTGAGCTTCATCCCCGATCGCAGCGAACTGGGTCACCTCCCGGGCCCCACCGGCCTGACCGACCTCAAGACCCTCGCCATCGCCCGCCTGATGCTCGACAATATCTCCCACATCAAGGCCTTCTGGATCATGCAGGGCGTCGGCCTCTCCCAGCTCGCCCTCGACTGGGGCTGCGACGACCTCGACGGCACCGTCGTCTGGTACGACATCACCAAGCGCGAAGGGCACGGCGGCACGACCCACCAGGAACTCCACCTCCATGACATCCACCGCCTGACCCGCGAGGCCGGCAAAACCCCCGTCGAGCGTGACACACTCTACCGCGAAGTGAAACGCGACCCGGATACCGACCGCGTCCAACGACCCGAACCCGTTCCGGTTTATTGATAAATCTGATTTGCATACGAAGAGCGATCCGGCGCGAAAATGCCCTTCCTCACCGCCCGCTGGTCCAACCTCTGCCTGCTGACCTACGCCGTCCCGCCCGCCCTGCTCGAGCCGCGCCTCCCGCCCGGCTGCGCGCTCGACACCCGCGACGGCCAGGCCTTCGTCAGCCTCGTCGCCTTCGACTTCCTCGACACGCGCGTGCTGGGCGTCCCCTGGCCCGGTTACCGAAACTTCCCCGAGATCAACCTGCGATTCTACGTCCGTCACGGCACGGGCGAATCGGCCGTCCGCGGCGTCGCCTTCGTCCGCGAGTTCGTCCCCAAACGCCTCATCGCCTTCCTCGCGCGAACGATCTACCGCGAGCCTTACCTCGCCACCCCGATGTCCAGTCGCGTCACGGAAGACGACGCGCGAATCACCGTCGAACACCGCCTGACCTTCGCCGGCGGCGAGAACCGCCTCACCGTCGTCGGCCGCAAACCCACCGCGATGCCCGCCCCGGATGGCACCGAGCATTTCTTCAAAGAACACGAATGGGGTTTCGGCGCCGGCCGCCGCGGTGCGTGCATTCGGTACCAAGTCTCGCACCCCCACTGGGATTGCCACACCGTCGAATCGTACGAGCTCGAATGGGACTGGCGAGCCGTCTACGGCGACGAGTTCGCGTTCCTTGCCACCGCCACACCCTGCTCAGTCCTGCTCGCCGTCGGCTCGTCCGTCGGCGTCCATCCGATGGCCGCAGTAGTGCGTCCTTAACAGTGCGATCCCGCGGATTTGGGTCTGGCCACGCCCCCTGCTATACTTCGGTAGCCGTCCCCTTTCCCGGACTTTCGGGCGGAGATTTTGCAAGGTAGTGCCCCTATGCCCCGTGCTGCGAATTTGACCGTTGGCGACAAATCCATCGAGCTCCCCGTCATCGAAGGGACCGAAGGCGAGCTCGGCATCGACATCACCAAGCTCCGCGCCGAAACCGGTTATATCACCTACGACCCCGCCTACGGAAACACCGGCGCCTGCAAAAGCGCAATCACCTTCATCGACGGCGACAAGGGTTACCTCCGTTACCGCGGCGTCCCGATCGAACAACTCGCCGAACGGTCCGACTTCATCGAGGTCGCCTACCTCCTGATCTTCGGCAAGTTCCCCACCGCCGCCCAGCGCAAGGCCTTCTCGCAGAAGCTCTCCGACAACGCCCCGATCAACAGCGAATTCAAGCGCGTCTTCGAGAACTTCCCGCCGACCTCGGCGCCGATGGGCGCGCTGTCGGCCATGATCAACACCGCCGCCTGCTTCAATTCCGATTTCGTCAACCCCGACGGCGACCAGGCCCAGTTCGAAGAGGCCGCCGCCCGCCTGATCAGCAAGACGCGCACGATCGCGGCGTACATCTACCGCATGGCCCAGCGGCTCCCCTACCTGGACCCCGAGCCGGGCATGCCGTACGTGGACAACTTCCTCCACATGATGTTTTCCAAGCCGGGCGCGCCGTACGAGGTGCACCGCGAAGTCTCGCAGGCGCTCAACTTGATCCTCCTGCTGCACGCCGACCACGAGCAGAATTGCTCGACCTCCACCGTCCGCATGGTCGGGTCGAGCAAGGCCAACCTCTTCGCCTCCTGCGCCGCCGGCGTCTGCGCCCTGTGGGGCCCGCTGCACGGCGGGGCCAACGTCGAAGTCCTCGAGATGCTCGACGTCATCCACAAGGGCGGCATGACCGCCGAGCAGTACCTCCAGCAGGTCAAGGAGAAAAAGGTCCTCCTCTACGGCTTCGGCCACCGCGTCTACAAGAACTTCGACCCCCGCGCCAAGATCCTCAAGGAAAGCTCGGACAAGGTGCTGGCGAAGATCGGCGTCAAAGACCCCCTGCTCGACATCGCCCGCAAACTCGAAGAGCTGGCGCTCAAGGATTCCTACTTCGTCGACCGCAAGCTCTACCCCAACGTCGATTTCTACAGCGGCATCATCATGAAGGCGATCGGCATTCCGGTGGACATGTTCACCGTGATGTTCGCCATCGGCCGCATGCCCGGCTGGATCGCCCAGTGGAAGGAACAGCACGACGAGAACGTCCGCATCGCCCGCCCCCGGCAGATCTATACCGGGGCGACCAAGACCGATTACGTCCCCGTCCCCTCTCGCTCATAGGAAGACCCGCTCATGGATGACGCCGCCGACGCCAAGCGCCGCTGGGGACGATGGTCGTTCGCCGCCGCCGCCGCCGCCGCCGCATTGATGTTGACGACCGCCGGTTGCGTCGAGCAGACGATGACCGTGCAGAGCACACCGCCCGGCGCGCTGGTCTACATGAACGACCAGGAGCTCGGCCGCACGCCGCTGACCAGGGACTTCCAGCGGTACGGCGATTACGACGTGCAGGTCCGACTCGAGGGTTACCAGACGCTCAAGACCCATTCCAAGCTCAAGCCGCCGTTCTGGAACTGGGTACCGATGGACCTCGTCGCGTACCTGCTGCCGGTGACGTTCAAGGATCACAAGTCACTGGATTACACGCTCAAACCGCTCGACCCGGTCTTGGACGACTCGGCCGAACTGGTTCAGCGGGCGGAAACACTTCGCCAGGGATTGGAATCGAGCCCCTTTACCCGCGTCCCCACGCCGCGCGCCACCACGCGATCCACCACGCGCTCGACGACACGCGCCAGCACGCAACCGAAACAGTAATAAGGCATCCCGCCGATACCCCCCTCTTCCGCTTGGGGCTTCGCGGCCCAGCGACGCGACGCCCGCGAGTCTACGCCGCCACCGTCCGCAATCTCGTCCGCTTCTGTACCGCCGCCCGCCCTTTCAACGCCGACTTGTCGTTGTTGATCACCACGGTTTCCCACAGGTCAATGCTGTCCAGCTTGTAGCGGTAATCGACCGTCACGCCGGTCCGGCGAATCAGGTCCTGCAGCGCCAGGTCGCTCCGCCAGCCCAGCTTCGTGCAGATGGGGCACAGCCACTGTTCGATCAGGGCGATGAAGCGGTTGGTGCTCTGGAAGTGGTTGACGATCACGATCCGCGCCCCCGGCTTGGCGACGCGCTGGGCTTCCATCACGAGCTTGTACGGGTCGGACACGACGCTGATCACGTGGCTGATGAAGACGTGGTCGAACGTGTCGTCGGGGAACGGGAGGCGCAGCGCGTCGGCCTGGAAGACCGTGGCGTGGGTCATGTTCCGCTGGGCGATCTTCTTGCGGGCCTCGCGGAGCATGCCGCTGGAGAGGTCCACCCCGACGATGCGGGCGTGCTGCGGGTAAGACGGCAGCGACGCGCCGGTGCCGATGCCCAGGTCCAGGACGCGGTCACGCTCCTGGATGTTCATGTGGCCGATCGCCCGGGTAATGCGCTTGCGAACCAGCCGTCCGAACGTGGCGTCATAAAATGCGGAATGGAAATCGTAGATGAGCTTGGTGCTGGATTCCTGCATCGCCGGCCTTCCCTGAGGACGTAATGTAAGCGGTCGCCAACCGAGATGCGGCGGCCGCGTTATCGGCATCACTCTATAGGCTCGCGAATCCGTTGCCAACTCCCCCGCGGCCAAGATTTCGGGGAATGTGCCCCGGGGCTTTGCCGCTTGCACGGGTGGGACTCGTCCGTATTCTTGGCGGGCATGAAGACCATCACGCTGCTCGTCGCGGTCGTTTTCGCCGTGCTGTTCGCCGGTCCCGCGGCCCGCGCCGCCGACGGGAAGAAAACGCTCTACCACGTCGTCTCCATCAAATTCAAGGACGGTGCGGCGGCCGATCAGATCAAGGCCGTCGAAAACGCGTTCGCCGCGCTCAAGACCAAGATCCCCGGCATCACATCCCTGAACTGGGGCACCAACGTCAGCCCGGAACAGAAGAACAAAGGCTTCACACACTGCTTCGTGCTCACCTTCGCCGCCGAGAAGGACCGCGACACGTATCTCACCCACCCGGATCATAAGGCGTTCGGCAAGTTGCTCGGCCCGATCGTCGGCGACGTGATGGTGATCGACTTCTGGTCGCAGGAATAACACGACTTTCGTCGAGGTCCGGATCACGAGGGCGAGTTCCTCGACGGGGACGAGCCGCCTTGGGGGCCTGCGTCCTTGAGTTCTCACGGCAAGGGTGACCGCGAGCTTGGCGGTGGCGCTGGGGGCGGGTCGTCGAGCGCAGGCCGTGGGCGCGGGCGTTCCGGGCGGAGTGGGCCGACGTGGCGGGTGGGGTTAATTCCAGTTGCTCACTAGTTCCAGGAACATGCGCATGCCGACGGCGAGGGTGGCGTCGGTGAAGTCGTAGTGGTCGCTATGGAGGGTGGGATGGGAGGCGGCGGTCTGGGGTTCGACGCCGACGAGGAAGAAGCAGCCGGGGACTTGTTCGAGGTAGTAGGCGAAGTCTTCGCCGCCCATGCTGGGGAAGGGGGCGAGGTAGAAGGCGTCGGGGCCGAAGGTTTTGCGGGCGACGGAAGCGACGTAGTCGGTCATGGCGGGGTCGTTGATCGTGGGCGGGTAGCCGTCCCACCAGTCGAACTTGAGGTCGCACCCCCCTGCCGTGGCGATGCCGCGGCAGCGGCGCTCGATGGACTCGCGGATCTTGGCGCGGAGGACGGGCGTGAGGGTGCGGGCGGTGCCTTCGATTTCGACGGCGTCGGGGATGACGTTGGAGGCGGTGCCGCCGGCGATGCGGCCGACGGTGATGACGGCGGGCTCGACGGGGTTGACCTCGCGGGCGACGAAGTGCTGGAGGTTGGTGACGGCCTGGCAGGCGGTGACGATGGGGTCGACGCCGAGGTGGGGGAAGGCGGCGTGGCAGCCGCGGCCGATGAAGGTCGCCTGCCAGGTGTCGGTGGCGGCGAGGAGCGCGCCGGGGCGGGTGGCGATGGTTCCGACCTTGAGGCCGGGCCAGCCGTGGAGTCCGAAGACGGCGGCAACCTTGGGGCCGATGCGTCCGTCGAGGACACCGGCCTTGACGAGGCGCTCGGCGCCGCCACCCCCTTCTTCGGCGGGTTGCCACATGAGTTTGACGCAGCAGTTGAGACGATCGCTTTGTGAGACGAGTTGGTTGAGAATGCCGGCGACGCCGAGGAGGGTGGCGGTGTGTCCGTCGTGTCCGCAGGCGTGCATGCGGCCGGGGTGGGTGCTGGCGTAGGGGAGATTGGTCTGCTCGGTGATGGGGAGGGCGTCGATGTCGGCGCGGAGGGCGACGCAGGGTTTGGCGGGGTCGCCGATGAGGGCGACGGTGGCGGTGGGGGCATTGTCGACGCCGGCGTAATAGGGGATTTTGAGGCCGTCGAGCTCGGCGCGGATGAGCTGGGCGGTTTTGACTTCCTCGTAGCCGAGTTCGGGGATCTGGTGAAGGCGGTGGCGGAGGTCGGTGACGGCGGGGAGGTGGGTGGAGATTAGGTCGGCGAGCTCGGGGGGCATGGGGGTAACGTAATGGTGGGGGTGGGGTGTGGCAAGGTGGGGTTGCGCACTACATCGCGTGGTTGTGAGTCGAAAACGAAGGCCCTCACCACCCCTGCCCTCTCCCACACGCGGGACGGTTGACGGCGAAATGCGCATTGGGTTGCGTGCGGGAGAGGGGGAAAAACGCGTTAGCGGTTCCAGAGGGCGACTTGACTGGTTGCCTTTATGCGTTCTTCGTATTCGGCTTTGGCGGGGTCGATGAGTTTGCCGATGGCGACGACGGCGAGGACTTCCCAGCCGGTTTTGGCGAGGCCGAGGAAGGTGCGGCATTCCTCGTCGTAGAAGTCCTGGCTTGAGACGCAGCCTAGATTCAAGCTCGTCGCGGCGAGATAAATCCGTTGGGTGACGATGCCGGCTTCGAGGTGGGCGAGGCGGTAAGCGTCGGGGCCGCCCTGGGTCATGAGGGCGTGGAGGTTGGCGACCATGACGCAGACGGCGGCGGCCTCGCCGAAGCTGTGTAGGTCGCCGGCGATGTACTTGGTCTCGCGGCGGTATTGACCTTGGTTGAGTTGGCTCCAGGTGTCCATCGGTGGGTGGTAGTACCAGATGCCGTGGTCGATGCCGACGACGTCGTGAAGGATCCAGAAGGGGCGGACGCAGGCGACGTGCGGGCCGTCGGGGAACATGGGGAAGAAGCTGCCGCCGCGGAAGGAGACGCGGTTGATGTTCAGCAAATCGGCGCGGGCGATGGGGTGGCGGGCGAGCATGACGTGGGGGCGGCGCTGGAGCATCGTTTGGCGCACGGGGAGGCCGCCCTCGGGGTCGCGATCCATGCGGAGGTCGATGATGGGGAACTTGGCGGGCATGGGGGAGAGCTCGGTAAGCGGCGGGCGGAGCTCGTGGACGGCGACGCCGGGCGCGATGCAGTCCTGGTGGACGAGCATGGGCTCTTCGGCGGCGGGGTCGTCGGTGACCTTGACGGAGAGCTCGGCGCGGGCGATGGCGACCATGGGGCCGGTGGTGGCGCCGGGGGGGATTTGGATCGGTTGGTTGGCACGGTCGGCCCAGGCGACCATGGCGACGACGGACTCGGCGGTGGCGAGGGGTTCGTCGGGTGGGCATCCGATGAGCTCGCGCATGGTGGTCTCGTTCATGCGGAGGCGGGCGATGGTCTGCGCGCCCAAGCCCGCGCCCGCGGCGACGAGGTTCTGGACCATCTGGCCGGCGCTGAGGAGCATGGTGCGGTAGCCGCGGCGGCCGTACTTGTAGACGGCGCGCCAGTAGCTGGCGCCGACGAGGATGACGGCGGGAAGGGTCTTGAGGAACTCGAGATCGGGGCGGCCCTTTTTGATCTGGAGGAGCGTGTCGACGCCTTCGCGGAGCTGGCGAAGGGCGAACTCGCGCGGGCAGAAGTGGTAGAGGCCGGGCGGGATGCCCTTGATGGCGAAGACGGCGACGTAGATCTCGAGGGGCAGGATGGCGTCGGCGTCGGGAAAGGACCGGCTCCAGGTGGTGGCGCGCCCCAGGGTGCGCTTGGTCTCACCGGCGGCGTAGTAAAGCCAACTGGCGAGGGTCTTGGGGTCCTGGGGCGGGGCGCGGAGGCTGTCGGGGACGGCGTCCTGGCCGGCGGAGAGGAGGGTGAGCATGGCCGTGGGTGCGTCGAGGAGGGTCGTGGGGAGGACGACCTTGGGGGAGTGGACGAAGGCGCGGTAGGCGGAGGGCTTGTAGTCGGGGTGGTCGGGCGCGCCGTGGCGGGGGCCCATGGCCATCAGCTTGGATCGCTGGTGGTAGGAGTAGAGCCGCTCCACGCGCTCGAGAATGTGACGCGGCCGCTGGGACATTTTTCAGGGACGGGGATTCAAATGTCTTTCGATTCTGCGCACCCCGGACACGGCCCGCGAGCGGGCCGGCAAAACTTGACGAACGCGACATGGACGACGGCCCGCGTCGTTGTTTAGAACAACTGGTCCAGTACCGTTTCCATCGGCATTTGGATGCAGGAAATGATGGGGGTGTCGCGCTGGGTGTACTTGCTGCTCTGGGTTTCGCGGAGTTTCATGACCAGGTCCAGGAAATCCTCGGGTTTTTCGGTCTCAAAGGCCACCACGAAGTCCTGATCGTCCAGGCCGAACGAATAGGTCGTGTTCAGCTTCACGCTGGGGTACTCGTTGCCGACCTTGATGTGGACGTCCATGATGGCCTGGCGTTCCTCGAGGGGGAGGAGGTACCAGTCGCGGGTTTTGACGAAGGGGTAGACGAAGAGGTACTTGCGCTTGCCGGGGATGATGTGCGTGCGGGATTCGGACGTGTGGAAGGGGTCGAGCTTGTCGATGTACATGCTGCGCTTGGTCATGGCGAGGAAGGAGATGGGGGAGCTGAGGTAAGCGCCCAGGCGCGTCTTGTTGATGGCCTGGGTCTGGGCCTGGAAGACGTCGGGGGTCGAGCCGATGCGCCAGAGGAGGAAGTCGCACTCGGCGCGGAGGGCGACGGTGCTGTAGGTGAGGCAGATGAAGCCGTCGTGGCGTGCGTTGGCGGCGGCGAGGAATTCCTCGCGGGCGGCGGATTTCTCGTCTTTCGACAGACGGCGGAATTCGGGGTCGAGCTTCCAGAAGGAGAAGCTGACGAACTGGCGCTGGATCTGCGGCGCGCCGGCGGCCGGGGCGGCGTGGGCGCTGGCGCGGGTGGTGGGGGCGGTGGTGGACGACGATTCACTCATGGATGGCTCCGAAAGAAGATCGAGATATTGTAGCGGTTGATGCGACGACACACCAAACCGGGTGGAGGACTCTCCTGTTTACTGACCGTGCTCGTGGGGGTGCTGTTGACGGGTTGCGCTAATCGCGGCGCGAATCCGCAGACAAATGATGTTTTATTCTTCGTGCCCGGCGTTGCGGGGGACGGAGGCGGGTATGACGGGCTCATCCGGGGATTGCGGAAGGGTGGGGTGAGCGCGCACATTGAGGTGGTGGGGTGGGGGGCGCCGGGGCCGTTGTTCGTGATGAATTTCCAGGACGAGGGGATCCATCGCGGGGCGGAGGAGAAGCTGGCGAAGCTGATGACGGACTGGCGGGCTGCACACCCCGGCGGGCGGATCGACGTGATCGCCCACAGCGCGGGGTGCGGGGTGACGCTGGGGGCGCTGCGGCGCGCGGGGACGCCGGCGGCGCGGACGGTGGTGCTGCTGAATCCGTCGGTGTCGCCGGGGTATCCGATCGGGGAGGCGGCGGCGAACGTGACGGGCGTCATGCACGTGTTCCATTCGGATCGGGACACGTTTTTCCTGGCGTGGCGGACGAGCACGTTCGGGACGTACGACAACGTAAAAACGAAGGCGGCGGGGAACGTGGGATTTGAGGTGGCGGAGAGCTTGAAGGGAAAGGTGGTGCAGCATGCGCGCGAGGAGAGTTGGGCGGAGGAGGGGAATGATGGGTCGCACTTCGGGACGCTGGCGGAAGAGTTTGCGGAGCAGACGATCGCGCCGGTGTTGCAGGCGGGGAGTAACGAGTAACGATTCATCCGTAACGGGCGTGCCATCGGGCGTCTCTCACGCATCAATCGTCACTCGTTTCACCGGTCATTTACGCATGCACCGCGCGATCATCCTTGGGGAGTTGCGATTGAAGGCGCCGCCGTCGTAGTTGCCCCAGAGGTGTTCGATCTGGAGGCCGTTGCGTTCGAGAAGCAGTCGCAGTTCGCGGGGGAAGATGCAGGTCATGTCGAAGGCGAACTGTTCGCGCTTCGTGCGGCCGAAGGCGTCGAACCACTGGTAGCGGAAGGTGACGCGCATGCGCTGGTCGGCCATGTCGCGGGTGATGTCGCTCTGGCGGAAGACGGTGCGGTCGAGCTCGGGGACGTGGAAGACGTCACGCTCGATGCCGCGCTCAGAGTCGCGGGCGAAGCGGGCGTAATCGGGGTTGAAGACGTCGAGCCAGAATCGGCCACGCGGCTTGAGGTGTCGGCGGACGCCTTGCAGGAGCTGGTCGAGCTCCTCGAGCGTGGTGAAGGCGAGCAGCGTGTTGAAGAGAATGAGGATCCAGTCGAACTTTTTGCGAAGGTTGAGCTTGAGTGCGTCCTGGCGAATGAGCGTGAGCTGGCGGTCGGACAGGCCGACGGCGTCGCGCTTGCGGCGGGCGATGTCGAGCATGTCCGGGACGTAGTCGATGCCGGTGACGCGGTGACCGGCCTGGGCGAGCGGGATGGCGGCTCGGGCCGTGCCGACGGCGAGTTCGAGGATGTCCTGGCCCTTCTTGGGGAGTTGGCCGAGGAAGAAGGGGACGTCGTGCTTGAGCATTTCGTGGCGGGCGTTCTCGGCGTCGTAATATTGGGCG
>Ga0207674_10005916_pt1 | contig 14468 bp, 12 predicted proteins | sample KBSCornC72_FD_184303 | JGI IMG/M metagenome (GOLD analysis project Ga0207674, IMG submission 184303) | Corn rhizosphere microbial communities from Kellogg Biological Station, Michigan, USA - KBS Corn C7-2 (SPAdes) (version 2) | ecosystem: Host-associated > Plants > Roots > Rhizosphere > Soil ... | reverse complement strand
CGCGGTTGTCATCCCGAGCGGAGCGTAGCGCAGCGAGGGATCCTCATCGTCCCGACCGAGGGCCCTCTATCGGGACCCTGAGGATCCCTCGCCTGACGGCTCGGGATGACACCCGCTCTTTCGCCTGCCGCCTGCCGCCTGCCGCCTGCCGCCTGTCGCCGGTCGCCGGTCGCCGGTCGCCGGTCGCCGGCAATCGCCAGTCGCTCGTTCAATTCGATAGTTTGCAGACATCATGGACAAGCCACGCATCTTCCTTGGCTCGTCGGGAAAGCAGGCCAAGCTGCTGCAGGCGCTCACGCGCGGTCTCGAAGAGGTGGCGCAGGTGGAGCCCTGGACGACGTCATTCAATCCCGGCACCACCACCCTCGAGCGACTCCTCGAGCTCACGCGCGAGGTCGATTTCGCCGCGTTCGTCTTCGCCCAGGATGACTGGACGAGCAACAAGCCACCCGCATCCGAATCCTCGACACCGGGGCAGGCGTCTCCGCGCGACAACGTCGTCTTCGAAGCCGGACTGTTCGGCGGAGTCCTCGGCATGCGCCGGACGTTCATCCTCCACGCGGCGGGCGCAAAGCTGCCGAGTGACCTCCTCGGTCTCACGTGCGTGCGTTATGGGAACGCAACCGCCGCCAGCGAGATCAAGGTCATCAACCAGAAGATCCGAACGGCGATCGAGAGCGAAGGCCGCCTGAGCCGCATCGAAGGCCTGTGGTGGCAGTTGTCGCTGACCGAGCGGACTGTCGGGGAGCCTTCGGCGGTCAGCCTGCTGCGCATCTCGCGCGACAGGGACGGCGCGCTGGAGGTTCGCGGCCGCTCGTGGCAGGAGGACGGTCGCTTGTCGGCCCGATACTGGAGCGAAGCGACCAGGGAGAAACGGGATCCCGCCGGCGTCTTCTACTACTGGAAGGGAGAACGGCCGCTCAATGTCAATGCGCCGCAGCTGAACGGAACAGGCGAGATCGTGATCGAGTCCGCTGATCGCGCCGCCGGGTATTTCACGACGCGATCGGACGGCGACCCTAACGTCAACTTCCGGACGTCAGGCATCTACCTGCGCGCCGACCCGAACGACCTGGCGGTCATGGACGGGCGTGACGACCGGCAACGCGTCGAACTGATCGCTGAGCGCCTGAAGGATTGGAAGTCGGCTGCGGTGACTTGACCGGCGAACGTCCCAAGGACGTTGCTGGCGGAGGTGAGTCTGCGCCTCTAGCCGCCAGGGCCCGTCTCCGTGCAACTTCGGGCGTTCACCGACAACCAGCCTTCACACCCGTCGAGGGTCGCGTGTCGGCTATCTGATAGCGTTAGGCGGCAACCGCGCTCCCGTCCGCCAAGTGGAAATCGAAATGGTCGTGGAAGTGGACCAACGTCGCTGAGCACGCGGGCTCAGTAGACGTGCAGCTCCTCGAGCAGCGCGTCCGTGTCACCGACGCGCGCCAACAGATCCTTGTTGTGCTTGATCATCTTGCTGCGCATGTATACGCGCATCCACTGCTTGTAGGCGTAGAACTCGTAACGATCGAGCATGGTCGGTACCGGCACGTCGCGCTGGCCAAGCAGTCCCGCCAGGAACATCGCACACTCGAAGCCGAGCGAGATGGATTGGAAGTAGGGAGATCCCATCGCCGAATCGCCCGCTAGAAACACGGGCGAGCGGGAGAAGGGATGGTCGCTCTCAGTCAGGCGCCACTCCCGACTGGTCGCGCTGCGAGCCCGGTACAAGTCGAGCGGGATGCGGACGATCTCCAGGTCACCGACGATCTCGCCATTCGTTTCGTCTTTGATCTTGGCGATGAAGCGGTCCATCGCCTCGGCGACGTGCGGGAAGTTGCTCCGAAGCCAGTGGCCGTCGAATCGTGACGGCATCCCCGCGTATTCCTCGGAGGAGATGGTGATGATGCCCGTGACGTGGGTGATGTTCCCGTCGTAGTACGTACGGTTGACGGCCGGAATGAACTTGTACTGCGGGTTCTCGATGTTCTTGTGATACTTGCACTGCTCGTTGCAGTCGTACGCCTGGCCGTACAGGAACGTGACGACGAGCGCGTACTCGAGCCGAAGCTTCATGGTGTTTGCGCCGTCCGCTTCGAGGAACGCCAGCGTCGGGTCACTGATCGGTGCGGCGTTAGGCAACAGATGATCCCGGAGCACCGAACGCGTGCCGGTGCAATCGATCAGGATGTCTCCGGGCTCGAGCATCGCCATCGCGTCCTGCGCCGTGACGTTGGCCCGGGTGCGCCGTACCGAAGGGGCCTGACGCGCATCGATCAGGTCCCTGAGCGACCGCTCGATGGTGTTGAGCGGGCAGAACCCGAGTGTCCATCCGCGCAACAACGCCATCAGCTCTGGCGGTATCGACTGTCGAAACGCGAGGCCCTCGGCGATCTCGTGGGGTTCGAAGACGGCCAGCACACTTTCTTCATCGATGTGATCCGTGCTATAGCTCGCCACCGAATCCGCTACGAGGTACGGCGCGACCTGCACCATCCGGGTCCGCGTGTACTCGGGTCGCTTTTCATAGAGGTCGATCGAGAACCGGCCGGTGGGTTGGAGCAGCGCCGTCAGGAGAAGGCCGACAGGGCCTGCACCAATGACATGAACTCGCGTCGGTGTGGTCAGGGTCTCCGAGCTGATCGAGCCACTGTGTTGGGGCAAGTTGTCCTCTCCGTCAACGCACGATGGCACGCAGTGGAAGGAGGCGCGGGGTCTCGCACGCGCCGGCACGCCGCAATATATCGGCCGGCGAAGGCACGACAGGTGACCTTGCTCGAGTTGGCTTTACATCATAAAGTTATTGGCAAAGCAAGCCCCAAGGTGGGCAGCGACTATGACGCGTTTCCTCCGACGCATGCTCAGGGCTTTCGCCGCGATCGCGATGCTCGGTTGTATCGCGATCGTTGCGCTGCTCGCGTTCCTCCGGCTCGAGCACAAGTCCACGGTCACGCTCCCGCGCCCCACAGGGTCCTTCAGCGTCGGCCGCACGATCCGCGATTGGACCGACTCTGTCGAATTGGACGGGCTGGCACCCATTCCACGTACGAAGCGCGAGCTCCTCGTCTGGATCTGGTATCCGTCGGCACGCGGCCAATCGGTCGTAGCGGATGACTACCTTCCCGTCGAGTTGCGCCCAGTACCCGACACCGCCGGCCGCGCGAACATCTGGACGCTTCTGACGCGAGACCCCGCGAACGTCCGCGGCCACAGCGCTCGCGATCCCGAGGTGTCACCCCAGCAACGATCGTATCCGGTCGTGATCATGAGAGCGGGCGCGTCGGCACCCGTGCTCAACTACTCGACACTCGCCGAGGATCTGGCGAGCCACGGATATATCGTGGTCGGCTTCGACATCCCGTATCGCACGGGACGTGTGATCTTCCCTGACGGCCGCGTGATACACCGCGCCGAGCAGAACAACCCCGAACGCTGTGTGGGGCCGGACCGAACCCGAATGGAGCAGTGTGCAGTCAGGGTACTGACTGCATGGACCCGCGACATCGCGTTCGCTCTCGATCGCCTAACGCAACTGAATGCGTCGGACTCGTCAGGCAGGTTCACGGGGCGCCTCGACATGACGCGTGTGGGAGTATTCGGCCATTCGTTCGGCGGGGCCGTCGCCGCGCAGTTCTGCCACGACGATTCGCGGTGCAAGGCAGGCATCGATATCGATGGCGCTCCGCACGGCAGCGTTGTTCAGGACGGGCTCGCACAACCGTTCATGTTCCTGCTCAGCGACCACGGCGATGCATCCGACTCGGCCAGCGTTCAGATCGAGCGAGACATCCAGTCCGTCTATAGCCGCACGCCTGCGGGCCGCAGGTTGCGCGTGGCGATCCGAGGCGCCTTCCACTTCATGTTCAGTGACGATGGCGCCCTGCTCAAGAGCGGTGTCGTGCGTGGGGTGCTTCGTGCGCTGGGGAAGCTCCGTATCGATGCGAGGCGACAGCTTGCGGTGACGTCGTACTGCGTCCACACGTTTTTCGACCACTTTCTCAAAGGGCCGGGGAGTTCGGCGTTGAACATCGCGTCGCCGCGCTATCCGGAGATTCAGGTTCTAAAATGAAAGTCGCATCCAGTCAGGGGCGTGTCGCGTGGCGTTGGCCCGCCTGGGTCGTGAGCGCCGCCGTCTTCGGAATTCACGTTCTCTACGAACGAGGTCGCGTGCGCAGCGCGCCACGCATCACCGCCGTACACGCATCGTTGGCCGCGGCTCTTGGGGCCTTTGGTCTTGCTATCGCGGCGAATGTTCAGGCGTACTCCGTCGGTGCGCGCGAACATGCACTCACGCTCGCGCTGTCGGTTGCCATCTGGCCGATCATGACGGCGCTGCCGGCCTTTGTCGTCGCGCTGGTTGCTGCCATTTTGTTCGACCAGATTTTGCGGCGCGGCTCGCCTTAAGGCTGCCGCTAGTCACAACGATTTGAGGTAAGGCGCTCAATATGCCCGTGATCTTCACGTGGAGAAGCGTGTCGAGCCCGCCGCGACGCCCATCGGATCAGAACCGATACACGAACCCGAGCGCTGTCGTCATCGCGCTTGACTGTCGTGCGAGCGGACTCTCCGCTGCGCCGTGTCCCAGCCGGCCCTCCGAGATCACCCCAACGACCTGCCAGGCACCGTAGATCGCGTAGCCGAGCTGCGCAGTGTGGCGCAATTCCTTGAAACCCGCGTGTGGGGCGAACGCGACCGCGTCGCCGTCGCGGAGCCGACCGTCGCCCGCGTCGAGGAGCTCACGCCGACGCTCGGCCTGCTCAGAGGAGATGCCGAAATCGAACGCCATGTTCTTGCTATCCGCCCACGTCATCGTGCTGCCGATTCCGGCAAAGAGCCGAGGGGCGATCATGCCACCGAGCTGAAGTCCGAGCAGCTGCATGTTGCCCGCGTTGGCGTCGAGACCGATCATGGTCGTCGACATCGCGACCGCCGGACCGGCTCGCAGGAACAGGGACGTCGTGCCGAAGAAGCTGCCGGAGCGATCATCCATTCCGGCCAGGCCATTCGCCTTGTTCTCCTGGCGCGACTCCGACCCGGCCAGCCCGACCGACGCGCCCAGCATGCCGTCCTTCACGATCCACTGGATGCCGGCGCCGAGTGCGCCGTTGCCGGTCGTGGTGCGGATGAGGAGGCGGTGCCGGAACGCGAGGTCGATCACTGGCGCGCCTAACGTGTGACGAGCGTCGGACCCGTAGTAGCTCGCGATGGACCCGGCGGCCATCCCGACGGAGCCATGCCAGTTGCCGTGCTGCGCGCTCGAGTCCTGGGCTGCGAGCGGGCGAGCTGGAAGCGTGAGGAGAGCGACCGTCGACGCGTGAAGCGCGAGGAGAGCAAGACGGTTCGGGCGCGAGGCCGTGAAGGTGGTAGCTGTCATTGTCTTATCCCCTGCCGGCTGCCCGGCGAATTGACTGGTCCGGTGTTGACCCGAGCAACGGCTCATACAGCGCCGTGCTTCGTTAGGCACCAGTCTAGCGCTCGGCGACCGCGGTCGCGTTCCCGGGAGGAGGGCTCTTTGGATTACCCGAACAGGGGATCACGCCTACGGAATTTTTCAACCACAGCGGTCACCGAGGTTCAATTCAGCAGGCCTAACGGCCGACAAGAGCCTGTGACGACGCCGGGACTTTCTTCAGTGTTGCCCGGCCCACACCGAAGTCCACCCGCACCTCGGCCACGCCACCCGTTGGGTCCAGGTGGAACTGGAACGTCCCATCCTCCAGCGCTGGATTGGACGCATGCGAGCGGAACGTATCGAAGTGCCAGTGCTCGAGGGTACCGCGGCGCATCGGGCCAAAGTCGAACGACAACCCACCGTGCTCCTCGCGGACCGTCATCGCGCCGAACGCACTGTCGGCGTGCGTGCCGCGATAGGCTGCGAACGGCAGGGATGGCTTCGTGTTAGGCACGCGTCGCGCCGCAAACGCAGCTGCCGCCGCGCGCTTCCCGGCCCACCAGGGAATCGTACGACGCCCGCAGTCGGTGACTCCAGTCGATCGACGGGCGGCCGAGCTGCATGTCGACGATCTGTCGGGCCAGCGCGGTCGGAGCGTAGATACCGCAGCCGAGGTTCGTGAGGACGACGACGCCGAATCGCGCCTCCGGGCCACGGCGAGCGCGACGCTCGGTACGAATTGCGTTATGCGAGGCATTGTAGTCTCCGCGTTCGAGAAGCAGTGCTCTTTCCGCGGATACGTTAGGCCCGGCGCCGTGTGCCTCGCGTTCCCGATGCTCGGGTTCTTCGTGTTACCCGTTTGGGTACCGCGTCATCCGGAGCGGAGCTCGGTTGTCATCCCGAGCGCAGCGAAGCGCAGCGAGGGATCCTCATCGTTCCGAGCGAGGGCCCTCTATCGAGAGGACGGCGATTCCTCGCTCCGCTCGGAATGACAACCCTCTACCGGGAAGATGAGGATCCCTCGCCTGCGGGCTCGGGATGACAGCAGCTTGGGCCAGCTCGGGATGACAGCAGCTTGGGCCAGCTCGGGATGGCAACCGCATGGCTCACGATGGCTCGCGGCGTGGCTTGTACGGCACATCCAGCCGGATTACCGTGCCGCGGCCGGCCACGCTCTTCACGTCGAGCGATCCACCACACCCGCTCGCGCGTTCGCGCATGCCGATGAGCCCGAAGTGGCCATCCACCAGTCGATCCGTCGCGAACCCCTTCCCGTCATCCGAGACGGACAGACGACATCCGCGCGATCGAAACGCGAGGAGGAGGAGCACGCTTCTCGCCTCTGCGTGCTTCACGACATTCGTCACCGCTTCACGTACCATCGCCACCACTGCCTCGTGCAGTCGAGGCCGTACCGGACGCGGGCGACCCGTGACCGTGAGCGAAACGGTGACCGGCGCACGGCGCGCTGCCTCTCGCGCCGTATTTTCCACAGCCTCGGCCAGATTCGTCGACATCGCGCTCGAGCGCATCCCCACCACCGCTTCACGCGCCTCGCGACTCGTCCGTTCAGCCAGCTCGAGGATACGCTGAAGCGTCGCAACAGTTTCGTCAGGCTTCGACGCCACGTGTGGCAGCACGGCTCGCAACTGGAGCGCGAGACCCGTCACGTCCTGCAGCAGCCCGTCGTGCATGTCGCGCGCGAACCGCGTGCGTTCCGCGAGCACCGCTTCGAAACGTTGGCGCGTCGCGCGACGCAGCCGTCGCTCTGATCGCTTTCGCTCGATTCCCTGCGCGATCGCGTCGGCAATGGAGCCGAGCGTCTCGAGCGTCTCCACCGCGATCGGCTGCCGCGCGAACATCGCCATGACCCCAACGACGCGGTCGCTCACGACGAGCGGATAGCCGGCGAAGGCAACCATGCCCTCACGTGCGGCCCACGCCTTGTCGCTCACGCGCTCGTCGTTCAGCACGTCGTTCGTGAGATGCGGGCGTCGCTCCTGCGCGATCATGCCGATCTTGAGGTCGCCGATCGCAATACGGCTGTGCGCCCCGTCGAGATGCGTGTAGCGCCCAGCGCTCGCCTCGAGCGTCAACACGTTGCCGCCACGCGGGAGCGTCCAGATCCGCGCGAACGCGACGTCGAGCTGACGAACGAACGCCTCGGCACAGCCCTGCAGCATCGAGCTCACCGTGTCGGCCTTCGCGAGCACGCCGCTGACATCGACCCGCAGGGCCGAGTCGCGAACCTGTCTCGCCTGGGCTTCCTCAGCGAGGCGCCGCTCGGTGACGTCGACGACGGTGCCGATGAACTCACGGATTTCGCCGGTGGACGCCGTCATCGGGTGACCGATCGCGTGCATGTGCCTAACGCTCCCGTCCGCGTACACGACGCGATACCCGCACTCGAAGTCCGTGAGCTGGCGGCGGGCCTGCAGGATCGTGCCCTCGAATCGGTCGCGGTCCTCGGGATGGACGCGCAGTGGGAAGTCCTGCACTGTCACGGCAGTCGCTTCGTCGGCCGTGAATCCGAAGAGGCGGTACGCCTGCGCCGACGCGAAGTGATGATCCGTGAACGGATTCCAGACCCAGACGCCAGTGGAGCTCAGGCGCTGCCCCTGGGCCAGATAGCTCACGACGCTCTTGAGCTTCTCGTCCGATTGGTCCGAGTCGGTTGGACGCGCTGTGGTTTCGTCCACGCGATCCTTGATACGTATAGCGCCGTTTCGAAGGTCAGAGCCCTTGAAATGCGACTAATCGTCGAGGTGGATGATACCACGTTGCAGCGCGAGCGTGACAGCCTCGGTGCGGTCGTCGACGCCAAGCTTCTGCATCAGATGTTTGAGGTGGACCTTCACGGTCTCCTCCGTCCGCCCGATTACGCGCGCGATCTCCTTGTTACGAAGTCCTTTCGCGACTAGCCGCAGTACCTCCACCTCACGGGCCGTCAGGTCCAAGCGCGGTGTGAACTCGGCGAGTCGGCCTGCGACGATGGGCGGGATGATGCGTTTGCCGGCAGCTGCGGTTCGCACGGCTTTGACGAGCTCGTCGCCAAGCATGTCCTTGATGAGGTAGCCCGACGCACCTGCATCGAGCGCGCGGTAGATGTCGGCGTCGCCGTCGTACGTGGTCAGGGCGACGATGCGCGCGTCGGGATCCGCCTCCACTATCGCGCGGATCGCGGCGACGCCGTCGACGTTCGGCATGCGCAGGTCCATGAGCACGACGTCCGGCTTGTGCTCGGCATAGAGTGCGATGGCCTTCGCGCCGTCCGATGCTTCCGCGATGACGGTCATGTCAGATTCGTTCGCGATCATCGCGGCAATGCCGGTGCGAACGACGGGGTGATCGTCGGCGGTGAGAACTCTGATCGTCATATCGGCACGAAGCCGGCGAGATGGCCTCGCCGGCAATACCTCGAATGGGGAATTCCAGCCGACCGGTACAAGTTGGCTGGTTATTGGACAGTCTTCCACGCGATCGCGACGACCGAGATGCGTGCCGTCTCGCTCGTGGATGTCGACTCCGTATACGTCGAGCCCTTGTGCTTCTTGTTAGGCGTCACGCTACCGGTGGTGGTGCTGTGCTCGATGGGTCGTCGCGAGACGACGATCGCGTCGGCACCCATCTCCGCGGCGCGCTGTCGTGCCTCCAGGATGAGCTGCCCGTAATCGGATTTCAGCGCGAGCGGCGAGGACTTCACGTCGAAGAAACCGAGCTCGGTGTGCGGGCGCTCCGGGCGAACGTCTGTAAAGATCTGCACCGAGTCGGCGGACGCCTTTGCGGGCCGAGGGGCCGAGTAGGACGTGACGTTGGAGACTGCCGGGGCGCAGGCAATGATGCCCGTCAGGGCGAGCATCCCGATGACGTGAGTGCGAGCGGAGAGCTTCATGGCGATACCCATTCGGTGAACGTGGGACTCACGGTCGGCGAATCGTGTGCTCATGCCGATTGCGAACGGGTGAACGTTAGGCATGGCGGACGTGCGCGGCGTCGCCCGGTTGCGTAATCCTCGAATGCCAATGTCAGGTACCCTGCGACTACCTCGAACGGGTAAGGCGGAGCGACGACCAACGTCGACCTTCGGTACGTGGACACCGAACGAAGTTGAACCGTACTCGAGTGTCGTCTTAGCGCCATCTTATGGTCGGAAAATCCGTCCGGACCCGCACTGTGGCGCACGGACTGCTGGTCGCCGAGTGGGGGACGTATCCGAACTCTACGGCACGCCCTAGCGCAATCGTGCCACCCGACGAGCGCCTCGCTTCGGTGGCCGGAGTCCTCAGCTCGGCACGTTTCCCAATCGATATTCGCCGCGCCGTTGCGACGAGCATGCGGATATTTCGAGGGGAGGGTGTGACATGCGAAAATGGAATCTGTTGGTGCTGACGCTGGCGGCCGCTGCTACCGGGGCAACCATAGTAGCCTGTACCGATCGCGAAACGACGACGGAGCCTCGAACGCCAACGGCGTCGATGGCGTTGAACCACAACGCGCAGGGGGGTGCCGACAAGGGATTCACCGCTGGGTGGCTCGACGGGCAAACCGTCCAGTTCTTCTACCAAAAGGACTTCTTCTGCGCGGAGCCGCCCGAGAGCGGCGCCACTACAAAGTGCGAAGTCGGTGAGGACGGAACGGTCGATCCCCGCCCTGGTCCGATCCCTGAGCTGTACGTGCTCACGCCGATGGGCATCACGGTTCCGCAATCGACACTGCACTGTCCGATTGCTGGATCGTGCATCAATCACCCATCCACGATCGACCTATCGCGGCTTCTTGGCCCGTCCGCCGCGAACGCTCCGCTTCCGCCGCACAGCCACGTCATCGACGAGCGTCACGGGGGCTGGTGGGAGCTCGAGGTCATCGGGGTAACGAGTCTCGACGCGTGGAACCAGATCGTGGCGGCGAAGAGCCTCGACAAGGTCCGTGAGCTCCAGGCCGCGCACGCGGGAGTGACGGACGATATCAAGACGAACGTGTACCTGTTCTTCAGCGTCCGCACGTAATGACCGCCGTGGGAACGGGCCTGGAGCACACCGCGCCATATCGCGCCGTTGGTGCCATGCAGCTCGCCGGCGGCGCCCTCATGGTCGCGGGTGCGCTGTTGCCGTGGCTGACGTTGTTGGCCGGGCTCCAGGCCTATCGCGGTATTCTCGGGTGGAACGGCCGCGGCGTCCTCGTCGCGGGAGCGATCGTGGCGTTAGGCGGCGCCGCGTCGCTCGTCGGGAGGGCGGGGCTGCTGGTTCGGCGCGGCGTCAGCCTGCTGGCCGCGGTCGTCGCTGGCAGTGGAATCGTGCTCGTGGGCCGACTCATCACGACCTGGCACGACCTCGTCGCTCGCGACGCAATGATGGTAGCTCGCCCGGGCGTCGGCCTGCCGGTGGTGGTCGTCGGCGCCGCCGTCGCAGCGGCAGCGATCTTCGTGGACGGTGGCCGTTAGGCTGAAACCTGGCCGTTCGGGATCCCGTCTGATCTAGAATGTCGATTCCCCCCGCTCCCCGCGGCGCCCGCTGGCTGGACGCGCTCGCCGGCGACGTGCGCTTCGCGTTCCGGTACTTCGCCCGCCACAAAGCCACCACCGCCATCATCGTCGCGGTGATCGCGCTCGGCACCGGTGCCAACACCGTCATCTTCTCCATCTTCCAGGCCCAGTTCCTCCGCCCGGCTCCAGCGGTTCCAGACAACCGCGCACACGCCCGGGTCGTGGCCCAGGAGCGGCCCACGCGCACCGCCCAGTGGCAGCCGCGACGCTTCTCCCAACCAGAGCTCGCCGCGCTCGCCGCGCACCGCGAGGTCTTTCAGGACGTCGCGGCGTGGACCGAGGATGACGTCGTCCTGCGTGCCGACAGCATGGCCGCCCGCGGCGTCGGCGCCCAGTTCATCACACCGAACTACTTCGGCACGCTTGGCGTGGGGCTCTCGGCTGGCCAGGGACTTCGACAAACCACGGACGACACGCCTGACATGACCGCGGTCATGTCATACGTGATGGCCGAACAGCTTTTTGGCGACGCACTGGCCGCCGTCGGCCGACAGGTGCTTGTGAATGAAGTCCCGGTGTACGTGGTCGGCGTCGCGCCACCGAGGTTCCAGGGCGCGTTGCGCGGTATGGACCAACCCGCGCTCTGGATGCCGTTGAGCGCGCGCGCGGATATCGCGCGCGTCTCACGACGGTGGCTCACCGACGAACCGGCGCTGTCCCTGTTCGCGCGACTGGCCGACGGCGCACAGCGGACGCAGGCCACCGCGCTGGCGCGCCAGGTGGTCGCCGCCACACTGCCGGATTCCGCCGCGCGCGTCGGGATGACGCGAACCGCCTACGTGCTCGGCGTGAACGAGCCGACGCCTGGGAACGACTCGTCCGAGATGGTCATCGCGTTCACCGCCATGGCGTCCATCGGCGTTCTCATTCTGCTCGTCGGATGGATGAACGTGAGCTCCCTCATGGTCGCCGCCGCCGTCGCACGACGTCACGAGATCGCCGTTAGGCTTTCGCTCGGTGCGTCGCGCCTCCGTCTCGTGCGCCAGCTCGTGACCGAGTCCACGCTGCTCGCGGTCGCGGGGAGCGTCATCGGCCTAACGCTCGCCTGGTCGATGCTCACCTGGAGCCAGAAGACCGACACCGAAGGCCTGACCATTGTGCCCGACGCGAGCACGTTCGCTTTCGTGGCAGCGATGGCGGTGGCCACGGGAATCCTGTTTGGCCTCTCACCAGCGCTGCATGCGACCCGCGGCGGCGTCTCGAACGCGCTGCGCGATTCCGGCACCGGCGCCTCGAGTCGGTCGCGGCTCCAGCGTGGGTTCGTGGTAGCACAGATCGCGCTCTCGCAGCCCTTGCTCGTCGTCCTCGGAACGATGCTCTCGCTGGTGGTCGCCGAGTATCAGCCGCTCTCTCCCGAGACGAGCCGTCACGTGATCAGCATCCGGTTCCGCCCACTCCTGAACACGGCGGCACCGGCGCTCGGCCGCGAGGCCGTCGATTCGCTCATTCCTCGAATCGCCGAGCGGCCGGAGGTGCTTGGTGTCGTTCCCGAGGCGGGTGCGTTCGAGATACGCCGGGTCGTCGCACCGGATCGTCTCGTGCCTAACGCCGCGACCGACACCGTGCCAACCATCGTGCACGTCGAGGGGTCGGCACCCGGATGGTTCGCGCTGCTCGACGTACCGATCGTGCTCGGCCGCGACGTGTCGCTCGCCGATACGGCGGCGGCCGAGCGGCCGGTCGTGATCGGCAGCGACCTCGCGCGGGCGCTCTGGGGCGCCGCGAATCCGATCGGGCGCACGCTCGCGTCACCCGGGATTCCCGGGCTCGAGCAGGACTCGATCGCGATGACGGTGGTCGGCGTGTATGATGCGACTCGTCGCCTGCCGACCATGATCTGGGGCGGTCAGTCGACGCGGACTGACGCGACGGCACGCGTGTATACGGCGCACGGCAAGGAGTGGCAGCACGATCGTGTGCTGGTGCGGACGCGCGGGCCCGCGGCGCCGTACCTGCCGGAGATGCAGCGGTTCGTGCGCGCGCAGGCGCCGTCACTGCCGGTGACGTCGATGATGACGTTCGAGCAGGTGGACGCCCGGGCGTACCGATCGACGGTGCAGATGGCCGGATTCGCGGGCGCCGGTGGCGCGCTCGCTCTTCTCCTCGCGTCGTTAGGTTTGTATGGCGTCATCTCGCTCGCGGTGCGACAACGCACGCGTGAGATTGGCGTTCGCATTGCTGTTGGCGCGAGTCCCCTACAGGTCGCGCGGATGTTCCTCGCGTCGGGCGTGCGGGCGAGCCTCGTCGCGCTGGCGCTCGGTCTCCCGCTCAGCATCGTTGCGTTGAAACTCGGGATGTCGCAGGGGATCGTTATTGCACCGAAGGTGAATCCGTACCTGATCGGGATCGTGATCGCTCCGGTGCTGTTGGCGGTGGCGTCGGCCGCGACGTGGGTGCCGGCGCGCCGAGCGGCGTTGGTAGATCCAGCGAGAACGCTGCGCGTCGAGTGACCAACAGGCATCCGAAGCATCCGCAAGACCCAGTCGATGGCAGACCCGAGAGGGCCGGCTGCACAGACAAAAGGGGGGAACGGATGCATCGGGATCGAGCGGATCAGCCGGACCGCTCCTCGGCCGTGCCCGTCATCCCGAGCGCAGCGAGGGATGACAACCGTGAGAGACCAGACGTGCCGCCGGAGGCGTCACGGCGCACGGAGCCAATCTGCGAACATCGGCGGAATCGATGTTCGAAATCCGCGTTAGGTCTTGCCGTTACACTACCATCGCGGTTATGACGCCTGGGTTGCGACGCGAACGCGAATTGTCTACAACCCACACCATGACGCGGTCCACAGCATCTGCGCGGGCGATCAAGCCCGTACTTCTCGCACTGGCCGCCGCGTGCGTGGCCGTGCCGGCGTCAGGACAGCAGCCACTTTCGTTCGACAGCGTCGCCGCGCTGACCGCTCCGCCCCCAGATCACCGCATCGCCTATGGGCCGGGCCCGTTGCAGTTCGGGAACCTCCGGCTACCAAAGCGCCCGGGGCCGCATCCGGTCGTGCTGTTCATTCACGGCGGCTGCTTCCTGTCGCAGTACTCGATCTCGCACGTAGCGGCGCTCGAGCAGGCATTCGCCGATTCCGGCTACGCGGTGTGGAGCATCGAGTATCGCCGCGTTGGCGACGACGGTGGCGGGTGGCCAGGCACGTTCGAGGACGTCGCGCGCGCCGCGGACCATCTGCGGAGCGTGGCGAAACAATACTCGCTCGACCTTCGCCGAGTCGTCGCGGCGGGCCACTCGGCCGGCGCGGACTTCGCGCTCTGGCTTGCCGGGCGCAGCCGTCTCCGCCCGGAGAGCCCGTTGCGGGTCAAGAATCCCCTCACGATCCGGGCGGTGCTCGCGCTCGCGCCGGCTCCCGACCTGGGCGCGTTGCAGGCGCAGGGCGTTTGCGACCACGTCGTCGACAAGTTGATGGGCGGATCGCCCGCTTCGGTGCCGGAACGCTACCGCGATGTCTCGCCGGCGCTGATGATCCCGATCGGCGTCCCGCAGGTGGTCATCATCGGCGGGCAGGATCGCAATTGGGGCCCGCCGGGACGAGCG
>Ga0207674_10005909_pt1 | contig 14490 bp, 11 predicted proteins | sample KBSCornC72_FD_184303 | JGI IMG/M metagenome (GOLD analysis project Ga0207674, IMG submission 184303) | Corn rhizosphere microbial communities from Kellogg Biological Station, Michigan, USA - KBS Corn C7-2 (SPAdes) (version 2) | ecosystem: Host-associated > Plants > Roots > Rhizosphere > Soil ... | reverse complement strand
AATGGAAGTCGACGTCGAGTCATCAAGAGTTCGGCATCGTCTTGCCGGCCGGAGAACCCGCGGTGAGCTGCGCATATCAGGGCAACAAGTGGGTTTGCACAGCTGGGCCCTTCAACGGGAGTCCGCGGACAATCAAGTACGACGTCACCGCGTCGGGAACACCGACGCTCGATCCCGATGTCGAAGTCATCCCCTGATACGAAAATCGTCCGCGCGCGACGATCGGTCGCGCGCGGACGCACCCTACTCGTTGATCTTCTTCCCGATCTCCTTCAGCGCCTCGCCCGTCTTCCGGCGCGCGCGGCCGATACCTTCCTCGATATTGCCGCTGATGCGCTGGCCGGCGCCTTCGTCTTCCAGGTCGACGTCTCCGGTGGCGCGGCCGATGTGCTCCTTGGCCGTGCCGGTGGCTTGATCGATCTTTCCTCGAACTTCATCCTCGTTCGGTCGCATGTCGTTGCACCTCCGAAACAGGGGTAACTTCAAGGAACAGGCCACTGGGCGGCGCCGTTGCATGCGGGCACAGCGGCCATGAAGCGCATCCTCCTACTCCTCTCGCTGCTCGCCGCGGCCGCCTCCGCGCAGGACATCGTCCTGACCACCGTCGCCAGCGGTCTCGACCAGCCGCTGGGGCTCACTCACGCCGGCGACACCCGCCTCTTCATCACCCTGCAGCGCGGGCGCATCGTCATCTGGGACGGCACGCGCGTCCTCCCCACGCCGTTTCTCGACGTCAGCGGACTTGTCTCCTGTTGCGGCGAGCGCGGCCTGCTCGGCGTGGCCTTTCATCCGCAGTACGCGACGAACGGCTTCTTCTTCGTCGACTACACCCGCGGCGACGGCGACATCGTCGTCGCCCGCTACCACGTCTCGGCCGACCCCAACCGGGCCGATCCCGCCTCGGCCACCATCCTGCTGACCCTCGAGCACAGCCAGTTCGGCAATCACAACGGCGGGCAATTGCAGTTCGGTCCCGACGGCTACCTCTACATCGGCACCGGCGACGGCGGCTCGGGCGGCGATCCGAACAACCGGGCGCAGAACCTCAATGACCCGCTGGGCAAGATCCTGCGGCTGGACGTCGATGCCGGGCCGCCGTACATACCCCCGACCAATCCCTTTCCCAACGCGCGGCGCGAGATCTGGGCCTACGGCCTGCGCAACCCGTGGCGCTTCACCTTCGACCGCGAGACGGGCGACCTCTTCATCGCCGACGTCGGCCAGAACGCCTTCGAGGAGATCGACTTTCAGCCCCGCGCCAGCCTGGGCGGCGAGAACTACGGCTGGCGGCCGATGGAGGGCAACCACTGCTTCAACCCGCCGTCGGGCTGCTTCAGCCCGTCATTCAAACTGCCGATCTTCGAGTACTCGCACAACGACGGCTCCTGCTCGGTCACCGGCGGCTACCGCTATCGCGGCGTCCGCATGCCGTCGCTGCGCGGCGCGTATTTCTACGGCGACTTCTGCACCGGCAAGGTGTGGGTGGGCACGGAGAGCGGCGGGGCGTGGACCTCGCGGCTCCTGCTGCAGACCACGATGCAGATCAGCAGCTTCGGCGAAGACCTCAACGGCGAGTTGTACGTCCTCGACCTGCGCGGCAGCGTGCTCGCCTTCTCCGAGAGACTGCGCACCCGCCACCGCGCAGTGCAGCACTAGGGCCGCTTCGAGAACTTCTCGTACAGCAGGGTGTGATACGAGTCGAGCGGGATGTCCTCGCCGCCGATGAACAGCCGCTTCACGTGCGTCACGATCTCCAGCGGGTCGCCGTCGGTGACGATGACGTTCGCCAGCTTCCCGACCTCCAGCGAGCCGACGCGGTCGGCGACGCCGAAGATCTGCGCCGGATTGATGGTGATCGACTTCAGCGCCGCGTCCTTCGGCAGCCCGAACGCCGCGCACGCCGCGGCGTGATACGGCAGATTGCGCGCGTTGTGCGCGTCGGCGCTCTGGATGGCGAACGGCACGCCGGCGTCGTAGAGGGCTTTGGCGTTGGTGAAGAGCAGATCGTACGGATCGTCCTCGTGCGTCGGCAGCGCCAGGATCGGTCCCAGGATCACCGGGATGCCGCGCGACTTGAGGTCGGGAATCACCCGGGCGACATCCTCGGCGTCGGCCAGGATCACCTTCAGCTTGAACTCGCCTGCGAACTTCAACGCCGCGCGGATGTCGCGCTCCAGGTTGGCGTGCATGACCACCGGCACCCGCCCCTCGACCACCGGCTGCAGCGCCTCGAGAACCAGGTCGCGATCGAAGCGCTTGACCGTGGTGTCGCCTTTGCGCGCCGCCGCGGCCTTCGCGTAGGCCTGCGCGTCGCGGAAGGTGTCGCGCAGCTTGTCGATCGACTTGGTGTAGTTCTTCTTCGCTTCCTTCTCCGCCTCCTCGTCCTGCGGCTGGTCGTCGAAGCCGCCGGTGCGGAGGCGCGGGAAGTGGATGTGCATCGCCAGCGGGGCCTTGAGCGTCATCTCCGCCGGCGTCCAGCCGGCCAGATTCACCAGCGCGGACGACCCGGAAACGACGCCGCCCTCGGGCTCCACGACAACGGTCGTAATGCCGTTGACGCGCGTCACCGGAATCACGTTGCTGTGCGGATTGAGCGCGACCTCGGCGCGGGCATTGGGATTGATGTCGCCCAGCTCCGCTGTGTCGACCGAGCCGGGGACGGAGCTGATCTCGGTCAGACCAACCTGGGCGCCGGAGTCGATGAGACCGGGGTAGACCGAGAGGCCGGTGCCGTCGATGACCGTGGCGCCGGCGGGAATGGCGACGTTCGCGCCGACGGCGGTGATCACACCCTTGTCGAACACGATCGTGCCGTTGGCGATCGGCGCGGAGGTCACCGGGTAGATCGTCGCGTTGCGGATGGCGAACGCCGGCTTCCTGCCGGGGCTGTTCATGATCACCGACTGCCCGAACAGGCTGCCGGCGAAGAAGGCGCAGGTGAGGGCGATGGTCCGTCTACTCATCTTTCTTCTCCTCCGGCTTCTTCGCCGCGTCCTTCTTCTTCTTCGCTTCGTCGTCGGCTTCTTTCTTCAGGCGATCGGCTTTCTCCTTCGCCAGGTCCTTGCGCAGTTGCAGGTCGCGCTGACGGTCGAAGACCATCTCCCCTTCGACGAAGGTCGACTCGACACGCGAGTAGGTCGAGAGCGGATGGCCGGTCCAGATGGCCAGGTCGGCGTCCTTGCCGACGTCGATCGAGCCGATGCGGTGATCGAGGCGAAGCTGCCTGGCGGGGTTGATGGTGCAGAGCTTGAGCGCCTCGTCCTCCGTCAGCCCGCCGTACTTCATGGCCTTCGCCGCGTCCTGGTTGAGGTGGCGCGCCAGCTCGTCGGAGTCGGAGTTGACCGAGGTCACGACGCCGGCGCGCTCCATGAGCGCCACGTTGTAGGGGATGGCGTCGTAGGCCTCGAGCTTGTAGCCCCACCAGTCGATGAACGTGCCGCCGCCGGCGCCGTGCGCGGCGATCTCCCTGGCCACTTTGTAGCCCTCGAGCACGTGCTGGAACTCGCGGACCTTGAAGCCCATCTCATTCGCAAGATTGATCAGCATCATGATCTCATCGGCGCGGTAGCAGTGGGAATGGACGTCGATGTTGCCGCGGAGGATGTCGGCCATGGTCTCCATCAGCAGGTCGCGGCGCGGCGGGAGGGGCGTCTCACCGCGCTTGCGGCGGGCCTCGTATTCGTCCCAGCGCGCCATGTAGTCGCGGGCATCGGTGAACGACTTGCGGATGACCTCCTCCACGCCCATGCGCGTCTGCGGGTACTGCAGCGGCGTACCGGGCGGCGGACGAAAGTTCGAGCTCTTGGGGTTCTCGCCGAGGGCGAACTTGATGGTGCGCGGCGCGCCGGCGACCGGCCACTCGCTGACTGGATGCCCCCACTTCCACTTCACGATCTGGCTCTGGCCGCCGATGGGATTGGCCGAGCCGTGCAGGACGAGCGCGGTGGTGGTGCCGCCGGCGAGCTGGCGGTAGGCGCTGACGTCCTCGTTGGTCAGCACGTCGGCGATGCGCACCATGCCGGTGTTGGGCAGGGAGATCTCGTTGACGCTGCCGTCGACGCCGGTGTGGCTGTGGGTATCGATGATGCCGGGAAGGACGAACTTGCCCGCGGCGTCGATGACCTGCGCGCCGGCGGGGACGGCCACCGAGGCATTCGGCCCCACCGCGGCGATCTTCGAGCCGCGGATGAGCACCGTGCCGTGCTCGATCTTGCCGTTGGTGACGGTGAGGATGGTGGCGTCGCGGATGGCGATGACGTTTTCGGCGATGGCGCCCCCCGTCATGCTGAGGAGCGCAGCGACGAAGCACCTCAGGATGCGACGGCCGCGCGGCTGAGATCCTTCGCTGCGCTCAGGATGACGTGCGTTTCTCATTGCCCCTTGCTCCCGCTGAACTGGAATGTGCCGAGGTTCGTGCTCACCGAGCCGCTCATGGCGGTGCCGCTGACGGTGCCGTGGAACACCCAGTCGGCGCTCTCCGCATCGGTTTTGGCCGAGATGGTGAACTCCACGGTCGTGCCGTCGAAGGAGCCGCTCTTGATGTCGCCGGAGCCGCGGTCGCCGGAGAACGTGCCGGTCACCCGGCCGTCCTCGACGTGGAGGGTGGCGGTGATGTTGACGTCGCCCTGCGCGCTCTTCACGCTGAGGCTCCAGGTGCCGTCGAGCGGGCTAGCCGCTGGCGTCGCCCCCTCCGCGCGCTTCGCCTTCTCTTCCTCGCTCGGCAGCTTGGTCTCCCGCCCGTCGACGAAGACGCGCGTCACCTTGGCCTTCTCCTCGAAGATCGGCTTGTCGCTGACGACGACGTTGGCGATCTTCCCCTTCTCCAGCGTTCCGAGCTGGCGGTCGATGCCGAGGATGCGGGCCGGGCTGAGGGTCGTGGCGCGCAGCGCGTCATCGGCGGAGAGGCCGTTCTCGATGGCCTTGCGGACGCCGGGGATGAACTCCGCGGTCTTCGCCGCACCGCTGACCAGGGCGAAGTTGGCCCCGCTCTTGGCCAGCGCGGCGGGGGAGGTCGGCGCGAGCTGCCGGTCGCGGATGACGCGGAGCGGCTGCTCTTCCTTGTCCTCCTTCGACGCGGGCGCGGTCGGCCACTTCACGGAGACTAGCACCGGAATCGACTGGAGATCGTTCACCATCCGGTACGCCTGACGCGCGCCGGAGAGCATGTAGCGGAGGTTGAATTCCTTGGCGATGGCCATGGCCCGCCGCATCATCAGCTCGGTGTCGGCGATGAAGACCACCGGTACGTCGCGGCGCAAAACGGCCGCGAGGGCGTCGGCGGCGGCGCTCTGATCGGGGCGCTTGTTGCCGGCCGGATTCTTCGTGTAGATCGCCAGCGCCGCGGCGTTCTGCTGCGCGTCGAGCAGCGACTGCTTGACGTACGAGATCACGCCCATCAGCGAGTCGGGATACGTCCACGCCGCGCGCGGACTGAACGACACCTGCTGCGTCACGCCCGCCCGGATCACCCGCGACTCCATCGACCCCTCGGCCAGGTTCAGCACGGCCGACTGGCCATTGAAGATGCCGGAGGCGGGGACGGTGAGGATGGTGGTGACGCCGGTGGCGCGCTTGGCCTCGACGTCGTCGTCGGAGAGCTTGGCCTCGCGAATGGCCTGAAAGGCCGGCGAGGTCTCTGGCGGCGGTGGCGTCGCCGGCTGCGCAGCCCCTCCCCCGCCGCCCCCGAAGCCGCGGCGCCGCGGCGCCGCGGCGGCGAAGCCGAGGGAGGTCTGGGCGTCGATGAGGCCGGGGTAGACGTGGCCGCCCTTGGCGTCGATGATCGTGGCGTCAGGCGGGATCGGCAGGTTCGCGCCGACCGCTTCGATCAGGCCGTCGCGAATGACCACCACGCCCTTGTCGATGGCCGCGCCGCTGACCGGATGCACCGTGCCGCCGGTGATGGCGTAGACGCCGGGCGCGTCCGCGCAGAGCGGCGCAGCAATTAGAAGCAATACGACGAGGCAGACGGACCGTCTGGACATCCTCACCTCCGCGGCGCGACATCATACGCGCGGCGGAGATGCAGGCTCAACGGATAGCGCGCCCTCTTCCGGGCGGCTGCTCTGCGGCGCGCCATTCGCCGGCGACCGCGACGCCTTGTCCGCCAAACGGCCACGGCCCGGCGATGAGCGCACCGGTCGACGCGTCGACCGCCAGCAACCTTCCGGCCACGACGCAGCCGGGAGAAACAGCGCTGGTCACGAGCCAGGCGGTGGAACCGTCGGGATCGAGGGCGATCGCCGTGATCATCTCGCCCGGAAGGAGAACGGGATCCGCTGTGGAGACGGGCCGTCCTTCCCGGTCGTATCGCGTCAGCCGGGACGGCAGCGGGACGGTTGGCCCGGGGCTGTCCGATACCAGGAGGATTCCCCGAGGAAGGAAATGGACAGCCGACGCCGTCCGCGTCGTAGCGTCCGCCAACGGCCGGCGGGCGCAGATGTCATAACGATGGACGACTTCGCCCGGCACGACGTACGCGAGCGTGCAGCGGTCGGCGGCGAGGTCGATCGACGCGATGTCGCGTATGGGGAGCGGCGGCGGCGAGAGCGGCAATCCGATCTGCTCGGTCACTGACCCATCCCCCGCGATTCGCCACAGCTCGAAGCGATACGACGGCGCAACCAGGGCGACCACTGCCAGGATCTCGCGCCCGATGCCGGCCAGCGCGGTCACCCTCGCTTGCTCCGGCAGCGTCAGCAGGGGTGTGATGTGGCCGTCCGCGTCCAGGGTCTCGAGAGTGGTGAACGTGCCGCCCACGGCGGGCATGACCATCCGGTTCAGCGCCGGAGAGTACGTGACCGGTCCACTCGGCACCGGGAACCTGAAGTCTGCGTCACTGAAGCGGGACGGCCAGGTCGAGCCGTGGCGATAAAGCGCCGCTCCGAAACCGGCGGCAAATGCGTGGGGGCCACATCCAAAGGGTCCGGACGCCGTGGAGACGACGTCGCCGGGGTTGAACGGCGGTTCCGAGCCCGCGAATAACGGGAGGGCGGCAAGAAATAGAATGAGAGTCCAACGTTTGAGCGCCATGGTCATGTTCTCCACGCCCTCCGGCAGCAGGCGTGTCATGCTGTTACAGCATAGCACGGGCAAACCGCTTGGGGCGTTGACCGCCATCGACATTTCAGCAAGAACACCGCCACGGTGGAACTGTCGGGCTCACCGGGCGGCGCGGCGGCGCGGTGTGGCAGGCTGAGACATGGCGCGCCACTCGCCCGCCACGGCCATGCTAATCACAGCGTTCCCTCGAATTTGGCTCGGTCCGCCGATCCAGACACCATTATCGATTCTGACGCGCACCAGCCACGCGATGTAGTAACACGGCGACGACAGGACGGCGTAGAAACTCAGACCCGCGGGGTCGAGCGCGATCGCGTCGACTCCACCAAACCCGGGATCTGTCGGAAACCGATACTCCCGAACGAGCTTGCCCGCTGCGTCCAGGCGGAGCACGCAAGCTGGCGAGGAGTACGCGACCAGGATGCCGCCGTCCGGTAAAAAGCGAACGGACCTGACTATGCCGTCTGGCACCGGAATCTCCGCCAGATCGCCGCGGCCGCAAAAATCATATCGGCCGACGGCCTTTCCCGAGCCTGTGGTCATGGGAGAGAGGACTGTGCAGTCGTCACCGCCGACGTCCATCGTCAACGCAGTCTTGCGGATCGCGCCGCGCATCGGAACGGAACCGCCGGAAATCTGCATCCCCCATCGATCGAAACGACGCAGCTCGATCACTGGCTGCGGATTCGGAAAGCCGTAATCGACGAACCAGAGTGCATACATTCCACCCGATCCGGCAGGAGCGATGGCCACCGGACCATTCGACCAAGGTAGCGCGTATGGGTGAAAAATTGGTTTCGTGGTGCCATCGGACGTTGATGGAAAGCACCAAGGGTGTGAATGAGTATTGGGTGTAGTAGGTCGTCGTCACGGCGGCGAACGTGCCGCTTTCCGCTTCGTACACCATCGATGCCGGTTCCGTGCTCCAGATCCCGTTGCCGACGGAACGGACGAACAGACCATCCGGCGTATACCTGTCAACCGATAAAGAGAAGCCCGGAGGTCCGCAGGCGTAGCTCACTTGACTAATCACGACGTCGCCTTGCCGAAATGACTCGGCGAACGCCGCCGCCGGGAGCAGCGAAAAAAGCAAAGCCAAAACGCCGGCCGGCTTCATGCTATTGCAGCATATCACCCTCCGGCGAGCATCGTACAAACTGAAGTTTGACTCCCCTTCAACGCTCCATTACCTTGATCGCTTCACATGGTCCTCTTCAACTACGCCACCAAAGAAATCACCGCTAAGATCGTCTACTACGGTCCCGGCCTCTGCGGGAAGACCACCAATCTTCAGTTCGTCTACGACTCCCTCCCCTCGAACAACAAGAGCAAGATGCTCTCCCTCTCCACCAAAACCGACCGCACGCTCTTCTTCGACTTCCTCCCCCTCGACCTCGGCAAGATCCGCGGGATGCGCACCAAGCTGCAGCTCTACACCGTGCCGGGGCAGGTCTACTACAACTCCACGCGGCAGCTGGTGCTGAAGGGCGCCGACGGCATCGTCTTCGTCGCCGACAGCCAGGACTTCGCGCTCGACGCCAACCTCGAGTCGCTGCAGAACCTGGAGGACAACCTCAAGCGTCAGGGCATCCGCATCCGCGAGATCCCGCTGGTCATGCAGTTCAACAAGCGCGACCTGCCGAACGCGCTGCCGGAGCGGGAGCTGGAGGCGGAGATCAACAAGCTCGGCGTGCCGCACTTCGGATCGGTGGCCACCACAGGTATCGGAGTGGAAGAGACGCTGAAGGGGATCACCCAGCTCGTGCTGGCGCACCTCATCAAGAAGTACGGCTTGGAAGGCTCGGAGCCGATCGACCGCGACATCCAGATCCTCAACGCCGCGGTGGCCCGGGAGCAGACGCCCGCCGACTCGCTGTGGGACGAGGACGAAGGGCGGGGCGTGGTGGTTGACGACGCCGCGGACGCCGGCGACATCCCACTGGTGGCGACGGAGCTGATCAAGCCCGCGCCGGCGGCGGCCGAGCCCGGCCCCTTCACCGAGATCACCGACTACTTCAGCGGCGGGCCGCCGGTCCCCGAGTTCGAGACGGAGATTCCGCACGAAGTGCCGATGGCGTCGATCGAGATCCCGCTGCCCGAGGGGATCCTCAATTCGTTGCCGGAGCTCGGCGCCGCGTCGACGACGGCCACCGCCGCACCGCCCGTCGCCGGACGCCGGGCCACCGACGGGCTGGTGAAGGAAGTCACCGTGCCGCTCAACCTCACGCTCGAGGAGCTGCGCCAGCACCGGCGCCTGCGGCTGAAGATCACGCTCGACGTGAATCTTCTGAGCTGAGCGGCTGTTCGCAAACGAGTCACGGAGGGGTGGCCGAGCGGTTTAAGGCAGCGGTCTTGAAAACCGCCGTGGGGGCAACTCCACCGTGGGTTCGAATCCCACCCCCTCCGCCACCGGCTTCACGGCTTGGGAAGGTGGCCGACGAACACGTTGGACATGTTCACCGAGACGCCCGTGCCGGCCGATCGGGCGACGAAGAATGTGGTGACCTTGTTCACGGGGTATTTGCAGTGATTGGCCACGAACACGGCGACGTCGTCGGCCCGCTTTTGCTTTTCTTCCACGGAGGCCGAGAGAAGAGGAGAGTTGATGAATTGGACCGACACGACCGCGCCGCGGGAGTAGTTGACGTAGACCTGTTTCTCGTTGAACTGCGCCGCGATCTGACCGCGCAGCGCCATGAAGTCCTGAAACAGTTGTCGCCCTTCGGCGAGCTTCCGGCACGAAGCACACAGAACCAGAGCAGCCAGCAACAGCGCTCGTTTGGTCATGCGCGCTCAGTGTACGACGACTAAACGGCGCGCGGCGTGCAGCGGGAAGTCGAGATCGAACGACTGCCCTTCGCTGCGACGGAACCACTGCCTGGCTCGCGCGGCGTCACCGGCCATCGCGGCGCGCGCGCCGAGGAAGAAGTAGACGTGCTTGAGCAGGAGGACGTCGGCGTGCATGGCGTTGACGGCCTCCTCCTCGCTGAGCGATCCGCTGAGCGCGCCGAGCTCCGCTTCGGCGATCCGGCGGTTCTCGACGTCGTCGTCGGACTGGAGCGAATGGGCAACCGCGGCGACCCGCCTGGCGGCCTCGGCGCGATCGTCCTTCATCATCGCCGCGGCCGCCGCGTAGAGCTCGAAGAGATGATTGGTGCCATCGAGCTTCGCGCCGGCGGCGTCGGTGGCGGCGATTGCCTCGCTCCAATCGCCGCGCTCGAGGGCGTCTTCGATGTGGGCCCAAGCCACCGGCCCGGCGAGCTCCTTTCGCTTCGACCCCTGCTCCACGAACGTGTCGAAGCCCTGGCGATCGCGCGCCAGCTTGTACATCTGGACGCCGTTCATCCAGGCGTCGGGATCGGAGATGCGGAGCTTGTACAGCTCCCACGCCCGCGTCCAGTCGTGCCCGGACAGCGCGGCGAGCCACCGGACGTCCCACTGGTCCGACTTCGGAATGTCGTCGGGATGCTTCGACGCGATCGCCGCGTACGCCAGATAGAGCGGCGCCATCGGCTCGCGCTGATCGCTCTCCATCGCCTTCGCGTACTCGCGGCGCGCCTCGTCGTACGCGCCGGTGCCGAGCAACGCGTACCCCAGCGCACAGTGCGCCCAGCCGAGCTTGGGATCGATGCGAAGCGCGGCACGCTGCTCGCCGATCGAGCCATCGAACGTATCGAGCAGGCGCCCGTAGAGATAATGCGCCGTCGCCGAGCCGGGATGCGCGCCTGCCGCGGCGCGGTATTCGGCCAAGGCAGCCTGTTCCCGTCCCAGGCGCAGCAGCGCTTCCTGGTACGCGCGATGCCCATCGACCGCCTGCGCCGGGCACTGCGCGATGCCGTCTCGCGCGACCGTCACGCTCTGGGCCGCCTTCCCTCGCACCGCGAGCGTGAGCGAGAGCCCGCGTCGCGCGCGCAGGTCGCACGAGTCCCACTTCGCGGCGGCGCGGTATGCCTTCTCCGCCTCCTCGAAGTTGCGCTCGCCGAAGCGGAAGCCGGCGTAGTCGACGATCGACATGTCGGTGATCTCCAGCGCTTTTCTCGTGGCCGTCGTTCCGCTCGACGCCTCCACCGTCTGCGGCGGCGCCGTGAACATGTAATCGACGAAATCCACGTGGAAGAACGGCTCGGCGATGTACGTGTCCCTGCGGCCTCCCAATCCGGGGATGGTCGAGTAGTCGATCTCGGAGAGACGATAGACGCGCTGACCCCCAACGTTGTAGACGTAGGCGCGGTTGTCGAACACCGAGAAGATCGGGTTGGGCGTCTGTACCGTGATGGTCTGCGCTTCGATCGTTTTTCCGCGGCGATCGAGGACCGTCACGTGGTGCGCGCCCGCCTGGAGGCGAATCACCGCGCGCGGACCGTCGGCGACCAGTCGATGCCCGTCGACGACGAACGTCGTTCGCGGCAGCGTGTTGTCGAACCAAACGTCCACGCCGGTGGAGTGGTAGATGGCCAGCACGATCATGAGGACGATCAGGATGGCGAAGGCGACCCCGACGAGCGCGCCGGCGCGATGGATGAACGTCCACCGGACCGGCGCGCCGGGCGCGAGCTGCAGGCGGCGTCCGCGCGGCCACCACCGCGACGCCTTTCGTTCGGCGTCGGTGAGCGGATAGCCGAGCTTCTTCTTGCATTCGGCGATCGCGCGGACCACGGCCTCGGAGGGACCGGCCAAGCCCTGCAACAGATGGAGCGCCTCGCTCCACCGCTGCCGCCGCCGGTAGCTCTCCGCCAGAAGAACCGCCACCGGCTGATCGTCCGGAGCGAGGCGCCGCGCCTCTTCCAGGTGCCGGATGGCCTCGACGAACTGCCCCCGCTGGAACTGCAGGCGCCCCATTGCGGCGCGCGCGGCGGCGTCCGCGGGATCGAGATGGATGGCGCGCTCCAGGAAGCGCGGCGCGGCGGCAGAGTTTCCGCGCTGGCTGGCGATGACTCCGGCCTGCCGGTTCAGCGACGCATCATTCGGAATGGCGGCGACCGCGTCCTGCGCGGCGCGCTCGGCCTCGTCGTTCAGGCGCGCGTCGAGCAGCGCGCCGATGAGCGCCCGGTGCGCCTCCGCACTGGCCGGCGCGCGCCGCACGGCGTCGCGAAGCGGGGCCACGTCGCGGTCGACCTGCAGCTTGAACTGCGCGAGCGGCAGGCGGCGGTGCTTGAGGCAGGACGCGCACCAGTCGAAGATCCGGAGCTTCGTCAGCGGAATCAGCGGAATGTAGGCCAGGCAGAAAAACTCGCGCGTGTCGTACGAAGTCAGCGTGGTCACTTTCCCGCAGAACTCGCATTGCCCCTGGCGCGCCGAAGCGTTGCGGCGGCCAAGGTATATCGTGCCGATGCCGTGAATGCGCGCAGGCATGGGATCTCTCCGGGATGTGTGGTGAGACGCGCAGGATAGCAGGATGACGCGCCATCAGCCGGCACGCGTCATGCCGCAATCAGGCCCCCGAAACCGCCGCCCCGCCCCCACCCGCCAGTACGCCGCCAGCAGCAGCGCGACCGCCAGCATCGTCCACAGCACCAGCTCGTTCGGCGGGAGCATGAAGACTACGGTGATGACGGCGACCCACAGGATGGCGATCGCGTTGATCAAAGGCGACCAGCGGCCGAGCGACCAATGGGCCACGCCGGGCGCCATCCACTCGCCTTTCCCACGCCGCCGGTTGCGCAGGTTGAGATAGACCGGGATTCCGTAAGCCAGGTAGAGGCAGATCGTGCTGATCGAGGTCACCACGAACCAGGCGGCGGCGTAGAAACAGACCACCACGCTCAGCGCCGCGGTGACCACCGTGGCGATCATCGGCGTGCGATGGCGGCCGCTCACGCGGCGGAGCCATCGCGATCCGGGGATGCCGTCGTCGCGGGCGAACGCGTACCACATGCGGGCCATCGACGTCACCGAGGCCACGCCGCACAGCCACATGGCCACGCCGATGATGATGGCCAGGAGATTGGCCAGGGCTGACGGAAGGTTCTTGTCGATGATGTGCAGCACGGGGTACGGATCGCGCGCGGTGGCGGCGACGTCGCCGTTCGGGATGCACCAGGTGAGGACCATCAGCATCACGTAGCCGGCCACCGCCGAGACGGCGACCGACAGCACGATTCCCCACGCGCTGTTCCGCCGGGCCATCACCGTCTCCTCGGCCAGATGGGCCGAGGCGTCGTAGCCGGTGTACGTCCACTGCGCCTGCAGCAGGGCCAGCACGAACAGGAGCAGCGGCGGGGCGGCGGAGTAGAGCGTGCCGAGGGGCGGGATCAGGCGGAAGAGCGGCGACGGCGCCGAAGCGTCGCCGATGACCAGCGCCGGTTGCGCCGGCAGCGCGTCGGGGACCGGCGCGAACGAGAAGAGGAATGCCGCCGAGTTGTGATGGCGGCCCATCATCACCAGCAGCACGGTCAGCAGCAGGACTCCGCCGATGTGCCACCAGACGCTGATGTCGGAGAGTCGCGCCGTCAGCCGGATGCCCCAGACATTGATCAGCACCTGCGGGACAAGAATCAACACCATGACGAAGAGCTGGAAGTACCAGTTGGTGGCGGAGCCGAACAGCGGCACGTGCGCGTCGGCCGGCAGTCCGAGAAGGCGGGTGACGGCGCCGATGATGTAGATCGCGGCGGCGATGTTGATGCCGGCGGTGATGGCCACCTGCCCGATCATGTTCAGCCACGCCGTGGTCCAGGCCCAGGTACGGCCGCCGAGGCGGAAGGCCCAGAAATAGAGCCCGCCGGCGGTGGGATAGGCCGACGCGATCTCCGCCATCGACATGGCCACCGTGAGGGTCATGACGCTCACCAGCGGCCAGCCCACGGAGTTGACCAGCGGGCCGGCGAACTTCAGGCCGTAGCCGTAGAGCAGGACCGCGCCGGTCAGGATGGAGATGATGGAGAAGGAGACGGCGAAGTTGGAGAAGCCGCCCATCTCGCGGAACAACTGCTGCGCGTAGCCGAGGCGCTCGAGGTCCCGCGCGTCGTCGCGCACCTGGTCTTCGCGTGAGCCTCGATTCATTGCCGGTGTGGGTGAGTACTTTAGCGCGTCACACACATCGGTGATGGTCGCGGCTTGACAGAGGCAATTGAGACCATCAGAGTGCTCGTACGCGACTGAGACTCAGTCTCAATTGTAGTCGCGGGCCGAGGCTCGTTCATGCCGTACAGAAACCAACTCGCCCTCATCGCCGCCACGCTGCTCGTCTCCACGTTGGCCTTCGCCGCTCCCGCGACCACGAAGTTCACGGGGCGCGTGCTGGACGCCGCCGGCAAGCCGGTCGCTTCCGCCCGGGTCACCGCCTATCCGGCGGCGGTTTCTTCGCAGGCCGCCGCGTCGGTCCAGGCCGATGGCAACGGGCGATTCACGTTGGAGCTGGCGCCGGGCGACTACGCCATCCTCATCCAGATGAAAGGCTTCGGCGACGTGGCGGAGACGGTCACCGCCGAC
>Ga0207674_10005907_pt1 | contig 14492 bp, 10 predicted proteins | sample KBSCornC72_FD_184303 | JGI IMG/M metagenome (GOLD analysis project Ga0207674, IMG submission 184303) | Corn rhizosphere microbial communities from Kellogg Biological Station, Michigan, USA - KBS Corn C7-2 (SPAdes) (version 2) | ecosystem: Host-associated > Plants > Roots > Rhizosphere > Soil ... | reverse complement strand
CATCGCGATTTACAACACCCCCAGCCAGTCCCGCGCGGCCGCATCGTATCCCGGGAAAAGCACATCCAGCCGCTTCGCCCCGAGCTGCTTCGCCGCCACCTCCGAGAACACGGACCGGAAATCGGTCGTGAGCGCGAGGTCGCGTCCCTCGTGCAACTGCTCGGGTTCGAGGCCGGGCCACTTCCCGTACACCTTGCCGCCTTTCACGCTGCCACCGATCACGAACAGCGCGCCCGCGTGGCCGTGGTCGGTGCCGGCACTCCCATTCTGTCGCGCCGTGCGGCCGAACTCCGACATCGTCAGGATCGTGACGTCGGCCATCCGGTCGCCGAGATCCGTCACGAGTGCCGCGACCGAGCGCGCGAAGTCGTCGAGCCGCTGCGCGAGCTGACCGGTCGCGCCGCCCTGATTGACGTGGGTGTCCCATCCGCCCACGTCGGCGAACGCCACCTCCAGCCCGACGTCGGCCTTGATGAGCTGCGCGATCTGCTTCAGCCGCTGGCCGAACTGCGACGGAGGATATTCGGCGCCGTTCCGGGCCGCGTACTGCCGTGGGTTGGCCGCGCGGAGGATCTTCACCGCCTCGAACATCTCGCCGCCCGCCGCGTGCACGACGTCCGCGTTGCCGGTGCGGTACAGCGCCTCGAGCCGGTCGACCGCCGGCCCGCTCGCGCGCACGCTGAACTCGTCGAGTGAGCTCATGGCGATCGTCGCCTGCGGTCCCTCGAGGATGCGCGGCGTCTGCTGCGTCATCGAGACGGCACGGAACGGCATCTGCGCCGCGTCGTGCACGCAGCCGGCCTCGCACGTTCCGCGCAGCGCGAGATAGCGATTGAGCCAGCCGTCGCGCGTCGACTTCTGGTCGGGCGTGCCCGTCTCCATGTAGTCCTGCGCGTCGAAGTGCGACCGCGTGCTGCTCGGACTTCCCACCGCGTGCACCGGAGCGAGCATGCCACGATCCCACAGTGGCTTCATCGGCGCGAGCGCGGGATGCAGACCGAAGAAGCCGTCGAGGTCGACCGCGCCCGCCACGCCGGCGGACATGGTCGGTCGCGGGATCGCGATGTTCGGTCGCAGCCGATAGTACGCCGCTTCGCCGTGCGGCACGACGACGTTCAACGCGTCGGCCGCCCCGCGCTGGAAGAGGCAGATGAGCGTGCGGCCTCGCGCGCTGCCGCCCACGGACGCGCCGCGCAGCAGCTCGGCGCCGTACGCCGTGCGGCGCAGGAAGCTCGGGCTCAATCCCATCGTGACGAGCGCCATCGCTCCGGATTTCATGAACACTCGGCGATCCATCGGTCTCTCCTTCGTGTGTGTCCGCGCGTGCGTCAGCGGCGCTGGAACTCCGGCGCGCCGATGGCGAGTCCCACCACCTGCGCGAGTCCTTCGAGCTGCACGGGCCGTCCGAGCGGCGCGGGCCGCATACCCTGACGTCCTCGAATCGTCTCCTGCATCGGCGTCATCTGCTGATCGTCGTTCGACTCCGTCATCGGCGTCTCGGTCGCACCCGCGCCCTGCGCCGCGAGCTTCGCGGCGAGTGGGTTCTCTCCCTTGATCAGGATCTCTCGCGTATCGGGCGACGCCTGACCTCCGAGAAACGCCGAGACGACCGCATCCACCTGCTGCTCGCGCGGCGCGCCGCGCAGCCGCGCCGCGTCCGGCCATTGCGCGATGCTCGCGCCGGGCAATCGCCCGCCGGCGAGCGCGAGCCCGAAGTTGATGCGATTGAGGATCGCGCCGGCGTTCATCCAGGAGTCGCCGGTCTCCGGCCATCCGTTCGGTGCCTGGTGCCCGAAGATCGGAGCGCCCAGGAACGCCACGAGCTGCGCCGAGCGCGGTGTCGTATCGGGCCGTGCGCCGACCGCACGCAACGCCGACGCGACGAGCTCGAACGGGCTCTTCACCTTCGCGCGGTAGGCCGCGCGGCTGAAGAACTCCGGACTGGTCACGATCGTACGCACGGTCTCGCGGATGTCGCCGTCGGTACGACGGAAGGTCGCCGCGGCGCGCTCCACCAGTGCGGGCGGCGGATCGTCGCTCACGAAGCGGACGGCCAGCTTGCGCGCGATGAACCGCGCCGTCGCCGGATGCCGCGCCACGATGTCGAGCACCTCCTCGCCGTCCTCGATCCCGCGGCCGGCGGCGAGGCGGTGACCCAGCACCACCTTCGCATCCGCGTCGTGGATCTCCGGGCGGAAGACGAAGCCCGCTCCCTGCCGCGGGTTCATCGTCCAGCCGGTGAGCGCGCGCGCGACCTCGATCACGTCGCGCTGCGTGTACCCGCCGTCGACGCCGAGCGTGTGCAGCTCGAGCAGCTCGCGTGCGTAGTTCTCGTTCAGGCCGCGGGCTCGGCCCCCTGGCCGCGTGCGGGCGAAACGAGCGTTGCGCAGCGGGGAGTGCGTCGAGTCCACCGTGCTCTGGAACTGGTCCAGGTAGAACAGCATCGCGGGGCTCTTCGCCACGGCGCCCAGCAGGTCGCGGAAGCGGCCGAGCGCGCGAGGCCGGATCACGTCGCGGTCGTACGACGGGATGAAGTTCCGCGTCTGGCCCTTGCCGGCGAAGACGGAGAAGTGGTTCTCCCAGAAGTCCGCCATCACCTCTTCGAGCTGCCGCTCGCTCGCGACGGCACGCGCCAGCTTCACCGCCTGCACGTCGCCGACGATGCGGCGCCCTCGGCGGAGCTGCTCGCGAAGCTGCGGATCGTCGCGCAACGCCTCGGCGCGCATCTCACGTCTGTTGGCCGTGTCGCCCTGCTGCGCGGCCTGGCGCGCACGCTGGCGGATCGCCTGCTGCCCCGCCTGCGCGAGCGACACCAGCTCGCGCGTATCGGCGTGGTACGTCTCGAACGCGGAAGCGACGAGCGCATCGGTCGACGCGTCAGGCACGTGATCCGGGGCGAGCTGCAGCGCGATCCACCGGTCGACGCCCATCTCTCGCACGCGCGCCACGTCGCCGGGGCGGGGGCCGAACCCAAGCCGGTCGAGCGCGTGGCGAACCTGCTGGTCGGCGGTCTGCTCGCGCGGCTCCGTCGGCGGCACGACCACGACGCGTGACGCCGCTCCAGCCGGGGCGGCGTTCGTCGTGACTGAGCTCGTCGGCGCGCACGCGACGCCGGCGGCCAGCGACGAGAGCACGAGAAGGCGTGGGAGGTGACGCATGGGTCGCCAGCCTGTGTCGATGAGAGGGAATGGTGTCTCGCCCGTTCGACGTTGGCGAGCCGCCAAGGTTAAGACGTGACGCGGCCCGGCTTGCCATCGATACACCCCGACCCCTAGGGTTGGGTGCCGCCGGCGTCGCCGCCGCCGCCCCTGACGCGTCCGACGCACGCGCCCACCATGCTCGCCGACGATTTCGCCCCACATCTGACCCCTGCCGAGCTGGCCGTGCTGGCGAGCTCGGTCGCGGCGTCTCGCCCGGTGGTGGTGATGTCCGCGGTGCCGGCGCGCCTCGTCGAGCTCCGCTCGAAGATCGACCCGAGGCGGGTCGACGTGATGCTCCGCGAGCTCGTTGTCCTCGTGCGGCGCAGCCTGCGGGGCACCGATGCCGTGGCCCTCGCGGGGGACGAGCTGCTCGTGATGGTCGACGGTCCGATGATGGTGGCGCAGCCGATCACGGCGCGGCTGCTCGCCGCCGTGCGGACGCATCGGTTCACTGGAGGCGTGACCGACCAGCCGATCAGGCTCACGCTCTCGCTCGGCGCGGCGGCCGCGCCGGAGCATGGCGGAGACTTCGATCGCCTCGTGCGTGCCGCGCGCCGCGCACAGGCCGAGGCGGGGGTCGACAACGCGGCGGTCGCGCACACGCGCGACCTGGGAGGGCTCGACCTCGAGCGCTTCGTCGGCCGGGCGGAGCCGCTGGCGCGGCTCTCCGAGTCGCTCGACGACATGTCGCGCGGCGTGGCGCGCGTCGTCGCCGTGATCGGCGAGAGCGGCGTGGGGAGCAGCTCGCTCGTGCAGATGCTCGGACCCGAGGTGCGACTCCGCGGCGGATCGCTCGTGAGCGCCGCGTGCCACGAGCAGCGCCTGCCCGAGCCGTACGCGCTCTGGAGCGAGGTGCTGCGTTCGGTGCGCCGGCTTCCGGTGAAGAGCACGCGCGTCTGGCGCGAGCTGTCACTGCTGGACGCGTCGCTGGAGCGCGCGCCCGAGGAGCTCACGCGCGGCGGCAGCAAGGTGCGCCTGCTGGAGGAGCTCGCCGACTTCCTCCGGCTCGCCGCGCAGCAGCGCCCGCTGCTCATCCTGCTCGACGACATGCAGTGGGCGGACGCGGCGTCGTGGGATGCGCTCGAGCATCTCGTGCCGCAGCTGGAGAGCGAGCGCATCGTGCTGGTGCTGACGATCCGCACCGGCGATCAGTCGGACGACGCGCTCGAGCGATGGTCGCGCCTCGCTTCGCGCCCGCACCACGACGAGCTCCGCATGACCCGCCTCACGCGCGACGACGTGAAGCGCTGGGTCGAGGGAGCGATGGCCCATGGCGAGGCGGGCCGCGACCTGCTGGCGTACGTGTATCGGCACACCGAGGGGAACCCGCTGCACGTGACGCACCTGCTGCGCGATCTCGAGGAGGCGGGGCACCTGGCGCGAGAGGGAGAGCGCTGGCGGTGGAGCGATCTGATCGAGCTCCCCACCGGCGTCACGTTCACGGAGGTGGTAGAGCGGCGCGTGGCGCGACTGGCGCCGAGCTGTGCGCCGGTCCTCGACCTGGTGGCGACCCTGGACCGGGAGTTCGACGAGACGTTTCTGCTGCGGGCGGGAGAGTGGGACGAGGAGACGATGCGCGAAGGCGTGAGATGCCTGATCGACGCACGGATCCTCACGCCGACCTACGACCGCGACTGTGCGTCGTACCTGTTCTCGCACGACGAGTTGGCGCGCGTCGTTCGGGAGGGCCTCCCGGCCGAGCGGCGCGCGGAGATGCACGGCCGCGTGGCGCGCGCCCTGGAAAAGGCCGGCGCATCGGACTCGCTGATCGCATCGCATTTCGAGGCGGCGGGCGATGCCGCCGAAACGCATCGTCACGCGGTGCTCGCGGCGGACGCGGCGCTGGCGCTGTACGACTCGGGCGCGGCGTCGGCACTGCTCACCGTGGCGGCGCGCCACGCCCCATCTCCCGCGGCGCTCGCCAGCGTGCGTGTGCGTCTCGCCGAGCTCGCCGAGTCGGCCGGACATTACGAGGACGCCGAGGCGCTGTGCGATCTCGCTCTCAATTGGTACGAGGGGGCGGAGGATCCCGTGCCGGCGATCAGGCTGAAGCGGATGCGGACGCTGGTACGCATGCAACGGGGGCAGACGGCCAGAGAAACGCTGAGCGCACTGTTCGCGCTCGTGGACGAGGCGACGCTGGCTGCTGCGGACGCGGAGCGGGCGGCGATCCTGCTCATCAGTTCTCAAATGCTCGGTCGCCTAGGCGAGCCCCGCGAAGCGCAGCGCGTCGCCGAGGAATGCCTGGAGATCGCCGAGCGGGTTGGCGATCCGGAGTTGTTGTGCGACTCGTACAACCGTTTGGGTGTTTGTGTCATGTACACCGACGGAACTCGAGCGCGAGACCTGTTCACTCGCGCGCTCGACCTCATCGCACCGATGAGCGACGTATATCGCCGGGTCCGCATGCTCAACAACCTCGGATCGCTCGAGCTGTCGGCAAATCGCTGGGCCGAGGCGCGTCGCAGCCTCGAAGAAGCTTCCGAGTTCGCGCGAACGGCTGGTCTCATCGATCCCTGGGCCAGGGCCGCACTCAATCTTGGCGTGCTGGCGTTCCGGCTGGGCAACATGGACGAGGCCTCACGCATGTTGGGTGAGGCGCTCCGACTCGGGGGAGAGGTACAGCAGACTGAACTTCAGTTGATTGCCACGTACAATTTGGGACATCTTGCCCGTGAGATGGGCGATCATCGCCTTGCCGGCGACACTTACGAGCTGGCCATGGAGTTGGCCGAGCGCATCGGGCAGTCGGAGGCGCAGATCGGCGCCTTGGCCGGAATGGCGCTTTCTCGGCTCGCGCTGGGAGATCTCGCGGGCGCGACCCGATTGTATGAGCGCCTGCTTCCAATGGTCGAGCGTCCGGGGCGCTGGTTCAAGGCGCGGGAGTTCGTGGAGTCCCTGCGGATCCAACTTGCGGCTCGGAACGGTGATCCGGCGGCCTACGAACTGTTCGAGGCCGCCCTGGCGCTCGCCGAGGAAAGCGATGTCTACGGGGCGATCTATCTGGTCGCAGAGGTCGGTCCGTTCATCGCTGGCATCGAAGTCGAGGCGTTTCAGGCGGTCGTGGCCCGTTTCGCCGACCGTCCAGAGGTGCAGGGCAGTCCACCGTTACGGGCGCGATTCGGTGTACTGAAGTTGGACAGTGCGAAAAGTGTTGACCGCGCGGTTGAGTGACGTCCATATTGGTATACAGTGCCGGCGGAAGTACTTCTCAGGTGCCCGCTCCGGATCGGCACCCAGGTCTCATTGTGCGCCATTAAGAAAGCTGAAGATGTAGATGCACGGGACGCTCGTCCGACGCCGGACACGTTCTGCGTCTGCCCGTGAATACAGGTGTACCCATGTCTCGCCTCAGTAAGTTCTCCGCCGGGCCGCTGCTGATTCTCGCAGTGGGGATGGGTTGCCGCGACGGAGTCGTATCACCCAGCAGCGAGCCGCTCAGGGCGCCATCTGCCGCACCGGCCCCGATGAGCCTCGCCCCGCAGGGGAGACCGTCGCTCGACCTGTCCGGCGGAAAGGGCGACTCGGCCTCGGTTGATTTCACCGTAGGGCCGAACGGTGGTTTGTTCCTGGTCGGCAACAACGCCGTTGTGTTCCCTTCGCAGTCGATCTGCGATCCGGCCACGAGCGGCTACGGCGCGGCCACGTGGGACCTGCCCTGCACGCCTCTGCAATCGACGTTGAAGGTGCACGCGGAAGTGCGACGCTCGGATGGTCGGACGTGGGTCGATTTCACACCATCACTCCGATTCGTTCCATCCTCCAATCCATCGAACTGGGTTTGGATGGTGATGTACACGCCAGACGCCGCGGGAAGCACGGATCTGTCGAAGTACAATATTCTTTGGGCGCGTTCCATCGGCGGGGAGACGGTTGACGAAGCGACTTCGGACCCCTCGATGCGGACGTATGTGGACACGTTCTTAGGGCTATCGCTGCGACGCATCAAGCACTTTTCTGGGTTCACGATCGAAACGGGAAAGGACGGTTCTGAATCGCCGCCGCCACCCTGAGTGATCGGCCTGCTGTAATACTGAACGAAACGCGCCCACCTCATCGGTGGGCGCGTTTCGTTTTCCGCCACTACCGCGCGTCATCTCACTTCGATTCCTTTCCGACGTGAGCGCGCCCTGGATCGTCCCGCCATCGACGTCGCCCGAGCGCGACGCGCGCCGACGGGAAGCGTCCGTCACGCGCCGCGGCATCGAGGCTGGGCTCGTCGCGTCGGCTGCGGTAATGGGGCTGCTGATCGGCATCGGGCGTCGCGCCGGCACCGCACTTCGTCCCTTGAATGCCACAGCATACGCACTGCTTGGCACGCGTGCGGACGGCGTGTGGGGGTTCGATCCCATTGTGACGTTCGTGGGGGTTGTGGTGGTGCTAGGAGTGGGCGCGTTGGCGGGAGTGATCGTCGCGCGGCTCTCACCATCGTTCCGCACGTTCCGCGTTCTCGTCGCGGCGGCGGGAGTAGCGCTCGTCGGCTATCTCCTCCACGTCCACCTGGCTGCACGCGTCGATGGCGGTCTGTCTGCACTCCTCGTCGTGGGGGAGCTGCGTGCGCTCTATGTGGTCGGCGCGAGCGCACTGGTGCTCGGCATGCGCTTTGCCTTTTCACCAGGCACGAGCGCTAACCGCAACTAGACAGCGGGTCGGCGTTCGCGGCGCTTCGTTCCCCCTTCGGGACACGGGCGCGACACGCGCGTGACATGCGGCGCGGAACTTTGGCGAGTCGATCGTGTTTCGATCTATGGGGGACGGCGCATGGCTGCGCTGAATCTTCCACCTGTGCGCGCTCGTCGTGGAACCGTACGGCGGCCGAGCAGGACACTTTTCAGGGAGGGGATATGGACGTCCTCGTGATGCTCGAGGAAAGCCCCGATCACTCGCCGGTGCTGGCACACGTCAACACCGCGCCGTCGTCGCTCGCTCAGCGGCGACAGGCGCGCGACGTGGTCACGCTCTACGGCGTCCCGAACGTGGAGCTGCTCGCACTGGCGCTCGCGGCCGCCGTCGAATCGCATCGGAGCGGCGCAGGGCACGAGAAGACCGACGCCATCCGTCACCTCGGCGTCTGGGCGGAACGTGGCGCGATCGGCGACGCCGCGTGGCGCGATGCCGGCACCGGACAGCTCGTCAGCCGAGAGCTCGAGATCCCGCTCGAGATCCTGCATGCCACCGCGTCACAACTTCTCGGTGAGTGCGGTCACCTCATTCGTCGCCTCGTCGCCGGGCTCTCGATGCCCGACTGGCCCGAGGGCGCGCGGCGCGCCATCACCGTCTCGCTGGGACCGATCCTCGGCCTCACCGCGCCCGTGTTCGCACCGCTGGAATCGGTCCTCGACCGTCTGCGCGAAGCCGACGGCCTGGCCTTCGACTACGACGGAGATTGAGCGACGAATCCTGACTCGTCAGAGAGTTGCGACATAGCGATCGGGCCTCGGCTGGGACAGCGGGGCCCGTTTCGTTTCGCGCGATGGGCCATGCGCAGTGCGCTTTGCGCTTACGGCGTAGCCCGGTAGCTGCGACAGAGGCGTCCCGAGGCCCGGCGCATCGCGCATCGCGCATTGCCCCGTGCTCCCCGGCCGGCTTGACACCCGGTTTGCCCGCTCGCATGTCTTACTCGACCGCATCACAGGTGGTGCAGTGCAGAGAGCTTCCACGCGCAACCCGCCGCAACGGTCGTCCGGGGGCGAGCGTGTGTTCACCGACGACGAAGGGCGCCTCTGGAGCGCCGCGCTCGAGGAGCGCGACGAACCGGGTGGCGCCCTCGTGTTTCGCTGCATCAGCGACGGGCGCCAGTCGGTGCGCGCCCTGGCGGTGGACCCGCTCGCCCTCCTCGAGGCCGGCGACGAGACCCTGCGTGCCTGGCTCCGCGCTGCCCCTCCAGTCGGCACACTCTCATAGCTCAGACGTGAGGCACGCGCATGCGAGAGTATCGGGGATCGGAGATTCGCAACATCGCGGTGGTCGGACACGGAGCGAGCGGCAAGACCAGTTTGGTCGAAGCGCTCGCCTTCGTGTCCGGCTCAAGTAAACGCCACGGCACCATCGCGGACGGCACCACCCTCACCGACTCGGCCCCCGAAGAGGTCGAGCGCGGCTACTCCATCAACCTCGGTTGCGCGTACGCCGAGTGGATGGACACGAAGATCAACCTGATCGACACGCCAGGATTCCTCGACTTCCAGGGCGACGCGATCGCCGGTCTCGCCGCCGCCGACGGTGCCCTCTGCGTCATCGGCGCCACCTCCGGCGTCGAAGTCGGCACCGAGCGGATGTTCCAGGAAGCGGTGTCCCGCGGCGATCCCGTGCTGTTCGTCGTCAGCATGATGGACAAGGAGAACGCCGACTTCGACGAGATCTATCAGCAGATCAAGTCGCGCCTCACGGCGAAGGTGATCCCGATCGAAGTCCCCGTCGGCGAAGGACCGGCCTTTCACGGGATCGTGAACCTCTTCGACCGGAAGGCGCACGTCTACGCACGTGGCACGAAGACCGGCGCCTACGAGGAGACCGACGTCCCCCCCGAGGTGCAGCCGCAGTTCGACCGCTACTACGCGGAGCTCATCGAGACGATCGCCGCGACCGACGACTCCCTCCTCGAGCGCTACCTCGACGGCGGCGAGATCTCGCGCGACGAGGCGATCCGCGCGATGAAGGATGCGATGAAGCGCATGGAGCTGTTCCCGCTCTTCTGCGTCTCGTCGACGCACAACTACGGCACCCGCGCCGTGCTCTCCACGATCGTCGAGCTGATGCCCAGCGCGTGGGAGATGGAGGAGATCCACGCCTTCGTCGGCGCCGAGGGCGATCGCACCGTCGAGATCCACGCCAACGACGACGCCCCATTCGCCGCGCTGGTGTTCAAGACCCAGAGCGAGCCCCACGTCGGCGACGTGAGCCTCTTCCGCGTCCTCTCCGGTTCCGTCGCCAATGGCGACGAGGTGTTCAACGCCACACGGGCCGGCGTCGAGAAGCTCAATCACCTCTCGGTCACGCAGGGCCGCGACCGCATCGAGGTGCCGCGGCTCCATGCGGGCGACATCGGCTGCGTCGCCAAGCTCCGCAACACCCACACGAACGACACGCTCTCCACGCGCGCCCACCCGGTGCGGCTGCCGCAGATCGCGTTCCCCGAGCCGCTCGTGCAGATGGCGATCTCGCCGGTGAACCGCGCCGACGAGGAGAAGCTGCAGGCGGGACTCCACCGGCTCCACGACGAGGATCCGAGCTTCGAGTCGCACTGGAGCGCCGAGACCCACGAGACGCTCGTCACCGGCCTCGGCGAGCGACACCTCGAGGTCGTGCTGGCGAAGCTGAAGCGGAAGTTCGGCGTCGTGGCCGAGCTGCATCGCCCGCGCATCGCCTATCGCGAGACGATCCGCGGCCGCGCCGAGGGGCAGGGGCGGCACAAGAAGCAATCGGGCGGGCGAGGGCAGTTCGGCGACTGCTGGGTGCGCATCGCGCCGGTGCCGCGCGGCAGCGGCTTCCGATTCGAGGACCAGATCGTCGGCGGCTCGATCCCGAGCAAGTTCATCCCCGCCGTGGAGCGGGGGATCATCGAGGCGTCGGAGCGGGGCGTGCTCGCCGGATATCCGCTCGTCGACTTCAAGGTCGAGCTGTTCGACGGCTCGTATCACACGGTCGACTCGAACGAGATGTCGTTCAAGATGGCCGGGATCCTCGCATTCAAGACGGTGGCTCCGAAGTGCAAGCCGGTGCTCCTCGAGCCGCTCGACGAGGTGGACGTCATCATCCCCGACGATTGTCTGGGCGACGTGCTGGGCGATCTCTCGGCACGCCGCGCGCAGATCCTCGGCACCGAGCCCGCACCGGCCGACATGCGCGGCACGCGCGTCCGCGCGATCGTGCCGCAGTCGGAGCTCCACCTCTACGCCAGCGCGCTGCAGTCGATGACCCACGGGCGCGCCCGCCTCCGGCGCGAGTTCAAGGGCTACGAGGAGATGCCCGGCGAAGCGGCACAGCGGGTGATCACCGAGACCCATCAGGAGCAGGAGGACACGGTCGGAGCGCATTGATGCGCTGAATCTGGGAAGGCACTGCCGTACCTTGTACTCCGTACTACGCCGTAGCTGACCTGGGCGAACACACGAATGCACCGACGCCGCTCTACCCGGACGCTGTGTCAGAGCGTTTCAGGTAGAGCGGCGTCCAATCATTCGTTGGGCCGGTATGCCAGTCTCGGTACGTCGTCGTACGAGGTACGAAGTAGTACGGCAGTGCCCTGCCAGCCCTAGTCCGCCCGGCGTTTCAACCTGATCGCCTCATCCAGGCTTCGCTTCAGAGAGTCTCTCGCGAACACCGCATCCCTCTCCGCGCTCTCCTGCCTCGTGTGCCCCACGTCGGCGCCGTGGCGGAGCTCGTCGAGGTAGCGGCAGGACTCGATGTAGCCGCGGAGGAGGCCCGAGAGGTCGGTGTCGTGTGCTTCGACGATCGCGAGCCACTCGTACGGACCCGAGGCCTCGAGGCGGGAGGGCTCGACGCACGTGGCGGCCGCGGCGCGGACCGTGTCGCGCACGGCGGCCATGATGTGCGCCGGTAAACGGCTGTCGCCTTTCGGGCGATCGGGGCCGCGGCGCTCGCCGGACTGACTTCCGGCGGGCGTGAACTTCGAGAATCCGTCATCCATCGCTACACGCCAGATCGCGTTCATGCGCTTAGGGGGGAGGGAAGGCTCGTGGTACGGAGGCGCACGTCCACTGATCGACCCTGACGCTCTGCAGGGCGTCACGCCATCTCATGAAGAACTACGCACCAGCACGACCGCGTGCTGCAGGCGCGGTGGATGCGCGTCGGCGTGTACCTGCCATCGGCGCGTCGCGCGTCGGTCTCGACCCGCCGAAGACGCTGGTTCATGTTAGGAAGGCCGGCGTGCACGCGACCGGCGCGCCGTACCCTCCGTCGACCGGAGCCAAGCGAATGACCCTCGACCGCCGGCAATTCATGGAAGTTGTAGCTGGCGCCGCCCTGGCACCGCTCCTCGGCCCGGCCGGTTCGGCGACGCCGAGCAGCGACCGCCTCGGCGCACCGGCGAAACCCGACGTCACCGCCGCCGACCTCGACGTCCGCAGCGTTCGGCGTCCGCCCGCGACGCGCCGGAACAGCCATTACCCTACCAACCGCGCGCCGCTGCTCGCCGAGCATTTCGTGAAGCTCCCCGTCGCGAGCGTTCGGCCGCGCGGATGGCTGCGCCGCCAGCTCGAGCTCCAGCGCGACGGGCTCACCGGCCACCTCGGCGAGATCAGCATCTGGCTGTCGAAGCAGGACAATTCCTGGCTGAACAAGGAGGGCAAGGGAAAGCACGGCTGGGAGGAGCTTCCCTACTGGCTGAAAGGCTACGGCGACATCGGCTACACACTCGACGACGCGGCGATGATCCGCGAATCGAAGTTCTGGATCGAAGCAGTGCTCGCGAACCAGCGCGACAGTGGCGACTTCGGACCCGACGTGTTCAAGGGCGCGGGAAAGCGCACGCCCTCGCGCGACCTGTGGACGAACATGCCGATGCTGTTCTGCCTGCAGTCGTATCACGAGTACTCGCAGGATGCCCGCGTGCTGCGCCTCATGCAGCGCTACTTCGCGTGGCAGCGCACGGTTCCCGAGGACCTGTTCCTGAAGGATTACTGGGAGAACAGCCGCGGCGGCGACAACCTGGTCAGCGTGTACTGGCTGTACAATCGCACCGGCGATCCGTCGCTCCTCGAGCTGGCGACGAAGATCCACCGCAACACCGCCGACTGGCGACAGAAGGGAAAGCTCCCCAACTGGCACAACGTCAACATCGCGCAGTCGTTCCGCGAGCCGGCGACGTACTGGCTGCAGAGCCACGACAGCCGGGACCTGAACGCGACGTACGACGACTTCGATCTCGTGCGCGAGCTGTACGGCCAGGTGCCGGGCGGCATGTTCGGCGCCGACGAGGACGCGCGGCCGGGTTACGACGACCCTCGCCAGGCGATCGAGACGTGCGGGATGGTCGAGCAGATCACGTCGAACGCGCTGCTGCTGCGCTTCACCGGCGACTCCCGCTGGGCCGACAACAGCGAGGACGTGGCGCTCAACATGTTCCCGGCCGCGTTCACGTCGGACTACCGCGCCCTTCGTTATCTCACGGCGCCGAACATGGTCGTGAGCGACGGCCGGAATCACCATCCGGGGATCGCGAACGACGGGCCGTTCCTCATGATGAACCCATTCAGCAGCCGATGCTGCCAGCACAACCACGCCGCGGGCTGGATCTACTACGTGGAGAACAGCTGGATGGCGACGCCGGACGACGGTCTCGCGGCGCAGCTGTACGGCGAGAGCGAGGTGCGCGCCCGCGTCGGCGACGGCACCGACGTGCGGCTCGTCGCCGACACGCGCTATCCGTTCGAGGAGCAGGTTCGCATCACGGTCGAGAGCCCGCGCCCCGTCGCGTTCCCGCTCTATCTGCGCATCCCGCGCTGGTGCCGCTCGGCGGCGCTGCGCATCAACGGCCAGCATATCGCCGTCGCGGCGCGGCCGGGCGAGTACCTGCGCATCGCGCGCCGCTGGCGATCGAACGACCGCGTCGTCCTCGATCTGCCGATGGAGCTCGGCGTGCGCGAGTGGCGGAAGAACAAGAACAGCGTCAGCGTCGACTACGGGCCGCTCACCTTCTCACTCGCGATCGCCGAGCGCTACGTGCAGCGCAGCAGCACCGAGACCGTGCAGCGCGACGCACGCTGGCAGGAAGGTGCCGACGCGAGCAGGTGGCCGGCGTTCGAGATCCAGCCCGCGTCGGCGTGGAACTACGGCCTGCGACTGAACGAGTCCGACCCGCGCAGCTCGTTCACCGTCGTACGAAAGTCGTGGCCCGCCGACGGCAATCCGTTCGCCACGGGTCAAGCTCCAATCGAGCTTCGCGCGACGGGCAGGAAGCTGCCGTCGTGGGGGATCGACGAGCATGGACTGTGCGCCGTGCTGCCACAGAGCCCCGTCGCATCCGACGAGCCGGTCGAGACGCTACGCCTGATCCCGATGGGGGCGGCGAGGCTGCGGATAGCGGCGTTACCCACTGTGGTTTAAGGCACAGCTGTACTACTTCGTACTTCGTACCACGACGTAGCTGGACCCGCGCGACTGCTCCAACGAATGCACGGACGCCGCTCTGCCGGGATGCTCTGATCGAGCGTTTCAGTTTCAAGGGGTCAGAGTCGTTGGTCGGCTCCAGGAGTCTGACCCTTACCCAACAGATCGACGCGGAGAGCGCCGAGCATGACCGAGAACGCGGAGGACTGCGCTCGGGGT
>Ga0207674_10005906_pt1 | contig 14495 bp, 11 predicted proteins | sample KBSCornC72_FD_184303 | JGI IMG/M metagenome (GOLD analysis project Ga0207674, IMG submission 184303) | Corn rhizosphere microbial communities from Kellogg Biological Station, Michigan, USA - KBS Corn C7-2 (SPAdes) (version 2) | ecosystem: Host-associated > Plants > Roots > Rhizosphere > Soil ... | reverse complement strand
CGGGTTGCCTCCGGTGATCGCCGTGACCAGCACCGTCTGTCCGGTCACGAAGTCGAACACCCGCGAATTCGGCGTCGTCAGCACCGGATCGCCGAGCTGGTTGATCGTCGGTGCACCCTCCTCCCGAGTCCAGCTCGTGATGAAATTCAAGCGCTCGACGGGCGAGAAGTTAACGCCCGCGCCGAGGACGGTCAGCGTGCCGAAATCGGAGAGATGATCGACTTCGGCGTTGCCGTTGACCGTGAGATTGCCGAGCGCGCTGAATGCACGTCCGCGCCGCGAAATCGGAAGGTCGAGATTGACCGACCCTTCCTCAGTCGTTCGCGAGAGAGAATTGGATGAGGTCGCCGCCGGCTGCGTTCGGCTGCTGCTCAGATGCTCGGTGGTGCCGCCGATCTTCACCGTCGTCGTCGCATTGCCGGCGGGAAGCTTGAACAGGGTTCCGTTCGCGGTTCCGGTGAGGTCGCCCGAGAAGGTCGTCTCATGCGTGCGCTCGCGCGGGAACAGAGGATCGTCGCGGTCGGTCCTCGTCGACGTTCCGGCGAGATCGGCATTGCTCGTCACAGTCCAGTGCCACTGCGATTTGGTCTGACCGTTGAGCACGCCGCCAAGGTGCGCCGTATCGGTCGACGTGTTTCGTGCCAGCGGGTCGAGCAGCGTTGGATTGAGTCCGACGAGCGAGCGTCCGTCGGTGTGTTCGAGCTCGGCATTGAGAGTCCCCGAGACATTCGTCGAAAGGTTGCGGTTGAGCGTGGTCGAACCGCGGATGTCGCGCTTGGTCCCAATCAGCGACCGCGCGGCCAGCTCCTGCTCCGTGGTCGCCCCGGCGGGAGGCGTTTCGGTCAGGATGATGTTCCGCTCCGCCTCCGTCAGCATGGTGTTGCCTTCGGCGTGAAGGTTGAACGTCGTCCGGCCGTTCCGCTGGATCATAAGCCGGGTGAGGTCGGCATTGCCGTTGACGTAGTGGCCCTCGGTCGCGCCGCCCAGGCCGACCAGCGCGGTCGTCGAGCGGAAGCGCTGGCGAAGTACGATGTTCACGACCTTCTGGTCGGCGCGATAGCCGTATTTGAGCGCGACTTCCTCCGGCAGGATCTCGACCCGTTCGATCGCTTCAGTCGGAATGTCCCGGAGCTCGCGGAAGCTCGAGATGCGCTGGCCGTTGAGGAGCAGTACCGGCCGCTCGCCGCCTCGGCCCTGAACGCTGCCGATCTGCGGCGCGATGGCGTCGAGGAGCTCGTTGATGTTGGTCGCACCCGTCGCGCGCACGTCCCGAGAGTCGAGCGTGTTCTCGGGCGGGATGTCGCCGACGGCCGAACCGCGGGGCTTCGAACCTGTGATCACGATCGCGCCTTCGTCATCGCCGAACTCGTCGGGCATCTCGGTCGCGGGCGCAGGCGTGGAGGTTGCGGGAGCAGTGCTCGACTGCGCCTGCTGCGCGGTAGTCGCCGGCGCGGCCTGCTGCGGTGTCGCTGGCGCTGACTGCTGCTGCGCAAGCGCCGGTGTAGCAGGAATCAGCAGGGCGGCGCTGGCGAGCAGCAGTGATCTGTTGGTCATGAAAATCCCCGCTAGTGGCGCGATCTGAATAGCAGCTGACAACGAAATGACCTTCGACAAAGTGCCAACTGCAGCCGACGAAGGGCGGCGTTCCCTACGTTGCACTGGCGAAATTTCCGGCTAGACCTGCCGCTTCAGCCTTATCCTTTGGGGAGTTCGCGTCGATGCGCAAAATCGCGCTGGCATTTGTCCTTTCAACCTGCCTCACCGGCGCAGCGCTTGCGCAGATGCGGCCACCGCTCAACACGCTTCCTCAGGCGATCGCCAAGATCGACACGATTCCGGCGGCACGCGACATCGCTTATCCGGGAACCATCCAGCTCACCGTCGACGCGAGCGACGTGACGCGCGGCATCTTCAACGTGCACGAGCATATCCCTGTGGCCGCCGCGGGCGATTTCGTGCTTCTCTATCCCAAGTGGCTTCCGGGCCACCACTCGCCGTCGGGGCAGATCAACAAGATTGCGGGTGTCCGGTTCACGGCCGCCGGTCGCGACCTCCACTGGGTTCGCGACACTCTCGATGTTTATGCTTTCCACGTGAACGTGCCTCAGGGCGTCAAGGCTGTCGACGTCGACTTCCAGTATCTGTCGCCGACCGCCGGCAACCAGGGCCGCGTGGTCATGACTCCCGACATGTCGAGCATCGAGTGGATCGCGAATTCACTCTACCCGGCAGGCTACTACACGCGCGACATCCCGGTGCAGGCTTCGGTGATCGTGCCCGCAGGCTGGCACGTCGCCACCGCGCTTCGCGCGAGCGGCCAGACCGCGACGCGGGTCGACTATCCGGTCACCAACTATCAGATCCTGACCGACTCGCCGCTGATCGCCGGCGCGCATTACCGCGCCTTCCCGCTCAGCCCCGACGTGACTCTCGACGTCATCGCCGACAATGAGGCTGAGCTCGCCGCCAAGCCGGAGATGATCGCGGCGCACCAACGGCTCGTCCAGCAGGCGGTGAAGGCGTTCGGCGCGCAGCATTACGACCATTACAACTTCCTGCTGACGATCTCCGACTATCTCGGCGGACAAGGGCTCGAGCACCACCGCAGCTCCGAGGACGGGACGCGCCGCGGCTACTTCACCGACTGGGACAACCAGCTCAACGCGCGCAACCTGCTCCCGCACGAGTTCAGCCACAGCTGGGACGGCAAGTATCGCCGCGCGGCCGACCTGTGGACGCCCGACTTCCGTACGCCGATGCAGGACACGATGCTGTGGGTCTATGAAGGCCAGACGCAATTCTGGGGCTACGTCCTCGGCGCCCGCTCCGGAATGCTCTCGAAGCAGGATACGCTCGACGCCATTGCGGCCACGGCGGCGACGTACAGCGAAGGCACTCCGGGACGCAAATGGCGCGCGCTGATCGATACCACCAACGACCCGATCATCGCGCAGCGGGCCCCGCAGCCCTGGCGCAGCTGGCAGCGAAGCGAAGATTATTACAGCGAAGGCGAGCTGATGTGGATGGATGTCGATCGCATCATCCGCCAGCAGTCGGGCGGCAAGCGCTCGATCGACGATTTCGCTCATGCCTTCTTCGGCGTTCGCGATCGCGACTGGGGCGAGCTGACCTACACGCTCGACGACATTGTCGCTACGTTGAACAGCGTCCAGCCGTACGACTGGCGCGGCTACCTCCAGCGACGGGTCTATGACATTGCACCGGAAGCGCCGCTCGAGGGCATCACCCAGGGCGGCTACCGCCTGATCTACACGGCGGAGCCGACCAAGTGGATCAAGAGCCTCGAGATGGATCGCAAGTACAAGGACTTCACCTACTCGGGCGGATTTGCGGTCGGCAACGACGGCAAGATCAGCAGCGTTCTGTGGGGCAGCGCGGCATTCAACGCGGGCCTGACGATCGGCTCCGAGATCGTCGCAGTGAACGGCCGCAAGCCCGACATGATGGGCGATGCGCTCAAGGATGCCATCAAGGCCGCGGCGGGGAATGGCCCCGCGCCCGAGCTGTTGATCCAGGACGGCGAGATCTACCGCACGGTGAAGCTCGATTGGCACGGCGGCCTGCGCTATCCACGGCTGGAGAAGGTCGGCACGGCCCCGGGCACACTCGACGCATTGCTCGCACCGCGCTGATCCTCGAAAAAGAGGAGGGGGTAGATCATGCGTCACTTGCTGTTCACGACCGTGCTGGCGCTCGTCGCCGTTCCGGCGGCGGCGGCTGCCCAGCCGCAGCCGGGACCGGCAGAGGTCAACACCCGCAACGCGCTCGAACGGATTGCGCGGATCGACCCTCAGCTTCATTCGGTGATCGCCATCGATCCGACGGCGATCGATCAGGCGCGGCGAGTCGATGCGAGCAACCTGCGCGGTCCGCTCGCCGGCGAGCCGATCCTGATCAAGGACAATATCGAATCGGCCGGGCCGCTGCCGACGACGGCCGGTAGCCTCGCACTCGCGAACAATGTCACCAACCGTGACGCGCCGCTGGTCGCGCGGCTGCGGGCTGCTGGTGCGATCATCCTCGGCAAAACGAACCTCAGCGAATGGGCGAACATCCGCTCGACGCGGTCGATCTCGGGTTGGAGCGCGGTCGGGGGACAGACACACAACCCGTGGGCGCTCGATCGAAACGCCTGCGGAAGTTCGAGCGGCAGCGGAGCGGCCGTCGCGGCCGGGCTCGTTCGAATGGCGATCGGCACCGAGACCGACGGCTCGGTCACCTGCCCCGCGTCGATCAACGGAATCGTCGGATTGAAGCCGACGGTCGGTCTCGTCAGCCGAACCCATATCGTCCCGATCAGCCACAGCCAGGACACTGCCGGGCCGATGGCCGCGAGCGTGCGCGAAGCGGCGGAGCTGCTGACGGTGATCGCGGGCAGCGATCCCGCCGACCCGGCTACGCGCGAAGCCGACGCTCACAAGCGCAATTATGCGGCTGGGCTCGACGCCAACAGCCTCAAGGGCAAGCGCATCGGAGTGCTCCGTTTCGCATCGACCGGAACGCTCGACCCCGCGTTCGATACGGCGCTTGCGATCCTTCGCGAACAGGGCGCCATCCTGGTCGACATCAAGAAGTTCGACGACAAGCTGATCGGCAAGAATGAGGGCGTTGTGCTTAACGCCGAGCTCAAGGCCGACATGGCGAAATATCTGAAGAGCAGCCCGGCGCCGATCGGCGTTCGGACGCTCGCCGACCTCATCGCGTTCGACAAGGCGCACGAGCGGCAGGAGATGGGACTGTTCGGCCAGGAGCTGTTCGAGCAGGCCGAAAAGACCAAGGGCCTGAGCGACCCCGCCTACAAAAAGGCGCGCCAGGTCAGCTTTACCGCCGCCGGCCCGAACGGCATCGACAAGCTGCTGAAGACCTATCGCGTCATTGCGCTGGTCGGTCCGACCGCGGGTCCCGCCTGGGTGATCGACGCCGCGAATGGCGACCTGTTCACCGGAGGCGGCGCCGGGTCATTGCCGGCCGTTGCCGGCTACCCGCACCTCACCGTGCCGATGGGCCTCGTCAAAGGGCTTCCGGTCGGCCTCAGCTTCATCGGCCCCAAATGGTCGGAACAGATGCTGCTCAGCCTCGGCTATGCCTTTGAGCAGGCGCGTGGGCCGTTCCCGGCGCCGAAATTCTACCCATCGATCGAGGCCAGCCCGGAAGTCGCGCCGCTCCTCCTGCCGCAGAAGTAGCGGCTCAACCGGGAACCGGCACGGGACGCTTTTTCGTTCCGGCAAGCTCCTGGTCCATGTAGCGGACCTCGGCTGCCGCGGCGCGGTCGCTGATGGTCCAATCGGGATGAAGCGCCTTCAGCTTGGGCTCGACCATCTGCACCAAGGCATCGCCCTTCAGCCCGGCCTTGCGGCCCTCGGCGACCAGCCGCCGGAGATCGAGCAGATATCGGCGAAAATCGTCGACATCCTCGAGATCAGCGACGTCCCCATGGCCCGGGACATACGTCGTGTGCACGGCGTCTGGCATATGCTCGAATTCAGCGTCCGTCGCAGTCCATTCCTTGACCGACCCGTCGATCAGGTTGGGCGGGATCTTGCGCCACAGCATGTCGCCCGTGAACAGCACGTGCGCGTCGGGCACGAAAATGGTGAGGTCCCCGCCGGTATGTCCGAGCACAGCCCGGATGACGACCTTCCGCGATCCGAGCCAGATGGTGAGGTCCTTGTCCGTCACGAGATCCGGCAGCGGCAGGGCGGCGATGCGCGCCCTAAGCTCCGGCGTGATCCGGCCGCCGAACAGGTTGACGTTGTTGACCCGCACCCACCCGCGGACGTTCTTATGAGCGATAATGACTGCGCGGGCATCGCGGAGCGCCTGGTCCCCGCCGGTGTGGTCGAGATGATAGTGCGTGTTGACGACGTAGCGGATCGGCTTGGGCGTCAGGCGATGAATTTCGCCGACGAGCGCGCGCGCCGCATCCACGTTGATGAAGGAATCGACGACCAGCACGCCATCGTCTCCGATGACGAAGCCCGCGTTGGAGCCGGCCTTATGCTCCGGTCCGTCGATCGCGGCATAGATGCCCGGGCCGATCGGCTTGAGTGCGAACGGAAGTGGCGCTGTAGGCGATTGCGCCGAGGCCGGGGCAGCGAACGGCAGCAGCGCCAAGGCCGCGACAATCCATTGCTTCGTGTCGCCCATCAGCAGAGACTGAGACCAATCGGTCGGCTCGGCAAGCCCGTGAAAGTGACCCGCGAACGCGCTACTCCATGGCCGCCGACAAGAAGGGGGAGTTATGGACCAGGCCCAAAATCCGTACCTGGAGCTCAGGAAGCAGTTTCTGAAACCGCTGGCGAGGCGCGAAAACCGCTTCAACACCTGGCTCGCGATCCACATCACGCGGATCGTCGGAACCATGTGGTGCGCCTATGCCTTCGCCATCCTCGCCTTCATCAGCCTTCCGGCCGCGATCCGCGGCGGGACGGCGACGCTCGTTTCGTGGATCGCTCAGACCTTCCTGCAGCTGGTGCTGCTGTCGATCATCATGGTCGGCCAGAATATCGCCGCCAAGAAGTCGGACAGGCAGCTCGAGCAGACCTACCGGGACTCCGAGGAGCTGCTGAAGATCAATGATGCGATGCGCGCGCTGCTGCAGAAGAACACGGACCTCACGGCGGAAATCCACGCGGCGGTGCGGAGCGGTAAGCAATGATCGCCTGTTCAGCCGAGGGAGTTGGTCCTTAAGATCATTTAGTTCACGGAGAGCAGCGCTTTCGCAGTGAACTTAAGCGGCGATCCTAATGAGCCGCGCGATTGCGACGTCGGCACGCTGGCAGGCGAAATCCTGCTTTGGAAGCGTGTCGCGAATGTCCGCAACGGGTGGAGAGCTGCCACTCTCGTGCGTGCTGAAGTGCCGCCGCAGCCCTCTTTCGCCCATCGCCGACCTGTAATTTGCGGGACTTGTCGGGCCGTTCTACGAACCGGCTCCAGAGTTGATGGAGTTTGCGTTTTGCTTCGACGATTGCTCGCGGCTGGTATCGCCGCACTTGTGTTTGCCGGAGCTGCTCAGGCGAGGCCGAGGGGGCTCGGTCCGGCTATGGGAACCAAGATCGACGCGGCCGTTCGAGGCGATGTTGCATCGGGTCGGGTTGCAGGCGCTGCGGTAGCGGTCCTGCGCAACGGCCATCTGGTCTTCGCCAAAGGGTATGGCCGCGCCAATCTTGAGCTTGCGGCCCCGGTAAACGCTAATACGGTGTTTCGCATCGGCTCGTTGACCAAGCAATTCACTGCGGCGGGAATGTTGCTTCTGGCGGAGCAGGGCAAGCTTACGATCGACGACAAGTTGTCTTTGTATCTGCCGAATTTCCCCCGCGCGAACGAGGTCACATTACGCGACCTTCTGAATCACACATCGGGCATTCACAATTTCACCGAAGGCCCGGAGATCGACAGGATTTCGACTAGCGGTGCGACTGTGCAGGAATTGGTCGCCGACATCGCCCGCCAGTCTCCGTTGTATGACTTCGAGCCGGGGAAGGGCTGGTGGTATAGCAACTCCAACTATGCACTGCTCGGCGCGGTCATCGAAAAGGTGACGGGGAAGACTTGGGCCGCTTTCATGAGGGACGAGATATTCGACAAGCTGGGCATGGCCGATACCTCGGCAGATGATGCGCACGATGTCGTTCCAGGCCGCGGGCAGCGGGGAAGTTCCGGAACGCTGATTTCACAGATATGAGCGTGCCTTACGCCGCTGGCGCTTTGCGGTCGACCGCAGTCGACCTGGCCCGCTGGAATGAGGCCCTGTTTGGTGGCAAGCTTCTGAAGCAGACCTCCCTGAAGGAGATGCTGGCTCCGGGGCTGCTCCGCAACGGCGCCGAGAACCAGACCGTCATTGCGTGGCCGGGCGGCAAAGCGTCGCCGCCTCCCGCTGGCTTCGTTCCCGGCTATTACGCCTATGGCCTGGACCATCATTCCGAAGGCGGGCGGCGCGTCGTCGGCCACGATGGCTCGATCGCTGGCTTCGATTCAGTGATGCAATCCTACGTCGATGACGGCCTCACAATTATCGTGCTGACGAACACGAACGGCGCGGCGCATCCAATGGCAGCGAAGATCGCGAAGATTCTGATTCCTTAGCGGTTCCGTTGCAGCGGCGAATGGCAGGAATGGTTCGAAAGCAGACGCTAGGACGTCAGCCTTAGCGCGGCGATCGCGGCGACGATGGCGAGGATGAGCAGGACGCGGATCGTGCTCGCCGGCTCGTGGAACCAGAGGATGCCGACGATCACGGTCCCGACCGCTCCGATTCCGCCCCACACCGCATAGGCCGTGCCCATCGGGATCGAGCGGGACGCGACCTCGAGCAGGCCCATGCTGACGGCGACTGCGGCCAGGAAGGCCAGCGTCCACGGGAGGTTCCGAAAGCCGTCGACGAACCGCAGCGACGTCGTGAACCCGACCTCGAAGAAACCGCCGATGATCAGCCACAGCCAGGACATCGCGGGCATGAAAATCCTTTCACTGGACGAACGCCGTCCGCTCGTTACGCTCGCGTGTCATGGCGAAGCCGCGCACCATCGGCAATATGATCGCGCCGCCGCGATTCCTGATGTTCATGGCGGCGGCGATTGTCACCTTTCCGATCGCTTCGCATGCATTCGACCGGTGGGCACTTGGGGCGATGGCAGCCTTCGATGTTGCCGCGGCTTTGTTCCTCGTCTCGTGCATCCCGCTGCTCGGGACGAAAGAGGCCCGCGTCATTCGCGAACATGCAACGCGCAACGACGCCAACCGCCACGTTCTCCTGGTGATCACCGGGATCGTCATGGCGGTGCTGCTGACCGCGATCGCCGCCGAGGCAGTCGGCCACAATCCGCAGCCCTTCACCAAGGCGCTCATCATTGGGACGCTCGCGCTCGCCTGGGTGTTCAGCAACACGGTCTATGCGTTTCATTACGCCCACATGGTCTACATGCACCCCGACGTCGGCTGCGTCGGGCTGGAATTTCCGCGCACCACGCATCCCGTCTATTGGGACTTCGTCTATTTCAGTTTCACCAACGGGATGGCGTTCGCGACGTCCGACGTCGTCATCACCGAAACCCGCATGCGAAAAACCGTGATCATCCACGGACTCGCCGCCTTCGCGTTCAACATCGGAGTGCTGGCGTTCACCATCAACGTGCTGGGTTCGAGCTAAGCGGCAACGTCGATCTCCGGCGGCGCTGCGATCCTGCCGCGCGCAGCGACAATGCAGCCGCCAACGATCAAGACTGCGCCGGCGAGTGTGGTGAGCGACACGCGCTCCCGGAACACCAGCCAGCCCATCAGCGAAGCCCACAGGAAACCGCTATATTCGGTTGCCGCGAGATAGCTTGCCGGCCCGCGGGCATAGCCCCAGGCGAACAGCAAGGTCCCCGCGGTCGACAGCAGGCTGGCCACGATCACCCACAGCCACTGCTCGAACGGCCATGCCGGAAGCCCGACCAGCGGAACAGCGAGCAGCCATAGCGCCATGACCGTCACGCATTGGAAGAAGTTGATCTCGAGTGGCTTCGCTGCGAGCGCCTGCCGCCGCATGAGGACGATATTGCCCGCATAGCAGAGCGCCGAGCCGATGATTGCGGCGATCCCGAGCAGGACGTCGCTCCCGACATTTGCGCGCGCTTGTCCGAGGACGATCACGATGACGCCGGCAAATGCGATGATCGATCCGGCGATCGATCGGGAGCCGATCTCTTCGTCGAGAAACACGGCGGCGAGGAGCATCGCAATCAGCGGGGCGATGAACGTCAGCGCGATCGACTGGGCGAGCGGTACCCGGCCGATGCCCCAGAAGAACAAAGCGGCCATCACCGTGACGTCGATTCCGCGGATGACGTGAACCCGCATCGTCTTGCGGTCCGGCCAGCTGGGACGACGCGGAAGATAGAGCAAGGTGCTCAGCGTCAGGTTCGCCGCCGACCGCCACACGCTCACCGCGACGATGCCGATGACGAGGACGAGATGCTTCATCACGGCGTCCATCACCGACAGCACCGCGACCGCGCCGAGCGCGGCGAGGAAGCCCCGTACGGGATGCTGTGCGACGCGGTTCACGCGTCCGCTTATCGGCGATTAATTCGCGGCGTCGAGTGGCGCGGGTGAGGAAGCGTTATCGATCAGCAGTGGCGGCTGTTCCTGCGACTTCGCGACCCCGTTCGCGAGCGCTCCGCCAAGCATAAGGATGAGCAGCAGCTTGATCACCCGACCAAGCTGCGCCGACAAAGTGAAGAAAGACTAAACTACTCCGCTGCGTCGAGAGTCTGCTCTTGCGCCTCGGCGGCTTCGATCTCCGCTGCCTTCGCTTCGACCAATTTCACGATATGGTCGATCATGTCGCCGTCTTTGACGTGATGGTCCGTGACGCCGGAGAGATAGACCATATGGGTGCCGTTGCCGCCGCCGGTGATCCCGATGTCGGTCTCGCGCGCCTCGCCCGGCCCGTTGACCACGCACCCAAGCACCGACAGCGACATCGGCGTCTTGATATGCTGCAGCCGGGATTCGAGCGCCTCGACCGTGCGGATCACGTCGAAGCCCTGCCGCGCGCAGCTCGGGCAGGATACGACGCGCACTCCGCGGCTGCGGATTCCGAGGCTCTTGAGGATCTCGTAGCCGACGCGGACCTCTTCCTCGGGCTCGGCCGACAGTGACACGCGGATCGTGTCGCCGATCCCCGCCCAGAGGAGATTGCCGATGCCGATCGCCGATTTGACGGTGCCGCCGATCAGGCCTCCCGCCTCGGTGATCCCGAGATGGAGCGGACAGTCCACTTCGCTCGCGAGCTGCTGGTAGGCGGCGACCGCGAGGAAGACGTCGCTCGCCTTGACCGCGACCTTGTACTCGCGGAAGCCGTGGTCCTCGAGGATCCGGATGTGATCGAGCGCGCTTTCGACCAACGCCTCGGGACAGGGCTCGCCATATTTTTCGAGCAGGTCCTTCTCGAGGCTGCCGGCATTGACCCCGATGCGGATCGCGCAACCGTTCGCGCGCGCCGCGGCGATGACCTCGCGCACCCGCTCCTCCGAGCCGATGTTGCCCGGATTGATCCTGAGGCAGGCGGCGCCCGCGTCAGCCGCTTCGAGCGCGCGCTTGTAGTGGAAGTGGATGTCGGCGACGATCGGCACACGAGCGGCCCGGACGATCTCCTTCAGCGAAGCCGTTGCGTCCGCCGTCGGGCAGGACACGCGGACGATGTCGGCGCCCGCCTCCTCGCAGCGCCGGATCTGATCGATGGTCGCCTTGGCGTCCTCCGTCGGCGTGTTCGTCATGGTCTGGACGCTGATCGGCGCGTCTCCGCCCACGGGCACGGAGCCGATCATGATCTGCCGCGACTTGCGCCGCTCGATATCGCGCCAGGGACGGATGGACATGAGGGCGCATATAAGCGGTTCCACCGCCTGGGAAAACCGGCAAGGCGGAGTCGCCCGGCTTATCTCGTTGTGTTAACAGGGTTAACGGGACTCGCTGGGGGCGGTCTATGGCCAAGCTTGCCCGATTGCCGGCAACCGACCGCTCGCCCCCGGCGCAAGCGGACCATCGGCACGTGCCGCTCCTGAGGACGCGCTATTATGCGTTCCTCAGTTACAGCCATAAAGACAGAGAGCTTGCCGAGTGGCTCCACCGCGAGCTCGAGCGGTTCAGGGTGCCACATTCGCTTGCCGGCAAGCTGACCGCCAACGGCGTCGTGCCGCGGCGCCTTACGCCGATCTTCCGCGACCAGCAGGACTTGTCTGCAGGCGCCGATCTTGCCGAGGAGATCAAGGCGGCGCTCGCTGCCTCGCAGTTCCTGGTCGTGCTTTGCTCTCCGACCGCGGCCAAGTCGCACTGGACGAACCAGGAGATCGAATCGTTCAAGCGCACTCGCCCTGAAGGTTGCGTGCTTGCGGCCGTAGTCGCCGGCGAGCCTTTCGCAAGCGACATGCCTGGGCGCGAGGAGGAGGAATGCTTCCCGCCCGCACTGCGCTTCAAATATGACCGGCGGGGGCACCAGACGACCAAGCGCGCGGAGCCCCTCGCCGCCGATTTCCGTGACGTCGGCGAAGGGAGGCGGCTCGCATTCCTGAAGCTGGTTGCCGGCATGTTGGGGGTCGGGCTTGACGAGCTCGTCCAACGCGAGACGACCCGGCGCCAGCGGCGCCTCGCCTATCTCGCAGCCGCTTCGATCGCCGGAATGGCGGTGACGAGTACACTCGCGATCACGGCGATTCAGGCACGCGACGCCGCGCGCGATCAGCGCCGCGAAGCCGAAGGCCTTATCGGCTTCATGCTTGGCGACTTGAAGGACAAGCTCGAGCCGATCGGCCGGCTGGATGCACTCGACGGCGTCGGCTCTCGCGTGCTCGCTTATTATCACAACCAGAGCATCTCGGACCTATCCGACGCGGCGCTTTCCCAGCGTTCCAAGGCGCTCAGCCTGATGGCCCAAGTGGCGAACGCTCGCGGAGATGCCGACGGATCGCTGCGCCTTTACCGAGAGTCGATGGTGGGGACGGCGGAGGCGGTCCGCCGCAACCCGGACGATCCGCAGCGGCTGTACGATCATGCGCAAAACGTGTTCGAAATCGGCGAGCTTGCCCGCAAGCGCGGCGACTTCGCGTCGGCTGAGGCCGCGTACCGCGATTACCAGCGGCTCGCCGCCCGAATGGTCAGCCTGCAGCCGGACAATCTGAAGTGGCGGATGGAGGCGGAGGACGCCCAAGCGAATGTCGGCATCGCCTTGTTCAACCAGCGCCGGTTCGGCGAAGCCGATCGGCAGTTCGAGAATGCGCTGTCGACAATCGAAGCGGTCGTCGCTGTGGGCGCAGCGACGGAGGAGTACCAGCAGGCGCTATCCGACACCCTTGCATGGCTAGCCGATACAAAGTTGGCCGAGGGGCAGCTCGATGGAGCGATACAGCAGCGGCAGAAGCAGATCGCGCTGCTTCAGCAGCTGATCGCGCGAAACGCCGGCGACGTGAACTACCGCCGGAGGATCATCCCGGCCTACCAGGGCCTCGGCCGCCTCATGCTGGCGCGAGGCGACACTGGCCCGGCGATCCAATTTCTGCAATCGGCTGTGCTCGAGGCCGATCGCCTGGTCCCCAGCGAGCCCCAAAACGCCACTTGGCAGGGGCTTGCGGCCGCTGCACGCATCAACCTTGCGGATGCGACGCTCGCTTCCGGGAACGTGGCCGAGGCGAACGAGCTGACAGAGCTCGGATGCAACGGAATCCAGCGCCTCATCGCGCGCGATCATAATATCGTCGCGTGGCGCGGCTCGCTTCGCTTGTGCTTCAGCATGCGCGCGCAACTGGCGCTTCGCGGCGGTGCGTACGCAGCGGCGGCAAATGCCGCGCAACAGGCGCTTCGCCTCGCCGGTTCGGACCGCAGCATCCAGGGATCAGCCGAGATCGCCAAGCTGTATCGCCTCGCCGGTGACGCCTACAGCCGGGGGGGAAATCCAACGGAAGCAGACGCGGCGTGGCGCGCCGGACTTACAGCCCTTCCCGACAAGCTGGCGGCGCGGCCGCCCGAAATGGCAGAGAAAGTCGCGCTGATGCAACGACTCGGCATGAGTGCAGAGCTGCGGCCGATCGCCGAAACCCTGAAGAGCATCGGATATCGGAATATCGCCTGGCGTAACAGCGAAGGAGCTTAGACATGCGGAATGGCAGCGATGAGAACTGCGTCAGAATAGGGGAATGTCGGTGGCCGAAGGTCCTGGGGCGCAGGCAGGTCAACGTAATGGTCAAGATCCTCGACGATACCCCGCCAGGTGTGTTCGAGCTGACGTCTACCGATCTCCCGATCGCGAAGTCTCAGCACAACGGGAAGTCGGACGAGATCCTCACATTCTCGAATTATCAGGGCGGGACTTATCAAGACGGATTCGAGATCAACTTTAAGCTGCACCCGCACCTGGATTACGGCTTTTTCGTCAATGATCCGGACGACCCCGGTCTTGATAACGCTCTTGCGGCAAAGACGATCGATTCCAGCGGCCATTGCCCAGCCTACGGCGAGACGTGGTACGGGTTTTCGCCCACGGGGCTGTCGCAAGATCGGCGGACGCTCACAGTCGAGAATCCGAACGACTCACTTCAATACTTCGGCTTCGCCTTGTTCTTTGCGCGCGAAGAGGAGACGGAGCCGAGCTTGTGCTGCGACCCCATCGGCGACAATGAAAACAGCCAGCTTTGGCTTTCATAGGGTGCTTGCATCACTGCGCTGGAGTTGAAATTCGAGCTTGAAAGCGCGCGAGCTCGCGCGGGCCCGCCGCCAGTTCCGTTCGTTCTAGCGGTCGGCGTCACCGGCCACCGCGCCGAGGTGCTTCCCGAGGGCAGTGTCCCGGTTCTTCGGAAACGAATCCGAAACGTGCTCGAGTGCATCGAGCAAGCCGGCAAGGCGCTACTACAGACTGAAAGCAGCTGCTTTGAGACGCGCCCGCTGCGGCTGCAGTTCGTCTCGCCGATTGCCGACGGCGCCGACCAGATCGCCGCCGA
>Ga0207674_10005903_pt1 | contig 14499 bp, 15 predicted proteins | sample KBSCornC72_FD_184303 | JGI IMG/M metagenome (GOLD analysis project Ga0207674, IMG submission 184303) | Corn rhizosphere microbial communities from Kellogg Biological Station, Michigan, USA - KBS Corn C7-2 (SPAdes) (version 2) | ecosystem: Host-associated > Plants > Roots > Rhizosphere > Soil ... | reverse complement strand
CGCGCGACGTCATCAAGGCGGCGGATATAGTCAACTTCACGCCCCAGGAAAACCTCTTGGAGCGCGTCGCGAGGAAGTTCGGGGCGACACTGGGTCGGACAGTGGGGTCGTCCTTAATCGCGGCCACTCCCCGGTAAGTGCTTAGTGAGATATGAGCTTGCGAGAGGTTGCAAAAGCGATCGCCTCACCACGATTTGCGACCGCCAGTTTGCTGATAATGTTGCTGAAGTGGAAATTTACCGTACGCTCGGCCAGGCCAAGTTTCAGTCCTATGTCGGCGCTAGTAAGTCCATGTGCCGCCATATCCAGACATTGGGTCTCACGGGGGCTTAGAGCGGCTCCGCACTGCAGCGGCGGAACGCCTTTGGCGACAATGCTTGTTGCGAACACAGAATGAACATGAACGGCTAATAGCATGATGTCACCCAGCCGGGTTGACCACGCATCACGGGTTTCGGCAGAAATGTGGCGGTCTGGTGCATTCACCGAAAAAATAATCTTAGCATGCGAGTCGTCTCGCATGGTGACGCAGGCGCCGCTACCAATTCCATGTAGCGCGGCTCGCTCAAGAAAGCGTTCGACTCTGGGGTTTCCGTCCGCAATCTGCGCATCCCAAATAAGCGGAACTAACCTGATCCAGCAGTGCGCAATGCGCGGATCAATTTCAATGTAGCTTTTCGCGTCGTATTCCGCTGCCCATTGTGATGGAGCGCTTGTGCAAAAGTAAAACTGACTATCCTTGTCGGGGCGCTGCGCAGTAGTCATGCCGAACACGAAGCTCGTGAACCCGAACGCTTCTACAGCCGATTGAACGCACGATTCGAGTGGTTCGCCGCGTTCCACAGAGGCCAACAAGGGGGACATGACAGACGTGGAAGCCCTCATGCGACCAGCTGCGGACTGATTTGGGCGTAAGTAGATAAGCATCGCAAGTACTGACGGATCTGGCCCCGATTAGTAAAGGCGAATCACACCAAATACACGAAGGAAGGCGAGTCCCTCGTACACTGTTCATTGTGGTCACTGGACCGGCGATTTTGCAATGGACCTGATTGTAGGTAACAAAACGAATCCGCAAGGCCCTCCGTGTAGTAGAAATATGCCTATTCGGAAGCTTTGGGCACTTGCCCGAGCCCATCCACCCGGTCACCGGCAGCAATCGCGAATTGCGCGAACCAGCCTTTCTTCATCTCGAGCGCAAACATTGCCGGCCCGCGGGAATCGTGCGTGCTCTCAGTCTGTGGTGCCATGTCCTCGATGTTCAGAATGCGGCCATTTTCGTCGATGAATGCGATCGACAGCGGAATATAGGTGTCCTTCATCCAGAAGTTGAGCGGCTGCGGCGCAGCGAATACGAACAGCATCCCGTGATCCGGACGAAGGCTGAAGCGGCGCATCAGCCCGACGGCGCGGGTCGCCACCGTAGTCGCCACTTCCGCAGTCACGGGATGCCCGTTGATCGTCAGCTCGGTCGTCGGCAAAGTCTGCTGCGCCAAGGCCGATTGCGCAAAGACCATGACGACCAGCACTAGCGAAAGACATCTCAATTTCGTCATCAGCGGCATTCCATTTCTATCGAGCATGGCGCAAATATGTAATCCACAATAACAGGCTCAACACGGTAAAGCCGGCCATCCCCAAAGCGAGTGACAGCAGGGAGCCGGCGAGTAACGGTGCGATCGATCCCGCATTCACGGCCGCGAGGACGAATTGCAGGAAACCCTGTAAGGACGAAGCCAGGCCGCGCATCGTTGGAAACAGATCGAGCAGCAACAAAGTCGCCGACGGCATGGTGACGCTGCTGCCCATCGCGTAAATCATGATGGGTAGAACATGCCAAGGCACGCCAGGCGGAACGAGCGCCGCGACAGCGAGGTCTGTCGCAACGCCAATGAACATCAGAATGTAGCCGAGACCGATCGTTCGGCGGGGCGTCATCATGCCGGCAGTACGGCCGGAGATAAACGCGCCGATCATCACCCCGGTAATCATCGGAATGAACAGCCACGCGAACCCGTAACTGGAAACGCCGAGCAGGTCCATCAGGAACGATGGCGCGCTGGCGATATACACGAAGAACGCCGCAAAGTTCAGGGCAGGGATCGCGCCAAGCAGCAGAAATTCCGGACGACGGAGCACGTTGACGTAATTGCGCCACAGGTGCCGCGGCAGCAGCGATTGACGCGCGCTCACTGCCAATGTTTCCGGAAGGCGCTTCGACGCCCAGGTCAGCAACCCGATGACCAGCGCCAGCAGCAGCCAGAAGACTGCACGCCAGCCGAATGCGTTGAGCAGCACGCCCCCCACCACCGGCGCGATCGCCGGCGCCACGCCGAAGACCAGTGTGATCTGCGACATCAGCCGTTGCGCTTCGGCACCGTGAAAACGGTCGCGAATGATCGCCCGGCCCACGACGATGCCGGCACCCGCGCAGATCCCCTGCAGGGCGCGAAACAGCCACAGCGTCTCGATGTTTCCTGCTATTGCGCAACCGAGCGTGGCCAAGGCGTAGATCGCGAGGCTGCCCAGCACTACCGGCCTGCGCCCCAGCGCGTCGGCGAGCGCGCCGTGCCAAAGCATCATGAACGCGTAGGCGAACAGATAAATCGACAGCGTCTGCTGCACCGCGATTTGCGGAACGCCGAACTCGCCGCCGATGGCGTGGAACGCGGGAAGGTAGGCGTCGATCGAAAACGGCCCGAGCATCGCCAGCGCGGCGATGAGGATCGCGAGCGACCAGGTGCGGACGTGCACCGTCATCGACCTGTCCGCGGCTCGCTTCGCGCATTACTCGACGAATTGCCGACCGCTTCACAGCTCATAGCTTTCCGCTTTGCCCTGCAGGGCGGCATCGATCGCCGAACGGTCGAACTGTGGTGCGAACAGGGTGATGAATTCGTAAACGAAGCCGCGCAGATAGACCCCCCGGCGAAGCGCCAGGCGCGTGGTGCTGGCGGCGAAGAGATGGGCGGCGTCGAGCTTGTCGAATTGGGTATCGCGCGCCGGATCGTGCGCCATTTGCGCAATGATGCCGACGCCGAAACCGAGCTCGACATAGGTCTTTATCACGTCGGAATCGAGCGCGGTAAGCACGACATTGGGTTCAAGGCCCTTGGCGGCGAACGCTGCGTTGATCTGCGAGCGCCCGGTGAAGCTGAAGTCATAGGTGACGATCGGATAGCGCGCCAATGCCTCGAGCGTCAGCGGACGCGACTTGCCCAGCGGATGGCCTTTGGGCACCAGGACGCATCGATTCCATGTATAGCAAGGCAGCGAAACCAGGCCGGGAAAGTCGGCAAGCGCTTCGGTGGCGATGCCGACATCGACATCCGCCCGCTGCGTCTGTTCCGCGACCTGTGCCGGATTGCCCTGGTGCAGCAGCAAGCGTACCTTCGGATAACGTTCGGCGAATCGCTTTAGCACCGGCGGGAGCACGTATCGGGCTTGTGTATGCGTGGTCGCAATGGCGAGCGACCCCGTATCCTCGCTTTTGAATTCCGCGCCGACGCGCTTGAGATTGTTGAGCTCCTGCAGCGCGCGCCGAGCGGTCGCAACGATCACCTCGCCGCCTGCGGTCAGCGCAGCCAGCCGCTTGCCCTGGCGTATGAAAATAGGCACGCCAAGCTCGTCCTCGAGCTGCCGGATCTGCTTGCTTATGCCGGGCTGTGAGGTGAACAAGGCATCGGCGGCCACCGACACATTGAGCCCATGATCGACGACGGCGCAGAGATAACGGAGCTGCTGAAGGTTCACCGCGACCTTGTTATAACCTTGCGATAGAATATATGGGAATTATATAGCGCGTTCGGGGCTTTGCCGCCGGCGCTAGCTCCTCCGACGCCGATGGCGCAATACTTTTCGATTCATCCGGTCGATCCCCAGCCCCGGCTTATCCGGCAGGCCGCTGCCATTGCGCGCGGCGGCGGGGTCATCGCCTATCCGACCGACTCGAGCTACGCCTTCGGCTGCCGCATCGGTGACCTCGCGGCAGCCGCTCGAATCCGCAAGCTGCGGGCGGTGGACGACAAGCATCAATTGACGCTGGTGTGCCGCGACCTGAGTGAAATCGGGCGCTATGCGCAGCTCAACAACGAGCAGTTCAGGATAGTCAAGCTGGGTGTTCCCGGCAGCTACACGTTTTTGCTGCCGGCAACGCGCGAGGTGCCGCGCCGGCTCAAGCATCCGCGTCGCCGCACGATAGGCGTGCGTGTACCCGATCATGCCGTCGTCCAGCAATTGCTGATCGAATTGGACGAACCGCTGCTTTCCTCGACGCTGATACCGGCCGGGGCAAGCGAACCGCTGAACGACCCCGTCGAGATCCGCGCACGCTATCAGCATTCGATCGAGCTCATCATCGACAGCGGCGCTTGTCACCTGGAACCGACGACCGTCGTCGACCTGGCGGTCACTCCGCCGGTAATCACGCGGTTAGGCCGCGGCGATCCGGCGCAGCTCGGTCTGGTCGAGGTTGCGGCATGATCCCCGCGGCCCGGGCCGCGAGCGCCGGCGACGACCAACTGGTAGAATGCGGTATCCATGGATTTTTCGCTGATCGAGACCATCGCGCTCTACGCGGTGCCGGTGGTCTTCGCCATTACCCTGCACGAAGCGTCCCATGGCTACGTCGCCCGCATTTTCGGCGACCATACCGCGTACATGCTTGGGCGGGTGACGCTGAATCCGCTCAAGCACATCGATCCGGTGGGCACGGTGATCGTCCCGCTCGCGCTGCTGCTGTTGTCGAAGCTCGCCGGGGGCGGCGGCTTCCTGTTCGGCTGGGCGAAGCCGGTGCCGGTGAACTTCGGCAACCTGAATCATCCGAAGCGCGACATGCTCTGGGTCGCCGCGGCCGGCCCGGCAGCGAACTTCGCGATGGCGTTCTTCTGGATGCTGATCTACCGGTTGAGCTCGCCCGACGGCGCGCTCGCCAGCGACGGCATGCTGCTGATGAGCCGGGCGGGAGTCCTGGTCAATGTCGTACTGATGGTGTTGAACCTGCTGCCGATTCCGCCACTCGATGGCGGACGCATCGCGATCAGCCTGCTGCCGCATTCGCTTGCCGCCGGCTATGCGCGGCTTGAACCGTATGGCTTCATGATTATTCTGCTGCTGCTTGCGACGAACGTCCTGAATCGGCTGATGTCGCCGATGGTTTCGCTGGTGCTGCGGCTGCTGCAGGTGCTCGCCGGCTTCTAGCCGCGCGGGCTTCACGAAGGCACGCAATGTTTTCTGATCGCGTATTGTCGGGCATGCGTCCCACCGGCCGCATGCACATCGGACATTACCATGGGGCCCTGAAAAACTGGCTGCGCCTGCAGGAGGAATACGATTGCCTGTATTTCGCCGCCGATTGGCACGCGCTGACGACCCATTACGAGACGCCCGAGAGGATCGAGGACAGTGTCTGGGAGATGTTCATCGACTGGCTTGCGGCCGGCATCAACCCGAGCCGTTCGACGATCTTCATCCAGTCGCGCGTCGTCGAGCATGCCGAGCTCACCTTGCTCCTTGGCATGATTGCGCCGGTGGGCTGGCTCGAACGCGTCCCGACCTACAAGGATCAGCAGCAGAAGCTGGCTGATCGCGATCTCACGACCTTCGGCTTTCTCGGCTATCCGGTGATGCAGGCGGCGGATATACTCATCTACCGGGCCAACATGGTGCCGGTCGGCGAAGACCAGGTGTCACATCTCGAGCTGGTGCGCGAGCTCGCGCGGCGTTTCAACCATATTTACGGCCGCGAAGCCGACTTCGAGGAAAAAGCCAGGGCGGCGATCAAGAAGCTCGGATCGAAGCGGGCGAAACGCTATGCGCAGCTGCGCACCGCGTTCCAGGAGCAGGGCGACCAGGCCGCGCTTGAAACGGCGCGCGAGATGCTGGACGAAGCACAGAACCTGGCCTTGGGCGACCGCGAACGCCTGTTCGGCTATCTCGAGGGCTCGCGCCGCGTCATCCTGCCGGAGCCGCACCCATTGCTGACCGACGCGCCGAGGGTACCGGGCACCGACGGGCAGAAAATGTCCAAGTCGTACGACAATGCGATTTTTCTGCGCGAAGACCCGGCGACGATCACGACCAAGGTGCGCACGATGCAGACCGACCCGGCGCGGGTGCACCGGTCGGATCCCGGCACCCCCGAAAAGTGCCCGGTCTGGTCGCTGCACCAGATCTATTCCGATCAGACGACCCGGGACTGGGCGCACAACGGATGCACAACCGCGAGCATCGGCTGTCTCGACTGCAAGCAGCCGGTGATCGACGCCATCATCGCCGAGCAGCGTCCGCTGCATGAACGCGCCCAGAAATACCTGGACGACCCCTCGCTGGTGCGCGCGATCGTCGCCGACGGCTGCGAGCGGGCGCGAAAGCTCGCCGAGGAGACGATGCGCGACGTGCGGGACGCCATGGGATTGAGCTACACGTGATCGCGGACGACGCCGAAGCGCCCGTCGTCGATCTGGCCCAGGCGGCGGGCGCACCGGTCGCCAAGGTCTACGGTCAGCCGATGCTGGCGCTGCCGCAGGACCTGTACATCCCGCCGGAAGCGCTCGAAATCTTCCTCGAGAGCTTCGAAGGGCCGCTCGACCTCTTGCTTTATTTGATCCGCAAGCAGAACATCAACGTCCTCGACATTCCGATGGCGGAGTTGACCCGCCAGTACCTTGGTTATGTCGAGATGATGCGCCGTACACAGCTCGAGCTTGCCGCCGAATACCTGCTGATGGCGGCGGTGCTGATCGAGATCAAGTCGCGGCTGCTGCTGCCGAAGCCTCCGCAGCTGGGCGAAGAGCCGGCGGACCCTCGCGCCGAGCTCGTTCGGCGGCTGCTCGAGTACGAGCGCATGAAGGCAGGTGCGCAAGCACTCGACGCGTTGCCGTTGGTCGAGCGGGATTATGCGCTGGTGCGTGTGTGGTTCGACCGTGTCGCCACCGCCCGCCTGCCCGACGTCGACGCCGATGACCTGAAAGCGGCATGGGCGGGACTGGTGGCCCGGGCGCGCGTGAACCGCCACCACCTGGTCACGCGTGAGCAATTGTCGGTGCGCAGCCAGATGAGCCGGTTGCTGAAGTTGCTCGAGCCCGGCCACTTCGTTGCATTCACGACCCTGTTCGACGGGCGGAGCAGTGTCGCGCAGTTGGTGGTGACGTTTCTGGCGATTCTCGAGCTCACCCGGGAACGCCTGCTCGAACTGGCGCAAGCCGAGCCGTTCGCGCCGATCTATGTGCAACGGAAGGGCGATCCGGCGTTCGCGCTGGAAGGGGAAAGCGAAGCCTGATTCCGGCGCGGCGCGAGTTCCGATGGCGTGCGCGCGATGCCGGTGTAGAGCGGACTCGCATGCGGCCCGAGCCCTGGACGCCGAGTTGGAACGTCGCGCGAAGCGAGACGAAATGGATTTGAAACAGATCGAAGACATTCTCGAGGCCGTGCTGCTGGTTGCCGGCGAACCGCTGCCAGTCGGTCAGCTGTCGAAGCTGTTCGACCCGCCACTCGAAGCCGACGTCGTGCGCAATCTGCTCGACGGGATTCGCGAAAAGTGGAACGGTCGCAATGTCGAGCTGGTCCAGGTTGCCAGCGGCTGGCGCTTCCAGGCGAAGCCCGCGATCCAGCCGTTCCTGGAACGGCTGTCGCCGGAAAAGCCGCCGCGCTATTCGCGTGCGGTGATGGAGACGCTGGCGATCATCGCCTACCAGCAGCCGGTCACGCGCGGCGACATCGAGGCGATCCGCGGGGTCGCGGTGTCGACCCACATCGTAAAAACGCTGGAAGACCGGCAATGGATCGAGGCGGTCGGCCATCGTGAAACGCCCGGCCGGCCGGCGCTGTACGCGACGACCCGGACCTTCCTCGACGATCTCAACCTGCGTTCCCTCGCCGAACTGCCGCCATTGGCGGAACTGGACACTTCTCACCTGATGGAGTTACCCGATGCCCCAGCAAAGGCCGCCGAGGTCGAACTCGCGCTCGCGAGTCCGATCCTCAGCCCACGGACCGACGTACCCGACGCATCAGCCGCACCAGACGCGCCGGATGGACGACCGGTCCCGCCCGAATCAACCCAGACGCTCCACTGAGCCGGTCTTCACCGAGCCGCAGCGCCTGCACAAGTTGCTGGCGCAATGCGGCTACGGCTCGCTGCGCGGGCTCGAGGAGATGATCATTGCCGGGCGCATTACGGTGAACCGGCAGCCGGCCGAAGTCGGCCAGAAAGTCGGGCCCAGCGACCAGGTGCGCATCAACGGCGAGCTGGTCCGAATCCGCTTTGCGCCACCGCGTGCCCGCGTGCTCCTCTACCACAAGCCGGCCGGAGAAATCGTCAGCCGCTCCGATCCCGAGGGCCGGCCGACCGTTTTCGACAAGCTGCCGCGTCTGGGCAGTGCGAAATGGATCGCAGTCGGACGTCTCGATTTCAACAGCGAGGGCTTGTTGCTCTTCACGACGCTGGGCGAGCTCGCCAATCGCCTGATGCACCCGCGCTATGAAGTCGAGCGCGAGTACGCGGTGCGCATCGTCGGATCGCTGACGCCGGAGCAGGAGAAGGCGTTGCTCGAAGGCATCGAGTTGGACGACGGCCCGGCACGCGTATCATCGCTGGCCGACGGCGGCGGCGAGGGAACGAACCACTGGTACAAGATCACGCTGCCCGAGGGCCGTAACCGCGAAGTGCGGCGCTTGTTCGAGGCGCTTGGGCTGATGGTGAGCCGCCTGATACGCACGCGCTATGGGATTGTCAGCATGCCGCCGCAACTCAAGCGCGGGCAGACGCTGGAACTGGGCTCCGACGAATTGAACAAGCTGATGACCGCGGCCGGGATGCTGGGCGGCGATGCGCGCGCCAGCGATCCCGACGAGCAGCCCCGGCACGGCCACGACGCCGGCGACGATGACATGCATGAGGAGGAGGAAGAAGTCGACGGCAACCGTGGCACCTACGGCGCGCACGAAGAATCGGGCGTGCGCGAGATCGACGGCAATCGAGAGCCCGGACCCGGCAGCCATTCGCCGCGCCCGGCGAATCCGGGGCACGGGCGGCCGCACGGACAGCGCGCTGCCGGAGTAACGGCAGGCATGTCCGGCGGGCCCGGAGCAGCGGCGCCGCGCGGCAGTCCGAAACAGCGCGGGGGTCGTGGACACCAGGGTGGACGCGGCGGTCCGGGGCGCGGTGGCGGCACGATGGCGGCCGGCGGTCCAGGCGGCGGACGCGGCGGTCCGGGCGGCGGACGGGGCGCCCAGGGTGGCGCGCACGGCGGCCCAGGTGGCGCACGCGGCGGCTCGCGGGGTCGGCGCGGCCCGCGCGGCGGCGGTCAACCCGGGGGCGGGGGTCAACCCGGGGGCGGCGGTCAGGGCGGAGGTCAGTCCGGCGGCGGACAGCCGTAACGGTTAAACGGTGGCGTCGGGCCGCCGAGCTAATCGAAGCGCGGCGTGCGCTTGTCGAGAAAAGCGCCGATTCCTTCGACAAAGTCCGGCGTCGCGCTACAGGCGCCAAAGCTCTTCGCTTCCGCGTCGAGTTGCATCGAAAGCGACGCCGCCAGCGATTGGTTGATCAGGCGCTTGCCATTGCGCAGCGCAAGCGCGGGCCCGCTCGCCAACGCAGCAGCGAGCTTTTCCACGACGGCTCCCAGCTCCGCTTCCGGCACGACACGATTGATCAGGCCGAGGCGCAGCGCCTCGTCGGCACCGAAGCGTTCCCCCAGAAGAACGATCTCCATCGCCTTCTTGACGCCGACGATGCGCGGTAGCGCGAAAGTCGCACCGCCATCCGGCGTCAGTCCGATATGGCGATACGCAGAGGTGAAATAGCTGGAGTCCGCAGCCACAGCGAGGTCGCAAGCACACATCAGGGAAAGGCCGAATCCGGCGACCGCGCCATGCACGGCGGCGATTACCGGATGGGGCATCCGGTAGATCGTTTCTACCGCCGCATGCACTCGCTGCACGATACCCGCGAACGCCTGTTGGCGCTGCGCGGGCGGCGCGCCCAGACTTGTGGCGAACGTCCGGATATCTCCGCCCGCCATGAAATGCCGTCCCGCCCCGCGAATGACGATGCAGCGCACGCTGTCGTCGCTCCCAAGCGCAATCGTGTGGGCGACCAGCGCGTCCAGCATCGCCGGGTCCAGACTGTTGAGCGAGTCCGGACGGTTCAAGGTCAGCGTCGCGATTGCGCCATCGTGCGCGAGCAGTATCGGGTCGCCGGTCATGGCCGCAGCGTAGCGCGAATCGGGCGGGCAGTCAGGCTTCCCGTGCGCCATCGCGCGCGTCGTCGGGTTGGCCAAGCGCGGCGGCGCCGGCAGTCTCACCTTGCCGGAACGGGCTCGCGCGCTCGAGCTCGTCGACCGTCTGCGCGACATCGGTCCGCTCGCGTGCGACGAATGCCGCGATCGCGCGGGCGAAGTCGGGATCGGCAATCGCATGCGCCGAACGCGTCGTCACGGGCAGGAAGCCGCGGGCGAGCTTGTGCACGCCCTGGGCGCCGCCTTCGAACAGGCTGATTCGGCGCTCGATGCAGAACTCGATCGCCTGGTAATAGCAAGCCTCGAAGTGCAGCCCCGGTACATGGCTGGTCGTACCCCAGTATCGACCCCACAGCGTACCCGTGTCGAACACGTCCAGCGCGGCGCACAGCGGCTTGCCGTGCCGGCTGCCGACGACCAGAACCACGTTGCCTGGCATCGTCGCACCAATGCGTTCGAAAAAGGAAAGCGATAAATAAGGCGTCGATCCGTGCTGGCGATAGGTGTTGACGTAGCAACGGTAAAAGAATGCCCATTCCGAAGGGCTTATGTCGGCGCCGGTCAGACGACGAAAGCCGATCCCGGACTCGTGCAACCGCCGCCGTTCCTGCCGGATTTTCTTGCGTTTGTCGTGATTCAACGTCGACAGGAAATCGGCGAAGTCGCGGTAGCCGGGGTTTTGCCAGTGAAACTGAAGGCTGTCGCGCATCAACAGGCCCGCCGCCGCGCATTGCGCAGCGTCGTCGGCATCCGGGAACAGAACATGGAGCGACGAGAGGCGCTCTTCTGCCAGAAGCGCCAGCGCGCCTTCGAGCAAACGCTGCCTTGCCCGTTTGCTGCTGGCCAGCAGCCGCGGTCCGGTGGCGGGTGTAAACGGAATCGCCGCTAGCAGCTTTGGATAGTAGCGCTGACCATGCCGCCGGTACGCATCGGCCCAGGACCAGTCGAACACATATTCGCCGTAAGAGTGTGCCTTCAGATACAGCGGCATCGCCCCGACCAGCGTATTGGCTTCTCGCAGCAGCAGATACCGCGGTGCCCAACCCGTTGCAGGCGAAGCGCACCCGGTCTCGTGCAACGCATGCAAAAAGGCATGCGACAGCAGCGGTTGCTCGCCGGCCAGCGCATCCCAGGATGACGGCTCGATCGCGGCTAGGGTGTCGGTGACGCTCAGCGAGAACGAAGGCATGCAGGCGGATTGTCGCGTGAAGAGTGGCCACGGGCAAGCGCGCGGATTTCGAGCGCATGAATTTACCGGGCAACCCGGTGTAAAAGACGACGCGACTATGCTTCTTCATCTCGAACAGGCGCGATGTCCCGAACGGGTGGCCGCCGCCGCGCGCATGTTAAAATTTGCCCTATGCGGATCGCGATCGCCCAGCTGAACCAGATGGTCGGCGATCTCTCCGGCAACGCCGAGCACATTCTCGCTGCGGTGGACGCGGCCAGGCGCGGCGGCGCGGAGCTGGTCGTCACGCCGGAATTATCGCTCTGCGGATATCCGCCCGAAGATCTGCTGCTCCGTCCGGCATTTCTTCGAGCCTGCGCCAGTGAATTGGCGCGGCTCGCGGCGCGCATCGCCGGCCCGACCGTAGTGGTTGGCTACCCGGAGCTGGGCGAGAGCGGCTTGCGGCACAACGCCGCGGCCGTCATTCGCGACGGCAGGATTATCGCCGGGTATCGCAAGCACACGCTGCCCAACTATACGGTTTTCGACGAGCAACGTTATTTCACGCCAGGCACCGAGCCATGCGTGTTCGACGTGGCCGGCATGAGGGTCGGCCTGGTGATCTGCGAGGACATCTGGTTTCCGGAGCCGGCGCGCCGTTCGCGCGATAAGGGAGCCGAACTGATCGTCGTGCCCAATGGCTCCCCCTACCATACGCGCCAACAGTCGTTGCGCCGCGGCGTGGTGGCGGCACGCGCGGTCGAGACGGGGTGCGCAATCGTCTACGTCAACCGCGTGGGCGGTCAGGATGAGCTCGTATTCGACGGCGCTTCCTTTATCGTGGACGCCGGCGGCAAGGTCGCGCAACAGCTGCCGGCATGGCAGGAGACGATCGCACTGGCCGAATTCAACGGCGCGATGCCCAAGGCGGTCCGAGGCGGCCTCGACAGCCGGCTCGAATCGCACGTGTACGCGGCGCTGACGATGGGCGTGCACGATTACGTCGAAAAGAATCGCTTTCCCGGCGTGCTGCTCGGGCTTTCGGGCGGCATCGATTCAGCGCTGACCTTGGCAGTGGCAGTCGATGCACTCGGCCGCGAGCGCGTGCGCGCCGTCATGCTGCCCTCGGCCTACAACGCCGCGATCAGCCTTGAGGACGCCCGCACGATGGCGGGCATCCTCGGTGTGCGCTACGACGAGATACCGATCGACAATGTTCTGCGCGCCTTTCTGCAGTCGCTTTCGGACGAGTTCAAGGGACTCCCCGAAGACGCGACCGAAGAGAATATCCAGGCACGCATCCGAGGCACGCTGCTGATGGCCATGTCGAACAAGCACGGCGCTATCGTGCTGACAACCGGAAACAAGTCGGAAATGGCCGTCGGCTACGCGACCCTCTATGGCGACATGGCCGGGGGCTTTGCCGTATTGAAGGACATCGACAAGACGCTGGTCTATCGGCTCGCGCATTACCGCAACAGCCTGGGCCGGGTAATTCCTGAGCGCATCATCACGCGCGCGCCGTCGGCCGAGCTCCGTGCCAATCAGACCGACCAGGACAGCCTGCCTCCGTACGAGACACTGGACGCGATACTCGAGGCCTATGTCGAGGAAAACCTGAGCCCGTCCGAGATCGTTGCGCGCGGGCATGCGCCGGCGCAGGTCGCGCAGGTCGTGCGACTGATCAAAATAGCCGAATACAAGCGGCGCCAGGCAGCCGTCGGCATTCGGATCACGCCGCGCGGCTTCGGCAAGGATTGGCGTTATCCGATAACGTCGGCGTGGGCCGATTGGAAGACCGGCACCGAATGATGGCCAGTGCCCGCGGCCCGCGCCGCTCGCTGGTTGCGGCGGCCGGGCTGGTGTAACCTAACAGCGGCAGACACGGCGGCGCGAATCTCGCGGCGAAACAGAGGCTGGGCAATGAAAAAAGTCGAAGCGATCATCAAGCCGTTCAAGCTCGACGAGGTGCGCGAGGCCTTGTCCGAGATCGGCGTAAGCGGCCTGACGGTCACCGAAGTGAAGGGTTTCGGGCGGCAAAAAGGCCACACCGAGCTCTATCGCGGCGCCGAATATGTCGTCGACTTTTTGCCCAAGGTCAAGGTCGAAGTCATCGTTGCCGACAGCCTGGTCGAGCGTGCGATCGATTCCATCGTCAAGGCCGCCCGCACCGGCAAGATCGGTGACGGCAAGATATTCATCACCGCAGTGGAGCAGGTCGTGCGGATTCGCACGGGCGAATCCGGCGAGGCCGCGGTCTGACCCGCGTCCCGGACGACTGGAATTCGATCTCAAGTCGAGGAGGATCATCATGTCGATGCTGAAAGATTTTCGCGACTTCGCAGTCAAGGGAAACGTGATCGATCTTGCGGTTGCCGTCATTATCGGCGCTGCATTCGGCAAGATCGTCGATTCGCTCGTCAAGGATGTGATCATGCCGGTGATCGGCAGGATCTTCGGCGGCCTCGACTTCGCCAACTATTTCATCATGCTCGGGCCGCCGCCCCCCGGCTACAGCGGACCGATGACCTACGACGCACTGACCAAAGCCGGGGTGCCGCTGCTGGCGTATGGCAACTTCATCACCGTCATCATCAATTTCCTCATCCTCGCTTTCATCATTTTCTGGATGGTCAGGCAGCTCGCCTCGGTGAAGCGGAAGATCGATCCCGCCTCTGCGGCTGCGCCGGTGCCCGAAGACGTGCTGCTGCTGCGCGAAATCCGTGATGCGCTGAAGAAGTAAGTCGGCTATCGCGTCGGCAACGGCGAAGACCAGCGCGTTGACCCTGGCACCGCTTGATGCCAGAATCCGCCGACGGTAAGCCACGAACAGGCAGCGCGCTCAAGGTGCAATGCCTGCCCGCTCCAGGGCACACTTCTCACTACCACCGCGTCGCGGCCGCCAGAGCCGCGCGCCCGCAACGGAGGAATACGATGAAGAAATCAGGCCTGGCTCTCGGGCTGGCGGCGCTCGCAGCCTGCGGGATCGCTTGTGCCGATATCAATGTCGGCGTGACGCTGTCGGCCACCGGGCCGGCGGCATCGCTCGGCATTCCGGAAAAGAACACGATCGAGATGCTGGGAACGCCGACGATC